>MDTB01158620.1_pt1 | contig 53161 bp, 22 predicted proteins | sample 811161 | NCBI WGS metagenome assembly MDTB01 (sample SAMN05326650, study PRJNA326480) | marine metagenome | isolation source: seawater | place: Mediterranean Sea | collected 2009
CAAAGAACTACATACTAATTATAATTCAGAAGGTATAGGCAATGATATAGCTGGAGATAGATATAAAAGAATGCCAAGAAACCTTTCAGACTTGTCAAGTTACATAAAAAATGAAGATTAGGAATTTAAATGAGTAGAAGAGATTTTATTGATAATCTATCTAGTTCAACAAACCTTAGTCGCGACGAAGCGCAACAGTTTGTTGATAGATGGCTACCTGCTGGTGGATTTGGCGACAAAACAAATCGAGCACTCTCGGCAGGCACAGGTGCTATAGATGATTACAATAGAGCTTTGCTCCAATCAAGAGATTCATATGATCAGCTTAACTCCTCTATATCAGCAGGCATAACCTCCATCGGAAGTTTCGTGGGGGCTTTGGGCTCGCTGGGTAGTGAGATACCAGGAATTGGGGGTGCTTTTGGATTCCTAGGCGATGCTATGGAAAATGTTATAGGCACTACTGCAGTTGCATTTGATGCAATAACCGGTTTTGCTTCTGACACTCTTGGCACTATTGATAAAATAACACTTTTTCACAGAACTATAGATAAAGAAAACTTCGCACTCGCAAAATCTTTTGGTCAAACATTTGAAGATGCGCAATACTATGCAAATAGATTTGTCAATAATATGACAGAATATGCTACTGTAGATTATGGATTTTTATCGCTAGAAGAACTTACAGCAACCCGAGATGGGTTTGCAAATATAAACGTTTCAATAGAAGAGGCTATGTCAACAGTTAAAGTTGGCACAAGAGAGATGGATTTATATGCAGCAGCAACGTTGCAAGCTGGTGCGATGAACATGTCATCATCACAGTATCTCAGACTTTTAGAAAAGGCAATGGCGGAACAGGGTGTTACGGCAGAAGAGGCTATGAAGCAGATGGCTACATTTTCAGACATAGCATCAGAAACTGGATTAAATATAGATACAGTTTCAAGCACTCTTAATACTGCTGCATCTGGATTTACAAAACTAGGTATGTCCGCAGACTTTGGAAGGCCGATATTAGAAGGTTTAGCGAGAACAATGTCAGATCTTGGTCTTGGTATTGAAAATGCAACTGGTCTAACTACAGAGCTTTCAAGAGCCCTAGGAAGTTTGACTACTGATTATGCTACAGCTTTTGTAACACAACAAAGAAGTGGTATGGATTTTGGAGGCGGTGGTGGCCTTCTTGGCGCAAGTATAGGGCTTCAGGCTCAAATGCTTGAAGCCGAACAGACTGGAGATCAGGCTGGAATGGCAAGAATGCTTACAGAGGCAATGTCTAGTACGATAAGCTCATTTACGGGTGGAGACATAGTTACTGCTAGTCAGGCTGCAGAAGACCCGTCTTTACAGATGGCATTTTACTCTCAGCAGCAGCTACTTGGTAGTCAGTATGGCATTAGCGATACTCAGAGTCAGACAAGAATTTTAGATTACTTAGATCAGCTAGAGACTGCAAGGATGACCGGCGATGAAGATGCGGCAGCATTACTTGAAAGACAGATTGATGAAGAAATTCAAGGTAGAGATGCAACATTAGGCGAGATGGAGAAGCTAAATACTCAAATAAACGCAATGCTTATGCAGTCAAGACTCCAAACCAGAAGCTTAACAGTTATGGCGGCGGGATTAGGCGCTGGAGCGAGAGGCGGAATATCAGATCTTTATAATTCTGCTATTTCGGAATTAACTGAAGAGCTCAACCAGGTAGATGCCGAGGCTGATGCATTTATAGAGTCTGGGCGAATGTCACAGGCCGCAGAGGTTTTGAATAATCCTAGCGCAATTATGGATATTATAGGCAATATGTTCAGGGGAGAGTCCCCACTTGAAGGTGTAGATAGTTTTGATGAAAGAGGTCAAAACATAAATGTTCAAATAAATCCAATAGAGATAAATATTAGAGACAGCGTCACAGGAGAAATAAGAGGCAGGCATATTGTTGAAGATTCAGAGCTAATACAAACACCTGGATAAAAACTAGTTATAATTATCTATTTAATGCAATAACTTTAATCAATAAGGATATAGTAAATGTCAAATCCTGTTTTCCATAGAAAAATAATGAAGTTCCTTCTTCCTGTTGATATTAATTCAATAGGGACCGATGGAGTTGCAAGTAAAGAGATAGTTCCTCTTTATATAAATCCTCAAAATATACAGATTACAGAGGGTAAGCTTATAACCGACACAATGACTAAGGGCGGTTATGTTATTCAGTACTGGGGAGAGAAGCTAGTAGATATAAGTGTATCTGGAACTACTGGCTCAGGAGGTATTGAGGCTATAAATATATTGAGATCTGTATATAGGCATGAGCAAATAATATTTAAAGACTTGATGATTAAAAAGGCAAAAGATTTTGAAGAGCAGGCTATTGATACAATAACCGATGTATCTTCTGCAAATGCATCATCTGGACTAATGCTTTTTGGAGATGCACTAACTGGGGGCGCAGTATCAAGCTTAGTTGACGGTTTTAGTAGCACAATTGATTATATAACCGATGCAGCATCCGGCTCACAGAGAAAGACGGCTGCTGAGACATTTCGAATGCCACCTACGCTGGCATCCTTTGCTACATCAATAGATATGCACTATCATGGAGTTACATATAGAGGATATTTTATGGGCTTTACATTAACAGAAAGCGCAAACTCTCCTGGAATATTTGAATATAGTTTTCAGTTTAAAGCAACAAAGAAAAGTGGAATTAGAAATAACTTTATGCCGTGGCATAGAAACCCAAGAGGAGCGGACGGCAGGCCTAAAAAATCTCTGGGGCCAATGGCAGAAGAAGTTGCTGATTTAGATAATTATTCATTTCCGGTTAGCGAAGAATATAAAAAAGCATATAGAACAGCGAGTGGAATACTATCAGAAAGACCAAGTTCTAATTTTGATATAAATAATCAGTCAAATGAAGATCCTGAGGCGGATGCCAATGAGCAATCATTAGATCTTTATGGTAGTCTTTCAGAAAATTCTTAGTTTTTTTGCAACAAGTTAATATAAGTTAAGTAAGTATAATAGTCATGTCATGTCATTTAATAAAAAATTAGAACAAAAGTACTCTAGTCTTATAGATAAGTTAGAAAATATACAGGCTGGAGATTACTCTATATTTATTGGTCAGAGGCCAACAGAATCTTACCTCACAGAAAGTGGATATGCGGTATTTCTAGAGGCAAATAAAGCTAAATCTATAACTCCAAAGACAAGAACTATAACCTCTATGTCTCCAGAGGCTACAATTCTTGTGAAAAAGAAAGCTTTTTCCACACTTGGAGGATATAATGATTTAAGGTTTATGGACAAAACAGAAAAAATGCTTCTGAGAGCAACAAAGGCTCTGTTTGCATATAAGGTTGCACAAATTAGAGCTTATGAAAGCTTGACAAAATTTGAAAATCATTTTGATCAATATAAAGAAATACATATGGGTTTACTAGCTGAAGTATTAGATCAGACTAAATATATGGTATCTGGAGCACAAGGAACCTTGTCTGATAAAGAAGCTTCCGAATTAAACAGATTAAGATTTACAATTTATTATGAGTGGCAGCAGAAGATTGGTTCAGGCCAGGGTCTTACAATAGCGGAGCAAGAGCAGTACGAAAAAGATAAGGCCAGGTTCGATCAGCTTTCTAAAAAAGCAAACAATACAAGTGAGATTTCTGATTATAGCAGCTTTGGCTCTGCATTTAATAGCTTTTCAACTCTTATTAACGGAACTTTAGAAGATCTTGATTATGAAGCATATAGGGATGATGTTTTAGATATAATAAAAAGAAATGCATTTTCTATAGATAGCAGGCTTACTACATGGATTATAGATCCAGATAGTGAAGATAATTATGGCGTAGGACCAGGAACTGGAGTTATAGAAATAACAACGTTCTCAAATTTTTCAACTAACTGCTCAATTGGACAAGGCTCTATAAATAGCGCCAGTATACAAATCGAAGACCCTTATCGCGTAATGACTGTAAATGATGACGATATAGAAATTGCAATAGAAGAGGCTTTAAATGGGACAGTTGGTCTTTTTAATGATCTTTTTAATGGTGACTTCAATACTCCGATTTTAGATACATCATCTATGATATCAGCAGCGCTGCAACAGGGCGGTCTTGGTGGTATGGATGATTCACTAGACATTGATAGAGTAAGGGATAGACTTAGAACATTTTATTTAGGAAAACCATTTATAAACCCTGCAGATGGAGTTCATTTTTATATAAGGGGTAATAAAACCAAGCAGGATGATTCAGATTCTTTCGGATCTGTTTGGAGCTCTAGAACTGGAGAGGACTCATCATTTGATGACTCTTATCTGGCAGTAGATAATGCAGTGCTAGAAGCAGAAAGAAGGCTCTACACCTCTGGCAAGATTGATTTTGAAAGCTATAAGAAAATAAGAACTTATTCTGATAATTCATTCGGAATGATCCATGTTTTTGGCGGATATGTTACAGATACCTCTGAAAGTTATGGAAATGGAAAGTGGACTCTTTCTATTAGCTGTTCGGATAACATGGGATGGCTTGATTGGTCAAAGTATGCCGAAAATCCTGCACTTCAAGATGCAAAGGGTATACTAGAGGATCCGCTTACTCCATACAAGCTAAAGGTTGATGAGTCAGGAAGGGTGATGTCCGAAGAAGGGCCTGAGCTTTTAAATGAAAACAAAACCTTATTGCAATCTGGTCTTTTATCTTATGGTTCCGGACTTCTTGCGGGCAAAACTGCTACAGAAGGAAACTTAATTCAGGGCCAGTTTTCAGGTTCTGGCTCATTGTATGGCGCAGGAATATTGCAGCATCCAAATGGTTTTGTTTATAGGTGGAAGGATGGCATAATAACAGCAACAACAGAGGTTACTGTTATTGACGAAAGATCTACAAGTGTTACAAATACTAGAACTTTCAACCAGGGTTATGCTCTATCGGCAACAGATACTCCATTAAGTAATTTAGATGTCGCTAATATACTCAGCCTGTTAGTTGTTGGGGAGCCTTACAATGTTCAGTCATATATGGAGCAAACGCTTGAGGCGATGACCAGAAATGAGACATCGGGAACCTCTCTTAATCCTTCTGATCCTCTAACTGCAATAATAGAGACAACGAGAAGACAGAACACTTTTTATGGAAACTTTAAACCATACAGAAGAATAACTATGAGTAATGATGTTGCAAATAAAATATCTATGGACTCTATTATGAGAAGTCAGGTTAATAGTTCTATAGCAACACTGCAAGCAAGAAGAGCTGAGCTGAGGGCTCAAAGAGCAAGAATCCTAACAGTCGATGAGTCGGAAATATCTCCAAACCCTGAAAGTGTAGCAAGTAGCATTCTTGCAAACTCACTTGATGTAGAAATAGACTCAATAGGGAAGGGGATAGAAGAGCAGCTTGCTTTAATAAATGAGCAAGGTGTTATTAGCTCTCCAGAGGGATTATATATAAGCTTTAATCTTGACGGCTCTCCAAAGCTTGTAAATCTATCTGAAGATATGAACGAGGACCCTTCATTTACCAAGGCGGTATCTTTGGTTGGCGCGCAAAGAAGGATAGAGGATGTAAGATTAAATAGGGATAAAAATTTATTTATAATATCTGATCAATATGATGCTAGCACTGACATTAGGCCGTTCCTTTTAAAGCTAAGAAATTCCAGCTGGAATTTATTTGATGCATCATACGCAAGCGTTCTTGAAAGATGTAAAGCTGCATGTAGTTATATAAATTTTGAATTTTTCTGCAATTCACAAGGTCACATTGAGTTTAGACCTCCGCAATGGAACAAAACACCTTTAAGTGTTTTAGAGGGTTTGTTTAAATTAAACAAAGAAAGAAAAGTAATTCCAGACTTTTTAACAAATGTTTTTAATACAAGAACAGATTCTTTGAGATTAGAAATACATTCCTTAAACATTAATATAGTTATAATATCATTACTTCTAAATAAGTATCCAGACAAAACTCTTATACCTGGAATAACTGGGGCTGTAAGGCCAGTAAACTCTGGAAAGAAGGCTTTGGAGTTCTTTGGAGTTAGATTAAATGACGGCGTAGTAACGCTTGGTGGTCCAACCTCTGGAATATCTCAGGCATTATTTGGAGAAGGAGAGAAGGCAAACTTTACCGTAGGTGGAGAACGAGAGCAAGGATCTGGTAGCGGCATATCTTTAAATGTATCATGGAGTGATGACGGAGATGTTTTGTATGGAGATACAGAAACTGTTCTTGGAGATTTTGATCCCGTATTCCAAGAGACCACGCTTGGTGGCGCAGGAATTGGAGTTTATGACGGTGTATTAAGAGCTGTTAATCTTGGAACTCAGCCTGTTAACAATGATGAGATTGTTAGCGCCTCATCGTTGACAGCTTTAAGAAATACATTTAGAAAAAATTATGGACTTGATCCTGCAGCTGGCCTTGGAGTTGGAGAGCAAGGGTTTCAAGATTCAGATTTTGTAAAAAATCTAGAAAGTGATTTGCAAAAACTAAATAAGGTAAATCTTTTATTTCAAAAACTTGCTACGACAATTTCAAAGAGAGATAGCCTAGTAACAGTATTAAAAAGAAATCAAGAAAAGCTCCAGGAGATTGAGCAAATAGAGTCTATAATTAGTGGTGAATTTACTGATGCATCATCTAGCGGAAATGAGCCTGATTTTGAAGTAGAGGTTTTTGGAATAAACCTAAATGATACACTTGACAAGGTTCAAAATTTAAAATCTTTATTAAATGGAGATATAGATAGCGAGTCATCATCCTCTCTAGATTATTTAATTGAGAATGATCAAAGAAACTATCTTGGACCAGGCTCTGGAAGAAGATTTATAGTCAATGATGATGAGATAATATCAGTTACATTTACAGAGTCTCCTCCAGATTTCACCAGAGTTGATGTATTCGGTTCTGCTCCACTTGGATTAGAGGACAGCCTGAACAAAGGAATGGACGGAATGTACTTCTGGGCGGGAGCTACTGACTTTGATTTGTGGAGACAGTACGGTTACAAGCCTGGAACCTTAAGGCTTCCATTTTCTAATGATGCTGAGCTTCAGTCAAGGCCGTATTCTATTTTGCAGCTACAACTAGAGAGAACAAAAATAAATAAGGCCAGCTTAACCGTGCCTGGTAACGAGTTTTACCAGCCAGGAGATGTAGTTTTTCTTCCAGAAAAGGGTCTTTTGTATTATATAGATAATGTACAGCATCAGTTTTCATATGGCTCAAGCTTTCAAACAACAATGTCTTTAACATATGGGCATCCACCAGGGCAATATCTTCCAAGCCCTCTGGATGTTATAGGTGGCCAGCTAACAACAAATCCATTAGGTGGAAGAATACTCACATACAGGGGTCAAAGAGAGGATGACTTATATAGAGTACTAACGCCTGATTGCGCCATAGTGTTTCCCCCAAATTATAATGGAGATGTCGCAACATTGCTGGCTTATAGAAATAATCAAGAAAGATTTTTTAATATGATGTTAGACTTGTCAGCTTCAGTCTTAGGTTCAAGAAAAATACTCATAAGAGGATTTGCAAGAAATGAGGGAGAGGAGTCTAAAGTAAAAGATAATTTAGCAATTATAAAGCAGCTTTTACAAGACCCCGTTCAAATAACTCAAACAAGTCCAGTAGGAGACCTTGCAGATGTATTTGGAAACATGTTAAATGGAGTTGGAGCAGGGGTTGGGACTTCAAAGGGCACCACCCCACTTATTTTGCCAAACGGACTTCAGGCTACTCCAATAGATCCATCGAATATAATCGAACAAATAACTTTGTTAACAGGAAGGAGTGATGAGTTTGGTGAGGCAAAAATATTATGCATGGATAGAGTTCTGTATGGATCACATAGCTTAGATGAGGAGGGATCGTCAATGGTTCAGTTTGGTAGCGACTCTCAAAGTCCCTATACCGAGCAGGATTATGTTGCAATATTTCCAAAAGATGGACCAAGGCAATCATCTTGGCTTGACATTAGGGATAATTTGACTCAAATGTCAAATATAATTGAAATTGGAATATTAAATATTCCATCTACACCACAATCTTCTCAAAGTAGTGGAACAGGATCATCAAGTATAATTACTTAGGTTTTAAATATGTCTAGAATAGAAAGATTAAGCAGAATAGGAACAATTATCAATGTTATAGAGTCTGACGATAGGACTCCAATAACATATGAGATATCTATTGATGGAACTTCTGATTCAAATATAAACGCAACTGCACTTGATTACGGAACCAACTTTGTATATAACCAAGGTGATAAGGTTTCGATAATCATGCCAGATCCAGGTTCGGGTCAATCCTATCTTATCATGGGTCTTGTTCCTAATGTTAACCAAGGGAGAAAAGGAACAGATGCAAAATCCGGAACCGTACCATTCTTCAGGAAGTTAAGACGGGGTGTTAAGAGGATTGGAGATTCTGAAACATATGTTTCAATCGATGAAAAGGGTCAGTATAAAGTATCAAGCGGCAAGTATGGCTCCAATCTATCTAGAGATAAGAGATCAGGGGTTTATTATTATGATGTATATGAAGCAATGTCTAGAAATACATCGGCTTCTAAAACATACTCAAGGCCGGTTAGAAGAAGCAGAATTTCAACCGATAGAGGTTCTGTAGCAGAAAATGCAGATACAAAATTTCATATAGCATCAAAAAGAGTTGGGCTGTTCGAGGGTCAATCCAAGCCCGCAAAGATAAGTGGAATATTGGGTTCTAAAAGAAATGTCGAACTTTCGGAATACAGGTTTGTATCTAATGAGTTTTCTGAATCATATATGTTTTCTGGATTTGAAGATGAAATATTAAAAATAAATGAACAGCTTCCCATAAAACAAAGAACTTTTGATAGCAGCAGATTTAGAAGATCAGATAGCTCCTTGCTGCTTGCTGAAAATGAACTTACAGAAACTATATATGGCAATGTTGTTGATATAAATAAAAACAAATTAGATATAAACTATAGCCCAATATATCTTGGGTCTCCCCCAACAGAAAGTGATATGATTATCGATGCAAAGCTAAAATCACGAAGAGGGATTGGATTCTTGTTTCAGCTTTCTACAAACTCTACGCACTCAGAATCTCAAACATATACTAGTGACAAAGGTTTTGTAATGAACATGGATAAGGAAGGTGCCTTTACGCTTCATGTTCCGAAAACAAGTGACACTGGAAATATACTTTATCCATTAAGTGCTGATTTTGCCATGAGTCAAAACCCAAATAGGATAGAGACGGAACCATTAAATCAATCTGGGGAAGAGGGAGTGCCGGTAACCCTAAGAGCCCAAGATGGAAAGATTATATTTCCTGCAGCTGATGAAAACACTGGTGAGGTCATAAGCGATACTCCAGGTGTACGCCAAACTGGAGTTTCTTATTTGAATCGTCACAACTATTTTGGCTCAAACATTGGAACTTCGATTGTTAATATAAATCATACAAGATATCATAATATGTATGCTGCAGCAGAGTCTCTTATAGCAAATACCATTCAGCATATATTGATTCCAACTAAATATACTACAGATTATTGGCTGGGTCCTGGAGGGCTAACAAAGACTGATCCTGGTGAAAATTCGCTTGCGCTTCATTTGAGCCTTGCGGATGAAACTTCAAATTTAAACGTCTTTGAGATACCATTTCCTGAGGGTGTAGAGAGGACAGAAGATTTCCAAACAGAGGAAATTAGCGAGTTCCCCACATATGGCGGAATTGTAGTTGTCGATCCAGCCAATCCAGCAATGTATAATGGTGGAAGAATTATTGTAGCTGGAAGCCAGAGAAATGGTGCACATTATTCAAATAATTTTAAAGTCGAAGATGGGAATGTATCTAGAGATACACAGACTATAGCAGGAGGTTTAGAGCAGGAGCTTCCAAAGACAGGTGGAAAGAGCGCAAACATAGACTTTGAAGGATCAATAGATGTATCTGTTGGTGCCGATAATCAAGATAGAAAAAGCATTGTTTTAGATACAGCGGGAGGAATGGTTGCTTGGTTTGGAAAGGATATTAATGATAGAAGCGTTATTATGCAAACGGATGGCGATATGCTAATAAATGTTGGCGGAAGCTACTCTGGTTCTGATCCGGAAACTATAGCATCAAGAGGTTTTAACGAAGGAAGATTTGACTTAAGAGTTAATGTAACTGATAAAGGATTTACTACTTCAACTTTTGAGCCAGTAACTGATGCAGATGGCAATCCTGTAGATTTAGATATAGAAGGTGGCGATGGAAATCCATTATATGCATCTGACTATATAATATCAATAGGAAAGCATGGAATGGTTATAGCAGGAATGAATCCTACTGCTAATATGATTATAAGAAATGATGGTAATATGTTAATAGAAAGTGCATCTGGAGACTTAACTCTTAAGGGAAATGCAGTTAGAATTGTAGATGGGGCCAAGAAGCCAAGAAGCGCTGGAGAAAGTAAGGTTTCTGGAAATGCCAGTGTTTCGGATTAGTTATGATGTTTTGTTATAGTATGAGGTTAGTGTAAAATGATTTTAGCAGGCGCAGTACCAATGAAGGTAACGGACGATGCAGCTAGCTCGCTCAAGGTTAGTTGCGTCGAGGGCGTTACAACACAGGATATAACAGCATCTCCAGATTCTGGAATTATATTTCCAAAAGCTGCAGTAGATTCTGACAAACTACCGTTAGTTGGTGGAGCAATAGTTAAAATTGGAATGGGCGATCAAAATATTCAAACCGTAAGGTATGGCGGTACTGATGGCAGCATAGATAATGACAACTGGTCATCTCAGATATCTGAGATAAATTCAGAATTTTCTTCAATTGAATCAATTGCAAATGAAGTTGGAGATGAGCCAACTTTAACAAACTTAGTAAAAGTAAGAAACTCTATAAATAAATCTTTATTTGGATTATCAAAAAAAGGTTTAACTAATCCAAATGTAAATGCCACCTTCAGTGAAATACCTAGAGTTTATATTTCAACATATTATGGCTCCATTGATGCAATAGCGCCTGAAGACGGAAGTCACCCTGGAATTAATCATGAAATAAATAGATTTGCAGAGCTCACATATGTTCCTCTTGATTCGTTTGGAAAAATATCAAGCTTAATGAAGCAAAAGTTTGAAAACTTTCGTGGAGTAACTGGAAAAACATTTGGCGAGATAAGTGATTTCTTTGGAACAGACGGGGCTTTGGATAAAGATAAGATAGATGACAACATGATAAAAGGCTGTATGTTGGAGTTTGTTCCAATATATAATCTATCTGAAGAGCAAATTATAAACGATAATTTTAGCCCAGAGCTTGGAGGGTACTTTACAGTTTTTAGGGGTGAGGATGGCAACGATACTGTATATATAAAGATGCCTGATCTTACAGGAATGGACTCCTCTGGTTTTACATCTGATATATTTTCAGAAGATGAGCCTCCATTGCTTTTGGTTGAGATGATAACTGCAAATGGAGCAAGAAGAACATCTATTGAATATACTCCACCACCAGCGCTTGAGCCAGTAGAGACGGGGTATGACCTTCCTACAGAAAGTGATTCTCCAGATTTAAATATAGAGTTAGCTGGTCAGTTTTCAAATAATTCTGGAGCAAAAGTTTATCTCTCTGTAATGGCAACATCCTCACTAGGAAGAATCGGTGGATTTAGAAAGACTCAAGATAGTATGGTAGAAATATTTTCTGCGCCTTTGCTTACAAAGCCAATGGAGTCTGGAGTATGGGGAGATGGAGATAGCGGAGAAGGTGTCTTTTCATCGGATCAAACCGAAGATATTGCTCTCAAGATAGGCGAGCTATCAGCGCTGTCAGATAATATATTTAATATATTTAAGCCGACAGATACTTCCGATTCTGTTGAAATAACTGCATCGAATACGTTATATCTTAGTGATAAATATAATATAGAGGTTACAGAGCTGGGGTACCCACTATCTATATCCTCTACTAAGTCTGGAACTCCAGCAGACATGTCCGGAGAGATGGGTAGGCCTGATTTATTAATATCAAATAGAGACACCCAAGCCTCTTCTGGATTTAGAAGAAATAATGAAAAATATTCTAACCCAAGAGTTTATGGGGCAAGAGAGATATTAGCATCCACTAGACCAAGGTTATTAGATGTATCAAGCCCACAGATCCCTGCGGAGCCATTCTGGATAGAAGGTGAGATATCTTATGATGAGGGCTCTGAAACTGCAACGGCAACATTTACAAAGGATAAGTTTGCTGAAGTATTTTATCCTGGTGATAATACCGGAACATCAGAATATATGTTTTCGATGTATATTTTGGACAGCATTGGCCAACTAGTAAGGGTGGCGGGACCAAATATAGCTTTAACTGTAAAAGAGCCTGATCTTGATACTATAAGTCCAAATGGCTTTTTTGGTGGGCCAGTGGTTTCTTCAGATGGTCAGCCGCAGTTTAGGTTTAAATCAGAAACAAATGATTTAGATGGAATATTTTCATTCAAATTTTACGATGAATCATTAAATGAAGTTATTGAAGTAAGAGAAAATATACCAGGCATTCTTGAAAATCAATCATGGTTTGCAAAAACAGCTGGAGCAGTAACGGCACAAATTGATCTCGCTTTGACATCTCTAGGTCTTGAGTCTGGAAGGTACTTTGTTTCTGCAGTAAATAAATATGGTGCAGAAAGTGATCCAAAATTGATATATATTGCAGAACCAGGTACGGATAAATCAGATCTCCCACCAGAGCCAGGTGTGAACTATCTATCATTTTTTAAAGATTCAAAAAACCTAAAGTTAGCCGGAATTAGCAAAAAGAATGCAACAACTGGGGTAAATGAGGCCTCGGGCATTCCAATTCCATTTGATGGTCAAAGCAGTAAGCTTAAGTTAAAATATAAAGGTGGCGTCTTTAAGAAAAACTCAAAGGTCCATTGTTATTTAGCTTTTACTAATGAGGATAGTGCTAAATATTTTTCTGCAGAGTCAGATATTGTAACTGTAAATACAAAAGAAGAAGATGGCCTAACTCTGTATATACCGAAAACATTAAAGTATGTATTAGACGAAGGAAGTGATTTTACAAGACTTTCGAATAGAAAGGCCCAATTAATGCTTCCTGGCACTAAATATTCTAAATATAACTGGAATAGCCTTATGAGTTTGGACGAGGCTTATATATTTTTAGTAAATGTTGAAATTGACGAAGTGCAAGATCCAAGCTCTTCTAGCACTTGGGCTACATCAAAGAGTGATGCGGAAAAAGGATCATATGCATACTTCAAGATAACAGAGAGGGCTGATTCGGAAAACAAGCTGCCACCATTTGTTGGGCCTCCAACAATAACAAACATGGTTCTTGGCGATAAGTCTGGAGCAAATGATGAGGCTAATAATATAATAGTCAGAACCTCTTCGGCTCCTGTTCCAAACGCACTAAGGGAGATGCTAACAGGTTATGGATTTAAAGATGATGCGATAGGTCAAATTGTTGAAAGCAATAAGCATTCGGCTATATCAAAAATACAGAGAGCTGTTGTTGTTTTTAATGGTCATAATTTTAAGGCAAAGCATAAATTTAAATTTGGAACAAAAAAAATAAACAAAAAGAGAATCGGAAAGATAAAGGTTTTAGCTTCTGAAGGCCAATCAGGAAAACTAGTTGCGGGATTTAAAAACCTATCCTCATCTACAGATGGATATATGTCAATTGTAGTTGAATCAAAATATAAAAAGTTTAAGGTGACCATGTCATCAGATAAGCTACTTGTTGGACTTACAACTACCGATATACCTAGTGACATGTACAGTATAGACTCTGAGACTGGGAATCTGATACTATCTAGCGACTGGACTAGCGAAATAGTGTCAGCATTTACAGACAAAGAACCAGCGTTTGTTGGAGAGAAGTCTTTGTCCGAGGCAGTAAGTGGAGTAGATGGAGATGGAGAGCTTTTGTTTGGCGATGGCAACGGCCTGATGGTCACTAGTGATTCCGGAATTAACGGCCCAGCCTTTGATACTGATTATATACTTCAGATTCCAGTTTCAATAACTCCAACTAACTTTGATTTTAAGATGATGATTGCAAAATCTTCAGATAGCGTAGATGAAACATCAGTAGGCTCAAAGCTATCATTCTCAACCCTCATGAAGGGTTCTTCTACTTCGGATATATCAAGAATAGCCAGAGCTAAATCTGAGTTAGCACCAGGATCTGTAATTATACCTGGAGGTACAGAGGTTCCGTCTTTTGCATATTCCTTGGATAGCACAGATTCAACTGCAAAGTTATTTTTAAAAGCACAGGTTTCAAATTATGCAGCAATAGAATATAACATACCAGAGATAATTGAAGTCGAAAGAATAAGCACTGGTGAAAAATATAAGTCTCAAAATATCGCAAACCTTACCTTTCAGGCGAAAGAAAAGTTATTTGTATATGTAAAAGGCGGAAGAAGATACGCTACAATAACTATAAATGATATAAGGTGTCGTGTTATATCCAGAAGGATGGATAATGGCGTTCTTAGAGCAAAAGTAGTTGTTCCAAAAGCATTAGCATTTGTAAACACAGATGACTGCTTGACTCTATCTGCTTCAAATTCAAATGCAGAAAGAAACAGAGTTCGTGCACTTCTTGGTGACGGATTCACGCTGGATCTTGAAAAGATATTTGAAGACTTAATCCTCGGCCCTCTTAAGGATAAGCTTGCAGACATAGAAGAGCTGCTTAATAAACTCTTGGAGGGTCCTCTTCAGTTTATAAATGTTTTGATGGATAAAGTTGCAGCGTTAAAAGAAATAATACAAAGCTTTTGTGATATTTCATTCCATTTGACTGCAGAGTTACAGGCTCACCTTAGAGGTTTCCAGGTTCTGCTAATCCCAATTCAAGTTATATTTTGTATCATAGATGTAATATGTGCATTACTAAATCCATTCAAGTTGGCAAAGGCAATAATTAGGTTATTCCAGTGTCTTTTTGACCTAATATTGCTCCTTCCTCAGCTTTCTGTTCCAGTAATGTTCTTAAGATTACTATTACACCTGCTTGATCTCTTAGAATGTCTTATCCAAAAAATACTTGGAATTATATTTGCAATAAATGCAATCATAACAGCAATTGACAGGGCTATAAAATATAAAAACTGGCCTGCTATCAAAGCCCTTGAGGAGGTTTTGTCGGAGTATTTGTTTTCAGTTGAGGCAGATCTTCAAGTTCTTGAGCCAATTATAACAATTTTAGCAATATTTCTTCAGCTTCTTCAAATGTTCTTTAGGTTTCCATGCGAAATAACTCCAGGCTCAGGAGATGCAGAGTGTGGTATCGATGGAACAATTCTTGCAGGTATATTAGGAGGCAAGCTTGCTCCAGGTGGAAGTATAGCTCCCGATATAGCTTTGCCGGTCGCTCAGTCTATATCTGTAGAGTCACTTCCGCTTATAAAAGTTGAGGGCGAACCATATTCTGGAATTGGTGATAACGAGGTTGGCGGAACAGACGTAATAGATGTTAAAGATAATCTTGGCGTTACGCTCATAAGAAAAAACTTTGATGAAGAAGATGTTGTAGAGGCAGACGATCCCTACGGCAGAGAGGAGGGTGAGCTTCTAACTGACGTGGGTCTTTTCATAGAGGCTATGGAGATGGTAAAGGATGGGGTTGGAGAAGACGCTCCAGACACACTAAGAATTAACTCTGTATATAATGCTCCAGAGTCTGAAAATGCACAACTTGGCGTGAAAAACCATGGGACCTTTGAAATTTCATATACAAAGTCAAAAAAAGGATTTTCTCTTTTTAAATCAAATCCTGCAGCTGTTACATTTAAATTCAACCAGAAGGGAAGAACTAATATTGATTGGTGGTTTTTTAAAAAAGCATTCGATCCAGATCAAACTTTAGACTCTCCTCTTACACTTCTTCAGTTAAGAGGAAATGATATAAGAATTAGATCAGGTGGGAAAGGAAAGTTTGTTAGCCCAATAGATGGACACGACGACTTCCTTTCTTTCAGCGGAGACACTGCTTCTGTAAAGCCGCTGATTCTTCCAATAGATTTTCCAATTTACGAAGTTAATCCTGATACCGGAGAGCTCGATCTAGTAGAAACCAGAACTGAGTATAAGACTTTTGATGGTGTTCCAAGAATGGCAATCATGGATGATGAATTTAACCTTTACTATATACAGGAAAATGGCATTGTCTTTGGTGAAGACCCAGATACTGGTCAAAACAATGTTATTCTTGAAATAAATGCTGTAATGCAAAATCATCCTTCTGCGCCAAAGCACTCTGCCTCTAGAGAGCGAGTTGTTATGGTCAATGAGGTTGGTCTTACATATTTATTTACGCATAAAGATAAGAGCGGTGGATTTTGGCAAAGTCCAACCCCATCTGGCCTTCTTGATCTTATCGGGGGGGGATCTGGCGAGACTGTAGAGACGTATGCAAATTTCACACTCTGTTCGGATGGAAATCAGTACTTTACACCTCTAGTTACCGCAGAGGGATGGCCGAAAAATGATGATGGAAAACCAGAGAATCCAAATTTGGGCAATCCAGATCACATATCGCTAGTAACAGAGAAGGTTGTTCAGGATTTCATAAAGGTTACCGACCCTGATGGGGTATCGGTGGTTCCAGGAAAGGCTATCGATAGTATACCAGTCTTAGACTTTCCAAAGTTATACTTCGTAGATGTTAGACAGGCAGAGGAAGAGATTCAGCAGATGTGTACAAATGCAACAATCAATCAGTCTGCAATCCCATCTGAAGAGGATACTGATGCTGTAAAAGAGCTTATCGAAGAGGCAGCGGACTGCGTTCAAAAATATCCTGCAACTATTAAGGCAGCTACCTCTAAAGTAAGAGAGGCTATGGAGGCCTATCCGGAAACTTTAACTCTTCCAGAGTTAATACCGGTTGATGAAATAGTTGCCGCAGGAGAGGAGATTCAGCAATGTATAGAAGACATAGCAGACAGAACATGTGTATTTGTAGTAAATGAACTATCAACATCATTCAAGGTTCTTGAGGATGAAGATACCGATACTCCAGTTGCTGGCTACTCAACAATGATAACTCCTGCAGATATAATCGCTGGCCCTGGAGTTGTTGGCAGAGGTCCTGATGAATATGGGCCAAGATACATTGGAGCTAGAGAGTATGCATCAGGTGATGGAGATAGTGCGGTTATAGAGGTAGGAGAATTTGGGACGCTAGAGCTAACCCCAAGAGAGTGTTACGGTAATGTTGCACCTGGTCTTAAATTTGAAGAAAAGGTTATATTTGAAATCCTATCTGACGAAACCGGTTCTGCAAAATTCCTTGATTATGAGGATGAATCTGGTGATTCTGAGAGATATATTTCGGATGGTAATAGCGTATATGCAAGAATAACTTCAGATTCAATTGGGGAAGTAAAGATTAAGGCAACTGTTTGTGGAAAAACAATACAGGCACTTGCATTTTCTGGATTTGAAGATATCGTAGAGGAGCTTTCTTCTGCAGAAGCCGAAGTTGACTGTATAGAGGACGGTGTTGATGAGGATGATGAGTTACTAGAACTGGAGACGCCACTTGGAGGTTTATCTAGGGTAGATAGAGTTCTAAGCATATTCTTTGTTGATACAGGTAAGGGAGACCGCATGCTTCTATCTGATATGTCAAGAAAGGAAGATGATGATGCACTGCTTGCTAAATCAAACCCACAAACATTTGGAACTAAGCTGGAGAATTAGGCATGAGTGATAATCTTCTTTCAAATATATTAGAGCAAATTGATATTCTAATAACAGATGCGTTTGGTCCAGACTTTGATGACGATCTTTATAGCATGCTGTTTGAAGAGGCGGGCAATCCGTCTGAAATATTTAGCTCAATCCCGAGAAGCATACAGAGAATTAGATCAACATATCTTCCTGCTGATGTCTTTAGCTCAAATGTTGCAGCTCTTGGTGCAGCAGAAGCACTGCTTGGAAATATGGGTCTTGCTTCAGAGATTTTCTCTGGAAATATTTCAAACACTCAAGCGCCAAAAGAGTCAAATGAAAATGCTTTTATGAGAATGCTTGGAATGCCAATGTCAGATGCTGATGAATTGCAAAGTGGTGAGATTGCCATCATGGATCATACAGTTGGAGACTTGATTCAAGACGAAACAACGACTATGTATGCAGTAGAGGAGCTGGTTCTCGACGAAAGAAGCAAGCCCTTTGGGACAAGAGAGGTTTTGATAAATAGTAATACATTTTCATTTTCTGGCGCTACTGCAGATGGCGCTAGCCTAGGGGATGTAACAGAAGATGATATTGATGCAGCCATAGATGCTGATACTTCTGAGACTCTAAGCAATACTCAAGACGATAATTTTACTGAAGCGCTTAATGAAGCAATTGATCAAGTTGCATTATATAAGACGAATGTTTCAAACATTGAAGATCCAGCTCAGTTTTTTAAATTTTGCTATCTTTTATTTCCGCCAATACAAGATCATAGAATATCTAAGTGTATTAATGAGCCAGAAAAAATAGTAGCAGCGCCATTTTCATCTTCTATAGGGAGGGTTGTTAATCAGCAAAGAATAAAGCAATCATTTTTAGAATCTGTAATAAGAATAAGGCTTGATAGAGCCACTGGAACACAGTGGTCGCCTCCTGCGGAATCTCTAGAGGAGACAAAACTAATTGACTTCGGACTTGGAGACGACGATGAAAACTCGATAGCTTATAGCGATGTAGTTAACAAATGGGGAATAATTGAAAGCCTAATAATAAGAAGATTAGATATTATGCTAGAAATAATGGCAGATGATATTGCAGATAAAGTATATTCAATATGTGAAGCACAAGCAACAGAGCAGATGACTATTGAAGAGGATAGGGAGCTTAATCCAGATACGCCATCTGAAAATAATACCGAAGGTGCAGATGACCCCTGTCAAACTTTAAGTTCAGATGACTCTTTTGAGCTATCTGTATTACAAAAGGCAAAAATAATCGAAGATGCCATGTTATTATTTTTTGGAGGAGAAAACTCTGCTTCTTTGGATTTACAAGCAGAAACGCAAAGAAACTCTGGACTTAGAGATGGGCATTTAATGGGGCCCTTAATGTCAGTAATAAGGTCTATATCTACAGGAATAGATACTAGAATTAATGAAATAAATGAAGATATATGTGATGAAAGGCCTCCAACCCAAAGAGCTGTTAGTGATGTAAATACTTCCATTGGAATGACAACAGGAGTTGGGCCAATAGATATTGCAGTTTTTACATTAGCCTTATTTACCGTAGATGAAGAGGTCTTGCTAGGTCTACTTACTAATGAACAATATGATAACTTTATGAATGTAGAAATGAGTTATATTAAAGAAAATGATAGAAATGCTAATAAACAAGATATGAGAGAGTCTTTAAATGCACTATCTGAACAAATTAGAGATTCTTATATGTTATTTTTATATTACTTAAATTCATCAATCGAATCACTTGATGATGAAGATGATGCAGACTAAAATCACACAGAGAACTATTTATACTTTCTATTATTTTATATGATAAACATGATACTGTTTGATCGAAATAGGATATAAAATGTCGTTTGATTTAAGAATTAGAAATGGAGATATTGGACTAAACTCCGATGGCTCTGTAAAGATAGTAGACAACAATACAAAGCTTAGGCAAGATATTGTAAAAATATTGCTAACAGATACTGGTAGCAATAAGTTTCATAAATTTTATGGCAGCAGAGTTGGTGCTCTAGAAATAGGTGGAGTTGCAGATAGATCTATCATAGATACAGACCTTGAGGCTTCAGTGAGAAGAGCTTTATCAAATCTTATATCTATGCAAAAGGCTCAATCTAGAAAGCAATTTATTACACCAGGAGAAAAAATATTGGAAGTAACTTCTGTTTCGGTAGAAAGAGACCAGGCTGATCCAAGATTGTATAATGTTTTTATATCTGTTTTAACTCAAAAATTAAGTACAATTAGTGAAGTAATAACTATAAGAATAGTTTAGGAGATATTATGGCTATATTTAGGTCCTTTAGCGAAATAGTGTCTTCTATGATTGAGAGACTTAGGCTAACCCAACCAAATTTAGATACAAAGCCAGGCACTGTAGCTAGAGATTTGTTTATAGATATACAGGCAGACCAGGTAGAAAGGCTTCACAAAGCTCTATCGTTGGTTAGTGAAAAGCAATCACTTGCAACAGCCTCAGGAAGAGATCTAGATAGACTTGCAAAAAACTTTGGAATATCAAGAAACAGCGGAACTCCATCTACTGGAATTATTGTTTTTACTACAAATGATGTAGTTGCAGATATAGCAATACCAGCTGGTACAGTAGTTACTGCCAGAAATGGATTGGCTTACAAAACAATAGGGAACTATGTTATGTCTGCAGTTGAAAAAAATCTTTTTGCTGCCAATGCAACAAGACTAAGAAGCGCCCTCAATACTGCCGGAATTAATGATTCTTTTGCACTTGAAGTTCCGGTCGAAGCAACAAGATCAGGAGAGTCTGGAAATGTAAGCTCTCTTCAAATTATTAGCCATAGCCTAGGCGCCTCTTTAAAAGTTATAAACCTTTCTTCTTTAAGCGGAGGTATTAACGCAGAAAGCGATCTTTCATTTAGGGCAAGAATTTTGGCTATATTTAGTGGCTCAAATACCGGAACTGCTGCCGGATATAGAAATGCAGCATTGGCAGTAAGGGGGGTTTTGGACACCTTAGTTGTTGAGCCAGGCAATACTTTAATGTTAAGAGATGGAACAGAAACGATAGAGATAAATGACGGCTCTTTTAGAGTTTTGAGCTCTGGAACAGGCGGAAAAGTAGATATGTATGTTCTCGGAACAAGGCTTAGGGAGAATATAGAGTCCTTTATATATACAGACCTATCTGGCTCTGGTACCGCCGAAGATGACAGAAATGATCATATACTTGGACTATCTGGAGTAGGCGACAGAAGCATATATCAAAATCTAACATCAGAAGAAAGAAGGGTATCTACTTTTAAAACCGGAAATATTCCATCGCAGCCAGTTGATTCAGTTATATCAGTAGTTGGAACCGAGTCTGGGATTTTTTCCACAAAGATAACAAACTCTGATGGCTCTACATCTGGAAACTATGAACTTTTAAAAGATAACAATCCAGAAACAGGTGGAAGCCCATTCTGTTTTGATAAATTACATTGGATATCTAGTAAAAAAAATGTAGTTGGAGACTCGCTAACAAAAGGTTCTTTTAATTCATCTGATTCTCTTGGATTTTCAGATATAAAAGAAGTTAGCGAGGTTTATCAAGATATTGTAATTAGTGGAGAAAATTCAAACATAAATATATCAGATAGAAGCATTGTTAATTTAAATCACGGTCCTGTTGTAACTGTTTCTAGAGTAACAAACAGAACTACTGGAGAGATATATGTTGTAGAGTCTCAAAACATAGACGCCTCATCTGGTCTGAATGAAGATGCGCAAGTTGTAATATCAGGAAAAAATCTTCCTACATCTGCAGATATATTGTCCGTTGATTATATATGGAGGAGATACTTTGATAAATATATTGAATATAATGGATCAGATTCAAATTCGATATATAAAGATCCTTATGTTTCAGATTCAATAGATTGGGGTACTCCATCTGGGGTATTAGAGGAGCAGGTTACATTAAATAGAACTGATGATAATCTTGAATTTCAAATTACGACAAAATATCCCATATCAAGAATATCTTCTCTGTATTCTAAAGTTGTTGAAGAGTTGGAAACTCAAACTATAACCATAGAGGACTCAAGCTTTGTTGCTATAATTTTGACATCAGAAATGGATGAGGTAGAAAATATAGTTTCCATACGGACAGAGTCTGGTTTAGAAGGCTACAATACAGGCAAGGCAGATGGAACTTTTTCATCAAGAGTTATATATTTACCTACAGATAGCGCTATTGTATCTGGAGAAAAAGTTTTCGTACATTATAATAAAAATGAATTATTCTTTATAGAGCAAAGTGATGCGTCATTTTCAGAAAAACTAGTAACGCTCCCATCAGAGGATGTTCTTTCTGAAAATGGACTACTAACCCTTGTAGAAGGTATATCAGACTTGGATGATATCATATACGTTGATTATGTCATGAACGTGCCTAGTATTTTGCCAGAGACGGACCTTTCTTCTTTTCCAATACGTGGAAACTCAACGACAAACTCTCTCCTAAGTGCAAGGCTGTCATCTGTAGATGGCTCACACCAGCCCTTGTTATATAACTTTGATCCATCAGGTTTGTTAGATGGAATACTTAGATTTTGCCCAACAAGAATTGCACTTACTACTTCTGGCATAGTTAAATTTGGAAAAATAAAGATTATCGGAACCACAATGACTAGGGCTGTCTTTGATGTCGATACTGCAGTGTCTGTATCTGGGTCTTCGTCTGGTTATTCTGGAGATTTAACTTTTAATATTGAGTCTGAGATAAAAGAGTTTTTTGGATTAAGCGAAATACCAGAATACATGGGAATCGCTAGAGTTGACGCCGTAGTAAAACTAGATAGTTTTGGAAATGAGGATGGAGTCCTTGATATATTGGGATATTCCGTTGCATCAAATAATTTTGATCCGAGAAGCTCTAATGAGGATCCGTCTCTTGGATCAGGAAAGTTTATTGTAAAAGATACACTTAAAAATTCAAATCTTAATATAAGTGGCGGAACAAGACTTAGGGTGTCTGTACTACTGTATAATGAAAATGATTTTGAAGAATTATTTTTTAGAAGAAATGAACAGTTGTTTACAGAAAAGATGTTCGCCAGAATAGAAAGAATTTCAACCCCATCAGGATTTAGAAACTCTAGTGGTGTACTAATAGGGTCTATATCTGCATCTATATCAACACAGCCTCAGGCTGGGAGCTCTTATAATGCCAGCTATAACTTTTCAGCTCCGAAAGAAGGCGAGAGAATTACAATTAGATATAATAATAATGTTATATTGCCAAACGTTACTGCATCTCTTGAGCAAGTTAGGTCTATAACTGCAGACGTACTTGTAAAGGAGGCTGAACAAATTTTAGTTGATGTGGATGGACAAATATTGGTCAACGAAGACTCTGTTAATAATTCTGCAACTATAATAGAAAACGTATCAAGCCAAATCACAAATCTGTTAAATACATCAAGACTTGGATCGACCGTTGATTATTCAGATATAGTTTCTGCTGCGACATCTGTTAATGGCGTTGATTCTATAAATATATCAAAATTTAATGTAAGCGGGGAATCTGGAAAGAAAAGCTTTATAAGATCTTTGGATAATCAAACAATATCGGCAGGAACTATATTGTTCGAGTCAGTAACAAGAGAAAATTTTAGGCTAACATAGAGGAATAGTATGATATTTAAGCCAACAGCATTTTCAATACCTTCTACTACTGAGTTAAAATTAACATTTAGTGAAAATGTATCATCTAGTTTGTCAAAGGGTAATTTCTATATAGAATCCTTAAGTGGTAATTCTAATGATTTAGAAATAACTGGTATAGAAATATCGAATGATGTTATTATAATAAAGACAAAGCCTCAGATATCTGGAAACTATTATCTTTTAAAGCTATTAGATACAGATGAGAGCACATTTAAAAGTGATAGATCTATAAGGCTACTAGGAAGCGACTCAACAAGGCAGCTGTTTTTTGTTGGAATAGATTCTATAAACCCAATTAGAGATAGAATTTACTCTCTTGTTCCAAATATTTTTGATCTAGAGAAAAATTCTCTAGTTAAGAAAATACTATCTGTTCATGCAGAAGAGCTTTTTAGTTCTCAAAATGATATAGGGCAAGCTTTAAGTGATAATTATATATCAGTTAAAGTTCAAGATGAAAGAAGAATAAGAACATCTTCCTCAACAGATAGGCTCTCAAATGAAGGCGCATATTTAATAGACAGAATATCAGAAAATGAGTCATCTTCTAACTCTATCAATGAAACCATATCCTTTTCGTTAAATTCTGGAGTAGACAGGGAGTCAGAAGTTCCTTCTCATCCCGTATCTCTTAAAAGAGCGATTGTCAAAGATGAAGTAATATCAGAATATTCTGAAAATAATGGATTTAAGGGATATTTAATTAGCTTTAAGAATAAGAATATATTGAAACTTCTATCCTTAAAAGTTGTTACTGGAGAAGATACGGAAGACTGCAATGGAGATATTGGGACCTTTTATAATATTGAGCAATTTAAGTATGCAATATTAAATAATAAGTATGATCCAATGTATTCTTATTCTCATTCTGAGCTAGAATCGAACCAAGTATTGCTTTCTGAATTTTCAAATATAAAAAGACCAAAAGTTGGGGATAAAATAACTGCATCTTATGTCTATAAAGACTTAGGAAAATATATCGTTGAAGATACTATTGACGTATATAAGATAGTTAAAGAAGATAGCGAATCATTGCCTTCTAATATATCTAATTTTTTTCTAAATAATGCGCCAATAGTTAATGAATCAAATGAGATTTTTGAAATAGGCGGTGTATCATTTTATAATAGTGAAAATAACAAAGAGACCCCAAGTGAATTTAAAATAGAGGTAAAGTTTGATTCGGCAAAATTACCAAATGAGCCAGGAGAATACTCTATAAACTATAAGACCGGAGAGGTTTATGTTGTAGGTGCAAATGAAGATAAACTGGGAACTGGAGATAATAATTATATAGCAGATTATTTATATAGACATAGTTTTATAAATAATCTCGATTATAGCATAGATAATAATGACTTTGTTGTAAATGATAGAAGATATTTGGCTGGAGATGAAGCAAGTATACAGTTTAAATATGATAAAGTTTATGCAGAAGGACAGGATTATAAAGTTTTATCACATGTTGAGTCAATAAATGAGCCAGTTGAAAATAACATAGTTACGTCATTTAGCATAAAGCCTAAAAATACACCAGTAACCGATGTATTTAGAATATTCAACCAGACTACTGGAGAGATATACTCTTTGCTATATCATACAGATACCGAAGTTTTCTTTTCTGGAAACAGATCTCCTGAATTAGTAAATAATTATTCTGAAAATTCAAAATTTAAAAAGATAATAAATGAAAATCTATCCGTAGTTGGAGAGTTTATATCTCCTTCGTTTTCATCACAAATAGTTTCAAATTCTTCTAATAATAGTATTATTTTTGAACCAGGAATCCCATCAGAGTTTATAGATAAAAACTCTTTAGATTACTATATTAGAATTATAGATGAAAGCTCTAATGTAGTTTCTGTAGAAGATGTAAATATAAAATTTTTTGGAGATGAAGATTCTAATGGCATAATAAATTCATTAGGAATAATATCATCATATACTGCTCCAAGTGTCGGTTCTAATATTATTATAGGAACAAAGTGTTATTCTATTAATCTAGAGAATAAATCAATCCTTAATAAAGATTTAGATTCAATAGGGTCTTCTATAAATTCGTCAATTATTTTTGATAATGAAAGTATATTTAAAAAAGAAAAGTTTTTTAAACCAATATCTTCAACAATTGGATTTTCAGAGACTAACAAGGGTGGAATATCTTCCGCAATTCAAGAATCTAAAAATGATAGCTTGTATTCAAACTTATCTAGATTAAGAAAGCCTGGTGACTATTCTATAGATTATAGCAATGGCGTTATCTATATTTCTGTAGAAAAAGATGAAAACACTGATCTTGGAATGGCAACATATTCGTGTAACTCTCATGTAGTTGATAACAAAAATATAATAGGTGTCGGTTCTGTAGTAAAGAAAATGTCATCATCTGATTCTATAGAGTATGCCACAAAAAACTATGAGAATATTTCCTTTGGAGTTAACGAAATATTGATAAATGATTTAGAGCACTCAACGCATTTATTTGAGAGTGGAGATGAGTATGCAAATCTAAGTGGTCAGCTAAGCCAAGCCTGTGAGGTTTTGAATGATTACACAGTTGTGGTGCCAACTATTGTATCGTCAGTAAAATCAATAAATAAAACCACAGATTTATTTGGCAGTAATTTAAGTGATTTAAATAAAGATATTAGACAACAAGAATATTCATCTTTAGAGCTAACAACTCCATATAATATGAATGGAAAAAATATATATAGTGCAGAAAAAAATATCTTTAGCGGAAATGTTATAGATTTGAAAAGTCATCAAGATAAAATAATAAAGAAGAAAGATAGAAAATTAGTTTTAAATATAAAAGATACAAATATAGGTTCTTTTTATGATGTAGTTTCTGTGAAAAACAATGAGATACTGTTTGATAGCAAACTTAATTTAATAAAACATAAAGAAGTTTCTGTCATGCAGACATCTTTATTGTCTAGCTCTAGAATGATTGTATATTTACATCCAGATTTTGCAATAAATAATATTTCTATAAATGATAATTTTATATTAGATAATGATGAAAATAGGTTTAAGATAGTTGACGCCAGTATTTCAAATTCAACTATTACGGTTGAAATCCCATCTGAAAATAGGCCGTCAATATCTGCAATATCACTTTCTGATGACGATACTATAAGCATAATAACAAAGCCAAGCATTATATTATCAAATAATTCAATATCAATAGAGATGGAAGATGTTATCGGAGTCAGCCCAGGAGATATTATAAGGGTTAGGTATTTAAGCAATTATATACCAAGTATTGGAACGCCATTATCTGTAGATTATAGATCTGGAAAAATATATTTTGATTATAACAATATCAAAGATGAGTTATTTATATCTTATGAATATGGAGATAACTCTATAGACTGGAGCATTGGAAGCTCAATAAATGAAGGTGACGAATACTTTGTAACATATAAATATGGCGCACTTAGAAGTGCACTTAGAAGAAATTTTGGTTCATTGACTAAGATTCCATTTTTTGAGTCATTTCCACTCGCTGTAGATAGAGAACTATATAGAAGTGCACTAGAGGGAACTCTACAGGCATTTGCAAAAGGTCCGACAATTCCTGCATTTGAAGGTTTGGTCAAGTCTTTTACAGATATTAATCCAACAATAGACGAAATGGCCTTTGGAAACTGGATACTGGGTAGAGACTATTTGAATCCAGGCAAAGTTAGCTACTCTGGAGATTTGAACTTTTACGATGGTAAATTTGATGATGGGCTATATATATCTGATGACAACTCTGTATGTATACCAAGAGGCTCAAACATAAACCTTCAAGAGGGCACTCTAGAGGCATGGGTTAGGCCTGAGTGGTCTGGTATAAGTAATGATGCAACGCTTACATTCAATATTGATAATATCGGATATAAGGTGTTCTCATTCAAAGGAGGGGAAGACCCGTTTGACCAGAAAAATAATTTTGATATTAATCTCTCAAAAGATCCAATCGGTTCTATTGACTCAACAGGTAGTTCGACAACCATAAGTAATTACAGAACGGTCATAGATGAAGATTCTCACTCCATAGTGCCTAACAGTATCGCTATAACAAAAAATGAAGAAATGCTCAGTGTAACAAGCGCTTTTAGTATGACTATAAACTGCTCAGTAGCTCTTTCTGCTAAAAATTGGTCTCATATAGATAATGTTGTAACAGAAAAAAATATACCGGTATACTCTAGGCAGTATATCTATGGAAGACTGATAGAGGGCGGCTCTAATCTTGTATATGGCCTTGAATCTGATTACACTGATAGTGAGTATATAAACGATCTTAGTCCAGCATTTATACTTGTTGATGATTGTAATAAATCAGTATTTATTCCATTTTATTATAGTACATTAATTGATTATGATAATGGAGATGCAATTCAATATAATGTTTTAGAAGATACTTTAGATTTTGAAGATTTTGAAAATTTTCAAAGACCTCATCAAACAAGAATGTGTTCTTGTAATATTACAGATGATATAACTAAATTAGAAAATTTCAATAATATGACAATAAGAATAGAGTTGTCATCCGAACTTAATCTTTCTCAATTCAAAACATACAATAACATAATTTCTGATAATCCAGGAGTAATTAGTGTTTTAGATGCAAATGAAAATATATTTGAAGTAATTGCTTTAGAAAATAATAATGGCATAATTTTTTACGATACAATTCCGGTAAATGTACATGCTGTACATGTAAAGAGAAAAGTAAATAATGTTTCTTATACATATAATGAAGAGCTTGAAGAATATGATGTATCTAAAATATTAGAACATGAATTACCAAGTGAGGCAATTACTTTTCTTTACAAAAATATAGAAATAGTTACCAAATCAGAAGACAACTCATCAATGATTAGGTTTGGAACTAAAGTTAAAAATATATTAGATTGGTCTAATGAATTAAATATAAAAATAAATAAAAAACTAAGCAGCAACACATTAAACGTTGATGTGAATGGTTCAAGAATTAGTCTATATTATTCAAATCTTATAGATTCAGAAACTCTTTTTTCTGAAATAAATATAAAAAACCCAACCAGTCTAGCAAACTCAATTTCTATTGGCTCATTGGAAAATGGCGGCATATCATCTTTTGATATAACCAAAGTAGAATATAATATAAACTCAAGGTTCAGCGAAAAAGATGTATACATAGGTAGTAGCGGAATGAATCCAGTGCCACTAGGGCTTGCTTCTGGCGCAATTAAGTTTTCTTTGAATAAAGATGACTACCCAGACTCCCCATTGGGAGTTCCATTTAATGTGGGTAAAAATAAAGGTATTTTTATAGGTTATGATGACACATGCGAATCTCCATTTAGCAAAGATGGCGTTGAAGACGGACAATGGTTTTTAAGAGCAGATGTAGATGAAATTATAAAGGTTCCATCACATGTTGATGTTGTTGCAAAAAATATAAAAGACGGACTTGTAAAAAAACGCGATGGAGATGAAGAGTATTATGTATATGTAGATAATAATGGCTCAATATTGCCAATTCCAGAATATCTATTTGCATTTAGGGACGCTGGATTTAATGCATATCAGAATATATTTGGAATTCATGTATTTTCAAAAATATCCTCATCTGGAGCCTCTCCATCTAACAATGTAATTTCTTCAGTTGATATAGATGATATAAATCACATCACAAATGTATTGTCAATGTATTTGGATAACAATAAAGATGGCATTCCAGATAACATGAAAGTTATAGAAGAAATGACAAGCAGATCTTCGTTTATTGTTATTTTAAAAAATCCAAAAGAGTTTGAAAAATTAAATAAAAAGATTATAAATAATGCCGGATATACAAGAATTAATCCAATTTTTACAAACAAGATATCAAAAAATTATGTAAAGTCATACAAGAAAAATGGAATAGTTACAACTAGCGGATCAGACTTTGATTACACCCTTGAGGATATTCTCAAGTTCATAATAAGAGAAGGATACTCGAAAGCTTATCCAAAAATATTTGGAAATGTTAACTCCGAGGTTCAAGAACTTTTAAATGATGCAAAAACAGGAAGGGGCGGGGCTGTTGATCCATGGTATAGACCTGTAAGCGGAATTGCTGGGAATGAAAATAGAGAAATAATTGATTATGTATATTGGTCACTAACATCTAAACTAGGCGCTCAAGAGCCAAGGTGTGATAGGCTTACTGCAACTGTAGAGACTGTAGTTGGAACAGATAGAAGGGAGATTGTGGTATCTCCAGAAGAAACAATAGTTACAACAACAGAGAGGCTTGAGACATCAGGGCGGCCTGCAAAGCTCTTTGGAGCATACGCCTGGACCGCGTTCGATGGAACTGTTCCGGTAGGAAAGTATAGGGAAGATCCTGTAGCTGTGGTAAAAATATTACAAGACTTAGGCTGTAACCTGTATGCTCGCTCAGCTAACGAAGGAATAACTCCATCTATAGATGCAGTAGGAAAGGCATATTATAATGGTACTAAAATCTCCACAATGAAGGATGAAGATGGAGATGGAGTAGCAGAAACCCTGTTCGAGGCCACATTCCGAGATGTATCTGATGCTTTTAATTTTGAAGTATCTTATGATATGAGTGGTGGATATGGTCCAGACAAAAGTGCTTGGGATGAGTTTATAAAACTTCTTGATGCAACAAAGGGCACCGGAATAAAAATATATGCTAGTACTGGAGAAAAGCATCATCTTAAGAAGCCGACATTAAGCGCAGCAGTTCCTGGCTCTCCAAGAACTTGGACGATATATCCTGATAGATGGGGTATGCACGCACAATCTTCTCCATCTGAATCTACAGATAGCATGATTCTTAGAATGCGAGAGCTTGCAACTATGACACTGCCAGTTGAAGATGGAGGTATGGGGTACGATCATCTTATTGGATTGCTACATGATGATACAAGCAACTCTATTGGGCAGGGATTATGGGAGCCAGGTGACTATGAGCATGGATATACGCCGAGTCAAATATTAAGCATAACAAATGCAGCAAGAGATATAAACCCAAATTTTGAATTTATTCCAACGATGTACTATCAAAAGTTTGGAGCTTTGTTGGCAAAAGATGGAATAGAGCTTGGACAAAAAACTAGGGTAGATGGAGCACAAAGAGGACTTCGTCCTGGAGCTACGCCATATGGAACCGAAAGGGGTCCAGAGGGCTCTTCTGCTTATTACACATTTGAAAAGCCAGAGGGTGACGGTCCAATTTATTTATCATTTGCATATCAAAGCATATGGAAAGCTTCAGTTGTAAAGGAGCTTACTCCTACAACTCCAGATGAAACAATAGCGGGACTTAGGTCTTTGGCTCAAAATGTACATACGGAATGCTTTATAAATGGCAATCGCATCTTTTCAAGAGATTTAGATAGAGAAAATATAATATCATTTTTTGACTCCGAAGACTTATCGCCATACATTGAAGATGGAGATAATCAGATAGAGATTAGGCTTTGGAATAAAAGTTCAACGGAAGTTTCTGGAAATATTGCAAAGATAGCTTGGTTTTGGAACTTTGAGCTTACTAGCGGTGGAGTTTCGATAACGGATAAATTATCTGATCCATCATTTTTTATTGCAGATAAAGATTTCTCTCAGGGATATATATCTGTGCCGAAGATGTATGCTAGAAGTAACAGCGTAAAGGCTGTTCATAGTTCACTAACTTCCATATCTCCAGTGTATCCAAAAAATCTAACTGGAGTTCCAGAAGATCACGAAAGAAGCCGATATGTTAGAGTTATAGAGATGCTAAAAAAGAATATGCCGGACGTTAATTTTATAGAGCAGGAGCGCGCATATGCTTGGGGGTCTCCTATAGATCCAGATATATTTGATATGAAAATAGATGAAGCTTCAAAGATTGCAGATGGGGTTTTAATATATAACTTACCGGTAGAAACATTGAGGCAGGCCGAAAATGATGGTGTATTTCAGGAGCCTGAAACAGATTCTGAGCTAAACTACTCTAAGATAGCGTGGACGCCAGCAAATTATGCACCTAAAAATGGATATTTTAGAGAATGGACCACAAGGGAAGCTCTATCTGGAGATATAACTTTTGAGATATTCTTACCAGCCCTTGCAGGCGGGGGCGGACTTTATGGTTTTTATCTTTATGATGACTCTGGCTCTTTGCTATATTCAGGAAACAATGGTTCTGCAGATTTTGCATCCTCAAAAAGAGCTCTTGGTTATGGCTTTGCTGCAGGAAATAAGGATGATTACGGAGTTGTACAGCCAGTATTTTTAAGTCTATCTTCTCCAACAAAGATTAGATTTTTGTGGAAAGTTAAAGGCACATATGGTTCAGTATACAACTATTTAAAATTCAGAATAGCATTAGGAAAAATGTCTGATGAATATCTCGGAAGACAAAGGCCTTATGATGAGGATTCTCCTACCTATGTCTACGATGACTTTGGAACAAAGTTAGATCTTTATCCAAGAGATTCTTATGATTATAATGCAGGAATTGACGAAGAAAATGAAGCAATCTATAGTTACAAAGAGATTATAGATCGAATGTCAAATCTATACAAAAATGTTTTAACTGACAGGACTGTTATAGATGAGGTAGTTGAAGTTATTGGTGCAGTAACTGTAGTTGAAGAGTCTGACATAATAGAGGTAGTTCAAGTTGGAACTTGGAACTTATGTACGAAAAATCTTGTGAAAGAAAAAGACCCAGAAGCTTTTTCTATGTATTCTAAGAAGAATCTTGCTTTGCCATCAAAAACTCCAAATGGGAAGTATAATGCAAAAAATAAAATAATAAAAATAGATGTAGAAGAAGCTGAAAATTCTTTGATTCCAAAGATTGTCTCAATAAGAACAGACTCTGGAGAGTATTTTGAGGCAATATATATACATCCAAACCCTGGAACTAAGACTTCTGCTATAATATATAATCATAGTGAAACTGTAACAAGACTAGGTTATGGTCCTTCCAAGAGGCACGGATATGATTTAGATTCGATAGCAAAGTCTATTGCAGATTCAAAAAACGCCTGTCTTATTCCTATAAGAACAAAAGCTTACGGCAGTCATGGTAGCAGAATTTGGGCCGCATCTGGAGGAATTGTTGAAGCTGCTTTTAAATTTTTACAAACAAAGTCTGATATAAACGAAGATGCTATAAGTTTAATTGGATTATCTGATGGTGCAATAATATCTATGTATGCGGCCTCAAAAGAAATCAAAAAAGACTTACTGTCATTAGTATTGATTTCTCCAAACTTTAAATCATTACATAAAGATAAAGTATGGAAGTCATTTGGGGATTTGGAAAAATATTTTAAAAATTTAGGAATTGATTTAGATTTTCTTTCTAGACCTTCCAGCCCGAGACTTCCTGTGGTTATAACTACAAGTATAGGCGATGATGAGTATGTAATAAGAAATTCATCTGAAATATTTTTAACATACTATAGAGATAAGTTATCTGGAAAAATTATAATTAAAGATGGATATATGGGAGATAGCTCCATGTTTAATAGCCTGTCTGGAGATTACTGGGAAGATATATTAAGAATTTTATCGGTAGAAGAGGCAATAGTTGATACTGAGAATCCATTGGATTTGTACAAGTTTACTACAAAGTATGATAATATATATGCCTCATATAAGGTCTCTGGAACAATACAGACAGACGGAGAATTTTCATCTGTTTCTAGAACCTTGAGAATGATTGATAGTTTGGACTGCTACAGTGATAATATATGCGAGAAAAAATTTAGATATAATGGCAATACAGCCCTTCATAAGGATGGCTGGAGCTATATACATGATAGCCAGTCAGATCTTGTGAACGTTCTTGGAGCCGGCAGTGAGAGTATGCATTCTGAATGGAAACTGTTCGGCCCAACATTAGGAAAAGCTTCTGGTGGAATATACCGTATGTTGAAAAGGCTATCCTCTGACGGGCTAATTAAGGATGCAGACCCTCAAAAGTATGGGATGTTTGTATCAACCAGAAATCCTTGTTCATCTGGAAATACAGATTTGTTAGTATCTCTAAGGGTGCTTGACGTTTCAGAAAGCATACCTTTTGGCTCAACTGGTGTTTTTTCCGGGGCCGTATCTGGAAATATGACCGGGATTGCGCCAATTCATTTTTGTAATGAGTTATTTAATGTGAAATTATCATTAGCAATATCAAACTCAAATGAAGCAATAATATTGATTATTGATGGTGAGTCAAATTCTATAATTGATATAGCATCTTTTAACTGGAAGGATAATGGTTTTCATGATTATAAAATTATTTTAGATTCAGATTTAGAAATACTTACAGTTTATGCTGATAATAAAGTAATAAGTAGAATTTTATATTCTGATTTCAAAGTACCAGAATTTAAAAATGAAAACGAAACCGAACCATTTATATCAATACATCTATTTGATGCAAGATTGGTTGACTATAATCTATTTCATAAAGAAAACAGCCCATCTGTTATAGACATAGATCATATATTATTTACCTCAAAAGAAAGCAAAGCAACAAGCAAATCCTTCGATAATGATATGATGATAAGTGATGATCATAAAGTTGACTTTTCTTTCGGTGAAAATATATCATGCAAGTTTGGAATAGAGCATGTAGATGGATATGAGGGTTATGAAAGTTATGACGGATACTCTACAGTATTTGGCACCATCCCAGTAAGGCTTGGTTCAAAATATGTCAAACTACCAGGCTCTCTAGGTCCTTTGCAATCAAAAATTGTATCTATGCCTATTGATGGCTACTCTGATGGATACTCAGAAGAGTTTGTTGTCCAGCCAGTAGTAAACGAAATATTAATGTCATCAGATAAATTAAGATACATAGTTGATATGGGTGATTCTGATTTCAAAAATAGAATGTCAATATTTAAAGATGGCAAGGGGTTTTTAAATTTTAGAATATTAGAAGAATCAGATGATAATATATATGAGCTTTATAATATAGCAACAAATATAAAACATTTTAACAAGAAAGAGTCACATCATATTGCTGCAAGCTGGAAACTTAACTCCTTTGATGAAAGAGATTCTATTAGATTGTTTTTAGATGGACTAGAGGTTCCAAATATGTTTAAATTTGGAGGAAAAGCCCCCGTTCTTATAAATAGCAAATTCTCCGACGTTGGTAAGGAGGTTTTGCATGATTTTCAAACTAGCAAAGTTTCTTTTTATAAAGATTTAAGTGACGGAACAGTGTCTGCAAACTCTAGTCTTTTCTATTCGGATAGTGCAGAGTTTAAAGATAGCATGATCGGAAGATCTATTATAGTAAAATCAGCAAATACGGCAACTGACATGGTAGGGAAGTCTTATGTGATAGGTAGCGTTAATGGAAACTCTGTGTCATTCTTAGATCCAGAGTCCATGAACGTTGTTACCTTTACAGCTTCTGATTCGAGTATTTCATTTTGCTTTGCACCATCTTCCGGAGTCGAGAGAAAAATCGTTACCGATTTAAAAAATTCTAAATTTGCTATATTTAGAAAAGGTTCTGATGGCTCTATAGAGGAAATGGGTGGAGTTTTATATTCTACAAAGAATGGCGCAGTAGAAATTATAAAAAGTGATAATGTTATAAATCCAAAGTATAGAGCAAATATAGACACAGGATATATAGATTTTGTAGGAAAAGATCAGGATGATTGCAAGTACAAAGAGACTGCTAGCTATTCAGATCTAGAGGTTCACATAGAAACTTTTGGATTAACTTCAAGAAGATGCAACAAAATTATAAATATAACAAGCAGTACTCTTGAGGACAATGTGGTTTATGATATTCCAAGTAAAAAAATAAGCATATTAAAGACAAGGGAGGCCGAGCCATCCGATCTGTCATCTGTTATGATTAAAAGAATATTGATGAAAAGGACTGCAATATTAAATGGAAGCAATTCAAAATATTCAAAAGACGAAGATAAGACTGTATGTAAGTTTTCAATAAATATAAATGGGACCAATTTCACAAAGAAACCGAAAATAAACTCTAATCCAATATATTTTGTTACATCTAAAGGGCTCGGCGTCAACGATGAAAACCTTGGAAGGGCCATCTCAATCGATTTTGAATCTGATAATATAGATTATAGTGACTCTAACAAGCAAAACCATATAACTGTCTTTGGAAGAACTGTATATGGAAATGAAAATGAGATAATTTATATAAATAAAAATGCAAAATATTCTACTAAAAAATATTTTACAGAAGTATATGGAGTCCAAGGAGAGTTAGTTGTTTTAGATGATGATTACGATGAGTCTGCTGTAATATCGATAGAAGAAGCTGATGATATATTTACAGAAAATAACGGCGGTGATAAAGCTGAAATATTTAAATATATAAATGGAGAATTTATAATTTCTTCTGCAGGAAAGAATGGTACTGTGCCGTTTGTTTTAAATCCTGGGTTATATAAAATTGATTATATATCAAATCTTAGGATTAGAATCCCTACTGCTGGTGAAAAACTTTATATTGGTTGTGATATAAATGAAAAAAATAATTTAAATGCAGTAATAGATGAGTTTAGAATCATATCTGAAATGTCAAGCGATACCAGACCAACAGAGGTTTATTCTTATGGCACTAGGAGCATAACAGAAGATTATAATAAAAAAGTCCCATTCTGCCTAGACAAGCAAACGCTTGCTTTGATACATTTTGATAATCCTGTTGAGAAACAATCAAGAGTATTAAGAAGAAAAGAATTTTTAAATGAAGAAACCAATAATAAATATAGACTGGATAGCAAAACAAGAGAAGTTTTAATTAAATATATAAATAGCTCAAGGGACTTCATATCAAAAATGATAAACATGGGATACTCAAAGGATATTGCTACACAAACATTTTATGAATCCCACCTTGCAGGTGGTGGCCCGATAAGTAACGAAGCAGACTTTTACTCATCCTTTGATGAATTATACTATAGCTCATCAAGCGTAAATTCATCGTTTGGTAAGTCCGGAAGGTTTGTAGAGGGAAGCTCTTTGCTTTATAATAATAGAAATGGAATTTTTAGAAAAAACGAGGGGACTATAGAATTTTGGGTTAGTCCAATGCTTGACTTTGATAACGATATGGAAGAGAGAAAGTATGTTGATATATACTCTGCAGCTAGAACTAGAGTTTCCTCAACATCATCAACAATAGTTAATCTCCCATCGTCAGCAAAGAGTATAGTAGAGGTAAGGTTACTAGGAAAGGAAGCTGAGTTTTCTAAGTTTTATACTGAAGGAGAAGTTGATAAAATATTATTTGATAATGTTTATAGGAATGAAATAACAGGTAGGCTCTCAGGAGGAACGGGTGTTTCTAAAGACTTTTCAGTTGGACACACCATTTCTGCCGATGGAAAAACTGTATTTTTAAAAGAAGCCCTTCCGTCTGAAAATGTAGATGTTCTAGTTACATATATTCCATCTGAGTCAAACGGCGATAGACTCAGTATTTATAAGAGCAAAGGGGGCTCAATTTCATTTATGATAAGGGCAAATGGAATTGAAAATATAGTAACAAAGGATGTAAATTGGAAGAAAAACACATGGCATAGGGTTTGTTGTACATATAGAACTAACTCTAGTTTTGATACAATGAAGTTGTTTGTTGATGGAGTTGAGGGTGGAAAAATTAAATATGGAGAGTCGATAAAATATGGTGGCGGTAAAGTTTATGGCCTTGTGACAAGTGATGATGATGGCATAAGAGATGTTGAGTATAAAATCACACTAAAAGATGAATTTAGATTAATTGCAATAGGTTCATCTATATTTGGAGACGACTTTTCAAGGTCTAGAATTGATAATATGAGATTTAGCAGGGTTTCTAGAAAAATGCTAAGAAATGCATCTGGTGATTATATAGATTCAAACTACTCAAAAAACTTAAACACTATATCTCCAGTTGTTTTTGATGATGACTCAACATTTATTTTAGATTTTAATGAGGAGCCAACACTAAATGAGAGTCTTGTTTCGGTTATAGACCCAAAGAATGGCATATTTGATTTTGATATAAACGTTATTGACAACTTTAATAAAGTTATTGGAATTAATAATGGAGAAATTGAAGATGTTATAGTAGAATTGGTAAATAGACTTAAGCCTGCGCATAGTAATGCGCTTGTGAAATTTACTGATAAGCATTGCTAAATGCTCTATTAATAATAAATGAATATTGTAAGTTATAAGAAGAGTGTTAGGAGCTATTAATGTCCGATAATGAAGTCTTGGTGCCAAGGGTCAATTTTTTTGACGGACAAAGGGTCACGGAAGAAGATCTAGATGTAGAGCAGATACATAATCTATCTGTAACGTCTAATATTATAAAGAATTTTCATGGAAGTGGAGTCTTAAAAAACTCCTTTTTTGAAGAAAAAATTCTTTTAGACACAAAATTTCCAGGAAAATATACAGGTGGGTCTGAAAATCTATCAAAGTCTGATATAGAGTCTGGAAACTTTGATGGCCTTCCAATAACGCTAGATATTCAGCCATCTGATCAAAAGTATGGAAATAGAATTGAGATCGAACTTGAAAATGTAAAAATTAGAGGGAAATACAAGACATCCATAATGATACTGGGAAGATCTTTTAACGGGGTCGGAGATCCTGGAGAGCTAGTATCAGAGATAATTACTTTTGGTAAAAATACAAAAAAAATATCAAAACATTACTATTTAAAAATATTTGCAATATTCTTTAATAATTTTTCCGGAGGCACAGGTAGAACCAATATAGAGTCCTCTAAGGATAGTTTAAATCTTATAAGTGAAAGTGCTGGTCGGGCAAAAATTAGAGAAGCCGAGAGTCTTATGGTATATCCTGCATCTAGCATGATTAGCCAAAAAGAGTCTCCGAATTTCGAGCTTTCTAACTTTATAACATATGATGAGGGTGTTTCCATAGAGTTATTAGTTCAGGAAGCTCTCGGCTCTGAAGCAAGCTCTAAAGATCTCTACCTGGAGTTTACCTCCGACAAGATAGCTTTAGCAAAGAATGGTGACACTGCGGTTGAATATGGACAGAAATTTCTATCCAAAACAAATAATATTCAAAAAATAGATATACTCTTATCAGTAGAGAAAGATGAGGACCGGGATATAGGAAAAGAATATGACTTTTCTGGTGACATTGTTGTTTCCATATATAAGCTATCAACAGAGACAAAGTGTGTCACAGATGTTGTTCCAGACAACCTTATAGACTTTGATCCAGATATATCACCAATAGTTGAAATATCATATAGTCAAAAAGATTTAATTGATTTAGGATATGAGCTTGACTCAACACCAAGGGTAGTCAGCATAGACTTTTCCGGAACTCTTGTGGCAGATCCAAATATAGAGCCCTCCATTGAGGCTAATTCATATTATGCATTTATGATTAGCCGAAGAGGGGACAGTAGGGTTGGCTCTATAGTTTTTGAAAAAGGATACGATAAGTCAAAAAGAAAGGAATCTCTAGGTAGAGAGCTAAATGTAGTTGAAAAGTATGGGAAACAGGAGTCTAGATTTGTAGAGTTTGATCCAGAAACATCAAGATATATTGACGATAGAACAAGATCTTTGTGGTTTGAAGTGCATTCAGACTGTGTAGAGATTACTTCTGGAGTTGCATATTCATATGATGGATACAAGGTTGTTCTGCCAAAATCCGAAGACTTTGTTGCTGGAGCCGAAGTTTCTTTGACAACAAGAAATATACCGCTTAGAACTATTGCAAATGATGAATATAACTATGTAATAATGACAAGAAGCGAAACCTTTACCTCTCCGAATGTTCATCCTAGAACTGGAAATTTTGTATTTACAAGAATAGTTGACTCCATTGCAATATCAGTTGTTAATGCATCTGAACTAGAGGATCTTCTAGAAGACTCAACTCCAATTATACTCGCAAGGGTTCTCGATAGAAACACTAGAGATGCCCAAACAATTGAAGGCACAATATCTACTCCAGGTTTAATCTATAGAGATCATATTTGGATAGTTAACCCAACCTCTGAGATGCTGTCAGAAAATCTTGTAAATAGAATTATAGTTCCTGATTTAGACTGTCAGTGCGCTTCAAAATACAGAATAGTAAATGCAGAATGTATGAATATAATGGCGGGCGATTTAAATAGGGATGGAGAGATTTCAGAAGATGATATACTCTCTGTTCTTGAGCTAGTAGGAAATACATTAAATTCAGAGCATACAGAAAGAAGAATACTCGGCGGAGAGATAAGCGCAATAGACTTTATATTGTCAGATTTAAACTCTGATGATACAATTGATGGATTTGATATCGAACTTATGGAAGATGCCATAGACGGATATGTTAATTTTTCTGTAGACGAAAGAATTAACTTTCTCAGGCTAGACTTAGAAAATGTTCTAGAATCTTTAGATGATCCCACATTATTTGAAGATATCTCTTTTTCAGGCACTACATCGTCTGGCACAGACTCTTTGCAGTTTGTTGTTGAGGACGAAAGAACAGCCCTTGCGCTTAGGGTTGGAGACAAGGTATCTATACCGTCTGCATCTGTAGATGCCGGAGATTACTTGGTTTATTCAAAAGTTGTTGCCGAAGATGCAAAAAGTATTACGGTTGGTGTTACATCTTTAGACGGAGAGGCTATAGAATTTATAGGTTCTGGCGCATTCAATGTTGTTGTAACAAGTGGAACTGATGCAAATATTTTTGCAGATAATCTTAATTTTTTAAACATACCATACTCATCTTCTAACTTTGGAATATACTATGTTCAAGCTCCATTTGAAGAAAGATTTATAGATGTATGTGACTTAAGAAGGTTTGTTGCGCAATCATTTATTGAAGAACCTGAAGATGACTGCCTATGTGCAGAAATTGTATGTATCGAACAAGACCCTTGCTCTCCAGAGTATAAGAATCAATTGCACATACCATCTGATATATATATTACAGATGGAGAAATTTTATCGGAACCTGGAGTTCCATATCATGGCGACATAGAGTATGCTACAGTCAGAATGCCTTTGCCTCCAGGGAGCATGGAGGATTGCCAGGTAAACCTTTATGAAACGTTTGTTAGATCAGATGATGGAAGTTGCAAGACAGCTGCCGGATACCCAGCAATGCTGTATTCTGATGGAACATATGTTGGGTGCAATGACTCTGGTGACGATACTGATATTTCAAAAGGAAGGGTTAAGTTTACAAGCGCGATAGCAAGCCTTTATGTAGATGCCCTGGTTGATGGATATGCAACAGATGGAATATCTACAGAATCTGAAGTGCCAGCATCAAAAACTTGTCTATCCAGTGAGTTTGTAAATAGGACATATAATGATTTTTTGGACTGGGTTCCAACACCATCGGTTCCTTCGAGTTTTTCACTTGACCCCTCTGGCTCTATATCATTACAAACGGTAAATGTGCCTTCTGCGTTAACCGCTGGATTTAGAGCGCCGACCTCCGACAACTTCGATGGAGATTTTTTACTAGACGTAAAGGCATATAGGGCAAGATGGGAATCTGATGCGTTGCTGTCCGGAACTGTCAAATCTTACATTTTAGTTAATATATCTAATGATGACTCAACAACCTCTAGACTTGAGTTGGGCTGGTATGAAGACTTTGCATTAGGCGGTACAAAAGTTTATTATTTATTTCAGAAACATGATTCTTCTGGTTCGCTAATACATAATGAAAAGTTTGAAATAAACTCTCCAGAGGCACTAACAGAAAATGTATTATTTAGAATTAAACGAGTTGGAGAGGTTTGTTCTGCTTACTATTTCCTTCCTGATTCAAATTCATTTATAGATAACCCTACTGGACAATATATTAGGGTCGGCTCAAATCACTTAGTACACCCTGGCTCTGGACAGTGTGCTTTTTCTATAGAATCTATGCAAGAATCATCTCCAACCGCAGGCTTTGAGTTTGTTACACACTGGGCTTCTATGCTTGTAAGAAGTGAGTATTCTGCATTAGAGGCAGGGTCTGAAGTTTTGATTGGAACTACAGATTCTGCAAATGTTTTGCAGTCGGCTGCAGTATATTCAATTCCTCTTCCGATTACAAGAAGAACAAACATTCAGTCTGCAAACCTTGTACTAACACTGACTGAGGATATAGACCTGACAGATACATCCACTGATGTTTTCTTTGTTGTTCCATATGATGCAATCGATACTAGCAATTTAAGCACGCATCATGAGTATGCATGGTCTCAGGACTTTTCTCATATTACAGCATTTATACCTGGTGCTGCTGCATCTGGAGCTGAGATAAGCATTGACGTGCTAGATGCAGTAAAGTCTATGATGTCTGATACAACAGGCCATTTACCTGGATATGAAAAATCTTTCTGGATAGTTCCGGCATTTACTACAACGTCTAGTTTTTCAGTGTCAGCTTCCGCAAGGCTAGATATAGAGTATGTTGATACTTCAACTGGCGTTATATTTAAAATTGGAATAGATATAGATACTTCAACAGGAATAGCCTCCTTTAGAACTAGAAATATATTATATGACTCTATGATAAATGAAAATAGAACCGTTATAGAGTTTGGCGTATTTCTTAAAAAATCAGCGTTTAGAAATTCTGATTTGGAAATAGGAATATCAGAGCTGAACAGAATAGGAATAGGCTCTTGTGTTGATGACGAAGCTCTATTGGAGCAGGGCAGTGAGTGCTTCTTCATTGTTGGGTCTACAGCAACAGGAACCTTTGTGGAAGGACCATTCTCCTGCACCTTGCACAGCCCATATATTCCTTAGTATTGGTGTACAGTACAACTATATATTTTATTAATTTAACGTAGAATCTATATTGGAGATTCAATGTTAAAGGTTAGATCACATAGCATGTTTGCAACGGCTCATAGCTGGGCAATAACTATGAGAAGCATTTTTTATGAATTTGAAAAAAATAATTGTAAATTATTTATAAAATCTACAAATGGAAATGAATTACTGCCAGATGAATGGTTCAGGCATACGTTAGTAGATTTTGATGATGCGGATATAGACATATGCTACACCTTGCCGAGAAATTTTAACAGAAGGTTTAAGCCCTCATCTTTAAAGAAAATGGCTATTTATAACTATGAATCTAGCATTATGCCAAAAGACTGGCTTGATAATTATAAAAATGTAGACTATGTTCTTCCTTCTAGTAATTTTTCAAAAAATATATTACTTAAAAATGGATGGCCAGAAGAAAAGTGCATTGTTATTCCACATGGAATAAATAAAGATCTTTTTAAAAATAAAAAAACATTTAATTTAAAAAATAACAAAAGTTTTAGATTTTTAAATGTATCTATACCTCATTATAGAAAAAACATTCCGCTGCTAGTTGATTGCTATTACGAAGCTTTCAGTAGTCTTGATGATGTATGTCTTGTAATAAAAACAAATGTTTTAAAAAATAAAATCAGAAACTTTGAAATAAACTTATTAAAAGAATTAAAAAAAATACAAGAAAAATATTTAGATAAAAACTTACCACAATTAGAAATTGTAGATAGTAGTTTAGAAAATATGGTTCCATTATATAATTCGTGTGACTGCTTAATAAGTACATCTTCCTCTGAGGGCTTTGGACTTCCGATGCTAGAGGCGATGGCCGCAAACTTATTGGTTGTATCAACCGGAAAAAGTGGACAGTCTGATTTTTTACATAAAGATAACTCCCTGGAGATAGAGGTATATAAGGATTTCGCACCACCACAGTATCAGTACTGGGAGCATTCAGATGGAGCCACAACGTTTTTTCCAAAACGAGATAGTATTATTGAAAATATGATAAACGCCTACAAAAATAAAGAATATTTGTTGTCAAAATTTGATAAGGAGTGTAAAAAAACAATATCAAAATATACATGGGAAAGTGCAGTCAGTAAAATATTGGAGCTTTCATGAAAATTTTTGATAGCGGTCAGGATACTAATTGGTCTGGTTCTGGATATGAAATATATAATGGTGCAATTAAGGCTAGAACTGGTGTAAATATTGGTCAGCATATCTCTATAGAATCTGGACACTATGAAATTGGAATTATTTGTAAAAATATAACTGGAAATGGACTCTTTAGGGTTTGCATATCGGATGGTGATGACGGAGTAGTTTTAGATGAAAAAATAAAAGCATCATCTGGCGGATGGTCAACATTTAATTCCCGTTTTAAATCAAATGGTGGTTTGTACTTTATAAATATCTATAGAGACAGCTATGATTTTGGAACAATTGAAATTGGAAAAATATTTATCAAAAAAGAACGCTCAAAAGGCAGAGTTGTAAGTAAAAATCGCTCAAAAAATAGTGGAAAAATAGAGCAGATTTTTATAAAAAATAATATAAAGGTTGCCGTTATTGTTCCGTATAAAATATTTGGAGGAGCAGAAGTATATCTTAGAGAATATTTTAAAAAATCTATGAAAATATCTAACTTGAGCGTAGTGTTTTTGTATTTTGGAAAAAATAACATGGAAGAAAGTTTAAATGTTGACAATATTTTTCATAAGACTATCTTGTCTGAAGAACATTTGAAGTTAAATTTAAAAACAAATAACTATACTTCGGTTATATTTTACAATAGTTATAATATTTATAATATTTTAAATAATCTAAAAAAAGAAAATATGATAAATTCTAATATAATAGAAATATATCATAGTGACTTTCAGTGGAATGATTCAATTTCATCACATAAATCAAGAGAAAATGTTGATAGAATAATAAGAGTATCTTCTTCATTGTGTAATGATATAGAAGGAGTTAGTATTGATAAAATATTTACAATTCCAATGGGAATAGATCTAGATAGATTTAAAAAAAGAAATTCAAATTTAGTTAGAAAAAAACTATTGCTTCCAACTGATAAAAAAATTATAGGAACTGTCTCTAGACTTTCTGATGAAAAAAATATAGATTATATAATAAGCCTATCGCTATTAAAGAAAGATTGTATTTTTATAGTAGTTGGAGATGGCCCAAAAAGAGAATATTTTAAGGAAAAGGTTAAGATGACAGGCTCTACTGCACGATTTGTTGGATACTCTAGCAGCCCAGAGCTTTATTATAGCAGCTTTGATGCTTTTATACTGCCATCAAAAATGGAGGGGGTTCCTATATCCATTATGGAAGCCATGGCGTCAGAAAATCCTGTTTTTTGTACCAATGTGGGGCGGGTCGGAGATCTTATAAAAGATTCAGAAACTGGATTTTTTCTAACAATGAATCCACAAGTTGACGTAGAGCTTATAATTAAAAATTTAAAAAATCAATATATTATAAATAACGCAAAGAAAAAAATATTAGAAAAATATAATTTAGAATCCAATTTTGATAGATTTATAAATTCAATATTATTTTTTGGAAAATATTATGAAATAAACAAAAACAGTTTTGATATAATTAGCGGAGAATATATATAATATGGCTCGTAAAATTGATAAATCATATCTTGGTGTTAATTTTTTTGGACCAGTAAATCAAAATTCTGGATATGGAAATGCAGTTAGAAACTTTTCAAAGGCATTTTCTATATCTGGAATTAATACAAGCTATTCTTTTTATAAAGACTCTTTGCAAAAAAGAAAAATGTTTAAAAAAGAATTAAAAAATTATAATGGAAAGTGTAATGTGGATTTTTATTTACACTGTCCTGGTTATGTAAAATATTTAAATTCTAATTATAAAATTGGTTATTTTTATTGGGAGACCGACTCCTTTCCTCCTTCATGGAATAGATCAATAAGAATGCTCGATGAAATATGGGCACCCTGTGAGCTAGTAAAAAATTCATGTATAAAGGCTGGATTCTCTGGCCCAATAGAAATAGTTCCAACGCCAATACAGTCTTGGTCGTGCAATAAGCAAATAGCAATACCATCTGCAAATACAAATACGCATGTAATTTCAAACAAAGTTTTTAAGTTTTATTCTATATTTCAATGGCATTACAGAAAGGGCTTTGATGTATTGTTAAAATCTTATTTAAATTCTTTTTCTTCAAAAGATAATGTTATTTTAATATTAAAATGTAATCCACTTGGAGTTGGAGATAGCGATATAAATGAAATAAGAAGGGATATAATAAAAATAAAATCATCAATAGATAGAGATGATTTGCCATTAATTTATTTAATAACGAACTATGTCGATCAAGAGGATATTTTTGCACTGCATAATTATGCAAATTGCTTCGTGTTACCACATAGGGGTGAGGGATGGGGGATTCCAATTCATGATGCTCTCTATGCAGGAAATAATGTAATAACAACAAAGTATGGAGGAATAACTGAGCAATTAAGCAAATCAAATGCTCACATAATTTCACATAAAAAAACTCCAGTAAAAAATATGGAGTGGTGTAGTTTTTACAATCAACGTCAAAATTGGGCTGAGCCAAGCGTTAGTCACCTTTCAGAGCTTATGGTTGATATGTATAGAAACTATAATAAGTATTCAAAACAAAGAAAGAGGGCGACTCAGCTAGCTTCCACTATGGACATAGAGTCTGTTTCTAAAATTATCCACAATATATTTGTATCTAGAGGCTTTAAAATTGAAAAATAAATTAAATATTTTGGACTGGTATGTTCACCAGGGCCATCAGTATGAGTTTTTTAAATCTAATCATAATTTTTATTTATGTGCTGCAAATGGAAAGATTCCAGAGTGGAATGAAATGCATAGGCCTTTGGGCAAAAATGTAAGATTAATTTCAGAGGAGATGGCTAACAGAATTCAGTTTGATGTCGTCATAGTAAGGTCTCCAATACCCGAAACAAGATACTCTAGGTTTGTTAGGCCGTGGACATCTGCAATAGCTGTTATGCAAACGGTTGAGCCATTTAACATACCTGGATATGTTAGACACGTTGTATGGAATTCTAGCGTAGTTATGAAGAATCACTCTTTCTCGGGAAAAAGAAATTTTTATATACCACATGGATACGATCCTGACGAGTTTCCAAAGTTAAATATTGATAAAAATAATCAGGTTTTATCAATAGCAAATTTGTTTAAAAAAAGATCTAGTATAATGGGGTACCAGTTATGGCAAGAAATAAATAATGAGGTTGGATATTGCAAAGTCATAGGGCATGGCAATAAAAAAATTGGAGCAAAAAGAGCAAAAACATTTGAGGATTTAATAAATATTTATAATAAATATAATATATATTTAAATACAACGATAAAATCTGCAATGCCAAGAGGCAGAGCGGAAGCTGTAATGTGTGGAATGCCGCTTGTAACAACTGATAATTATGAAATAAAATCTTATTTTAAAAATAAAAAAAATGCAATAGTTTCAAATGATCCATTAGAACTAACAAGAGGAATAAAGATGTTGATGGAATCAGAACAGATGCAGGAAGATTACGGAAATATGTCAAGGGAAACTGCAATCAAATATTTTCATATAAATGATTTTATATCAAGATGGCAATCTATATTTGGTAGCTTATAATGAGAAAAGATGTTACAATTTGCATAGGAACTGTCGGATACCCAACGTTTGAAAGATGTCATAGACAGGCTTGTACAGTTGCTGAAAAAAATAAAAACATTAAAGATGTAGTTGTTATAAAAAACAAGTATCCAACATCTTCGTGGCTAAATGAAATGAGAGAAAATACAAAAACTCAATGGGTACTGCAAGTTGATGAAGATATGTATATATATGAAAATGCTGTTGATGAGCTATTAAAACTTGCAAAAATAAAAATAAATAAAAAAAATATAAAAGTTTTAAATGCATCGGGTTTGCTATATGATACATTTTTGGAAACAAACATAGGTTCATTAAAGCTTTGGAATACTGACAGCTTTAATCTAGGAAGGTTTAAAAATGTTCAAGGATCAGATAGGAGGTTTGCCAAAGATCTTTCAATACATGGATTTGAAAATGTCTCTATCTCAAAAGTCCTTGGCGAACATGATTCTGCGCCATCAGAAGATATAGCTTATTTTAAATATAAAGAATATGTTCAAAAGCTAATAAGATATCAAGATAAAAAATCAGGTAAAAAATTCATAAATTTTTTAACAAAAAAACATAAAAAACAAAATGATGCAATAAGCTTTTTTGCACTGCAGGGCGGAATAGCAGGATATAGATTTCCGGATCAAAATGAGACAAAAAACTACTTAAAAAATAAGAATTCGGATGAGCTATATATTGTAAAACAAAAATTTAACAAAATAAAATGAAAATATTTTTATATTCATCACCATATAGATATTATAGAGATAACCTTTTGCCTTTGGGTAAAAGATTTCAAGATCTTGGACATGACGTATATATGTCGCATTCTTATAAGAAAGACTCATCTTTGAAAAACTTGATAGAGTCCATAGATATAGATGGAATAACTGCAAATAGCGGGTATGTTAAAAAATTTTTAAAGGGAGATCTCAACCCTGATGTTGTGATACTAACACAAGCTTGGTGGTTTTTGGAAGATAGTATAGTAAAAATGTGCAACCAAAGAAATATACCGTTTTATATACTAGACCATGCAGCTCCAATTTTAGCTTATAACGAAAAGAGCGGAAAGAGGAGTCATCTATATCGCAATGATACTCGTGGAGCAAGAAGCCATATAGTTTGGGGTGCCAATAGCTATCAGATTATGAAAGATAGGGGGTGTAAAAGCAAAATGGACATACTAGGCTCTCCTAGGGTTGAGGAGTTTGTCTCTAAAAAAAGTGACAAAAAAGTAAGGGCTATAAGAAAAAAATACGGAAATAAAATTGCTGTAATTTATAATACAAATAATAAAATGAAGAACAAAAATGCAAAATTTAACTTAAAAAAGGTTGGGCTTTTTTTAAAAAGTATAGGGTATACCGTAATTATAAAGCCACATGTAAGAAGTATGTATAATGAAAAAAAGCTAAAAGATTTTGTAGTATTTAAAGATAAAAGACTAGAAGAACAATTAATACATGCTTCAGACTTAATGCTTTTTACATATCCATCATCAGTTATGATATTTGGTGCAGTTGTAAAAAAACCAATTATTTCTTTATATGGAGATCATTGGTGTGATTCCGCAAGATTTTTTTCATCTAGACATTCTGATATATTTTTAGATTTAAAATCTATAAATCAAATAATTCCATATATAAATCAAAATAATAATTATGATTATTTTATAGATGAAAATTTAAAGTTTTCAAAAAAAGAAACAAGTGTAGATAGAATAATAAAGTTTATTATTAATGATATATAAAGTTAGTAGGAATAAAAATGACAAAAATTATAGCAGAGGTTGGTTGTAATCATATGGGGTCCTTTGACACTGCAATTGAAATGATCTATATTGCAAAAAAATATTGCAATGTAGATATTATAAAATTCCAAAAAAGAACTGTTCGAGAACTCTTATCAAAAGAGGAGTATAACGCACCTCATCCGGTTATGGAAAACTCTTATGGCAAAACATATGGTGAGCATAGAGATTTTTTAGAGCTATCTATAGAGCAGCACATAGAGCTTAAGGAATATTGTGATAGCCTTTCAGTAGAGTACTCATGCTCTGTATGGGATTTAAATTCTGCAAAAGATATTATTAGCCTAAATCCTAGAATTATAAAAATTCCATCTCCTTGCAATCTAAATTTTGATATGTTAGACTACTTAACTAAAAAATTTAATGGAGAAATACATATATCGCTTGGCATGACGACCAGAAGAGAAGAGCGAAATATAATGAATATTATTCAAAATAACGGAAGGCTTAAAGATATTGTTCTTTATGCTTGTACCTCATCATATCCGTCATTATTTGAAGATGTATGTCTTATGGAGATAAAAAGATTAAAAGACCACTGGGGCGCACTTGTTAAGTCCATTGGCTTTTCTGGTCATCACCTTGGAATTGCAGTAGATATGGGTGCAATAACTCTTGGAGCTTCTCATGTGGAGCGACACTTTACTTTGGATAGAACAAGTAAGGGCACAGATCATGCTGCATCATTAGAGCCAGACGGCCTTAGGAAGCTGGTTAGGGATTCGGCTGCAATTAGCAGCTCTTTAAAGTATAAAAAGAGTGAAGTTTTAAATTGTGAAATTGCACAAAGAAAAAAATTTAATAAGGGAATTTAAATATGAGTAAAAAAAAGTGGTCAAATAAAGAAATTTTAAAGTCAATAAAAAATCCAAATAGTGCAGCATATGAAACAAAAATAAAGATTCCAGAATTAACATTTGAAGGTGTAAGATCTCAGCCAGATTTTGCAACTCTTTATATAACTTTTTATGCAAAAGAAAAAATCATAGAATTAAAATCTTTGAAGGAATACATATATCACTTTAGAAGTAAAATATTTTCATATGAAAGATTAATAAATGTTATTTATGATGATATGATTTCTGTGTATGATCCATCAAGATTGCGCCTTGTGATGATCTGTAATGCACGTGGGGGAATAAGCAGCAAGCTCACAATAGACTCTGACTGGAAGGTCAGAGGCGGCAAAGAGGAGTTTTGTGATTGGACAGGAAAAGGGGATGAGTGGTAGTGGCAGAGCTAGGTAATAATGTGCATGAATGGAATATATATGCTGTATCAAACTATGGATTCCCCAAAAAGGCAGAATGGCTAGAGATACAAGTAAAATCCAAAAGTATTTTAGGCGCTACAATGAAGGCAACAAAAATAATTAACAATAGCCATTCAGGATGGGTAATCGAAAGAATATGGTGGCTAGACCCAAAAAGACCAAGGAGGTAAATATGAGTGAATACAAAATCAAAGATATAGGCTTAGCTGATTGGGGATTGAAAGAGGTTAAGCTTGCCGAATCTGAAATGCCGGGTCTGATGGACTTACGCCGTATAAATGGTAATAGCAAGCCGCTTAATGGCACAAGAATTGCTGGGTGCCTTCATATGACAATTCAAACTGCAGTTCTTATTGATACATTAGTTGAGTTGGGCGCGGATGTTAGATGGATGACTTGCAATATATTTTCAACACAGGATCATGCAGCTGCCTATGTTGCGTCAAGAGGCATTCCAGTTTTTGCCTGGAAGGGAATGACTGAAGAAGAGTACGAAGAGTGCCTTACTGATACTGTAATGTTTAGAGATAAAGACAATGTTATAGTTCCGCCCAATATGGTTCTCGATGATGGTGGGGATCTAACCAAGTTTCTTATTGAGAAGATGCCTTCAAGTTTCGATGAAATTGTTGGAATCACTGAGGAGACGACGACTGGCATCCTACGTCTTAATGAATATGAAAAAGCAGGAAGGCTCCCAGTTCCTGCTATCAATGTTAACGACTCAGTGACCAAATCAAAGTTTGATAATAAGTATGGGTGCAAGGAGTCTTGTGTCGATGCAATTCGTAGAGCCACAGATATTATGATGGCGGGAAAAGTCGCAGTAGTTGCCGGTTATGGCGACGTAGGAAAGGGCTCGGCAGCATCATTGGCGGCAGCAGGATGCAGAGTTATTGTTACTGAAATTGATCCAATATGTGCATTACAAGCTGTAATGGATGGGTTCAAGGTTATGACGATGGAGGGCGCAGTAAAAGAGGCGAATATTATTGTTACTGCAACTGGAAACTGCAATGTGGTAAATGAGAAACATTTTTCTAAAATGAATGATAATGCAATTGTTTGTAATATTGGACATTTTGATAATGAGATTGATGTCGCATGGCTTAATTCAAATTGCAAAAAAACCAATATTAAGCCTCAAGTTGATTTATACGAAATTCCCTACCGCTCAGAGGTTGGAGGTGTATTGACAAGGGGCGTTATTTTACTGGCCCAAGGAAGGTTGGTCAATCTCGGTTGTGCTACTGGGCATCCAAGCTTTGTTATGTCTTGTTCTTTTACAAATCAGGTTTTAGCTCAGATAGAATTATGGCAGAATTCTAAAAATTACGAAAATAAAGTTTATGTTCTTCCAAAGCACTTAGATGAGGACGTTGCAAGACTTCACTTAAAACATGTAGGTGCAGACCTAGAGATTCTCACTGAGCAGCAGTGCGAATACATAGGTGTACAAAAAAATGGACCATTTAAAAATAAAGAATATAGGTATTAAAATGAAGATAGTCTCAGTTATTTTAGCAAGAGGTGGTAGCAAAGAGATACCAAATAAAAATATAATTGATTTATGTGGAAAGCCACTAATATCATATGCTATATCGGAATCCTTAAACTCTGTATCTAGCGAAACATGGGTTAGTACTGATTGTCCAAAAATAAGAGATGTGTCAGAGTTGTTTGGCGCAAAAGTATTAAAAAGGCCAACAGAATTAGCTGGTGATTATAGCAAAAGTGAAGAGTCACTTATTCATTTTGTTGAAAATGTATCATGTGATGTTGTTGTTTTTATTCAGCCAACATCTCCTCTTATAAGCTCAAAGTATATAAATGAAGGAATAGATATGATTGGCTCTAATGATTCTGTTTTTAGCGCATATAAAGAGCATTGGACCCCCAGGTGGACGAAGGATATATCTCCAGATGGATGGGATATAAATAACAGGCCAATGAGGCAGGAAGTTGATTATAGATATGTTGAGAATGGGGCTTTTTACATAACAACAAGTCATCGACTATCTAGAAGTAATCTTAGGTATTCCGGAGCGATTGGTGTTGTAGAAATGCCGCGTTACGATAGCATACAGGTTGATACTTATGATGATCTTTTTATGGTTGAGTCTTTAATGAAAATTAGGAATATTAAAATTGGCAATTAAAGTAAAAATATGCTATAATTCAAAGTCAAAATTAGATCTAATGGAGGAGTTTGTAGTAAAGACTTTTGGAAAAAAAAATGTAGATATATATGATGCAAGAAAGGGTTACAGAAAATGTGATATATTAATATCAAAAGGCGTTGGTCATGACAGAAGTGCTTCCGCTATATCACTTTCTGTTGCGCATTCAGAACATCATAAAAATTCTGGTGCAAAATCTATAATATTTAATAAGCCGATAAAAGTTGCAGAAAAAATGAATAAATCATTCATATTTTTTATAATAAATGGAAGACGAGTTTATTTTTCAGATGAAAAAATGAATCCAGATCGATGGAATAATTTTAAAAATAAGATAGAGCCATGGAAAAAGAACGGGGATTACATACTTTATTGCGCTCAAAATGGAAGGCCTCCATTTTTTCATATTAATGAAGATTTGCCATATTTTGAATGGCAAGAGAACTTTTTAAAAGAGCTTAGTATTTCTACAAAACATGATATAGTTTACAGACCACACCCAAGAGGAAGGCTTTCTAATAAAAAAATAGAATCTTATCTTCCTAGTTTGAAAAATATGACTATATCATCAAATGATAACTTATATGATGATTTTTTAAATGCTAAATATGTTATTACGTATAATTCTACATGTTCTGTAAATTCAATAATGAAGGGCATTCCAACTTTCGTTATTGATAAAAACTATATAACCAGGGGAATGGTAAGAAATGGCTTAAAGTTTATAAACAAACCATTAACTCCAAAAAGAAAAAATTGGTTTAATAGTTTTGGATATTGTCAGTGGAGCGAAGAAGAAATAACTAATGGTATTTTTTGGAGATATGTAAAAAAGCACATATTTTAAAAAACATATATTTTAAAAATTAAAAAGGTAATTAAATATGAATAAATCTATTATGGTTAGTGGAGGATTTGATCCAATACACA
>MDTB01226324.1_pt1 | contig 53152 bp, 44 predicted proteins | sample 811161 | NCBI WGS metagenome assembly MDTB01 (sample SAMN05326650, study PRJNA326480) | marine metagenome | isolation source: seawater | place: Mediterranean Sea | collected 2009
CACCACAAGCATCCTCTGTAGAATCTCCATTTACAACACCCGCACAATCTATCGCAACATCTCCAGAAAAAGAAGCTGATAATATTTGACCAAAACCATTAGCAAGGAAGGTGTCCGTAAATGGTGGGGCCGTATTCATTACAAAAGAATCTGCTATGTAAGATTCTCCGTTAACACTTAACACCCAAGTAAAAGCCTCACCTGCAGCAAATCCATTATCTAATCCAGACTCAGATGCCATAACTGCGATAGCAAGCTGATCAGGCTGTGATAAACTTTCATCAACATCAGTTGTTTCAGGATTATCATCTTGGGCCCAAACTCCATAACCTGCACATTGCAAATCCCCATCATCATTAGTGAAAAAAGCTCCTAATAAAGAACCTAATGGTGGTGGCGTAGTACCGTTAAAAGTTACAACATCACCCGCAACCTGAATAGTCATATTTGCATCTGTAACTGTAAAATCAAAAGGGCCAATAGCAACATCTACTGGTGCATATTGACAATCTTCAGCAAAAAATGTAGCTGACGCACAAGCATCTCCAGAATAATTATCTGCAGATGGATCAGAGCATCCACCAGAAAGTACCAAACAATCACCTTCATCGCCGAAATTAAATGCATCCTCACAAGCACAAGGGTATTCACAATCCTCTTGAATAATAGTATATGCAGAACAATCACCTGAGTAGTTGAGTGCTGTAGAATCAGAGCAAGCGCTCAAAACAAAAGCTCCAGACACAACGGGTTCTGTACAAGGAACCGCTTCAGAACAACCTACAGAAATATCAAGAACTTGACCAAAACCATTAGCCACAAATGTATCAGAAAACGGAGCTGCCGAATTCATGGTTGCTGTAACACATTCAGCTCCCGTAGAAGTTTGTAAGTACCAAGAAATTTCTTCGCCTGCTGCAAATCCATTATCTAATCCAGACTCACTAGCAAATGCTGCAACTGCCAATTGACCGTTACTAAAGTTACCCCCAATATTTACAGCACCCTCATCTTCTGCTGTTGCTGGTGTTCCATCCGCAAATACATATATAGGATCTCCCCATATTTGATATCCAGCGCATTGTAGCTCACCCGCATCATTAGTGAAAAACACACCTAATAGATCTCCATCAGAACAATCAGGGCAAACACTAGACGCAACTTGAATGGTCATATTAGCATCTGTAACTGTAAAATCAAAATTTTGAGCATTTAATATTGTAACTGAAAATAATGTAACTAACATTAGTTTCAAACTTGATAATTGTTTTTTCATAGCATATTATGTTTATAGTTATATATAAAACAAATACAATAAATAACAATCCACCTAAGAACTATATGCTCTTTATGGGAAGTTATTCCGTATTTTAATCTGTTAATTTGTGGAAATGCAGTAAATTGTACAAAATGGGGCATTCCACAGTTTTAATAAATTTCTAAAAAATATATGTGAAAAACAAAAAAAATGTTGAAAACTTGTTAATAACGTTTGTTTAAACAAAAAAGAGGTCGGAACCGGATTCGAACCGGTGTAGATGGTTTTGCAGACCACTGCCTAGCCACTCGGCCATCCGACCTTTGGTGCAAACTTAATAAAATATTATGGTAGTCAAAAAAAGTAATGACTATCTTTTTTTCTTTAAAATATATTCTACTTGGGGGACATCCGCATTAACCGGGGGTTTTATTTTTACCACCCTTACTTTTAATTTTTTTATATTAGAAAACCGCTCCATCGTTCTATCTAAAATTCTACGAGCCACGTGTTCTATTAAATCTGAAGAGCGCTTCATCTCTTCTTTAACTAATAAAATTACACTTTCATAATCTACAGTTTTTGCTAAATTATCATCTGTTTCTGACTCTGAGAAATCACCCTCTATCCATAACGTTGTCTTATATACACCACCTATTTTCTTTTCGGATGGTAAGCAGCCATGATACGCATAATTTTGTATATCCTTAATTATAATTTTACCCATTCCCTAATCTTGTAATTGCCTTTTCTATTCTACAACGAACCTCATTTAATCCCAACAACTCCATGACAGAAAACATAGATGGGCCTTGCATTTTACCGGTTATTGAAATTCTTAAACCGGGCATAACTTTGCCAAATCCCACATTATACTTTTCTAAATAATCCTTAAATATTTGCTCGATATTGTTTTTAGAAAAATCTATACATAAAGAAAATTTGGATGATAACGATTGAAGGTGTGTCACTGTCTCTTTATTCCACTTCTTTTCTACAGCAAGTTCTTCATAATTGTCTGGGGCTTTAAATAAATAATTTGACTCTTTAATTATATCATCAAAAAAAACACATCTTTCTTTTACCAAATCAATAACCTTTAGCAAATAATCTTCTTCTCTTTTCATTTCTTCAGTTAGAATAATATTTTTTAAAATTTCTTTAGCTGTTCTCAATCTTAAATGCTGCTGATTAAACCATTTTGTTTTTTGGTAATCAAATCTAGCTCCTGATTTACCTACTCTTTCCAAACTGAATTCTTCACTCAATTCATGCAAAGAAAATATTTCTTTATTATTCCCTGGATTCCAACCCAAGAAAGCCAACATGTTAACAAATGCTTCAGGAAAAAAACCTTTTTCTTTGTATCCCTCGATTTCTAAATTTTTTTTTGGATCTTTCCATAAAGTTGGAAAAACTGGGAACCCCAACCTGTCTCCATCCCTTTTACTTAGTTTTCCATCCCCCCCGGGATTTAATATTAAAGGTAGATGAGCAAACTCAGGCATGCTCTTTTCCCAACCAAACGACTGATATAAATAAACATGAAGTGGTGCTGATGGGAGCCATTCTTCTCCTCTAATAACATGAGAAATTTTCATTAGATAATCATCTACTACATTTGCTAAATGATATGTTGGCATTCCATCAGATTTATATAATACCTTGTCATCTAAATGATTAGTATTAAAAGAAACCCAACCTCTAATTCGATCTTTGAATTTTATAGTATAATTTCTAGGCATTTTTATTCTTATAACATAAGGCTCTTTGTTTCTTAGCTTTTTATTCACCTCTTCCAAAGGAAGTGTTAAAGAGTTTTTCATGTTTTGCCTAGTAATATGATTGTACTGGGGAGACTGAACCCCTGCTTTTTTTAAATTAAAACGCATTTCTTCTAGTTCTTTTTCAGAATCAAAAGCATAATATGCATTTTCTGACTCAATGAGTTTTTTTACATATGTGTCATATATATGTTTCCTTTCCGATTGCCTATAAGGACCAAAATCTCCTTTTAAATGCGGCCCTTCATCAAACTTCAAACCGCACCAATTCAAGCTTTCTAATATATATTCTTCTGCGCCTTCTACATACCTAGACTGATCTGTGTCTTCAACTCTTAGTATAAATTGACCTTTCATTTTTACTGAAAGCAGATAATTATATAGAGCTGTTCTAACCCCACCCATGTGTAAAGGCCCTGTAGGACTAGGTGCAAAACGCACTCTTATTGGATTTTTCATAACTCTAATAATCGAATTAGGCAAATATAACTTTAAATTAAATTTAAGAATACTTAATAAGTATAATTATTTAAATTTTAAATAAGTTTTATAATTAAAAGTTAATATTAGTAATTTTATATAATGAGTAAATCTTTTGATAGTGTAATTAGGCGGTTAGAGAAATTCTCTAAGGACTACTATAAAAACTTAATATTAAGAGGAGCGCTTACTTGCGTTACTATTCTTATTGTTTTTTTTGTTGCCATTTGTTTAATCGAATATTTTTCTTTTCTGAACTCTTTTTTTAGAAAAATTATTTTTTGGACCTACTTAATTATTATGGTTTCATTATTTGTAAAACTTATTGTTTTGCCTGTAATAAAATTTTTTCAATCTATAAAAACCCCAAAAGAAAACCAACGGGTAGCTGAATTAATTGGACGCCATTTTCCAGAAATCGAAGACAAATTAATCAACATACTTGAGTTAAATGAAATTGACTCTTTTTCTAAAGACTTAATTAATGCAAGTATAGAGAGAAAGTATAAAAAAATAGAACCTTACTCATTTAAAAAAGCAATTGATTGGAAAAAAACTATTAAATACTTGAAGGTTTCTAGTTTACCTATAGTGATTTTATTAATTATTTTTTTTTCCGGTAACACAAAAGTTATCTCTCAGGCCTCAAACAGATTAATAAATTACAATCAAAAATTTAGCCCGCCACCACCTTTTCAATTTGAAGTTCAAAATAAAACACTAGAAGTTTTAGAAAAATCTGATTTTATTTTAAATGTACATGTTTTTGGAAAAACAATCCCCGACCATCTATATATCAATTACATGGGCAAAAGCTACAAAATGGCTGATGTAGGAAATAATTATTTTAGCCACAACTTTAAATATGTTGAACGGGATATTGTATTTAATATTTATGCAGAGGAGGTTGAGTCTGAAAAACTTACATTGTCCGTGCTTCCCGCTCCAGTTTTAAATAAAATGGAAATCTCTGTTTATACTCCTAAGCACACAAAATTAGGAATAAAAAAATTTCAAAACATTGGAGTTTTTACGGCCCCCGAGGGAAGTGTAATTGACTGGGGATTCAAAACTAAAAACACAAAAAGTTTAGCTTTCGCCATCAATGACTCTACATTTATTATTAACACTGATTCTACTGGGAGCTGTAACATTAAACAGCAAATATACGCTTCTAGTAAATACTATGTTAGTACATCAAATACGTTTTCGGTCTTTAAAGACACTTTCCATTATAACATTGATATTATTAAAGATAGCTATCCATCTATATTAACTGAGGAGATTTTTGACACAATTAATCCTAAGCAAAAGCTAATTAGGGGCGCTATTCAAGATGATTATGGCTTTTCTAACTTAATTCTTACTATAAATATAGAGAACCCAGATAATGACACATTAATAACTGAAAAAATTGAAATCGACTATAATTTAGCCAGTCAAACTTTTCTGAAAACTTTTGACATAAACGAATTACCGATTAAAGATGGAGGACGTTTAGAATATTTTTTTACTGTTTATGACAACGATAAAATAAATAATTACAAAAAAACAAAATCTAAAAGTATCTCATTTGAAAAACCCTCTAAAAAAGACATTATGGATAAACTCGATGAGGAAAATGAAAACATCGAAAATGAAATTGAAGATAAATTAAAAACTCTAGAAAGCTTGTCTAAAGATATTGAAAACATTGAAAAAGCGTTAATTGAAGAAGATCTAGAATGGAAAACCAAGGAAAAAGTTAAAAGTTTAATAAAAAATTATGAGTCTTTAGAAAAATCACTAAAAGAAATAGAGCGCAAAATTAATAAAAGTAGGAAGGAAAGAAACGAAGTGCAAAATATAAGCCCAAAGCTTCTAGAAAAACAAAAACAGCTCGAAGATCTTTTTAATAAAATAATGTCAGAAGAGCTGAAGAATCTTTTTAAAGAATTAGAAGACTCTATGGGCCAAATTGACAAAAAAGACCTGCAAGAAAAAATAGAACAGCTTAAAATGTCTAATGAGGATGTAGAAAAAGAACTTGATCGAAATTTGGAATTACTTAAACAATTTGAATTCGATCAAAAATTAGAAGAAACTTTAGACGATTTAAATAACTTAAAAAAGAAAGAAGAAAATTTATCAAGAGAGTCGCTAGAAAAAAACTCTAATATAGACAGATTAAAAGCAAAGCAACAATCAAATATTGAGGAGTTTGAAAATTTAAAAGAAGGTTTTGATGATCTTCAGAAACTTAAAAATGAATTGGATCCAGGATCTTTAATGGATTTTGACAAAGAAGAAAATGAAATTCAAGAAACAATGGAAAACAGCCTCAATCAGTTAGAAAAAAATAAAAAAAGACAAGCGTCAAAATCTCAAAAATCATCCGCCGAAAAGCTTTCTAAATTAGAAGAAAAACTTAAAGCGCAACAAAAAGAAGAATCAATTGAACAACAAGAAGAAAATATAGAAACATTAAGACAAATTCTTGAAAATTTAATCTTCTTTTCCAAAGCAGAAGAAGATCTTATGGGAAAAATGAATGAAATAGATTCTAACGATCCTCAATATGTTAGCCTGATGCACAAACAAGGTGATTTGCGAAACGACGCCAAGATTATTGAAGATTCATTGTTCGCGCTAAGCAAAAGAATACCCCAAATATCCGCAACAGTTAATAGAGAAATAAATATTATACAAGAAAAAACAAATGAGGCAATAGACTATTTCAGAGAAAGAGAAACTTATAAAGGCGCTGCTAAACAACAATATATTATGACATCAGCAAATAACCTTGCTGTTCTTTTAGCCAGCGTTTTAGAACAAATTCAAAAAGAACTATCCTCTGATTTGCCAAGCTCCCAAGAATGTCAAAAACCAGGACAAGGAAAGCCAAAGCCTGGTGATCTAAAAAAAATGCAAAAAGATTTGCAAGATCATATGGAAAAAATGAAAAAAGGTAAAAAGCCTGGAGACTCTGGTCAAAAATTTTCAGAAGAGTTAGTGAAAATGCTCGCCAAACAAGAAAAAATTAGATTAGCTTTAAAAGAATTTGAAACCAGACTAGAAAACAACAAAGACATTAAAAACCTCAAAGAGGCAATAGAAAAAATGGAACAAACAGAGCAAGATATCGTAAACAAAAATATTACAATTGAAACTTTATTAAGACAACAACAAATTATAAATAAATTGCTAGAGCTTGATGGTGCGCTTAGAGAACAAGGAGAGTCCGAAGAAAGAGAATCAAATGAAAGCACTAACTACAAAAATGATGAGAAAATTAATCTTAAATATGAGTTGTTAAAATCATACCAAAAAGAACTGTTAAAAACATCCCCACCTTCACTTACTAATTATTACAAAGAAAAAGTAAATGAATATTTTAATTCATTAATAAAAGAGGACTTGTAATGAACGCTATTAAATACATGTTTGAAGATATTACGTTTGCAAAAAAAAACATACAACCCAAGTATAAATTTGTAAATTTTGCAAAACAAAAAAACAAACAAATTAAATCAATTTCATTTATATTTTGTTCCGATAAATACTTGCAAAAAATAAACTATAAATATTTAAAACATGGCGACTTAACTGATGTTATTACATTTGAATACAACGAAGCCAATGATCTTGAGGGGGATGTATTTATAAGCATAGAAAGAGTAGAAGAAAATTCCAAAACCTATAATGTTAAATTTAAAGAAGAATTAGCTAGAGTAATGATTCATGGAGTTTTACATTTAATGGGTTATAATGATAAAAAAGAAAACGAAAAAAAATTAATGAGGAGACTCGAAAATGAATTCTTAAAAATTTGCACATGAGTATTTTTAAAACAAATTATGACCTTATAGTAGTGGGCGGCGGGCACGCAGGATGCGAGGCCGTATTAGCGGCCGCAAATCTAGGTAAAAAAGCACTTTTAGTTACAATGAATATGCAAACAATTGCTCAAATGTCATGTAACCCTGCCATGGGAGGCATAGCTAAAGGTCAGATAATCAGAGAGATAGACGCGATGGGTGGCGGATCTGGAATAATCACAGACAAAACAATGATTCAATTTAAAATGTTAAACAAATCGAAAGGCCCCGCGATGTGGAGTCCAAGATCTCAAAATGATAGAATGAGATTTGCTGAAGAATGGAGGCTTCTATTAGAAAAAAATAAAAATATAGATTTCTGGCAAGACATGGTAACTGAATTAATTGTGAAAAATAAAACAGTAAAAGGAGTTAAAACAATGTTAGGGCTGGAAATAAAAAGCAAAAGCGTTGTACTTACCAACGGAACATTCTTAAATGGAAAAATTCATATTGGAGAAAAAAACTTCAAAGGAGGAAGAACGGGGGAGAGGTCATCAATTGGACTGAGTGGTTTTTTAGAAAAATTTGGATTTGAATTAGGTAGAATGAAAACAGGAACACCCCCTAGAATAGATGGCAGAACAATAAACTACAAACTTCTAGAAGAGGATTCTGGTGATAATAAAATTAAAAATTTTAGCTTTTTAAACGAGCATACAATTAAAAACCAAAAACCCTGTTTCATGTGCTACACAAACAAACAAGTACACAAAATACTTGGAGAGGGCTTTGAAAAGTCACCAATGTTTCAAGGGAGAATTATCGCAAAGGGGCCTAGGTACTGTCCATCAATTGAAGATAAAATAACCAGATTTCAAGACAAAGATAGACATCAAATATTTATAGAGCCCGAAGGATGGAACACATGTGAAATTTATGTAAACGGATTTTCCACCTCACTTCCAGAAGAAATACAATACAAAGCGCTTACTAAAATACCAGGCTTAGAAAAAGTTAAAATGTTTAGACCTGGCTACGCAATTGAATATGACTACTTTCCACCAACACAATTAAAACATAGCCTTGAAACCAAACTAATTAAAAACTTATATTTTGCAGGGCAAATAAACGGAACAACTGGGTACGAAGAAGCTGCATGTCAGGGACTAATGGCCGGTATAAACGCGGCACTAGCAACAGACAAAAAAGAACCTATTGTGTTTAAAAGAAACGAGGCTTACATTGGGGTGTTAATTGACGACCTCATCACCAAAGGAACCGAAGAACCATATAGAATGTTTACATCAAGGGCTGAATTCAGAATTATTCTTAGGCAAGACAACGCAGACTTAAGACTTACACCAATTGCAGAATCACTCGGATTGGCGACAACTAAAAGAATAAAGAGGTTGAAAAACAAGCAAGAGTATATAAACACTCTTGAAAAATCCATAAAATCAAACTCATATAAGCCCGAAGAAATTAACAATATATTAAAAAGAAACAACGCATCTGAAATAAATCAAAAAATTAAAATTGAAAAAATACTATCTAGACCCCAAATAAAAATTACAGATCTAGAAAAAACTGACTTTTTTCAAACATTTTTTGACAAAAACGGGAAAGATGAAGAAGCCCTTGAACAATTTGAGATTAACACAAAATACAAAGGCTACATTGAAAAAGAAAAAATAAACGCCGAAAAACTTACCAGACTCGAAAACATAATACTTCCCGAGAATTTTAAATACGAAAAACTCAGCTCGATATCTTCGGAAGGTAGGCAAAAATTAAAAGAAAAGAAACCTAGCACAATCGGGCAAGCATCTCGTATTTCTGGAGTCTCACCCTCTGACATCAGCGTCCTACTAGTCCACCTTGGTAGATAATTGTTCCACGTGGAACAATTATAAGTATTTGATTTACAGAGTTTTATGTTTTTTTATAGTTTTTACCGCAACCGAATCACCTGACTTAACAACTAGATAATATACGCCTGCACTTAAATGACCTAAGTCTAATTTATAAAAACCATCGGTCGAGCGACTCGCGCCCACATCTTCGTAAACCACGCGACCAAGCTGGTCAAAAACTGAAAATACAGAAACATCTTGAGTGATTCCAATATTTACAATTTCATTAAATGGGTTGGGAAAGGCATATAAAAACTTGGACAAATCCTCATTAAGGTTAGTAGTCGGCTCAGCCTCATTTATAGTGATCGTGGTTGTATAGCACGTTAACAATCCTATTTCATTTGATGACGCTAAAATAATTTGACCGCTCGTGATACCATAATCCCACTGAACAGCAATAGTATTTTCAAAACCTGAGGTCCATAAAATTTCACCCCCTGTTATTTCCCACTCCAGCTCATTTTGTTCACCACTTAAAAAACTATACTGTGATATTTCACCCTCCCCTACCTCATCTGGGCCTATAATTAAATCGGACTCAATTAACGCGCAAGCATCAAAGTTTGCCACCAATGTAACAGGCCCCGAAAGCATAGATAGCGTTGTTTCTAATTCTGTCACATTTGCTATTGTTGCATCACCATCAATAATCTCCCAATAGAAATTTACTAACTCATAAGGTATCGCTTGAATTTCAATAGGCACACCAGAGTAGTAAGTACCAACCCAAGGCGTGTTGCCCGGATCTAAATCAATACTATTGACTTGAACCTGACCATCACCTTCAATAATAACATTTAAAGTAATAGCCTCAACATCATAACAATCTTCCATTCCTGAAACAATTACATCAGAACACCTTTCTAGTATATAATCTCTTAGTTCCTGCACATTATCCTGCCACTCCTGAATGTCACCGCCCCACCTTTCAATTTGCTGAGGCATTTCAGGTTCAATAATTCCAATCAAACTATCTAAGTGCGAAATCATAAAGTCGCACGAGAAAGTACTGTTAGATAGGTCCGCGTATCTATTTATATAGTCAGCTGTAAATTCTTCATTTTCAAATAAAGAATTTAAAATTGGAACATGCCCTTGGCCACCAGGGTCACCTAATTGTTCCGGATCGCAAGGGTCGGCCTCCGGTCCAGTTTCCGGAATTCCAGTATAATTAACATAATGCCCAAATGTCGCATCCATGTCCCATAAAGCATAGCGCCATTTCTTTTTTTCCCCATCCGGATTTTTTCCCCGCCACCATGCAGTATTCCAATTTAACCAATCCATACAAACTACATAAGAGTTCAAGATAAAATAATCTATCAAACTGCCTGTATTATAAACACTTTTTACATATTGATAGTTATCAGCATCCGTCATGTCATTATCCACAATAAAATCTCTTAAATTATTCCATTCCTGCTGGGTATTATTATCACCTATATCAGTCCATGTGCCACCCCAAGTCTTTAGAAAATCTACATTCCCATAGCCTTGATTATAATAATGTTCCGTAAAATCTAAATCATCTACCTTTTCTCGGTAATCATAAACGCCCCAATATTCTCCATTTACATATAAAATACAAGATTCATGTGAGCGTTCATCTAGTCGTAATTTTCCAATTTGAGATAATGACTGAATATATGAATCACGAATATGAGCGGGGGAGCCACCAGTAAAAGGGTAATTATCATTTGCCGCGGCTTTCACAATTAATCTTTGAAATTCCTCCCTATTTTTTTCTCTAAAAAGATCATCCCTAATTGCATAATTATATCCATGTTGGTCCCTTGTGATGTAATCAAAACCCCTTTGATTGTACGCCCATGAGTCATTACCATGCTCATTAAATTCACCTGTAGCCTCATCAATTAAATAACCACCAGAATCAAATATTTCAAATGAACCTATAGGCTTAATTTGATTTCCATTTAATAAATTATCTACCTGATCCCCAGAAATAGAAATCACATTAACTGTGTGATCAGAATTTATAAAATATGTGTTTGTTTCAACAAAACTTGGCAAGTTGTTATTAAATTTATCATAAACAACTGCCCTTATAACCATTGTTTCGTTGACAACTATAGGGTCCCCACCTTGAGATATCGAGCCGTCAACATCAATGTCCACAAACAATTGATCCTCGTTATTTGGCCAATCACCGTTTGTTGTATAATAAATTAAAACCCCTGTATCATTCGTTGAAATATTAATCTCTAATTGGTCTGTATAAAAACCAGGCGTTAAATCAAATACCGGCAAAGAGCAGTATCTAGAATTACTGTTTTGATTAGATGAACCCGGTGAGGGATCTGTAAAAATACCCCAATCTTGATCGGCATCCTGAATCCTTCCCCTTGAGTGATTCAATTGATTTGGTATAACACTAAAATAAGATAACACTTCGCCATCCGGGTTTGACAAAATTATATATTCAGTTTCTCTTGTTTGAGAAAGTTTGAAGTTGGTATGTGGCCCGCTATCATACTGCCCATTACTATTCATTTCATTTATTCCCGAAAAATATATTATTTCGAAAGAGTTGGGCTCCACGGTAATAGATTCAGTAAACTGCCATTTAATATTATTGCTTAGTTTATCGCTCAAATAATATCCATTTAAATCTATTGCAACATTTGAGTTGTTAAACAACTCTACCCAATCCTCATAATCACCACAATCACTTCCTTCATCGTTACAGTTTGAGGCTCCATATTCGTTTATTAGCAAACCTTCTGTGGAACTAAAAATACATGTGCCGTCCTCAATACTTGCGCTTGAATTATAATTGTCCGCATTCGGGCTTGTACATCCGTTTATCATGGGGCATAAATTGTTAAACTCGCCTGGTGATGGACACATAGTAAACAACCAATTATCATTAAATAACTGGCCATCAGGTATAGATGCAAAAGAAATATCTTCATACTGAGAAGAAAATTGAATGTTAATAATTGTATCTCCGTTCGGGTTAACACAAATTATATTTTCACCTGAGTTATTTAGTTTGGCGTCGATGTGAAAAAGACCTTGTTCCTCATCCTTATCAAACCAAAGAACTTTAAGCCCCCCACTAGGAACTATTGTGAGTTCAGGGCTTGCTTCATCAATAATCGTTCCCCCATTTAAATCACCAAAATAATACCCAGCTAGATTAATCGGATCTGCGGAAAGATTAATTATTTCCACAAAATCTTCTGGCTCGCCAAAATCATCTAAACAGCAACTTCCGTTATCCGCAAAAATTTCATTAATCTGTATTTGGGAAATAGTATACAGGGGAAATAATAATAATAATAAATATATGTTTAATCTCATATTACAAATATAATTTATATTTGTCTAAAATAAATTATTAATTCAACACATGATTTTAACAACAACAGAAAATATACCCGGCAGAGAAATATTAGATGTGCTTGGAATTGCTAGAGGAAGTACAGTTAGAGCAAGAAATATTGGACGAGATTTTTTTGCTGGACTAAAAAATATAATAGGTGGAGAACTTAGTGAATACACAAAGTTACAAGCCGAATCAAGAGAGCAGGCATTACAAAGAATGGTTGAAGATGGTGAGAGAATTGGAGCAGATGCAATTATAAACATAAGAATTTCAACATCTGTTATTACACAAGGTGCTGCCGAAATCCTAGCCTACGGGACCGCCGTAAAAATTAAATAATATGAATGTCAGTGTATTTTTTTGGATGATTTTATTAATTGTGTTTGTATACATAATATATCATCAACTTCAACAATCAGAAAAAGAAGATTTTGAAGACAGAGACAACTAAACTAGCTATTGCACATCAATCTAACTTATGTAATAAAGTATAAGAAAAAATTATACCCATTAAATATAAAATAATATCTAAAAAATCAAATGTCCCATAATCAAAAAAAGCTTGACCGACTTCAAAAACTGAAATCACACAAAACAAGAATATAGAGTAACTAAATATATAATTTTTCCTTAGCCATATAATTAAAAATGAATTTATAGCATATAATGAAAGTAAATCTGGCAACAAGCCTATCAGTTTATTATTGAAATAAATTCTATTAGGATTTAAAAATCCTAATAATTTACTAATTATTGTGACATCTGGTCTAAAAAATATATAAACCAAAAAGCTAATAATTAGTGGCGCTATACAATTTATTAAAACGTACTTTGCGACCCTCAATATCAGCTAGAAGATAAAACAATAGCAATTACAACAATTACGAAAATAATAAATAAAACTAATTTATTCATTTTAAACGGCTCATCAACCTTAATAGTTGGCGGAACATAGGTTGGTGAATGTTGTTGTATTTTTTTAATTAATAAATCCCTTTTTTTAACAGGGTTTGAAGAAAGGGTTGTGGCGTTAAGATACTCACCTTTTTCTTTTTTTATCCAAATTACCTTTCCCCTATTTGAATACTCAACGACAATATATTTTAAAAGTTCCGTGTCTTTTGATACTTGAATATCAAAAGCTGTCTCTAGTGTATCTAAATAGCTTTTTATTTTCAGTAATCGTGAATAGGAAAACCCTCCGTCAAACTTCTTAGTCGTTGGGTTCCAAACATCAGTCATTATATTGTCAAACTTTAATATAATAACACTTCCCAAATTAGTTCCAATACTATCCGCTATACCAGTATATGTAGTTGAGTCTGGATCATGTTTTTTAGAAGCATCCAAATAAGCAACAATTTCTCTTGCGTTGGTTCGAGTTATTTTGTCCGAGTATAAATAATCTATAGAGTGCCAGTAAGCACATAAAGCTTTATTTTCCCACAACTCGCCCGAGTTTTTATTTATTTCTAATCCCCTATTACAATAACCATAGGCTTCAGAATAATTACCCGCCTCCATATCTGCATACAAAATAGACACGATATTTTCAAACCTGATTTTTACATCACCCTTTAAAACCTTCTCGTACTTACCTTCATTCAAATGCACGTGTTGTATTACACTAGACCTTGTCCCACAACTATCACACTCTACAAACTTATCTGTGGCCGAAACAGAAACCGATGCCCCACAAGACTTACATTTAAGTTCTCTTAATTCAATTTTTTGATCCTTGCCTAAAGTTTTATTAAGTAAATTTTTTGGATTTTTCAAACTATCTGTTACTCCCATAATTTTAAAATTAATTATTAATGCTCTTATAATTTTTAATTGCCGTTAAAGCAAGCTCATAAAACGTTTTTTTCTCACCCTTAATTAACACATAAGAGTCCTTATATTTTTTTATTTTCTCCATTTCAAGCTCTGCGTTTTCTAACATATTTAACGCCAAATAGCAATTCAAAATAGAATAGTGACACTTGGCTGCCGTTTTCCCTTCTTCTGATTGATCAAAACAATTAATCACAGAGTCTTTATATTCTTTTATAACTATATTATAAATTTCTATTGCCTTGTTAAATAAACTCATCTGAAAATAACAAAGGCCAATATTATAATATGCATCGTCCACCAACTCACTTTTTGAATAGAGTTTAATGAATTTTTTGAAAGTATTTACCGCATCTAGATAATATTGCTTCTGGGCATAACTTATGGCGTCCTTAAATAAATTTACTTCACTACTGTTCATTTCTATATTTTTTTGCATTTTCTTCATAATCTTTAGTAGAAAAAACCTTAGTTGTTCTTATTCTAAAATAATAAATAGAAAAGCCTATAATAAAAGCCTGAACTATACCAATCCAGACATCATAATATCCTAATTTATAAACTATATAGCCAAAAATTATTGCAAATGATGTTAAAATAAATGACATAACTTTTGACGTAAATAACGACATAAATGAAAATGGAATAATAAAAAAAACAAAGCCTATAAAAATTTGAAAAATTGACTTTTTTTCTTCTACCGAAAAAATAAACAAACCCACAAAAATAACTGCAGCTAAAATTCCTAATAAAGTATTTTTTGTTGTTTTATTCATTACATTTTGTTCATTAATTCCTTTTTCTTTACTTCAAATTCTTCTTGTGTTATTGCCCCCATATCTAATAGTTCTTTTAACTTTTTCAACTTATCCATTGGCGACTCACTTTGAGTGGCCCCTGACATGGATTGTTGTATCATTCCAGGCATAGCAAAACCCATTCCAAGACCAGCTCCAGCGCCGACCATTGAGCCCATTCCACCACCTTCATTTTTCGCCGCATCCTGCATTGACATGGCCACTTTATATTTCATAAACTCATCCATATTCCCAATAGCCCCCATTCCACTTCTTTGATTAATTAATTCTTGAACTTCATCAGGAGGTGATATTGACTGTAAGTAAAAATCGTGTAATGAAATACCTAACCCATTGAAATCTGCGGTTAAAGAAGCCTTCATCATAGTGTTTAAATCTTCGAATTTTGATGCCATATCAAAAATTGTATCTAAACTTGAACCTAAAACGGTTGCCAGTTGTGACACGATAATTCCCCTTAGATAATCTGCTATATCTTTGTTACTATAAACACCTCTAGTACCAACCACTTTATTTAAAAACACTAATGAGTCAGTTATTTGAACTGAATAGGAACCGTGTGCACGTAAATTAATAAATTTTAATTCAGAATCCCTAAATGCTATTGGCTCTGGGGTTCCCCATTTTAAATTTGCAAAAAGCTGCTTTCCAATAAAGTACACTTCAGATCTAAACGGTGAATCTTTGCCATAACCAAAAGAAGTCACCCATTTAGTTATTTTTGGAATATTTTGTGTTTGGAGAACGTGCCTTCCTGGACCAAATACATCTAAAGCTTTACCATCTCTAAAAAAAACAGCATCTTGACTCTCCCTAACAGTAAGCTGAGCTCCCCATTTAATTTCTGCTGGTCCGTCATTAGGCACTCTAGCAACCATAACATTTCCTGTATCATCTAAAAACTCTAAAACTTCCATTAGCTTTCCCATTATTTATGTTTTTTTATAAAATTATTTCTACAATTTAAAACATCTGAGAACTCTTCTGTTTTTTCTAAAATTAACTCAACCCTTCCAGATTGCTTAATCTCTTCCTGCGCCTGGGTTGCTATTTCTGACATATCAAGATCAAACTGATAAATTTTCATTAACTCATCTTCCTTTATTTGACTATCTGAAAAAAAGGAACTTGCTCCATAGGGAGCAAATTTAATTTTTGACTGTAAAGTGTTAATTTCTTTTCTGCACATTTCCAATTGCCTCATTAAAATTAGATCTTTAGAAGATGCTGCTAAATTTATTTTTTTTAATAAAACTTTTTCTATGTCCGTAAATATAGTAGCTATTACCTCCCTTAAATGTTTATCGCAATTTCTTCTACTATCTCGCTCTGAATATCCTCTATAGCCTGGAATTAATGAACCTAACTTTTCTAAAAAATTTGATTTACGGGGCATAAATAAGTGTTTGGGTACAAACAAATGTACAAAATCTTAATTAATCCGTTTTTCGCTGTTCAGAGGGGTTGTTAAAAAAGACTAAATTTGTAATATAAAGATACGAACTTTTTATTTGAAGAGGCTAGGTCATTTAATCTGTTATATAATGAGATACTAGAAGACATAAATCACCCACAATTAAATTAGTTAATAGTTCGAAATAAGTCCAGTAGGGAGGGGCTACAGATAAAGCATCTACGAAAGTGGGTGCTTTTTTATTTTATAAGATATTTTTTCGCAATTTTAAAATCGATATCCAACAAATAATTGACCAGAAAAGTACTTCTCTTTCCCAACGCTTCTTTCAACATCGTTTTCATCATAATAATCTAATAACTCTCCACTTGCTATTGGAACTAGAGAAATAGCCGCTCTCAAAGAAGCATATAGTCCTATTTTAGTATCTAAACCCAGGCCAATTATAGCACCAACGTCTTGTTTCCTATATATATCTATTTCTTCAATCTTACCATCTTTTTCAGCCTCTATACACTGATCTAAAACACATTCATTAGCATTATTCGAATCCCACCTACCACCAACTAAATAAGAAAACTGAGGCCCAGCATACAAATTCAGAGGACCTAAATACCATTTGAATAGTAATGGTAAAGATAAATAGTATTTACTATGATCTATTTCTGGCATTTCTTCATCATAATTAAATTTAAAATTCACCACATTAAATTCTGGAGAAAACCCCACTGGTCCAATTTTTAAATTATATCCAACGCCTATTTGTAATCCATTTGCATTTTTTTTATTATCTACCACATCATCATTATACATTCCAACTTTTCCAACCCCGACATGAACGCCTAATCCACTTCTTGTTTGAGAAAATAAAATGAAAGGAATTATTAATAATAATATAAACTTCTTCATACTGATAGTATTTAGCTATATAAATATAGTGGTTTTAAAATTTTTCATCCCTTTCCTTAACTGATTGGGCAAAAGATTCAAATGCCTCTTCTTTATTTTGCTGTATGTAATTAAGAAATTGAGACTCTGTTTTGTGTCCTGTAATTGACATTAAATGGTAATTTGAAGTTCGTATTTTTAAAAAATAATTGTGACCCCGGCAGGACTCGAACCTGCAACCAACAGAGCCGAAATCTGTCATTCTATCCAGTTGAACTACGGGGCCAAAAAGATTACAAAAGTATTAATTTTTAATTCAATACGTTTTATCTTTATATTTAGTATTCTATGAGGATTTATTTTTTGTTTTTTTTAATGTGCGCTTCACTTTCCTTTTCGCAAACGCGAGTAGGTGAATGGGATGTTTTTCTGGATTACTCATCTGTGAATTGTTTGTTTTCAAGTGAAAAAGAAATTTATGTGGGAACGGAGTCTCAATTTTTCACCTATAACGAAACGGATAATAGCATTACATCGTATTCTAAGCTAAACGGCCTAAATGACGTCAACATAACAGCTATTAATGTAGACCCGTTATCAAATACTACAATAATTGGTTATGAAAACGGCAACATTGATTTAATGTATAATAATCAAGTTGTCAATATACCTTTTATAAAAAACTCAAATAATATCGTGGGAAGCAAAAAAATAAACAACATTCATGTTGATGAAGGAATAGCGTTTCTTGCCTGCGATTTTGGGTTAGTAAAATTAAACATCAATAATTATGAAATATTAGACACTTATTATTTTTGGAATAATGGTGCTTATGGAAGTGTGTTAGATTGCTTTGTTTTTAATTTCTCCAGCACAGATTCTAAATTGTCTAATAAAATTTATGTTGCTACTGATTTTGGTCTTTTTTCTGCTGACAAAAACAACGCTAATTTACTAGACCCAAACAGTTGGGAAAATGAGCACTCTATTCTAACTAATCAAGGGTTGGTCGAAAATGTAACTTTTGTAAATGGTGTTAAAGAGCTAATCGGACAAAAAAATGGGGGACATGAGCTTATTTTAATTCCTAATAATTATATCGCCACCAATGCAAAAGATCCAATCTGTCAAATATTAGTTTTTTCTGAAAAAAATAATATTTTTATTGCACATGAAATACCAGAGTTATGCAACAATAATGAAAATATTATTTCTGCTCATATTGAAAATAGTGAGATAATGGGGTTTAGTTATAGTAAAATATTTTTAATAAATAATATTGCTGATTTGAAAAGCCCAGGTAAGGCAATAGATAACTTAGAACTGTTTTCCATATCACCGCTTAACTTACTTAACGGCTTTAATAGCATCATATTTAATAAAAATGAATCTGGAAATGTAATTAAAATATATTTTGGTGACTCTATTAATGGTTTAACCCAATGCGTTATATATAATGGTGACTTTTATTTTGAAAATTATTTTATTCCAAACGGCCCCGCCGCTAACACATTTGGGGATATTGCCTTTATAGATGATAAATTAATGATTGCGCACGGCGGTAAAAATGGATCTTGGAATAATCTAAATATTAAACAAGAGTTGTCTATATATAAAAACAACCAATGGAGACAAACATCTGGCTTAAGAGATATGGAGATTAATGATCTTTTAACTATTGCTGGATCAAATAATAATTATTTTGTTGGCAGTTGGAATAATGGTTTAATTGAGTTGTCTGACTATAATATTACTAATATTTATAATGAGAAAAATAGTTCTTTGCAAGCTATAACTGACGATGGTTGGATTAGAATAGGAGGGTGTTGCGAAGATTTATCTGGCGATCTTTGGGTAACAAACTCTCAGGCCGAAAGACCTATTTCTTTATTTAAAAATGAGAGCTGGGAGAGCTTTTCATTAAGCTCCATTTCCACAAACACAATGATTGGTGAAATTTTTTGCAACTCAAATAATCAAAAATGGATACAATCAAGAGGAGAGGGAATTATAGTGATCTCCAACAATAATAATAGCAAAGAAATTAATGAGAAAAAACTTAACTCAGCAGCCAATTTAGGTAACTTACCAAGTAATACAGTAAACTCAATAATTGAAGATGCGGATGGTTCTGTGTGGGTCGGAACCGCAAATGGCGTTGGTGTTTTTTATTTCCCTAACAATATTTTTAACTCAGATAACTTTGATTGTGAAACACCTTTAGTTGAGGTGGATGGCTACGTAGAAAGATTACTTTATAACACTAACGTTTTAGACATAGATGTAGATGAAGGTAATAGAAAGTGGTTCGCCACTGAGGGGAAGGGTGTTTTTCTAATGTCTGAAAATGGGACTGAAGAGATTTATCATTTTACTTCCGAAAATAGTCCTTTGTTAAGTAATATTGTTTACAACGTTGAAATAAATCATAAAACAGGTGACGTGTTCTTTGGAACAGATTTGGGTTTGTGTTCATTTAGATCTAACGCCACATTAAGTCAAGAAAACTTCGAAAAAGTATTAATTTTCCCCAACCCAGTAAAGCAAAATTATTCTGGTGTTATTTCTATTAACGGCCTAACTAATAACACAAATGTAAAGATAACAGATATCTCTGGGAACTTAGTATATGAAACTTATTCTGAGGGGGGTAGCGCAACATGGGATGGTAAAAACTTTTCTGGAGAAAAAGTGAAAACTGGAGTTTATTTATTTTTCTGTACCAATAATGATTTTAATGAAACTGTTGTTAAAAAGATTCTAATTTATAATTAATGTTAATTAACTCCGATGCTATTATTTTAAACCATATTCGTTTTTCGGAGCGAGACTTAATAGTTAAAGTATTAACAAAAAAAAGGGGTCTTATTTCATTTCTTGTCAAGGGCGGACAAAAAAAAAAGAAAAACTATTTGCAACAATTAATGATTGTAAATATTTCTTTTAATTTCAAATTAAACAAGAATCTACATTATATAAAAAACATAGAACTAAAATCCGTCCCTAATAAAATACTAATCAGTCATCTTAAGCGAAATACCGTTTTATTCTTGTGCGAAATAATTAGCAGAATACTAAAAGAGGGGAGTGATGAAGAAAGATTATATGAATATATTGAAAAAAGCATCTCATATTTAAATTCTGACTTGTGCTCTGGTAAATTTTTTGATATATGGTTTTTACTAAATTTAACTAAGTTCCTAGGCGTTGCTCCAGAGTTCACTAGTTTTGAAAAAAACTCTAATTCTGTTTTTTGTCCTGAAACAGGGGGTTTTACCTTATTTGCAAACCACGAAAAAAATATAGCTTGGAATAAAGAACAGAGCTTGTTACTCTATAATTTTTTACGTGCAAATATTGAAGAAATAGAAAATTTTTCTTTAAGTTATAATGATTATAAAAATCTAATTGAAAATATTTTGCATTTTTATTCATTACATATTTCAAATTTTAATTATAAAAAACTGGTGGCGTGTTATACTGAATTACTATGATTAAAAAAACTTTTTTTATTTTCTTTTTCATTGTGGTTAGCACCCTTACGGGGCAAGAGATTATTATAGTAGATGACAATAACAACCCCATAAATAATGCCGCTGTTTTTAATGAAGAAAAATCAATCCATGTGCTTTCTAATATTAATGGAATAGTTAATTTATCTAGATTCTCTGATAATGAAAAATTATTTTTTCAACACCCAAAATATTTTTCCTTGCCAGTTATAAAAGGCAATTTGATTTCTAGTAAATTTTGGAAAGTAATAGACGTTTTTTATGAAATTGAAGAGGTTACACTAAAACACAATCAAAACACAAATAATATTAAAAATAGTGCGGCAAAAAAAATTTTTATTACAAGAAAAGAAATTGATAAAATGAATACGGAAAATCTTGCTGATTTACTTGAAAAAAAAGGAGGAATCAGTGTTCAAAAAAGTCAATTTGGTGGAGGGAGTCCAAATATAAGGGGTTTTGAAGCCAACAAAATTTTACTTGTCTTAGATGGTATTAGATTAAATAACGCCATTTACAGATCTGGTCACTTGCAAAATATAATTACCATAGATGAGTCTGTGTTAGAGAGTACTGAGGTAATTTTTGGCCCTAGCTCGGTTCTGTATGGCAGCGATGCATTAGGTGGGACAATTAACATGTCTACTAAAAATATTTATTTTTCTGATGAGCCAAATATAGAAACATCCTTCTTTAGTAGATATGCTAGTGCCTATAATGGTATTTCATCCCACCAGTCTTTTTTATATGAATCTAAAAATTTTTCTGTGTTTAATGCTATTTCACTAAAAGACTATGGAGATGTTAAAATGGGAAAAAACAGAAGACATGGGTATGATAACTGGGGATTAATGCACTTTTATGTAAATGAAGATGGAGAAATAGTGATGAATGATGATCCTAATATTCAAAAAAACACAGGATTTCAACAATTAGACATAATTAACAAAATGCTTTTTAAATTAAGTAATGAGTGGCGCATTACAACTAATGTTCAATACTCCACATCATCAAACGTTCCTAGATTTGATAAATTAAATGATTTAAGTGATGTGGTTTGTGAAATTTGTGGAAACAACAAACCTAAATACTTGTATTGGTATTATGGGCCACAAAAAAGATTTCTTAGCAGCGTGTCTTTTCTTGGCTTTGAAAACAGAAAGCTTTTTGATAAATCAGAATTTATACTAGCTTACCAAAAAGTTAATGAATCTAGAAATCAACAAAAAGTAGATGACGATATTTTAACAAAAAGAAAAGAGTCGGTTGATGTATATAGTTTAAATACCAACTTTAATAAAGGTGATTTTTCCTATGGAACAGAATCCATATATAATTTTGTTTCATCAAAAACAAACACACAACAATTTGGAATAGGATCAACAAGATATCCTGCTGATGGGTCTTCTACTTTTTCCAGCGCATTATATTTTAATTATCTTAAAAATTTAAATAAACAGCTCCATCTAGAAGTTGGTTTAAGAAACACTTTTTCTTATTTATTTGCTGATTTTAGTGATAGTATTCCACGAAGCTCAATGGGTTTAGAAAAATCCACTATTTCAACAAATTGGAATAATCTTTCTGGTAATATAAAGGCAACTTATTATCCATCTGATTCATGGAAAATTAGCACAGTTTTTTCTAAGGGTTTTCATGCTCCAAATATAGATGATATGGCAAAAGTTTTCGTCAAAGGAGACAATATTACGGTACCAAACATCAATTTAGAACCTGAAATTGTTTATTCTCAGGAGTTTTTTCTGTCAAAAGAAAGCATGTTGGGTGTTTTTTATTTTAATGGCTTTTTCACTCAAATCAAAAATGCTATTATAAAAGATAGTACACAAGTTAATCTTAATGCATCAATAGAAGGGGCCCCTGAACTACTTTCTTCGGAGGTTGTTTATGAGGGGGAGGAGTATTATGCTTTTTCTAATCAAAACACTAAACGGGCTGATATTCTTGGCTGTACATTTGGATTTGAATCTCAATTAACCACCCAAATTAACTTAAAAGGAGATGTGAATTTCACAAAAGGCATAAACAAAAATGACGATTTACCTGTGCCACACATACCTCCTGTTTTTGGAAAAATATCCTTGAAAAAAACTGGAGAGAAATTATCTTTAGATTTCAACTATCAGTATTCTTTTAAGAAAAATGCAGATGAATTTGACTTTGCAGGTGTAGATAATTTGGACGAAACCCCCTACGAAATAATCAACCTCTCTTCTGATTCTCAAACCACTAACTATTATGGCCTTCCCAGATGGTCAACATTGAATTTTTCCTTAAATTATAATTTCTCTAAAAATATAAATTGTCAATTTTCAGTCAACAACATCCTTGATGAACATTATAAAAGTTTTGGGTCTGGAATTAGCGCAGCGGGAAGAAACTTTATAACTACTTTTCGAATTAATTATTAATATACTTAACGCTTTTCAAAATAGCCTCTAAATCTAATAAATAATTAGCTTTGTTTTCACCCGGGGCATACAAGTAAAGTGAAATTAAAAACCGTTTCATTGTAGTTGGATTATAAATTAAACCTGACATAAAACTACCACCCATAAAATCCCCCTCCATCCTCCAAAGACCTTTTATAGTTATATTTTTCTGATTAGGGGCAATTACTGAATCAATATATATCGGTGTTCTATCCTCTATTTGTAAATATGATCCCTGCGCGCTACTTGAAATTTTATCTTTAGCTATTTTATTTTTCTCTAATACAATATTTTCAATTTTAGGGGATTGTAAAAAGGGGCTAATTAATATCATTTGAGATGACGTTTTTGTTTCTCCCCTTAAATACAAAATTCCATTTAAAGAATCAATAATAAAAAACCTATTCGGTAAAGAAATAGATAGCTGATGCTTTCTTTGTAAATAACTTAAAATGTTTGGGGGTGTTAAATTATGATGGTTTCTAACTCTTCTTTTAATTTCGTTATCCTTTATTTGTGCTGCCACCTGTTGCGAAAATTTAATTATTGAATCGTCATTTTCCTGATTATCAATTGAGCAAAAATATACTTTTTGATTTTTAGACCATACATCTTTATTTACTTGGATATTAAATTCTTTAGAAGAATTTAATATAACTATGTTTTTGTGCGTTCTAAAAATACTACTAAAATCTTTTTCTAAAATTGGTATAATCTTAAAATGATTTTTCGTTTCGCCATAAATTTCTGATTCTAAAATCGGTTTTTGTGCGCTAATGAGGTTATTTCTAAAAATGTCAAATAAATTTTTTGAACAATTTGATCCCTGAACTAGTATAATTTCTAAATATTTTCCAGTGGAGTTAGCATGTTGATTAAAATCACAAGATGTTAAAACAAAACACCACCCAATCAATAAATAAGAATATATTTTATTCATAATCCGCGTTTACATATATTTTTAACTTCCTTCCTGCAATTATTGAGGTTTTATTCATACCGTTCCAAAGCATAATATCTCTAACTCTACAATTGTGTTTTGCTGCTATTTTACTCATTGAGTCACCTGGCTTTATTGTATACACAATTTTTTTAACCATCTCTTCATACGCTGGGTGAATATTTTTTTCTTCTACTCTGTCTAGTGTTTGATAAATAGTGTCTTTATTTAATAAAAAAAACTCTATTTTATCAATAGGTAAATTCAAATAAAAATCTCTATTTTCTACATTTGGTACTATGCCTATTTTATATGATGGGTTTAGGTCTTGTATTTTTTGTTCACTTATATCAAGAATAGTTGCTAAATTTTCAAAATTAAGGCGCCTTTGTATATGTATCGTGTCGATATCATGATCAAAAATGTTTTTTGTTGTGTCAGGATATATTCCATATTCAGATGCATAATTCATTACATATATTGCTGCAATTAATTTAGGTATATATTCTCTTGTTTCCTTTGGAAGAAAGGGTCTGTATTCCCAATAATTTTTCTTCCCCCCTGATCTTTTGATCGCTTTTAAAACTCCATATTTTCCAACATTATAAGAGGCAATAGAGTTTGTCCAATCATCAAACCTTGAATTTGATTCTAAAAAATATTCACAAGCTGCTTTAGTAGATTTGACGACATCCATTCTTTCATCAACATATGAGCTAATAATTAAATTATACTCTTTTGCAGTATTAAACATAATTTGCCACATTCCTTTTGCGCCCATAGGTGATTTTGCCCTAGGATTATATCTAGACTCTATCACTGGTAAATATTTTAACTCTAGCGGAACATTATAGCTATCCAAAATAGGCTCAATAATTGGAAAATAGTATTCCGTCATTGATAACATTTTACTAATATTTGTTCTACCTCTAAATATATATGATTTTATGTGTTTTTCAACTGATGAGTTGTATATTAATTCAAGTGGTGTTTTTTTATTTAATACTTCTAAACTTTCTATTACTTTATTTCTTTCATATTTTATTTCTTGTGGATACGAATATGTTAAGCATAAAGCAAATAATATTGTTAATTTAAACATAGTTTTCCAAAATATAATTTCCAAATTCTAACAACTGACGATCCTTAGATTTATGAGCAATTAACTGAGCTCCTACCGGGGAATCTTTTTTATATTTTAAAATAGGTATCGATAAAGATGGGTTCCCTGATAAATTCGCATGAACTGTAAAAACGTCCTGTAAATATAAAACGGTCGGATCGTTATGCTTTTCATTTAGTTTAAAAGGTACGGTTGGGCTAGTTGGTAGTAGTATAAAATCTGAGTGTGATAATAAATTTTCTGTTTGTTCCTGAACTAATCTTCTAATTTTTTGAGCTTTAGCATAATAATTATCATAATAACCTTCACTGAGTACAAAAGTGCCTAATAAAATTCTTCTTTTTACCTCTTTGCCAAAACCTTTTGATCTTGTTTTTTTAATTATTTCTTCCCAGTTGTTTATACTTTTTCTTGAACTATATCCATATTTAATTCCATCGTACCTTGATAAATTTGAAGAAGCCTCGGCAGTAGTTAAAATATAATACGCCGGAACTAAATATTTTAATATTGGCATATCTACATAATTTATTTCATGGCCAGCATTTTTAATTTTAGATAATAGGCTATTAAATGAATTCCTAACATCTTTATGTAATAGCTTATGATTCGCGGCATCATTAATAACACTTATTTTTATCTTTTCTGGCATTTGAGTAGTTTGATTATAATCTTTATTAGAAAACACACAAGTTGTGTCATAATTATCTTTACCTGAAATAACGCCCATTACTATATCTAGATCATAAGTTGATTGACCAATAGGGCCAATTTGATCGAAAGAAGATGCGTAAGAAATTAAGCCGTGACGAGAAACCATACCGTAGGAGGGTTTTAAACCAATAACATCGCAAAAAGAGGCTGGTTGACGTACCGAACCTCCTGTATCACTACCTAATGAAATGTGGCATAAATTAGCTTGAACTGCTGCTGCACACCCCCCCGAAGAGCCCCCCGGTGTTAACTTAGGATTTAATGGGTTTTTAACCGCACCATAAGCAGAGTTTTCATTTGTCGAACCCATAGCAAACTCATCACAATTTATTCTGCCTATGATTATAGCATCTTCTTGGATAAGTCTATCAACTATCGTAGCCGAATAACACGACGTGAAATTTTCTAATATTTTTGATGATGCGGAAACCCTATGATCTTTAAAACAAATATTATCTTTGATTCCAACAACTAGTCCTGCTAGTTTACCTGCCGTATTATTTCTTATTTTATTATCAATCTGGGTCGCAGAATTAATGGCCCCTTTATCAAAAACTTGCAAAAAAATATTTAAAGAATTTGCGCCTTCAATATTTTTTAAAAAATTTTTAACTATATCTAAACAAGTAATCTCACCAGCAAAAAGATGTTTTTGCAAGTTTTGTAAATTAGAATACTTTCTCACTAAAGTTATTTTTTTTCTTTTTTATCCGTTTTTTCGTCTTCGTCCTTTAGGCCTTTTTTAAATTCTTTAATGCCGCTACCCAAGCCCTTCATTAATTCTGGGATTCTTTGGCCCCCAAACAATAATAGTATGGCAATTACTATTATAGCGATCTGCCATGGCCCCATCTGACCTAAAAATAAAAAAATGTTTGTAGTCATAATCGTATTTAGTTTTAATAAAAATACTGTTTTTTTGTGAGTATTAATTATTCTGTAGCCAATTCATTGGATTTATTTTTTCTAAACCTTTCCAAATCTGAAATTCCAAAATTCCAGAATCATCATCTTCATTTGCAAATATTGTTCCTAATTTATTTCCTTTTAAAATTTTTTGACCCACTTTAACATTAGTGACTTTTAAATTTGAATAAACTGTTAAATATTGGCCGTGTCTTACTATTACTGCCTTTAGACCATTAGGGGTTATTAGAATTTTGGTCACCACCCCATCAAAAACTGATCTAACTTTGGCATCTTTTTCTACACCTATTTCAACACCATTGCTTATAATTTTAATGCCTGGTAAATCTTTATGAAAAACCTCCCCAAATTGAGATAGCAAAATTCCCTTTTCTACCGGCCACATTAAATTATTCTTGTTTTTTTCAAAAGCAATATCTTTACTTAATTGTATACTTTTTAATTCTAGTTGCTTTTGTATTTGAATTATTTCAGATTCTATTGCTTTTGCTTCATTTTTTTTCTTTTTTATGTAACTATTTAAATCATTTTCTCTATCTGATAACTGTCTTGTAATTCTTGCTTTATCTTTTTTTAAAAAATTTAAAGAATCTTTTTCACTATTAAACTCATTAATTAAGGTGTCTTTTAAAGCAATATTTTTATTAAGGTTATTTTTGAAAAAGAGTAGTTGATTGTTTAAGTAATCTAATTCATTGAACAATTTTAATCGCAAATCTTCTTGCTCTTTATAATAAATAAACAAATCAATCGCTTCTTTAAAGGACTGGGTTGAAAAAATAAAATCGAGCAAACTTATTTCAAAGTCAATAAAATATAATGATTGAATTAATTTCTTGTAAGAATTTAATGTTATCTCTTTTCTTTCCACATTATGTTTTATTTTTTCCTCTATTTCCATTTTGTATAATTCAATACTGTCTTTTTGCTGAATTATCGTGCTTTTTAGGCTTTCTCTTAAGTCAATCTGAGCTGTCAGTGCTTGTAGTTCTTTTATGGATATACTTTTTTGTTTTTTGGCTGACTCTAGGGTTTTTTTGGAAAGTTGTATTTCTTGTAATAAGTTATCTTTTTTTTCTAATAATTCTGTAGCACTTTGAGAAAACGCAAAATTAATTGAAAGAAATATCAAAAATAAAAACTTCACACTGAATTATATATTAAAATTGATTTAGTTTTTTTTCTATTTGCTCGTTGCCCTGATCTTTTTTAAGGGCCTCTTCCCATTTTTCTTTTGCGCCGTTTAAATCATTTAGTTCAAAAAGAACATCTCCATAATGATCATACATAACTGAAGAGTCACCTCCTTGTTCAAAACATAAGTTCATCATTTTTTTTGATAAGTTATATTTTTCTAATTGAATATTTAAGTCTTTAGAAGATTTGCCCTGTTGAAAAAGAACCCATGCATAAGTATCTATATATGATGGTTGTGGGTTATCTTCTGTTAACTTTAAACATTTTAAGATCATTTTCTCCGCTTTTAATAAATTAACACCCCCCCCCCTCAATGATAAATAATAGCTATAATTGTTTAGAACAAGGACAAAGTCTGGATTAACACTTAACGCTAAATCATAAAATTTATCTGACCTTTCATGATCACCTAATTTATTATAATTATCGCCTAACAAAGCATAAATTTCCGACTCTAAAGTAGGGTTTTCTAAAGTGTATTCTAATCCCTTAATTAAAATTTTATTTGATTCTTTATACTGAGACTTATATATAAGGGCAACTGCTTTATAGTAATAGAAAATAGGGTTAAATGAGTAATACTCAATGGCCTGATCACTATAAAATATAACATCTTCTAAGTTATTATTAACTAGATTAATGTGTAGTATTTTTTCATATACTAACTTATCTTTGAGCCCATAGCTAATAGCATTGGTATAATTTTTTAATGCTCCAACTAAATCATTGTGTAAAAGCTTATAATCAGCTAACACAACATAAAACATAAACTCATCTGGATAAGACAAAATGCACTTATCTAAAACCTTAGGGATGTGATTTTTATATCTCTCAATTTTTTTATTATCAGAAAAAATTTCAAACAAAATATCTATTTTTTGTTCTTTTGTTATCCTACTAGAATTAAAAATCTGTAAAAAAACATCTATTTCTTGAGCCAATAACGATTGTGTTTGAAAAATTTTAAACGAAGCTAAAAGTGCTGTTGGGTTTTCAGGCTCTATATCTAATATTTTTGTGTAAACTTCATTTGCTAAAACATATTCACTTTTTAATATGTATAACTCCGATAGTTTTTTTAAATAATTTAAATTATTTGGATTGTTCTTGTGGGCATTTAAAATAATTTCTATAGATCGCTCTATTTTATTTTCTCTTTGATAAATCTCTGATTTTAATATTGTTAAATTTTCATTTTTTGAAATATTTTTTTCTGCCCTTTGGACAATTTTTAATGCTTTTTTAAACAAACCCAAATTCATGTAACAATATGTAGCCTCGATATAATACATATTATTAAATTTATCAATTTGAATTAAATCCTCCCAGACTTCAACTTGCTTGTTAAATTCATAGGTTTTCCCATAAATCTCAATTAAGGCATATAAATACCACACGTTTGTAGGGCATAGTCTTTTAGCCTCCATTATATACTCTTTTGCCAAATCAAAACCCCCTAATGATAAATATATCTTAGATAATTCAAAAAAAGGAGCTGATTCTTTTGGGTTCTCTTTAATACAAATTTCATACTCTATTTGAGCTTTTTTTATTTCATCTATGGCTTTATATTTTTCTGCCAAAAAATAATGTTGTAAATATTTTTTTTCTTTTTCGCTAACAGAATTTAAAGACTGGGAAAACGCAATTCCCGAAAAAAACATAAAAAACCCTATGATTAAAAAATATGCTTTCATTCTATGTTTAAATTAGAATGTGGGCCTATGATTACTGATTTACTTTCACTGTTATACTGAGAGTGTTTTCCTATAATAGAATTTGTAATATTTGCTTTTTTTACAATTACCCCTTCCTGTATAATAGAATGGGTAATTTTAGAATCCTCTATAACACAATTATCCTCAATAGACACATGTGGGCCAATAGTTGAGTTTTTTATTACTACGTTTTCACCTATATATGAGGGACTAATTACTTCTTTATTGTTAAATTCTCGCGCCGTTGATGAAGTTGTTCGTATTTTTTGTTTTTTGTTTTTTAATAAGTATTGATTAGTTTCTAACAACTTATTTGGCGTCCCGCAATCTAACCAATCTTCAACCTCAATAGTTGTAAATTTAGCGTCATTAATAGATAATTTCCTCAAAGCTGTTGTTAATTGATATTCTCCTTTTTCTAAAATTTTTTTTGAAATTATTTGTCTTATTTCATATTGTAATCTTGCGGCATCTTTAAAATAATAAACACCAATAATAGCTAAATTAGATATGGGTTTGGTTGGTTTTTCTATAAAATTGATAATTTCACCAGATTCATTTTTATGTACAACACCATAAGCAGATGGGTTTTTGACTTTTTTTACAAAAATAGCCCCATCGTATTTTTCTAGTTGATTAAATTTGATTGCTTTTTTTAAAAAAAATAATGTATCTGAAAAAATTACTAATACTTTTCCCTGTAACAATTCCTTTGCACAATATATAGCATGAGCCGTTCCCCTTGCTTTCTTTTGATAAAAAAAATAAACTTGAATTTTTTGATTAAATTCATCTCTTACAATTTCTCTCAAATCTTCCTCTAACTGATCTTGTTTGGACTGTATAACAAAACCTATTTTTTCTAATTGATTATATTGATAAAGCTCTTCTATAATTCTATGAATAATAGTCTTGCCGGCTAATTTTATAAGCGGTTTAGGCGTTGTTGGTGTAATCGGCTTAAGCCTTGAGCCTAAACCCGCCATAGGAATAATTACATTCATTTTTTAACCCGTACTACCAAAACCTCCACTTCCCCTATCAGTTTTGTCAAGAATTTCAACATGCTCCCATGCAATACTATTATAACTTGATAAAACTAATTGTGCTATCCTGTCTCCATTAGAAATTTTAAACTCTTCTTCTGAATGATTTATTAATATAACCCCTACTTCCCCCCTGTAGTCTGAATCAATCGTCCCCGGGCTATTTAATACTGTTATACCATACTTAACAGCCATTCCGCTTCTGGGTCTAACTTGTGCCTCATAACCAACGGGTATTGATATAAATATGCCCGTTGGTATTAATTTTCTTTCCCTTGATTTAAGTATAATTGATTCATTTAAATTAGCAAAAAGATCAACCGCTGATGAGCCATTAGTTTGATACTTTGGTAAAGGATTTTTTGATTTATTAATTATTTTACAATTAATGTATTTCATTTTTATTTGTTTTTAATTTTTCTAAAAAAACAACTAAACAAATGTACAATACTATCAGTATTAAATTGTATAACATACTTTTTATTTCAAAATAATTTGCACAAATGTATATAAGAACCGCTATAGTTAAATACATTGATGTTTTCATTTTTTCATAAGGAATATAATAAAATCTTGTTGATAAAATATAAGAGACCATCGTCATGAAAAAATAACAAATTAGTGTAGCCCAAGCAGATCCAATGTATCCAATTTTTGGAATTAAAATAAAATTTAAGGAAATTGTAATAATGGCACCCATAACTGATATCACCGCCCCATAATAAGTTTTGTTAGTTAATTTATACCACATTGATAAATTATAGTAAATTCCTAAAAATAAGTGTGCTAGTAACACAATTGGTATAATTTCCAAGCCCTTTTTATAGTCCTGTGCATATGGCGAATAGAGTAATAAGAAATCCATAATATAATCAATGTTGAGAGATATCGTTAAAAAAATTAAACTCGCGAAAATCACATAGTATCGCATTATATCAATATAATTATTTTTGAAGTTTGGTTTCTTAAAATTATTAAAGTAATACGGCTCAACAGCGTACCTATATGCCTGAACAAATAATACCATAAATATAGATAATTTATATGCCGCCCCATAAATCCCAGCCTCTTCTGACCCTAAAAAATATCCAATTAATAATTTATCTAACACTTCGTTTGTTGCATATGCCAGGCCCGCAATAATTAAAGGAAAGGAATATTTAAACATTTTTTTTGTCAAGGATAAAGAAAAATCAAGCAAACTAATTTTATTATAAACTACTGGAAAAAGTAATAGCAGTGTTACGCCGCTCGCAATTAAATTAGAGATAAAAATGTAACCAATACCTATTTGAGAATTGTATAACATATTTATCCAATCAAATGTTTCTGGGTTCTGAGATAATAAATAAGGACAGAGAACAATAAAAAAAATATTTAAAGAAAGATTCAAAATTATATTTATAGTCTTAATAATTGCAAACTTTCTAGCTTTTTCTTGTTGTCTTAATTTAGCAAAAGGTAAAACACATAAAGTATCAATAGAGGTTATTAAAAATAACCACACTATATATTCAAAATATACACTTTTCTCCGGGAAAATTTGTAATGCTATTTGACCTATCAATAAAACAATTATGGAAGAAAAAAATAAAATAATGGCAGTTGTAGAATAAACTTTCTTTTTGTCAGTTTCTTGGTTGATAAATCTAAAAAAAGCAGACTCCATTCCTAAACTAAATACTATAGCGAAAAAGGTAATCACTGAATAAAAAATTGTGACCTTGCCATACTCTCCTGTTGGAAAGTAGGACATATATAGGGGAACTAGTAAAAACCCCAGCAGCCTAGCCAAAACTGAACTAAATCCATAATACATGGTTTGTGAAAAAAAAGAACGTAATAATTTCATATCTAAAAATTAGGCTTTCTTTTTTCTAAAAAAGCCGCAACACCCTCTTTAAATTCATGCGTGCCAAATAATTTACCAAATTCTTTTTGTTCAAAGCATAATCCATTTTGATCAAAGTTTTGATTTATGCATTTTATGGCCGCCTCCAATGATTTAGATGAATTTCTAATACACGATTTTGCTAAATTTTTAGCTGATGATAATAAGTCATTTTGAGAGGTCTTAAAATTAATAAGTCCTATTTTTTCAGCTTGATCCGCATCAATTAATTGTGATGTCAAAATCATCTCTGTAGCTTTAGTTCGCCCCACAGTTCTCACTAACCTCTGAGTCCCCCCGTAACCAGGTATAAGCCCTAATGAGCACTCAGGTAATCCCATTTTGGCGTTATCTGATGCTATACGCATATGACATGAAAGCGCTAACTCTAACCCCCCCCCTAAGGCATAACCATTAATTGCTGCGATAATTGGTTTTTTAAAATTTTCAATCTTATTAAACAAGGTGTCTTGTCCTACTTTACTTAATTCACAACCTTGCTCAATTGAAAAATTAGCAAATTCCTTTATATCGGCGCCTGCAACAAAAGCTTTACTACCCTCTCCAATCATAATAATAACTTTAGCTTCCTTATTAGATTCTAATAATTCTAGTTCATTTGAAAGTTGCTTGATGACATTTTTATTTAATGCATTTAAATGTGCCTGTCGTTCTATTTTAACAACAGCAATGAAAGAATCTAATTCTGTGTTTATGTGCTTCATAATAATATATATTTATTTATTTTTTGGAATTTCAACAATAAAAGTAGTGCCAATATTTAAATCAGTTATAAAACTAATTTTACCATTAAAATCATGAACAATGTTTTTAACCATAGCTAAACCCAATCCCATGCCTGAGTTTTTTGTGGTAAAATTAGGCTCAAAAACCCTTTCTCTGATTTCTTCATTAATTCCCGAACCGTTATCCTTAATTTTAATTCCCCAATATTCACCTCTATTAATTATTTTAATTTCTATTTGTTTATTTTTTTCTGGCGGAACTGATTGGATGGCATTTTTGATTAAATTATTCAATACTCTTGTTAAATGAGTTTTGTCAATTTTAACGTAGCAGTTTCTTTGATTTGTGTTAAAATACACCCCATCTTTTTTATATAAATCTGATATTTTTTCAACTTCTTTTTCAAGTGAAAATTTTTCTGAAATCTCATTTGTTAAACTTGCAAAATTTGAAAAAGCTGATGCAACCGCAGACATAGCGTCTATTTGCTGAATCATGGTTGAGGTAAAATCCTTAGTCTTTTGTGCCATTTCTGGATCATTGAGCTTAAGAGTTTTTTCAAAATGTTGTACGCTTAATCTCATAGGTGTTAATGGGTTTTTAATCTCATGCGCTATTTGTCGGGCCATTTTTTTCCAAGCGCTTTGCCTTTCACTTTTAGCTAATTGATCGGCTTTTTCTTTTAACTCGTCTATCAAATTATTGTATTGTGAGATTAAAACACCTATCTCGTCTCTTACTGGCCAAAATATAGGTTCGTTTTTCTTTGTTATTTTAACTTCTTTTAATTTTTGTGTTAAAAAATTTAATGGTCTTGTAATTTGTTTTAATAAAAAAACAGCTATCAAGCCCGACATTATAAATAAAAAAGAATATATTTTGACTAGCACCAAAACCTCAGTTTTTATTTCATCATTTATATTATTTAATTCCTTTGAATTATAAGGAATGTTTAATATACCATATGGCTGTTGATTATAATATAAAACTGTATAAATCTCTAAAAACTCTTTGTTATCTTGTATTTCTCTCACTGACAACTTATTACTTTTTATTTGATTTTGTATTTTTTTAACAAGATTCGGCGCTATGCTTTCTTTTGGCGACATCATAATGTCTGATGAGGCAACAAACCCACCACCCAAATCATAAATATTAAGTTTTAAATTATGAATACGAGAAATTTTTAATAGTTTCTTGGTATTTATAAATTCTTCAGATAAAGACAACTTGTCTGGTTGTGTCATATATTTTATAGACTGAACCACCGCCCGATCTTTTCTTTTTAACCTCTCCTTATGATACTCTTTATTTTTGGACTGATATCTAGAAATTGTTGAAATACCAACGGCTAAAAAAGAAAAAAAAATCAACACCAACATAGAAAAAAATATTCTATGGCTTAACTTTAACCTTCTCATGTACTAAAAATAAGTTATTTATATAGTATAAACGAAATGTGCGTGTAATTATTTTTTAAGAGCTTCCGCGCCCGCAACAATTTCTAATATTTCACTTGTAATTGCCGCCTGTCTTTGTCGGTTATAAGTTAATTTCAGTCCCTCCTGTAGATCTTTTGCGTTGTCTGTTGCTTTATGCATTGCCGTCATTCTAGATCCATTTTCAGAAGCTATAGATTCTAACAACGATTTAAAGGTTTTTATTTTTATACTATTCGGTAATAATTCTTTCAATATTTCTTCGCTAGAAGGCTCAAACTCATAACTGTTTTTTTGATTTTCAAACCTTTCTTCTTTTTCTATTGGTAACAATTGCTCATGTGTGGGTATTTGAACAGCAGCATTTTTGAATTTATTATAAAGAAGAATTATTTTATCATATTTTTTACTTGTAAAGTCTAACATTATTTTTTCTGACACCAACGAAGCCTCTTTAAAATCTGGATAATCAATAATTTCCGTATTTACTCCCACAATATCAAATCCTTTTCTTTTCAATATTGGTTCTGCTTTTTTCCCTAAACAAAAAACCTGTTTTTGCACAGCAGTATATGATTTACCGCAAAGTTCTTCTAAATACTTAACTAATGAAGTATTAAAACTACCACACAAGCCCTTATTAGAAGACAAGAAAATAAAAAGTGTTTTATGGTTTTCTCTCTTTTCTGTTAAATCCCCCTTAGAGTCAGAATTTGAACTTAAATCTGATATTAATGCGTTCATTTTATCCGCATATGGCCTCATTTTTTCAATTCTATCTTGTGATTTTTTTAACCTTGCAGCTGAAACCATCTTCATCGCACTAGTTATCTGCATCGACTTGGATATCGATGTTATTCTAGTTCTTATTTCCTTTAAATTTCCCATTAAGAAATATAATTTTTCTTGAGACTCTCACACAAATCTTCAAGAACTTTAATTACATCATCAGAAAGTTTTCCCGCCTTAATCTCATTTAGTATATTTTCATGGTCTTTTCTCAAAAGGCTCAAAAACTCTTCTTCAAAACCCTTAATTTTTTCTAAAGAAATGTCATTTAATAACCCCTTTGTTCCACAATAAATAATAGCAATTTGATTCTCAACTAACATTGGTTGATTTAAACCCTGCTTCAAAATTTCTACATTTCTTCTTCCTTTTTCTATAATTGATGTGGTTGCCGCATCTAAATCTGATCCAAATTTAGCAAAAGCTTCCAACTCTCGGTATTGCGCTTGATCTAATTTTAATGTCCCCGCAACCTTTTTCATTGATTTAATTTGAGCATTTCCCCCAACTCTTGACACCGAAATACCTACATTAATTGCTGGGCGAACACCAGAGTTAAACAAATCTGATTCTAAGAAAATCTGACCGTCAGTTATAGAAATTACATTTGTTGGTATATACGCTGATACGTCCCCCGCCTGAGTTTCAATAATAGGTAGCGCCGTTAACGACCCTCCTCCTTTTACCATTCCTTTAATCGATTCAGGTAAATCATTCATGTTTGCTGCAATTTCATTAGAATTAATAATTTTAGCAGCTCTTTCAAGAAGTCTAGAGTGTAAATAAAACACATCCCCTGGATAGGCCTCTCGTCCCGGTGGCCTTCTTAATAATAAAGACACCTCTCTATAAGAAACAGCTTGTTTTGATAAATCATCATATATTACAAGCGCGTGCGATCCAGTATCTCTAAAAAACTCTCCTATTGACGCCCCCGCAAATGGTGCGTAAAACTGTTTTGGGGCAGGGTCTGATGCGTTTTCTGCAACAATAACAGTATAATCCATAGCTCCGTTTTCTTCAAGTGTTTTTTGGATATTAGCAACAGTAGAACCCTTTTGTCCAACAGCTACATAAATACAATAAACTGGACTACCTTCTTCATAAAATTTTTTTTGATTGATAATGGTGTCAATAGCAACAGTTGTTTTACCCGTTTGTCTATCCCCAATAATAAGCTCCCTTTGTCCTCTACCAATGGGTACCATAGAATCTATTGCCTTAATCCCTGTTTGCAAAGGTTCACTTACAGGCTCTCTAAATAATACACCCGGAGCTTTTCTTTCTAATGGCATTTCATAACAGTCTCCTTTAATATCTCCCCTTCCGTCAATCGGCTTACCCAAACAATCCACCACTCTACCCAACATTCCCTTTCCAACTTTAATAGAAGCTATTCTCTTTGTACGCTTTACAACATCCCCTTGTTTAATAGAATGTGATGAGTCCATAAGGACCGCCCCAACATGGTCCGACTCTAGATTTAAAACAATTCCTTGGGATCCGTTCTTAAACTCTATAAGCTCTCCTGATTGAACATCACTTAATCCATATATTCTCGCAATCCCATCTCCCACCTCTAAAACGACCCCCACTTCTTCAAATTGTGATGCGTTTTCTAAGCCTGCTAATTCTTTTTTTAATATTTCTGACACTTCTGCTGGTCTAATTTCTGACATAACTAATTAATTTAAACTTTAAAACTACTTTTAATTTTATTAATACTATTTTTTACTGTGGAATCAAATTGCTTGCCGTCTAATTTAATTAGAATCCCTCCCAATAAGCTTTTATCTATTTTTTCATTTAAGAAAACATTGTTTTGATTTCCAAACTTTTTTACAATTCTATCTTTAAGATCTTCGCTGGCCTTTTGGGCTGTAACCAGATCAATACTTATTATTTTTTTTTCTTTTCTATAGAGCTGATTAAACTCTTCGAAAATCTGTAAAATCATATTGGTTCTTTTGTTTTTAATAATAAAATATAAAATGGATTTTGAAAAATTTGACAACTTTTCACCAAACATGCTTTCTGTTACCTGCCTTTTTTTGTCAAAAGATAAAACTGGATTCGTTAAAAAATCTAGAGCAAATGAATTGTTTTTAAAAAAATCTAAAAGTATACTGATTTCCTTAAAGGACAACTCTAATTCACCTTTTGTTAACGCCAATTCAAAGATTGACTTTGCATATCTTTTAGCAACAAGCACACTCATTTAACGTTAAGTTTTTCTAAACTGTTGTTTATTAATTCCTCTTGGGCCCCATCTTTTTCTAATTGCCTTTCTAATATTTTCTCGGCTATCTCCAAAGAAAGGGTTGCAACACTTTTTTTGATAGAATCCATTGCTGCTTGCTTTTCTTTTTGAATAGCATCTTGAACCAATTCTAATCTTTTGGACATTTCTTTATCTATAATTTCCTTTTGAGTTGATTTATATTTTTCCGCAAACTTTTTTGCTTCGTTAATAATTAACTCTCTTTGTTGTTTTGCTTCATTAATAATTTCTTGCTGGCTATCTTGTAGTGAATTAACCTCCTTTCGGGCTTTTTGAGCCTCATCAAGTGCGTGCTGAATGCCCCTCTCTCGATCACTTAAAGCCTTAAGAATAGGGCCCCAAGCAAACCTTCTTAACATTATTAAAAGAATTAAAAAACAAATGGTCATCCAAAATAACAACCCAATGTCTGGTTTGACTAATTCCATATTTTATTATTTAATAAATTTTATTTTGTAAAAATAACCAAAAGCCCAATTACCATAGCAAAAAAAGCGGCACCTTCAATTAATGCTGCCATAAGTATCATGTTTGACCTTAAGTCGTTTGTTGCCTCTGGTTGTCTTGCCATGGCTTGCATAGCTCCATTTCCAATATGACCAATGCCTAATCCTGCGCCTAAAGCGGCAATACCCGCAGCAATCGCCGCAATACCATATCCTGAAATGTCTGTTGCTAATAAAATTGATAATAATTCCATTTTATAAAAATTTAAAGTTAATATTCATATTATATAAATTTAGTGTTCCTCCAGCGCGGCCCCAAAATACATCGCAGCCAATAATGTAAATACATATGCTTGTAAAAACGCTACTAATAATTCTAAAGTCATCATAAATAAAACAAACATGCCCGAGAAGATTGAAACACCATAGCCCGCGGCAGGGTGCATTTCTCCAAAAATAAAAATCATACTAAAAAAAGACAATATTATAATATGACCTGCTGTTATATTTGCAAATAACCTTATCATTAAAACTAAGGGCTTTAATAAAACCCCTATAATTTCAATTGGAGTTAAAATTAACAATACGGGTTTTGGTACACCCGGCATTGCAAAAATATGCTTCCAATAATACTTCGTACCACTTAATGTGGTTATAATAAAAACTAATGCGGCTAAAACCATGGGAACCGCTATATTTCCTGTTAAGTTTGCTCCCCCTGGAAAAAAGGGCACTAAACCCAAAAGATTGTTTAGGAAAATAAAAAAGAAGACGGTTAATAAAAAGTTCACATACTTTTGATAATGCTTGTCTCCAATAGCTGATTTTGCTATATCGTCTCTAACAAAAATGATAATTGGTTCTAAAAAAGATTGTATTCCTGAGGGTGGGGCATTTTGGTTATTTTTATATTTTTTAGAAACAGTAATAAAAACTATTAATAGTATTAGAATACTAAAAAAAAGGCTAAAGACATTTTTAGTGATTGAAAAATCCCACAATAAAGCTGTTTCTCTTGAGTTAACACCACCGCCCGAATCAACACAAACCACATTACCGTGGTCTAGCTTAAACCCCTTATACACATCCTTGCCGTGATTAAATTTAGAAGACATAAAAACAAAAAAACCTTTTTCTTGGTGATATAGTATAATTGGCAATGGTATTGAATATGACTTACCCCTCCAATCAAAAACGTGCCACTCATGGGCATCATAAATGTGGTGCAGTATCATGTCTCCCGCATTAAACCCCTTGCCGTCTTCAGGTCCCCCAGAAAATGATTTTTGAGGCAATAAAAAAAATAAAAATAAAATAAAAAAACTTATTCTTTTCTTTAATATTTTAATGGGCCACAAGTAGATCAAAATTAGATAGTATTAATGTTGATAATAACTTGGGAACAAAATTAAATTATTTTGGGATTTATAATAGTTTTTTTTCATTTATTTTTTAATCTTTTTGTACTTTTTTATATAACGTGAATAAAGAAAACAATATTCCTAAAAAACTTGAAAGAACCGCGCAGTATTGTGTGTTTATACTTTGGTCTATTTTTAAACCAATAAAAAAAAACAAAAAAACTGTTAGGCAAATTTCAAGACCCGAGCTAATAAATTTATATATGTTTTTTTTCACTTTTTTTGTTTTTTATAAAAAAGCCAACCCAATAAAGCTGTGTACAAAAGGTATAGCACTAAAAACCAAATAAAAAAAAGAGTATCTATATTTTCATTGTTTAAAAAACCATAAACAATAATAAAAACAGCAGAAAAAAACATTTTAAGGGCTGTTAAGAATAAATGAGATTGAATAAACCTTAATCCCCCTTTTAAACTTTTTTCTAAAACAGATATTTGAAAAAAGGAAAAAGAAAAAAAATAAATTATTGCTGTAGAATACCAACCGCTTGCTTGAATGTTAGCTTCTGTCGCTATGTTGAGTATAATTAAAATTAAAAAAACAAAAAGTGTAAATAAAAAAAGTGTTTTAAATTTTTGCGTCATTTTTCTTGTCCGCTTTTTTTTCAACTAATTCATTTTTCTTCTCTTTAATTGAGTGTTTGGTTTCTACTGGTTGTGGCTTGTTTATTGGTCCCATGGAACACTTACCACTAAACATTGCGCCCGGGTCTATAGATAGTTTTTCGGTTTTTATATCTCCATATAGCTTGGCTGTCTCCTTAAGCACTAATAGTTCTTTGGACTGAATATTGGCTTTTAATGCACCCGAAATAACAGCAGATCCACAATCCACCTCACCCTCAATAGACCCGCCTTGCCCTAAAACTAATCTTCCTTTAGCAGTTAGCTTTCCTTTTAAAACACCATCAACCCTAATATCTCCCGGCGCATGTATTGAGCCTTCTAAAACACTGCCCTTTCCTATGCTGTTAACAGAATCATTATGGCTTTTTTCTAAAATTTTCATAGAGTATGGGTTTTTATTATTTAAATATACAAATACTGATTTTAGAAAATTAATTTAATTAAAGTATTTTTTATTAAAATATTTTTTATAGTTTTTTATAGTTTTTTCTTTTAATAAGTTTGAAAAATTAGATCTAGAAATAATCATTTTATCAATCCCCGCTCGATTATACAGTTCGGCCCAACCCCCATCTTGAAATGTAGATTCATAATAATTTAATGCCTCGGTGCTGTTTTTAAAACTGTTTATTTTTATAATCTGTGTTTCTTTGTTAAGAAGAAGGTTGTTTATTTTTAGTTTTTTTGAGCTATAGTTTTTGTTGTTATATTTAGAAACCATGTTTTGTAATTTGGGAATATCTATTTGCAAATCAGAAACAGTAATGATCATGTAGTGATCTGAGTCTGGTTCTGTTTTATATAAATCCTCTTCTTTTTCGTAAAAGGAGCCATATAAAACATCTAGCATCTCTGCGCTTTCTTTCCCCTGTATGGTGTTTGGATGTTGGTTTTTTATTTTTTCTAAAGCTAGTATAAAGTCGCTTTTAGCCTGTTGTTTTGAAATGCAAAAAGCTTGTATCATTTTAATGTTTAAACTATCCGCGGGAAAGGTTTTTAGGGTTTGGTCAATCAGGCTCATGGCCTCTTTATATTTTTTACTTTTATATAATTTATATATTTTTTCATAATCACTTTCTTTATTTTCATAATCCGGTGTTAACAGCTCTCCTGTTGAGGGGTTTATATACTCGTTGTTTGGAAATTCGTCGCGAATTTTATTAAGGGTTCTATTTTTAGCATCATTGTTATTTACACCTTCATATAAAAAAACTAACTGCATATAAACTAGTAATTTATATTCTGATTCACTAAACCTTTGTAGCATTTGTTCATAAGTGCTTATAGATTGTTTGTAGTCTGAAAACTTGTTTTTAAAATTCCCTCCTAATTTATAATATGCTTTTTCTATTTTTCGCATAGAAGAGTCTTGTTGGGCTTTGGTTAGTGGAAGTTGGGATAAATAATATTCTCTGCTATATTTTTCTTTTAAACTTGGGCCCGCATCTAATTCTCTTGTTTCTTCACCATCGACTTCCATTTGATTTTTATTTTTCCTTCTCCAATTATTTGCATTTTTTCTATTCCCCCACCTAGTTAAAAATTCTGAATAACCAAAGCTAATGGCGGTTGGGTTGTAAAAATACCAGCCGCCACCCACGGGAAGATTGGCTTGGTTTTTATTGTACTCATACATATTAAAATTATTCCCACTCATTTCTTCTTTGGTTTGTGTTTTTTCTGCCATGTCTTTTTGTTTCAATGCGTCTATATAATCATCAATCCTCTCATTTCTTTCTTCTTTTGACAATAGGGCTAGGGCTAAGAGGCTATCTTGTTTGTAAATTATACCCTGATTAAGAACAATGCTTTTTAAATCTTTGTGTGTTTTTTTTGTTGTGATATATCTATCATCTTCCAGATCCATTAACATTAGTATAGAGTCGTATTGATTATAGGTTAATTTATATTCCTTTTGGTTGAAATAAATTTCTGATAACTTAAAGTGTGTTTGTTGTTTTTGGTTAATGTTAAATAAAAACGACTTAAGTGATTTATTATAATTCTCAACAGCACTAAGCGTGTCTCTGTTGTTTAATTTAACCTCCCCAATTGCATAGTATATTTGGTCTCTATAATCTTTGTTTTTAGCATCTTTTAACATTTTTTCGTATTCTCTTAATAAGCTCGTAGGTTTTCCAGATGAAAAAACATAGGATTTAGCTTTGTTTAAAGAGGCCCTGAAGCTCATCTCATATTCCGGGTTGGATCTAATGGTTTGATTATAATTTTCTATTGCCCGATCTCCTTTTTTTAGTCTCTCATTTAGTTGAGCTAAAACAAAATAAATTCTGGGTTTTAACTTTTTGTTTTTGTTTGTTTTTTGAGCCCTTTCTAAATAAACCACGGCCTCCTCATAATTTTTATTATTAATTTTTATTTCCGACATGGCTATGTTGACTTCTGTAAGCTCCTGGTTGGTTAGTTTTCTCTCATCTATTAAATAATTTAATGTTTTTTGAGCTGATTGGTGATTTTCTAGCCTCATTTCACATTTTGCAGACCAAATAAGTGATTTGTTTACTAAATTATCATCTGGATAAGACCTAATTATATACTTAAATGTGTTAAGTGATGCCTGGTATTCTTTTTTAAAAAACCGAGCCTGTGCCATTAAAAAATAATTGTCATCAATCCATTTATTTTTTTCTTTTTTATTTATTTCCATAGAGTGCATTGTGATAACTTTGGTTGTTTTTTCAATAGCCCTTTCCATATTTGGAAAAACGCGGCCAACAACCTCTGTTCTATTTATTTTATCTAGTGGAATTATTTTTTGGTAATTTTCTTGGTGTTCTTTTTTTATTTTTCTTACACCAACCTTAACACTTTCGTTAGCATTAAAATACCCATTATATTTTGCTGTTGTTTGATGATATGTTCGGCTAAAAAAATTATCTCTTGTTGTGGAACAGCCCGAAAAGATAAATATTAAAATAAGTATACCGCACCCCTTATTTAGTTTTTTTGTTTTCAATTTTTATTTAGAATTATAATATTCTTAACTGTTTATGATTATTTTTATTTTAAATTTTAGTATATGTTTTGTTTTTATATTCAAAACAATATTAGTTGAAAAATCAATTATGAGATCTCTTATTACAAAATTACTAATAAAATACCGAGTTGTTGTCTTTAAAAAAGAGTCTTTAGAAAAACTGGGGAGTTTTTATATAAACAAAATACACGTTGGTTTATTTGTTTTTTTAATTTTCTTGTTAAGTTTTTTTTTAAGCTCTTTGTGTTTGGTTCTTTCTCCACTGGGAAATAAGTTTTTTGATTTTTCTAACAAGCACAAAATTTCTGATTTATATCTACATGTAGACTCTATTGAAAACCTTCTAAGCCTGCACCTTGATTACACCGAGAAATTAAAATTAATTTTTAACGACTTTGACACGCTCAAACAACCAATAAGCGAAAATGTTGTTTTTTCTATAAAATCCCTAAACTCAAGAATTACAAAAAAAGATTCTTCTTTGGTGAATTACTTACAAAAATTAGATGAAGTAAGTTCCGCAAAATATAATAAAGAGCTTTTGGAAAAACTCAAAATATGCAGCCCCACAAAGGGCATTGTAACATCGTCTTATAATATAAAAGATGGGCACTTTGGTGTAGATGTTGCCGCAAAACAAAACGCAGATGTTTATTCTGTCTTAAGTGGTGTTGTTCTCTTTTCTGGTTATTCCGATGATTTAGGTAATTTTATTGTACTTGCTCATGAAAACAACTTTTCCTCTATTTACTTACACAACTCCGTTTTATTGAAAAATAAGGGAGATGTTGTTCATGCTGGTGAAAAAATTGCTCAAATTGGTAGCACTGGTAAATTATCGACAGCCCCACACTTGCATTTTGAACTATGGAGCGGTGCCGCGCCAATAGACCCTGAGATTTACATACAATTTAATTAATATGTTTTTTAAAAAATCCATTGTTATGTATTTAGCAAAAAAAAACGAGAAAACCGTTAGATCCTGGTCCCAAAACTCCATTTTAAATCAAAAGAAATTATTTAAAAAATTAATGTTTGGCTTAACAAAAACTGAATTTGGTAAAGATATTGGTGTTAACAAAGAGGTGGGGGTTGAGGAGTTTCGTGAAAAGTGTACAATTAAATCTTACGAAGATTTCTCAAGCTACATAAAAAAAATATCATTTGGTGAGAAAAATGTTCTTTGGCCCGGGGTGCCATTATATTTTGCAAAAAGCTCAGGAACAACAAGTGGGGCCAAATATATTCCGCTCACTAAGGAAATGTTAGACCATCAAATTAAATCCTCTAAAGAGGCCTTGTTGTTATATGCATATAAAACAAAAAAATATGAGGCAATAAACGGAAAAATGATGTTTATTCAAGGTAGTCCATTATTAACAAAGCACAACGTAATTAATACGGGGAGATTATCTGGAATTGTTGCCAACCACATTCCATTTTTTTTAAAATCTAACAGGCTGCCTAGTAGAAAAACAAATATTATTACTAATTGGGAAGAAAAACTTGACAAAATCATAAATGAGACCATTGGTGTTGATTTAAGATTAATTGGTGGCATCCCTCCTTGGGTAATAATGTATTTTCAAAAAATTTTAGATAGAACTAAGGAAAAAACAATCTTAAATGTTTTCCCAAACCTTTCTTTATATATTCACGGTGGGGTTAATTTTAGCCCATATAAAAAAACACTTAAAGATATTTTACCGAAAGCTGATTTCCTTGAGTTTTTTCCTGCATCAGAGGGGTTTTTTGGATACCAAGATGATATTGAAAAAAATGGGCTGTTGTTATTAACCGACCATGGTGTCTTTTATGAGTTTATAGAGGTTGATCAATTTTTAAATAATAATCACAAGCGTTTATGTTTGGAGGAGGTGGAATTAAATAAAAACTATGTGCTTATTCTTAGCACGGTCGCCGGTTTATGGTCTTATAATATTGGTGATACAATAAAATTTATCAACCTAGACCCCTTTAGAATTGTTGTTACCGGAAGAATAAAACACTTTATTTCGGCTTTTGGTGAGCATGTAATTGGAAAAGAGGTTGAGTCAGCATTAGAAAACAGTATAGATAAGTTTGGTGGTAAGGTTTTGGCGTTTACCGTTTGTCCAAAAATTAAGCCAAAAGTAGGACTACCTCACCATGAGTGGTTTATAGAGTTTGGTGAAAAACCGAAAAAATTTCACGAATTTTGTGTTCATTTAGATAGCGTGGTTAGAAAACAAAATATATATTATAATGACTTGGTTAAAGACCGAGTGCTTAAACCCCTGGTTGTTAATTGTGTGAAGGTTGGTGGTTTTAGTAAATATATGGACTCTATTGGTAAATTAGGTGGGCAAAATAAATGCCCCTCTCTATCAAATGATAGAAAAATTGGTGACTTTTTAAATGAATATGTAATATAAAAAATGAAAAAAAAGAAAATTGCTGTTTTAGGTTCAACCGGCTCTATTGGTGTTCAGGCTTTAAAAATTATTAAAGAATTTCCTGATGATTTTGAGTTAAGTTTAATTTCAGCTAATTCAAATGATAAACTTTTATTAGAACAAGCCTTGTTGTTTCAACCCAAACATGTAATTATAAATACTGAAAATGGTTATAATTCTATTAAAGAAAGCTTAAAAGCCCCTTTTACTAAAACGCACTTAGGTAGTGGGGTGCTGTGTGATTTAATTGAGCGTGAAGATTTTGATGTCGTTTTGGTTGCTATAGTTGGTTTTGCCGCCCTGCTGCCCACAATATCAGCAATAAAAAGTGGTAAAAAAATAGCACTAGCCAACAAAGAAACACTTGTTGTGGCGGGACAAATTATTTCTTCATTGGTAGAAAAACATAGTGGGAATATTATCCCCGTTGACTCTGAACACTCTGCAATATTTCAGTGTATACAGGGGGAAAGTTTTGATGCTGTTAAAAATATTATTTTGACAGCATCCGGTGGGCCTTTTAGGGGATATAATAAGCAGCAGCTTGAAAACGTTTCTTTAAAAAATGCACTCAAACACCCAAACTGGGAGATGGGGGCTAAAATCACTATTGATTCTGCCACACTGATGAATAAGGGTTTTGAATTAATTGAAACAAGGTGGTTATTTGATGTTTCTTTTGAAAAAATTAAAGTCGTTGTTCACCCGGAATCAATAATTCACTCTCTTGTAGAATATCAAGATGGTTCAGTTATTGCGCAATTGGGCGAACCAAGTATGTATATTCCCATTTTATACGCCTTAAATTTCCCAAAAAGAGTAAAGTCTTCTGCGCCAAAACTAGACCTTATTAAAACCAAGTCACTTAACTTTGAAGAGCCTAATAAAAAAGTTTTTAGGCATCTTGATCTTGCTTATGAAGCAATTAAGTTTGGTGGATCATATGGTTGTGTTTTAAATGCCTCTAATGAAGTTGCTGTTTCAGCTTTTTTAAAAGAAAAAATTAGATTTATTGATATGATTAAAATAATAGAAAAATCAATAGAAAAGATTACTTTTGTGCAAAATCCTAATTTAGAAGATCTTTTGGAGATTGATTTAGAAACTAGAAAATTTGCAAATTCAATAATTTAAAACTTATAATATGTTAATCGTACTTGGTCAGTTTTTCTTATGCTTAAGTATTTTAATTGTGCTTCATGAAGCCGGTCATTTCTTCGCAGCAAGAATGTTTAATACTAAGGTTGAAAAATTTTATCTTTTTTTTAATCCGTGGTTTTCTTTGTTTAAGAAAAAAATTGGTGACACAACTTATGGTGTTGGTTGGTTGCCCCTTGGTGGTTATGTTAAGATTGCGGGGATGATTGATGAGTCTATGGATCAAGAACAAATGAAAAAACCTGCTGAAGATTGGGAGTTTAGAAGTAAGGCTCGTTGGCAGAGATTGATAATTATGTTGGGGGGGGTTGTTGTAAACTTTGTTTTAGCTTTTTTTATTTACGTTTTTATGTTTGGATACTGGGGAGAAAAAATTATTGAACAAAAACCCCTTTCTGTTTATAGTGAAGTTGTTGATTTAAATGATTTCCCTTTAAAAAGTGGTGATAAAATAATTAAACTTAACGAAAAAGAGGTTGGTAATATGTGCTGGAGAGATGTTAAAATGGAGCTAGTTCTTTGGGGGGACAAAAGCGTTACTGTTTCTAGGAATGGGGGTGAGGAAAGTATTTCTTTCTCACAAGAACACATAAATGAAATAATAAATAGACGTGTTTTAATTGACGATATGCCATTTGAAATAGATTTTGTTTTGGATGGGGTTGCTAAAGATGCTGGTTTGGTTAAGGGTGATGTTTTAACATCTATTAATAGGGTGCCGCTTTCCGGTCGTCAAGAGTTTGTTTCAACCTTTCAAAAAAATGAAAGCAATACTATTGTTGTTGGTTATAAAAGAGATGGTGTGGATAAGGTTACCGATTTGTCTTTACCAAAAAAAGATGAAAGTGGTAATGTTTTGATTGGTGTTTCCGTGAAGCTTCCCGAAGAAATTATTATTAACTATGGTTTTTTTAGCTCCTTTCCCGCTGCTCTAAAAAGAACAAAAAAAGAAATTGTAAATTATTTAGGTCAGTTTGGTCTTTTGTTCAGAATGGATAATGGGGCAAAACAACTTGGTGGTTTTATCACCATTGGCTCTTTGTTTGGGCCAACTTGGGATTGGGAACATTTTTGGGGCCTAACAGCCTTTATATCAATAATGCTTGCAATTGTAAATCTTTTGCCAATTCCGGCTTTAGATGGTGGGCATGTTCTTATTTTACTAATAGAAATGGTTATGAGGCGAGACATTAACCCTAAAATACTAGGTTATATTCAAATGGTTGGTATGGTTCTTCTTTTGGGGCTTTTTATATTAGCTAACGTAAATGATGTTATAAGATTATTTCAATAAATTTTAATTATGGATTTAAATAAAATATTTAACGATTTAGGGATTAAAGAAACAAACAAACCTTCTGCAATAGGCGGTGAATGGCTTGATGGGGTTAGTCCTAAAATTATTTCAACTTCCCCTGTTAATGGTGAAGAAATTGGCTCTACTCAATTTTCCTCAAAAGAAGAATATGAAAAAATAATTTCTTCATGTGAGGGTGCGTTTAGCACCTGGAGAATGTTGCCAGCTCCAAAAAGGGGAGAGATTGTTAGACAATTTGGTGATGAGTTGAGATTAAAAAAGGCTTCTTTAGGCGCTTTGGTTTCGTATGAAATGGGGAAATCTTTGCAAGAGGGGTTGGGTGAGGTTCAAGAAATGATTGATATTTGTGATTTTGCTGTTGGCTTGTCTAGACAGTTGTGTGGAATAACAATGCACTCTGAAAGGCCAAAACATAGAATGTACGAGCAGTACCACCCCCTTGGTGTTGTTGGTGTTATTTCCGCTTTTAATTTTCCTGTTGCTGTTTGGGCTTGGAATACCGCCTTAGCTTGGATTTGTGGTAATGTTTGTATCTGGAAACCTTCAGAAAAAACACCCCTTTGTGGAATTGCTTGCCAAAATATAATGGCTAGAGTATTAGAAAAAAATAATCTACCTGGAGCGATTTGTTGTTTAATAAATGGGGATTACTCTGTTGGAGAGTGGTTGACAAAAGACAAAAGGGTTGCTTTAATTTCTGCAACAGGATCTACAAGAATGGGTAGGATTGTGGGGGCTGAGGTTGCAAAACGTTTCGGCAAATCTATTTTAGAGCTAGGTGGGAACAACGCTTTAATAATTTCTCCTGACGCAGATATCAACATCAGTGTTGTGGGGGCTGTTTTTGGGGCTGTTGGAACAGCGGGACAAAGATGTACAACAACCAGAAGATTAATTGTTCATGAATCTATCTATAACTCAGTTAAAGAAAAGTTAATTAGCGCTTACAAACAAATTAAAATAGGCAACCCCCTTGATGAGTCAAACCATATGGGCCCCTTGATTGACAAAGACGCTGTAAACATGTATTTAGAGGCTATTGTGAATGTTGAAAAAGAGGGTGGAAGTATTGTTGTTGAGGGTGGTGTTTTGAGTGGTGAAAAGCACTCCTCTGGTTGTTATGTTAAGCCGGTTATTGTGGAGGCTGAAAATAATTATAGTTGTGTTCAAACCGAAACCTTTGCGCCTATATTATACTTATTAAAATACTCTGACTTAGAAGAGGCAATAAAAATGCAAAATGATGTACCCCAAGGCTTGTCATCTGCAATTATGACCACAAACCTAAGAGAAGCAGAGAGATTTTTGTCTCACGAAGGCTCTGATTGTGGAATCGCAAATGTTAATATTGGAACGTCCGGCGCTGAAATTGGTGGCGCATTTGGTGGTGAAAAAGAAACTGGCGGGGGAAGAGAGTCTGGCTCAGACGCCTGGAAAGCTTACATGAGAAGACAAACTAACACTATTAATTTTTCTACAGAACTTCCTTTAGCACAGGGAATTAAATTTGATTTTTAATCAAATTCATTTATTTTATCTACAACCGGTCTTTTTTCTGCATTAGATAGCTCCCAAGCTGTATAAAAAATTAGTTTAGTTAGACTTTCTATCTTTTTATAGCTTAATTTTTCCATTGTATCGGTATGCTTATGGTAATCTTCATTTAACCCACTGAAATAAAAAATTGACGGAATATTGTTTTTTGCAAAATTATAATGATCAGACCTATAATAGAACCTGTTTGGGTCTCCAGGCTCATTGTATGTGTAGTCTAACTCCATGTTAACATATTTTGTGTTTGCGAACTCTGAGGTGTTATGAAGGTCTGTGCTTAATTTATCTGAGCCAATTACATAAATATAATTCTCGTTTCCCGGGTGGTTTACATCTGGCCTCCCAACCATGTCCATGTTTAAGTTTGTTATTGTTTGTGACAATGGGTATTCTGGTTTTTTGGCATAATAATATGAACCCAACAAGCCTTTTTCTTCAGCAGAAACAGGCATACATAATATGCTTCTTTTAAACTCAAGACCTAGTTTTTTAGCTAACTGAAACGCGGCCGCCACCTCTAATAAGCCAGCTGTTCCTGAGGCGTTATCATCAGCGCCATTATGAACCTTTCCATCAATAATACCAATGTGATCATAGTGCGCTGTTATTATTATTATTTCATTTTTAAGCGCTGGGTCAGAGCCCTCAATATAACCTAACACGTTTTTACCGGTAATGATTTTTTCGTTATTTTTAGTTGCGATAGACATTTTTTTGTTTACTGTTTTGAAAAAAGTGTTTTTGGTGTTTGATATTTTGCTTTTATATTTTTCTATTTTGTTTTTACCTAAAACTTTTTTTGTTATTTCTTTGTTAACAAAAAAAAACGGCACCGGGTCTTCTTTAATAAGTAAATTTAATGCCTCGTGTTCTATTCTGTGTTTAAAAGCTTTATAGTCGGCCTCATAGTTTTCGCTTATAAATATAACGGCCTTTACTTTATTTTTTTTTGCCGTTTTTAGTTTGTCTCGCCAGCTTCTTTTTGGTGATTTTTTCTTACTACCCGATAAAATATATTTTCCACTTTCGTCTTTGGGCTCTCCTTGTAAAATCATTATAACCCGCCCCTCTACACTTTGTTGATAGTCGTTGTATTTTTTAGACTCTATACCATAGCCTAAAAACAAAATGTCGTTAGATTTTACAATGGTTGGTGGAAACATTGGAAAACTAAAAAAATCTTTATTGATTTCGTATTGTGAACCCGAAACCTCAATGTTTATGTTTTTAAATTTTCTTTTAACAAGCTTAAACTCTTGAAAGTATGTGTTGTTTTTGTATGGTGGCACGCCTATTTTGGAAAAATATTTAGCTATGTATTGCGCGGCTTTTAATTCACCTGGCTCTCCAACCTCCCTACCCTCAAAAGCATCAGATGCTAAAATGGAAACGTGTTGTTTGATTGTTTTTTTATCAATTTGATTTCCAATTGAAACAATATTTATTTTTTGTGTAGGCTCGGTGGTTAAACTTTCATATTCTTTCCCGTGTTTTTTATATGCTTTTTGTATGTATGAGTTTGTGAAACTTCCTGTTTTCCCTAGTTTAATTTCATTAGCGTAAGTTGGGTAGTTGGTGTTAACCCATTGTCTAAAAGCATTTCCCTCCTCCTTTGAATTAAATGGTTGTGTTGTGTTTGTTTGAGAAAATGTTATTGCCGAAATTAGTATTAAAAAAAGTGTCTTTTTCATAGTTTAAAAATTATAAGATGGAATTATTTCTCCATTATCATAAATATAAATAAGTATTGTGTTTTTTGTTTTTTCTTTTATTTCTCTTCCTAAAACATCAACTATTTTTATTAAATTTTTTACTGCGCTATTTTCATACAAACCGACCCCATCACAATCGTCTCCTATACCATCTTCGTTTAAATCAGTTTGGTTTGGATTGTAGGTGTCAGGACAATTATCTATCTCATCACAAATACCATCACCAACCCCCCCCTCGTTGTTGGTTGGTGGGTCATTATCATTGTAACAAACACCCTCACAATCATACAAACCGGAGGGGTATAGATCTATAGAAAAAACACATGGTTGTGTTCCTTCTGGGTTATAATTACATGCGCTCTCATCTTCACTACAGCCATCAACTTCTAACTCATCACAAACATCATCTACATCTACATCATTAATACATTTACAATCACAATCATAGTACTCTGGGTATTCTAAACCAGAACAATAATCTGGTACATAAAAACACGCGTCGTTGATTGGGATAATTGCTAAATAATCATAGTTACACGCCTCTTCATCTGTGCAACCTTCCGGTGGGTCACATGAGTTACAATCTGGGTTGCCTTCAAAATCTAAAGAACAATCGTAATTATACTCCATGTTTGTTTCACAGTTGTTGTTATTGAAGTTTTCGTTAACACTTGTTCCAACAACTAAGGATTCTACAGCTTGTTGATTTGTTATTTCGTTTAAAAATGGATTATCACAATCCATTTTCCAGTACCCATTTAAATTTAGCTCTTCCGTTGTGTTTAGTGTTGTTGTTGTGCTTGATCGAGCTAACACCTCTTCTCCACTTAAGGCCCTATTCCAAACCCTAACCTCATCTATTATTGCGTTTGCTGGCTCATAGTCAATTTGGTTAGATCCTATTCGTTTTATATCTTCTTCAAAAAGATTAAAACCTTCCTGAAAATAAACACCGGTTCCGTTAGATGCTACAATTTCCCCGTCTATATAAATACGAATAGTTGTTGGACAAAAAACTGTAGTTACCTGTCTCCAGCCTGCCTGCTCTCCATTTGGAACAAGGCTGCCCGCTGCAGATGCTTTTGGGTAATCCCAATCCATTTCACCCCAATCAAAATCTGTCGGTAACATGTCCCCTTCAAAAAAAGCCTCTATTTTACAAG
>MDTB01074069.1_pt1 | contig 53116 bp, 49 predicted proteins | sample 811161 | NCBI WGS metagenome assembly MDTB01 (sample SAMN05326650, study PRJNA326480) | marine metagenome | isolation source: seawater | place: Mediterranean Sea | collected 2009
CGGTTCAAAAGCGTCCAATTGAGCGTTTGCAAATCGAACTCTTAATTTCTGCAGTGATTGCCGAATTGGAAAAGGAGTACGATCAAGAGGTTCCGGCAAAAGTAATTGGTGATTTAATTATGGAACGGCTGAAACTTTTGGATAAAATTGCCTATGTCCGTTATGCGTCAGTCTATAAAGATTTTCGTGACATTGATGAATTCGCTCAAGAGATTAAAGGATTAAAATAAATGCTTCAGTGTTAGATGGTTCAACTCAATGCAGTCTACTCTCTAAAAGCGATCAATGAACTATTGGCACAGATTGGTTCGGCTGATCCTGAGTTAGTTGAAAATGCACGCAGAGCGATGCACTTTTTTCAGGCGGAATCAAAGGTAAGCCTGACTGGGGAACATCCAGATGCTCCTTTGCTTAAAGGAGTGGATCGACTGTTCCACTTGTACTTTGGCCCGTCTGAGAATCGTTGCTTTGGGCTGAGTCATTGGCATATCTCGGAGACAGGAGGTTTGGATTATTTGTGGATGCGGGTGGAGCTCAATGAAAATCTTTTGCGGCTAGCGGGTTATGATCAAGGGGTCTTTTTAATTACCGGTGCTCGGCGAGCAGTTCAGCAAGGTAAGGCCTATTGGACTGCTCGGCAAGAGCGTTTGCTTAAAGATTTTATTCACTGGATTGAAGCGTATGTCGCTTCAAGAATCGGTGCTGAGCAAAAATTGAGCCTAATTATCCTCTAAGCATTTATAGTAATGAAAACCTTATTTGAAAAAATTATTGAACGAGAGATTCCTGCAAAAATTGAATATGAAGACGATCACTGCATTGCGCTTCACGATATCGACCCGCAAGCACCGACCCATCTTTTAATTATTCCTAAAACAGTCATCCCCAGAGTTGCCGAAGGGGATGCCTTTCCTCCTGAAACTTTGGGACATTTATTACAAGTGGCGGCACGCCTCTCAAAAGAACCGTCTCTAAATTTGTCAGAGGGCTTTCGCCTAGTGATCAACAATGGACCCGATGGGGGCGAGACGGTTCCACATCTCCATGTTCATTTATTGGGCGGTCGCAAATTGAATTGGCCTCCGGGCTGAGCGGGCATCACTGTGTTAAGCAGTATTTATTAGTGATCGAGATACCACTTAAGAGAGCACCAACGATTCCGAGAAAACCTTGATCGGTTCCAGCAATATAGAGATTTTCTAAGTGGGTGCGACCGTTTTTAATTTTTTTAGGGCACCCGTAAATCGCCCCATTTAAATGCCCAGTATATTTTTTAATGGTGCGAGGGGTGAACATATCTTTAGCAAGTGTGCGCTGGGCCATGCTTTGACATGATTCGGAATGTTGTGGCAAAACGGAGAGTGCGGTTGCTTGTAAACGCTCGTACCAATCGGTTTTTTCTTTTTGGTATTCGGCTTCAGCCAGCTCAAACCAAGCCTGATTGTGTGCCTGTGCAGTGATCCTTAAAATGCCATGTTCTAATTGTGCTCCTTCGGGATAAGCATAGTTGTTGGGGAAACAAATGACGCCGCTATCTGGATCGACGAGCTGCTGTCTGGGTGAACGGTAGTTGAATTCAGGGCTGCGGTTGAAGAAAATAATCGTATCTTCCCAGCCGAGATCGGCGGGTTGAGCGTCGAAGAGAGTGATCGTTTCCGTGAAGGTCATCGTGCCGATATTATTCTGGCACTCTTGGGACGCAGGTTGATCATCACAGAGCTGTAAGGTTTCACTGTATCCAGCGGTAGAAATAATTTGGTCGCTGTGGATAGAAGTCCCATCATCGAGAATTACCGTGTGGGCACGCTGATTTTTTGAAAGGATCTGAGCGACACCACAACGCATTTTTCGGATTCCGCCCAGCGACCGGTATTTATCTTGCAGTACCTTGATCAGTGTTCGTACTCCGTTGAACGGACGGGCAAAGCCCTCGAGAAAAAGAGAGCGAAACATAATTACAAATTGCGAAAAATCCATGTCATTTTCTGTGGCGCTTCCGTAGTACATAATTGGACAGAGGAGCATGGATTCAAGAAGGGGGTTTTTAAAGTGGCGCTGGAGAATGCTTCGTGTTGCACTCGAACCCTTTTCTAGGTTAAAGGCGTCGTATTGAACAATTTCTGCAACGAGTTTCCTAAATCCATCGATACTTTCGGGGAATGCTTCAGCTATTTGCGATTCAAAATACTTAAAGTCATTATTGAAAGAAAGCGTGCAGTCGGGAAAGTGGATTTTTGAGTGAAGTTGCTCGGACAGGTCAAAAGCCTCATAGGGGATTCTCAATTGTCGCAAGAGTTTGGTCAGTGGAGCCCCCTTTGTCCCTTTGGGAGCGTAATTGGTCAGTGCGTGCAAACCGACATCGTATTTCTCTCCGTCTATACTGTAAAAAGAATTCAGTCCTCCTGAGGCATTGTGGCGCTCTAGAATGAGGGGGTTCTTTCCTGCTAGGGCGAGGCGGATGCCTGATGCAAGTCCTGACATACCCGCACCGATTATGATACAATCAAAGTGTTTGCCCTCTAGGTCAGAGCTTCTTTTTTGCGGTGCTGTATGGGGTTTAGGAGTCACAAATCCATGAGATGGATTTAAGTATTAAATTTAGGTGTCAAATAATCGGCACAACTATCTAGTGAGGCGAGTTTGGGGTAATCTTCTTCGGGTACTTCAATACCGTGTTGTTTACGCAACTCCATGACAATATCTAAAAAGTCCATTGAGTCCAAGTCCATTTGATCTCTAAGGTTCACTTCTGATTTTAAATTTGAAGTGTCTTCATCCGGAGCAATTTCATTGATGATGTCTATTACGATTTGTTTTACTTGTTCTGCTGTCATAAAATTTGTTCTAATGTGACGAGTGCTCAAATTTTTTCAATACCAGAGCGGAATTAATTCCGAGCATTCCAAAAGAGTTGTTAAGTATAATATCAACGGAGTCAACTGCTAGGGCTTCATTAATTACGAGATTATCAAGTTTGCAGGCTTCGTCTAATTGCTCAATGTTGATGGTCGGATGTATGGTGTTGTCTTGGAAAGAGGGAAGGTTTCCTGCAAGCTCTAAGGCCCCTGCAGCACCCATAGCATGACCAATAAATCCTTTTGTGTTATTGATGTATGTTTTTGGGCAGTTGTGGAAAACTTCTCGAATTGCAGTGCATTCTTGAATATCTCCTTGTGGGGTGGAAGTAGCATGGGTACTGACCAAGTCGACTGCATTCAGTTCTATTCCTGCAGAATGGACTGCTTTCCGCATACACTCGGCCTGCCTTTCTGGGTTGGGTAGAACATAATCACTGGCATCAGAATTCATGCAGTAACCTATAATTTCTGCAATGATGGAGGCTCCTCGTTGTTGGGCATCTTCGAGACGCTCCAGAGTATAGATGCAACCCCCTTCAGAAACAACAATGCCGTTTCTCCCTTGATCAAAGGGTCGGCTTGCACAATTTGGGTTTTCGTGCTTGGCGAGAGCTCCTTGGCTCTTAAATCCGGCAAAGATGCCGAAAGTTTGAATACTTTCGCTGACTCCTCCAGCAAGGGCGAGATCAACCTCTCCAAGTTTAAGCATTTGAACGGCTTGAATCAGTCCTGCATTACCCGCAGCACAAGCGGCTCCTATAGTATAGTGGGGACCAGTAATGCCGAGGTTAATTGTCACTTCGCCAGCGGGATTGTTCGCCACCGTTCTCGGGTTGTGGTGATGTGTCCAATAACGGGTATCGTAATCAAATTTTGAAATATTATAAATTTCATTTTCAGTTTCTACATTGCCGTGTTCGGTGGTTCCAATGTAAACACCAATTCTGTCTTTATTGAAATTAGCAATGTCAATCTGGCTGTCGTTGAGTGCCTCACTTGCGCAATAAATGGCGATGCTTCCCGCTCGAGTGCCTACGCGTAGTTCTTTTCTCGATTGGTATTTTGTTGTTTCAAAATCACAGACACCCGCGGGAACTTTGCCCATGTAGCGCAAATCAATTTCTTGTATGTTGGGAATACCGTTTAGCAAATTACTGCGAAATTCTTGAATAGAATTTCCGTTGGGAGAGGTTAGTCCGACCCCAGTTATAACTATGCGTGAACCCTGCATATACATTAAATACTAAGATTAGTTGATAAATTCTTCTTTATTTAGCAATAAATTAGCGGTTTGTCCTAATTTTTCTTTTTTGTGGGGGCAAATCTTTTCTTTTGCAATTTTTTTAATTTATTTCATTCTCTGTGTATGAAATTGAGCAAAAGTATTGCCAAAAATTTGATCTCTGAGGTTGCTGACAGTGTGGGACAAAGAGATTCGGCTTTGGCTTCGACAGATCGTGAGCTTGATTGGGCCTTGGTACAGCGCGTTCAATCTGGAGAAGTATCTGCATTTGATTGCTTAGTGAGAAAATATCGAGTCTCGCTCTTTTCTATAATTTACAACATGACAGGCAATCGGGAGGATGCTTCTGACATTACCCAAGAAGTATTTATAAAAGCTTTTCAATCGATCAAACGCTTTCGGGGTAAGTCGGCATTTTTTACTTGGCTCTATCGAATTGCCGTCAATACCAGTATTACCTTTATTAAAAAGTCGAAAAAACAACGGTTTATCCATTACGAAAGTATCGATGAGACCCTAGTGAGTGGAGAAATTCTAGAGTTTCTAACCGCTAAGACAAAGACGGAAAAAGGAGCGCTATTGAATGAACTTCAAGAAAAATTGAACGATGCGCTCCAAAAATTGTCTCCTAAACATAGATTAGTTATTATTTTACACGAAATTGAAGGCATGAACCACAAAGCGATTGCAGAGATTGTTAAGACAAGTGAAGGAACTGTTCGCTCTCGCTTACACTACGCAAAAAAACAACTACAAATCTACTTAAAAGACTATTTGCAATAAGTTTGCACTAAGTACTATTTCCTAAAAATATATTCATTTAACTTATAAAATTAAAATTTCATAATCGCACGCTATTGACTAATGGATACCGATAAAACAAGAATATGCAAAACCTCAGGGTCTTCTAAACGCAATTCAACTAAACGCAATTCAACTAAACTGAATTCAACTACGGGTTCAGAGATTCGTTTAGAGGATTTACTTGCCATCAAACAAGCGGAGCAGCCCGATGCTCGATTTTGGCAAAGTTTTGATGAACAACTAGAAGAGCGAACACTTCGTGCCTGCATGCGTGGAGAACCATGGTACAAATCTCCAATGCGTGCGCTATCCTCCGCTTTAGGGGATATCGATTTTACGGTTTCTAATCTATCTAGACTAGTGACCGCTGCCTCTGCATCTGCATTTGCTTGTGGGCTCATTGCCTGGATAGGATTGGGCTTATTTGTCGATGAACAAACGGTGCAAAATCCAGCTTCAGAGAATTTTGTTACGCTCACGGAATTGAATTTAGATTCTATGGCGTCTTACGAGAATGCGAATGCGATTCCGAATGCGAATGCGACTCTGAATGCGAATTCGACTCTGAATGCGAATGCGATTGAGATCGGGAGTGGAAACGAGACTGGAAACGATTATGTTCTAGTGGATAGCAAAGGTTCAGCAAGCGTAGAGGAAGATTTCGCAGTCGAAATTATTTCGATCAAAAATAGAGCCGAAGACTATGATTTTGCCGCAGATGCAATCCCTGTTGTCATTGGGGATAGCGTTGATTATTCAGATTCAGCAGTGCATTCAGATGAAGCGCTCAATGAACTGAATGCTCGTTCGATCAATTCCTATACGCAATTAGCCAGTTTTGCATTTTAATGTATTTTCAATACAGGCGCAATATTTCAGCTATAAAAGAGTACTTTCTCTCTATGCTAAGAGCAGTTTTGCCCATTCGCTTTGTTTATATTTTAGCCTTATCTGTCTGTGTGTCCTTTTCTACAAATGGACTTCACGCCTTTGATGCACAGTTTCAAGAAGCGATTTATTCAGTGGTTCAAAAACATGAATCTGCAATCGTTCGTGTAAAAGCTGCATTTCGGCAAGAGCCGACAGAGGATAAGCCGTCTCAGATTAATCTCAGGGTGGGCACTGGCTTTTTTGTCAGTCAAGAAGGACATGTACTCGTCAACGCCAGTCGGGCTCTGGGCGCTGATCGCATTGGAGTCGAATATAGGGGGCAAGTGTATCCAGCGGAGGCGATTGGACATGATACCCTCACCAATATTTCTTTAATACGATTGCTGAAAACGCCCGAGGACTTTGGCATTGTTCCTCTTGCCTTAGAGCAACCAATGCTTCCCTTGGGGAGTTTTGTCATTTCTTTGGCTTGTCCTCTCGATTTTGCCGTCAGTCCAAATTTGGGCATCTTTACTGGGGTGGATAAAAAACTTGGAGACCGAATTTTCCCCACAGCCTATTACAGAACATCACTCCCCATTGGCTCAGGGCAGGGGGGGTGTCCGATCTTTGATCGACACGGGCAATTGATCGGAATGACGATTGCTTCCATTCCAGAGATGAACGGTTCTTACGCACTTCCGGTGAGTGCATTGGCACGAGTTAAAGAAGATCTGCTGGCTTCTGGTAGGTCTTTGAGAGGTTGGATTGGTTTAGAGGTTAAGGAAAATATTTCAAATACTGGGGAGCACAATGTGTTCGTTTCCGAGTTGATTGTGGACGGACCCGCAAAGGAAGGAGGTCTAAAAGAGGGAGATCAGATCCTATCGATTTGCGATGTTCCCATTCATCATATCACTGACTTGCCTACGGCAATTTTTAAAACGCATATCAACCAGCTTGCTCCGATTGTTGTGCGGAGAAAGGATAAAGAGTTAAATTTATCAATTAAGGCTGTATTAAATCCGAGCTTTGTTGAGGCCGAGCCGGCTGAGTAATTACGACTGTTGAGAGGCTGCTTCCTCGGCATGAAAGCACTATCTTTTTGCTTGAAAATAGTCCGCTTTTTCAGTGATCGAACGCAAGCGTTGTCTGACAAGCAGGCTGTCTTCTGGGTAGGTGATACCCAACCACTGGCTGTCGGTTATAAAAGTTTGGCAGATCAGTCGATCAGATTGAATGAGGCTATCGATGGCGTTGGGTAAATAGCATTCGGCTTTTAAATCTTCCGAGTATTGTTCTAAGAACTGCTCAAAGTAGGCTTCGATCGCACCAAAAATATTGGGTGAAAATGCCCAGAAATTCATTGAAACAGCCGTGTCATCAGCCAAGCGTTTTCGTTCTCCTTGTGGGTTTGTTCCCTCAATAAAACCAGACGCTTGTCGTTCGATTTCGGTATACTCTTCAATCACCTTTAATTCTAAGTTGGCATCCAAAGTACAGACTCCCCGGTTGACCGAACCGTTTTTAGATAAGGTATTAACAAGACGGTAGTTAGCTAGCCCTGCTCGAAGGGCGTTGTGGGTATCTTCTGGAATAGAACGGCAAAATGACTGCATTTCTTCAAAGGCCGTTCGCCCGTAAAAATCATCGGCGTTGATTACGGCAAAAGACTGATTGATCTGTTTTCGGGCTGACCAAAGCGCTTGGGCAGTTCCCCAAGGTTTGCAACGTTCAGCGGGGCAGCGTCGCTTATTTGGCAGATCATCCAGTGCTTGGAAAGCATATTGGATGTCGATGTACGAACGGTAGTGCCTACTGATTTTTTGCTCAAAATCTTCAGCGAAGCTTTCGCGGATAACAAAAACAATGGAATCAAAGCCAGCACGGATGGCATCATCAATAGAATAATCTAACAGTGTTTTTCCTTCGGGACCAAGACTCTCTAGTTGCTTGAGTCCTCCGTAGCGGCTGCCCATGCCGGCAGCTAAAACTAAGAGTGTCGTTCCCATCTTCCAAAACTATAAGCTTTGATTTTGGAAAAGATCAAATCATAAAACCCAAGCCGATGCAAATTCCGTAAAGCAGGATGAACAAACCCGTTTTCTTCAGTGCGGAGTAGAATAGACGAGGGTCTGAAAAAGTATGAATAGCTTTTAAGCTCCACCAAGTGAGCAGCGGTGGAATCAGAGCGATTAGGGCTATACTGGACTGAATTGTAATGGCATTTATGACTGCAGTGAGGGCGGCAAGGAAGCAGGCAGTGGTGATACAGTTTCGACCGAACACTCGACCTAAGCGAACAATGCTGGTTCGTTTACCACAGGCTCGGTCGGCATCGCAGTCTCGGAGATTATTGATGACGAGGAGGTTGTTGATAAAGAGTCCACAGGAGAAGGCATTGAGTAGAATCAGGCTGTCAAAGATCAGCCCGTGTAGGTAAAAACTCATGCTGACAGCAATCAATCCAAAGAAGAGGATGACAAATAGGTCGCCCAAGCCATTATAAGCTAGTGGATAAGGCCCACCCGTATAGGCCCAAGCAAAAAAGACACTGGCAATCCCAATGATGAGCAATCCATAACCACCGTAGGGAATGAGCATGAGACCAAGGCTAAAGGCAAGTCCTAGGGTGAGTCCAGTGGCTAGGCGCATTGCCCCTGCAGAGATTTTTCCACTGGCAACGGCGCGCGCAGGACCGGTTCGATCGCTTGAATCTGCGCCCTTTTCGTAATCGAGGTAGTCGTTGGCAAAATTACTCCCGATTTGGCAGAGCAGTGCAAAGGCTAAACAATAAATAAAGACGGGGACTTGGAAGACCTGCTTATGATAAGCGTAGGACGCTCCAATTAGCACAGGGGTCAAGGAGGCGGAGAGGGTGTTTAAGCGGGCAGCTTCTATCCAATATAAGAGGCGATGCATGACAATAATTTTTAAGTCTTACAAATAGTTTGCGATTGAAAAGATTTTTTTCTTGGTTTGAGTGAAAGCTTGCCATTTTGCGTGAATTGACATGGTAATACCCCCTACATTCTAAAATTAGTTCTTTTTTTTATTTAATATTATGACTTATTTGATCGCACAAGCAACTGGAAGTGCCGACCTTTTTGCTCAATTTCTACCTCTGATTCTACTTTTTGTCGGTATGTGGTTTCTGGTAATTGGCCCACAAAGAAAACGCCAAAAGGAACATGATGCCATGTTAGCCGCCTTGAAGTCTGGAGATACAGTGGTGACTAGTGGGGGAATTTTTGGCACGATTACAAATGTTAAGGAGGATCGTTTAGTCCTTCGCATCGCCGATAATACAAAGATTGAACTGGCGAAAAATTTTGTTTCTAAAAAAATAGAATCCGAATAAACTCTGCACTTTGCTATTATGACAACGAAGTTATTTTGGAAATTTACCTTTATCGCTGCTCTAGTTCTCTGGTGTTATGCCAGCGTATCGCCCATCCAAGACCGCCCTTTTGAGGACTTTATTCAGACTCAAGTGAGTCAGGATACTGAGGCTTTCGAGACGCTGCTCGAGTCGGGTCGCAAGCGTGTTGCTTTGGGGGAGTCTCCTACGCTCTTCATCGCCTTGCGCGATTTAGGTCGTGAATCGGGGATCAATTATGCAGAATTTTTCCCAGATATTAATCTAACCGACATTCCTAATCGTGATAAGCGAAACGGGATTTTGCTTAAGTATCTGCTTTCAGAAGCTCAGAGCAATTTGCGTTTGGGTCTCGATTTAAAGGGTGGTGTAGGGTTTACTTTAAAATTGGACGAAACGGCCAACCAGTCGATCAGTCGCTTTGAACAGACAGAACAACTCAAAGATGCAATTGAAATTATGGGTGGTCGTCTCGATGGCATGGGCGTTGCTGAACCGATCATTCGACCTGTTGGAGAGGATGCGATCGAAATACAAATTGCAGGACTTTCTACCAAGGACAATCCCGAAGTGATTGAAGCATTGAAAAAGCCTGCTCGATTGGAATTTAAGCAAGTGCATCCCACATTAATTCCAGAAACTACCGCCGTTTCCGACTACCCAGTGGGTTATGAAGTTCTCACTGAATTAATAGAGGATCGCCGCACAGGTGAGGTTTATGAGTTGGCGCGTTTTGTTAAAAAGATTCCTGAAGCGACGGGTGAGATTATCAAGAGTGCATTTGCTTCACAGACACAAACGGGTGGGTTTCAGATCAATTTAGAGATGACAGACGAAGGAGCGAAGCGTTTCCGAGTGGTTACTGAAAAGCTGGTCGATAAACCACTTGCTATTGTACTGGATGGGAAATTGTACTCGGCTCCGGTGATCAATGAACCCCTTTCAAAAAATGCGCAGATATCTGGGAATTTTTCTCAAAGGGAGGCGATTGATTTAGCAAATGTCCTAAACAATCCTTTGTCGGTTGAGTTAATTGTCGATGAAATGTACGAGGTTGGACCTGCTTTGGCATCGGACACTCGAGAGAGCTCAATTAAGGCAGTTCAACTGGGCGGTATTTTAGTCATTGGGTTTATGATCCTGTATTATTTCTTTGGCGGGTTGATTGCAGTTCTTTCTTCTTTGGTCAATGTGACCTTAGTCTTGGGTGTTCTCGCCAGCTTGGGAGCGACCTTGACGCTTCCCGGTGTGGCTGCCCTAGTATTGACTTTGGGTATGGGCGTGGATGCCAATATACTTATTTTGGAGCGTATTCGCGAAGAGCGTCGCCTTGGGAAATCACCCGAAGCCAGTTTAAACGCTGGATTTAGCAAAGTCATATCAACAATTTTGGATGCGAATGTGACTACTTTAATCACTGCTTTAATCCTCTTTTGGTTGGGAACAGGACCGGTCAAGGGCTTTGGCTTAACAATGGCTATTGGGATTATTGCATCCGTCTTCTGTGCGCTCTTTGTCACTCGAAGTCTAGCCGATCTCTTTGTTTATAAATTGAGTATTAAGCGCTTGCTTGGCCTTAATTTACTACCGAAGCAAAAAATTGATTTCTTTAAATTTAGAAAGCCAGCCTTTATCTTATCTTGGTCAATCGTTTTAGTAGGAGTCTTCAGTATTTTTACGGAGAGAGCATCGATTCTCGGCATAGATTTTACCGGAGGTGACGAAATGACAATCGCCTATTCTCAGGCCATCGATACGGATATTTTACTCAAGACAGAAGGCTTAGATTCTGTGGGAGAAGTTAAACTGGTTTACCAGAAGTTGATTGGTCAGGACAAAGAACTTCTTAAGTTGCAAACCCGTTTTGACCAAAGTCGTCAAGCTTTAGCTATTCTCCAATCAGCCTATCCCCAGGCAAATTTTGTCGAAGAGGGCGTCAATCAAATCGGAGCTTCGGTATCACAAGGGATTCAGTTGAATGCCTTCGTTTCGGTTCTCTGTGCCCTTGTTGGTATTTTACTCTATGTCGCATTTCGTTTTGAAATTGGTTATGGTATCGGGGCTGTGGTTGCTACCGTTCACGATGTGTTGATGACGGTGGGCTTATTTGTATTATTCGGATCGATGGACATACTGGTCAGCGGTCAATTCACTGCTCCTATGCTCGCGGCGATTCTGATGATTGTCGGTTATTCGATCAATGATACTATCGTAGTGTTTGATCGCATCCGTGAGGAGCTAGAGTTGAATCCTGGCATGAATTTAAAAGCGATTATCAACCTTGCGATAAATAGTGTCTTGGCACGGTCTATTTTGACAAGTGTGACCACCTTACTGGCAGCGGTATCACTCTATATTTTTGGTGCGGGTATTATCACTGACTTTTCCTTTGTCTTTATAGTTGGGATTATCACAGGTACTTTTTCTTCTATCTTTATTGCCAGCCCAATATTTTATTATTGGCACCGTGGCGATCGACGCTTGGTCGATGCGATGGAGCACAAGCCAAAATCATATGACTGGGAAGAAAAGGAAGCTTAGCCTAAGGCAAAAGTTTAGTGTACAAGTACTGATAACAAGTATAGTTATTAAGACAGTTATTAAAACAGTTATATAAACAGTTATTTATTTAGACCGATATGCTCGCACGATAGAATGAGTACGCTGTGTGAGTTAACCATTACTCATCTGTGCTGAGGGGTGTATCCTCCAATTACACGTACTTATCTCAGTTGTTTTTAACGGATCATGCTTTGGAATGTAAAAGAGAGTTGCCCGAAGGCAGTTCAAAAATTTAGTCAAGAAATAGGTGTTTCTGAGTTGGTATCTAATTTATTAATCCAGCGAGATATGCTTTCAGTGGACGGTGCAGAGTACTTTCTCAATCCTTCTTTGAAGAACCTCTCTGACCCCTACGCAATTAAGAATCTCAAAGTGGGGGTTGAGCAATTGAGCCGAGCCATTGATCGACGAGACTCTATCTTTATTTTTGGTGATTACGATGTCGATGGGATTACTTCAATTGTTCAAATTCTCAGTATTCTCCGTTTTTATGGCTTAGCTCCAAGTTACTGCGTGCCCCATCGGCTTTACGAAGGCTACGGAATGAGTCGACAGGCAATTGACCGAGCTTTATCCGGAGGCAAACCCGACATGATGATTGTTGTTGATTGCGGGACGAACTCAAAAGAGTCGATTGATTATTTATCGAGTTTAGGCATTTCCTTGATTGTAATCGATCACCATAAACTGACTGAATCATATCCTAAATCGTGTACGCTGATCAATCCCCATGTCAACGATCTTGGGCAGGAAGAGCAGCCTTGGTACAATCTGTCTGCAGCGGGGTTAGTCTTTAAGTTTCTCCACGGACTCATTAAATACCGAAGGGCGCAGGCTGATTCGATTGCGGAGCGCATTCGGCTTTCTGACATCATTGACTTAGCAGGTATGGGGACAATCGCTGATTTAGTTCCATTACTGGGAGAGAACCGGATCATAGCTTGGTATGGTTTAAAGCATTTATCCAGTAACAAGCGTACGGGCATTGTTGCCCTGATTGAAGCCAGTCGTATGGGGATTGGGCAATCCTTAACCAGTTCAGATATTTCATTTCGATTAGGCCCGAGAATAAATGCTTCGGGAAGGCTCGCCGACGCCAGTCTTCCTGTAGAATTATTATTGTCGAAAGATTCGCTTTTCTCAAAAAAATCGGCGCAGGAGCTTGAGCGATTGAATTATGAGCGACAATCTATTGAGCGATCCATCACCAAATCGGCTGTGTCGCTTATAGAGGCATCAGATGAGAATACTTCAGGTTATGTGCTCTACGATGAAGCGTGGCATTCGGGAGTGGTCGGCATAGTCGCGAGCCGAGTAAGCCGCCTGTACAATCGCCCTTGTATTGTCCTCGGGAATGACGGGAGTGTTATCAAAGGCTCAGGTCGCAGTGTTCCAGGTGTGGATTTGGTCCATGTACTTAAAGAATGTGAGGCTTATTTAGAAAACTGGGGTGGTCATCCTATGGCGGTGGGCATCAGCTTGCTTCCGGATCAGCTCGAATCATTTTCTCTAGCTTTTGATCAGAATATGAAAAAACTTTATCCAAACGGGATTTCTGAGCCCGAATTAGAGATTGCTTCTTGGATTGATTTTACCGCTATCGGAGATGGGCTTTTATCTGATTTGGCTAAATTGCAGCCCTTTGGACAGGGAAACCCTGAGCCTGTTTTTGGTTTAAAGGGTGTGATATTAAAATCACCTCCGATTCAGTTTGGCAAAAAACACAAGAAATTTATCCTTACACAAGAAGGGCAAATGGATAAAGAAGTGGAAGGAATTGCTTGGAATGCGAATGCACTGCCTGAACCGAATCAAGAAGTGGATCTGGCGGTTCGAATTGAAACCCATACATGGAATAACCAAAAAAGTTTGAGAGTTATCCTTGTCGATTGGAGGAAATCAGGCATCTTATAAATTATGAATGTATCTGCGTCCGAAAAGCCCGTATTGTTGGGGGTTAATATCGATCATTGTGCCACTGTGCGACAGGCTCGTTATCCAACAAATCCTGAGGCTTCTCTTGCCGAACCTAATCTCCTTCAGTTTGCATTGCTTTGTGAAGCAGCGGGTGCCGATGGCATCACCATGCATCTGCGTGAGGATCGGCGGCATGTTCAAGCCTTTGATGTAGAAGCAGTGAAGGCAGCGATCAGCACTCGTTTGAATTTAGAAATGGCCTGTACTCAAGAAATGATTGAATACGCTTTGCGGATTAAACCAGAATCGGTGTGTTTAGTCCCAGAAAAACGCGAAGAAATCACAACTGAGGGCGGTTTAGATTTGGTTAAACATTTCGACCGAGTCAACGAAGTCGTTCGGGCTATGAAAGGTGCAGGGATTGCGACAAGCTTATTTATTGATCCAGAAGAAACACAAATTCGCGCCGCTGCTGAATTAGCTACTCCTTGGATTGAATTGCATACGGGAGCGTTTTCTAATCAATTTGCTACTGGGGAATGGCAGGCAGAATGGAATGCCTTGAGCCAGTCTGCGGAATTGGCAAATAGCTTAGGCTTAGTCGTCAATGCGGGGCACGGAATTAATTATGAAAATATTTTCCAAGTAAAAACTTTACCCTATCTCAATGAATTAAATATTGGACATTCCATTATCAGCCGAGCCTTGTTTGTCGGAATTGAGGACGCTGTTCAATCAATGCTCAGTTCACTGCGATAACTAATTTGTCTAGATTATATTCTATATGACTGAAAATCTACCCCCGTTTCTTACCAAGGGAATCATCCCTATTTTATCTAATTCACAAGCTATTGAACTGGAAAAAACAGTTTTGCTCAACGCTGAGCATGAATGGCTTGCCATGCAAGGAGTGGGACGAATAACGGCGAGAGAGTTACTCGAGGATATTAAAGAGTTAAAACCCGTACCAGAAAATCTATCCGTTTTTTTGCTCTGTGGGCGGGGAAAAAATGGAGGGGACGGTCTCTTAGTTTGCGATCATCTTTTGCGGGCACTGCCTCGAGCAAAAGTTTCCGTTGCCTTATTGGGGCAGCGATCCGATCTGAACCCCTTGGCTGAAAAGGCTTTAAATGAAGTGGAAGAACGCATCCTTCTCCACGAGTGCCCCGAAGGGCTGAGCGAGGTAAAACTTGAAGCCCTACTCAATGAAGATTTTGGCAAAAGTCAGGGGATTGATCTCTGTATAGATGGATTGCTCGGCTTAGGCTACAAGCCTCCCTTGCTGCCGGTATTGAGTGAAACCATCTCGGTGATCAATAGTTGCGAGCGATTTGCGATTCGAGTTTCGATAGACCTTCCTAGCGGACTTTCTGAATCGGAAGACGAGTCTGTCATCGATGCAGACTTTACTTATCTTGCGGGGATTCCTAAAGCGTGTGCTTTTCGAGGCAATGCGCACTACGGACGCTTGCGCTTCATCGATATTGGCTTAATGGATCAGGCGAGAGAGCAAGGCTTCAGCTTTGAGACAAAGACCTACTATGCCGATTCGGTTTTTACACATCAACTATCAGCCTTGAGGCGAGCCAATGTGGATAAGCGTTCATTCGGTCATTTATTTATCATTGGAGGATCGAGATTCATGCCTGGGGCACTATTGATGTCGGTGAAAGCAGCCATTCAATCGGGGATTGGTTTAGTTACGGCTTTTGCCCCTGGCTCAATCGTCCCCTCTTTGGCCGCGCAGGTGCCTGAAGCGATGTGGGTCTCGTTGCCTGAAAACAGAATGGGCACGCTGACACCCCAAGCTGCAGATATTCTCCTCAGCCAAAGTAGCCAAGCTACGGCACTGTTGATAGGCCCTGGTCTAGGGCGTAACGAAGAGACAGAATTCTTTTTACAGAAAATACTGCAAGAAGTTGTCCAGCCTATTATACTCGATGCTGATGCCCTAATGCCCCGCGTGATTGAAATGATACAGAAGGGTCGAAACAAAAGTCAGAAAATCGTTTTAACCCCACACTTTGGAGAATTTCTTCGAATGACAAAATTAGCAGAGCTTCGTTTAGAGAACAATTCCCTCTTGCAAATTACGAAAAATATTGGGGTAACGGTTGTTTTGAAAGGAGCGATCACTCGAATTATCGATGGGGATTCTGTATATATAAATACACGGGGTGGGCCTGTCTTTTCACGAGGCGGTAGTGGGGATTTGTTGGCGGGAATTATCGGTACACAGTTAGCTCAACCAAGGCAGTCCCCGACAGACGCTGCTATTTTGGGCGTTCTTATTCACGGTCTTGCCGGAGAATCTCTGGCTCGAGAAGCGGGACAAATAATGGTGCGAACGACTCAAGTATTAGATCATTTATCGCCAGTACTGCGCTGAGTGATAGAAATTGTTTTGCTAATTTAAAAAAAGTTATTAAACTTTCCTTTTTTCAATGATTAAAGGATGGTTGCGGGGAATACGGACTTAACGGAAAAAGCGGCCTTGATGCTGTTAAATGGATTACCGAGAATTGGTCCCATTTTATGTCGTCGTTTACTCGCTCACTTTGGAGGTCGCGCGACACGGGTCTTTCAAGCTTCTCGATCAGACTTACTTGCAGTGCAGGGTCTCGGAAAAGACCGGTTAGAAAAAATTTTACATTGGGAAAGTTTTTTTGATTTAGAGAAAGAATTGAGCGAATTGGCTTCAAGAAAATTGAGTTTTGTTTCTCTTGCCGACCCAGAGTATCCGGAAAAATTAAAACAGATTTATGATCCGCCCATTGGCTTTTATTTTTCGGGGCAGCATTCAGTATTGACCCGCCCGTGTGTGTCCATTGTCGGCACGCGTCTAGCCAGTCCCTATGGTCTGAAGCAAGCGTGCAAAATTTCTGCCGCACTGGCTCGTATCGGATTCACGATCGTCAGCGGGCTGGCTCGAGGTATTGACTATGAAGCCCACCGAGGTGCTTTGGAGCTTGGGGGTAGTACGCTGGCGGTTTTGGGTAATGGGATAGATATAGTTTATCCTCCCGAGCATTTTGAGCTCTATCAGACTCTGTCTCAAGCAGGAGCAATTATCAGTGAATTTCCATTGGGGAGGCGTGCGGATAAACAGAGCTTTCCCAGGCGTAACCGCATTATTGCAGGACTATCAGAAGCGGTGATTGTGATAGAGAGTGCTTATCGAGGGGGCAGTATGATCACTGCAAATTTTGCCCTTGAGAGCGGCCGTGAGGTCTTTGCCTTGCCCGGTCGCATTGACCAGCCACAAAGCCATGGTTGCTTAAAATTAATCCAAGAAGGTGCAAATCTTTTTTCATCCGTAGAACAGTTTTTGGAGGAAATACGGCACAGTGAAGCCGTACAGAAGATTGCACAATTTAATCAAAGTGAATTGGGTGCATCGCAGCTTCAGTCTGAGGAAGGCAGTAAAGCGAACAGTTCTTTGAGTACCCTCGAAAAAAAAGTCCTTGCCTGTTTGGCGGGGAAGCAGTGCTTAAAACTTTCAGAAATAGCCACTCGAACCGGAGAACCGATTGCGCAAATTAACGCCACGCTCATTCAATTAGAATTGAAGCATTGCTTGAGCAAAAGTTGTGATGGTACTTACGAAGCGAGAATTTGAGAATGCCTCAGGGGGCAAGCAATAGAATTCAGTTGGTAAAAAATGACTTTAATGGCTTAGCCCTAAAATTGAAAGTGGTACTGCGAGAGTCGACGATCAATTTCTTTTAGGATGGCTTGTTCTTCTTCTTCCGTGGGCGCATTAAAGGTGACGGAGAAACGAACAAAGTTACCGCAGTCATCCCAAGGTACAGTGCTGATCAATTCCTGTGAGATCAACCATTGGGAAAAATCTTCACCGCTTTCAAATACGGTTGTTTCACCATTGAACTCGGCTGATTTAGGAGCGGCAACATAAAGAAAGAAGCTACCTTTGGGCTTGCTTGAATCAAAACCATTATTTCTCAATGCTTGTACTAAATGATCCATCCGTCGGGAATATTTACTTGCGATTTCCTCAGTGATTTGAGGGTTGTTCAAGGCAACTGATGCCGCTGACTGGACGGCTAAGAATTGACCAGAGTCGGAGTTATCCTTCATGTCTCCGTAGGCTTTGACGAGGAGTGGGTTTCCTACAACAAATCCAATCCGCCAGCCCGTCATGTTAAAGCTTTTTGAAAGTGAGTGTAATTCGACGGCAACCTCTTTCGCTCCGGGCACTTGGAAAATAGATAGGGGATTGCCTTCAAAAATCAAGGAAGCGTAGGCTGCATCTTGCACTACGATCAGTTGATTGGCTTTGGCAAAAGCGACTACTTTTTCAAAAAATTCTAGAGTCGCTGAGGCACCCGTTGGATTGTTTGGATAATTGATGACCAATATTTTTGCCTTTTCAAGAATAGCTTCGGGGATCGAATCTAAATCGGGTAAGAAGTTATTCTCTGCCTTCAGGGGCAAGTTGTGAACTTGACCACCATAGTAGCGAGCATGCGTGCCGAGCACGGGATATCCAGGAGTGGTCATCAAGACATAATCTCCAGGGTTGATAAAGCATGCGGGGAACATGGTTAGAGCGGTTTTTGAACCGATTGAGTGGATCACTTCACTTTCTGGGTCAATGGAATCTACTTTAAAGACCCGTCTCATATAGTCTGCTGCTGCTTGTTTGAACTCAGCACCGCCATTGTCGGCATAGCCTCGATTTTCCGGCAATTGAGCTGCTTGGGCTAAGCGCTCGATTATTATAGGGTAAGCCATGGCATCGGGTTCGCCCACGCCCATATCAATAAGTGTGAGGTCGGGCTTGGCCTCCATTGCTGATTTTTTCGCTCGTTTGATTTTTTCAAACTTATAGATAGCCGTGGATTTGCCGTATTGATTTCCGCCAATTCTCTCAGCGAAGAGTTCTTGAATATATGGGTCGCTCATAATATGTTTGGATAGCTGTATTTTTTAAATAAGTTTATATTTTGTTTGTGAAATTGTTACGGTCGTAAAGAATATTCTTCTTTTTTAATATGCAAGTTATCGAATCAGTTCATGAAATGCAAAATGTGGCTATGCAATTACGCTTCAGCGGGCACTTGATAGCACTTGTCCCCACGATGGGTTGTTTGCACGAGGGGCACCTTTCTTTAATTCGACTGGCTAGAGAGAAAGCGGATAGGGTAATTGTTTCCATATTTGTCAACCCAGAGCAATTTGGACCGAACGAAGACTTTGAAGACTACCCGAGGACCTGGGAGGAGGATTTGGAAGCTTGCCGTGCTTGCGGTGTCGATTTTATCTTCCATCCTTCAGCTGATGCAATGTACCCTGAAGATTTTTCCACCTTTGTGGAAGAGAAGCAGGTGAGTCGGGGGCTCTGCGGGATTTCCCGCCCCATTCATTTCAAGGGAGTGAGTACGGTTTGTTTGAAGCTTTTTAATTTAGTACGACCCGATTTTTCTTATTTTGGGCAAAAGGATGCTCAACAATGTGCGGTTATTAAAAAGATGGTACGAGACTTAAATATTCCCACAGAAATTCTTGTGGGAGCAACGGTTCGTGAGGCAGATGGATTGGCAATGAGTTCGAGAAATCGCTATCTATCGAAATCCCAAAGAGAAGAGGCATTAGCTATCAATACGAGCTTGTCTAAAGCAAAAGCTATGGTCGAAAGCGGGGTAGTGAACGTTGACCGAGTCATCGCTGAAATTACGCATTTGCTCGCTCTAAAACGTCGCATTCGTGTTATCTATGTGCAGGTTGTGGATAAAGAGACTATGGAAGTGGTAAAAACAATTCAGCCTGGTCAAGCTAGGGTTTGTGTCGCCGTTTGGATCGATGATATTCGCTTAATCGATAATTGCACGCTTTAAACAGTAGAAGTCCTATGGGGAGTGATCAACGGTATGATGTAATTATTGTCGGCAGTGGCATTGCTGGACTGAGCGTAGCATTGCGCTTGGCAGAGTCGGGTCATAGCGTAGCGATTATAACGAAAAAAGATTCCGCTGAATCCAATACCAACTATGCACAGGGAGGTATTGCGGCAGTGACTTCAAATTCTGATGATATTGAGCTGCATGTTCAAGATACGCTTGAGGCTGGAGACGGGCTCTGTGATGCAAAGGTGGTAAATGAAATTTTGCGGGATGGTCCTTCGGGCATTGAACGCTTGATCGAAACAGGGGTCTCCTTCTCTATGCTAGAAGATGGGCGTATTTCGCTCGGAAAGGAAGGCGGGCATTCGAAAAGACGCATTTTACATGTTGAAGATAGAACGGGAAAAGCGATTGAAGAAGCTTTGCTCAACGCAATAGATCAGCATCCAAAAATTAAAACGCTTGAACATTCCTTTGCCGTTGAATTAATCACCATTGATAAGTTAAAGCGAGCGTATCCAACAATTACAGATGAGAATCGAGTGGTTGGTCTTTTTGTCTATAATGTTATCGACCAGCAGGTGGAAACCTTTGAAGCTAAAGCCGTTTTTTTAGCTACTGGGGGGATTGGTCAAATCTATCAATTCACTACCAATCCTTCAATTGCAACGGGCGATGGCATTGCCATGGCCTATCGAGCTGGGGCGGTGATTGAGAATATGGAGTTTATTCAATTTCATCCCACTGCTTTGTATTCCCAAAAAAATGAGCGCTTTTTAATTTCGGAAGCCTTGCGAGGTGAGGGGGCAATCCTTCGCAATCTAAAAGGGGAAGCCTTTATGAGTCAGTACGATCAGCGGGGAGACTTAGCTCCAAGGGATGTAGTCGCCCGATCCATTGATACAGAGATGAAGCGTTCTGGAGCAGAACATTTGTGGTTGGATGCGAGTCCGATCGGGTCGGAAACACTGCGCAGGCGTTTCCCCAGTATCTACAATTACTGCCAAGCACAGGGTTTAGCTATAGATGTATCCTGGATTCCTATTGTGCCTGCGGCGCATTATCTATGCGGCGGTATTCAGACCAGTTTGAATAGTGAAACCAGTCTGAAAGGATTGTACGCTTGCGGTGAAGTCGCCTGTACAGGATTGCATGGTGCTAATCGACTGGCGAGCAATTCATTGCTTGAAGCAGTCGTTATGGCCAATCGTGGTGCTCTCGAAATGGATCGTTATATCAGGCAGATAGAGCATTTTGACTTGGCGGCAATCCAGTGGGTCGATGGTGATTTAGAAATTTCAGATGAACGGGTTGTCTTGACGCATAATAAAGAGGAATTGAAGCGAACCATGTGGGATTATGTGAGTATAGTTCGCACAGATAAGCGATTGGATCGAGCTTGGAATCGTTTGGTCAATTTAGAAAAAGAAATTACTGAGTATTACTGGAATTTTAAAGTTGATGTCAGTCTGCTCGAACTTCGCAATATGATCACTACAGCGAAATTGGTTGTCCTTTCTGCAATGCAGAGAAAAGAGAGCCGAGGGTTACATTATTCTTTAGATTATCCGGAGAAGTCAGACTGTGTGCAAACGACTCGGCTGGAGAGTAATTCGATGAGAGAATTTTCTAATGCAAAGACTGACAAAAACTGACTAGGATATGACTAAGCGTGAAAGAGCCGCCTTTATTGATCGCTATTTAGCTGAGAAATACCCTAAAACACCCATCCCATTAGTCCATAAAGATCCCTACACGCTCTTAGTGGCTGTTTTGTTGTCGGCACAATGTACGGATGAGCGAGTGAATCAAATAACACCGAAACTCTTTGCTCGAGCCGACAATCCACAAGCCATGGCTCAGTTATCTGTATCGAGCATTGCAGAAATTATTCGTCCCTGCGGATTGGCACCTATGAAGTCTAAGGGCATTTATGGTCTTTCTAAAATTCTCATAGAAAATTATTCGGGGAAAGTTCCTCAAGATTTAGAGGCCTTGGAAGCCTTGCCGGGAGTAGGGCACAAGACTGCATCTGTAGTCATGGCACAAGCTTTTGGAGTGCCGTCTTTTCCCGTCGACACACATATTCACCGTTTAGCACAGAGGTGGGGATTGTCTTCGGGCAAGAATGTTCAACAGACAGAACGAGATTTAAAGCGTTTATTCCCCAAGGAGCGTTGGAATGCGCTGCACTTGCAAATTATCTTCTATGGTCGGCAGGAGTGTCCCGCCCGATCCTGCATGGGCTTAGAATGTGAACTCTGCCGGATACTTTATCCCCACCGCAAGCGCCCCAAGAAAACAAAAAAGTAATCAGTGTCTGGCTAAAAATCCTCTTTCCATTGAGTACAGCTTTTGTTTGAATCTTTTCTATGCTCAGCAAACTAACAGGTTTTTTCAATCGAACGAGTTTGTGGTTCACCCTACCCGTGCTTATTTTGCTACTGCTTATTTTATTTTTCTCTGGCTTAGTTATACGGACCTATAATGAATTGAAGAATTTCCAGATAAGGGAAGCCCGACTCGAGCAACGCTTGCTGGAAGTAGAAAATGAGTTCAAGCGAAAAGAGGCCTATTACAAACGCCTTCTTGAAGATGATTCCTTTCTTGAGCGAGTCGCTCGACAACGCTTGGGCTATGCCCGTCCGGATGAACTTTTATTTCGTTTCAATGACGAGTAGGTAAATTTACACCAATTAATAATATGACACTTGATTCTTTGTGATAATTTTCTTTAACAATCCTTTAGTTGCGATTTTCTATGAAAAATAGTCAAACTATCGACCAGATCAAGGAGCGCTTTATTCAGTATGGGCAGGCTCATGTCTTTGATTTTTTTTCAGATTTGAGCGATGAGGAAAAAACGGAATTGTTCGACCAATTAGCAGCGATCGATCTTGAAGAGTTGCAGAGACAGGTCGAGCGCCTCATCCATGAGGATACCACTGAGGCACAGTTGAATTATGATTGGGATGCACTCCTACCAGCACCTTTTATCGCTCGACCGGAAAATGGTGGCGATGTCCAGCAATGGGAAGAAGCCAAGCGTGCGGGTGAAGTAGCCCTCCGTGCAGGTCGAGTCGCCGCATTTACCGTAGCGGGCGGGCAGGGTACTCGCTTGGGCTATAACGGTCCCAAAGGAACTTTTGTCGTTACGCCATTGAGCGGAAAATCCTTATTTGAGGTATTTGCGGATAAGATAGCTCGAGCCAGTGAGCGCTATGCCGTTACTATTCCCTGGTGCATCATGACGAGTTCGATCAACCACAGTGAGACGGTTGAATTTTTTGAAAAAAATCAGTATTTCGGCTTAGCCAAAAACTCTGTACACTTTTTTTCTCAAGCTTTGTTTCCCGCTGTGGATTTAAAGGGAAAAATTTTAATGGAAACTAAAAGTCGAATTGTACGAACACCAAACGGACACGGCGGATCACTCAAGGCCTTGGTCGACAGCGGAGCGACACAAAAGCTCGCCGAGTTGGGAGTGGATATCCTCAGCTATTTTCAAGTAGACAACCCTTTGGTTCCCTGTATCGACCCCTGTTTTATCGGGTTCCATGTTTTGCAAAAATCCGAGCTTTCCAGTAAGATGATACCCAAAGCGTATCCCAAAGAAAAGGTCGGTTTATTTTGTTTACATCAGGGTACTCATACCGTCATAGAGTACAGTGATATGCCCGAAGCAATACAAGAATCGCTGGACGATTCAGGGGAAATTCGTTTCCGAGCAGGCAGCGTAGCTATTCACCTCTTTGATCGAGCCTTTGTAGAGCGGATCGGTAGTGGAACGGGCGAAGATACATTGCCCTACCACAAAGCCTTTAAAAAAATTCCTTATTTAGACGCATCCGGTCAGAGGCACAAGCCCGATACCAATAACGGGGTCAAATTTGAACTCTTCGTCTTTGATGCCTTACCCGTAGCCAAGAATCCCGTTATCATTGAGGGTATTCGCCTGGATAATTTCAGTCCGGTTAAGAACTTAGAAGGAATTGATTCGCCAGAGTCTGCGATAAAGGATCAGATTGCCCAAGCACGCCTTTGGCTTAAAGCTGCTGGTGAGACCTTAGAGCTCGATTCGTCTGCGCAGATCGAAATGAATTATCGCTTTGCTATGGACGAAGCAGATTTTGTCGAACAATGGACTCGCACAGAAACGAGACCAGAGCTCAAAGACGGAAGTATCATAGGAGAACAATAAAATTACGGAAATGGATACAGATAAACTATTAAAAGAGGCAGTAAAAGCGGGCGATTTATTTGAAACTGCCTTTGAGAACCTTGAGTATTGGCGAAGGCTAGAATCGATGCCCAAATGGGTGAAAAGCTCAATTGATGAGTTGATTTCTCGAGGTGAATGGGAAGAACTGAACGACCGTTTTTATCGGAATCTTGCCTTTGGTACAGGCGGAATGCGCGGGCGCACCATCGGACGAAAATCGAGTTCGGTAGAAATAGATCCCCGCGATGAGCAGACCCCGATACGACCGGCAGTGGGCACAAATGTACTCAATGATTTCACTATTATCAAAGCGACCATGGGGCTCTATGAAATCGTCTCCGCCCATTTAAAATCTCAGGGCAGTATTGCAATTCCCCGCTTTATTATCGCCCATGATGTTCGTTATTTTTCTCGGCATTTTGCGGAACTCTCCGCATCGACCTGGTCGCAACTTGGAGGACAAGCCATTCTTTTTGAAGGCGCTCGTTCCACTCCCCAACTCAGTTTTTCAGTACGCCATTATCACGCTCACTGTGGAGCAGTGATCACCGCCAGTCACAATCCATTCCATGATAATGGCTTTAAAGTGTACTTTGATGACGGGGCACAAGTGGTCGCACCCCACGCCGAAGCAATCGTCGATGCAGTCAATGCGATTCCCTTTGATGCGACCCTGCCTTATTTAGAGAAAAATCTAGACGCCGTAAAGACCTTGGGTAGCGAGGCGGATACGGCTTATAAAAAGTTACTTGAAGAAATACTTTCCGATGAGGAAATCGATTCAGAGGATCCTCTGAAGGTTGTCTTTTCGCCTATCCACGGTACTGGAGGTATTATTTCGGTACCCCTTTTAAAAGCCATGGGTGTGTCTGTTTATGAAGTGGATGAACAAAAAGCAATGGATTCCGCTTTCCCTACGGTGGTCTCTCCTAATCCAGAAAATGCCGCCGCTCTGAAAATGGCCTTGGACCGAGCTGAGTGTGTTGGGGCAGATTTAGTCATTGCCACGGATCCCGATGCGGATCGCATGGGGGTTGCCGTTCGCAATTCTGCCGGTGCGATGGAATTGTTGACCGGCAATCAAATTGGCTCTTTGATGGCAGACTACCGTATACAGACGCTGAAAGATCGCTCTATTTTGCCCGAAGTTGGAAGCGAAAATGCTGTGCTGATCAAGACCTTTGTCACTACTCCAATGCAAGATGCAATTGGTAAAGCACACGGATTAAAAGTCATCAATACCTTAACTGGATTTAAATGGATAGGAAAAAAACTGGCTGACTATGAAGCGTCGATGGCAGCCGCCTACAAGGAGGCAGAAGGCATTGCTATCGATTACGATCTCACCGAGCCCGATGTTCGGGCTGAAATTCTCATGGACTACTCGAGCTTTTTTGTTTTTGGCGGTGAAGAAAGCTACGGATATCTGGCGCACGATGTTGTTCGGGACAAGGATGCGAATGCTTCTGTCCTCTTGTTCTCAGAGATGGCTGCACATTATAAGTCTGAAGGCATGAGTGTGATCGATGCCCTAGATAGGCTCTATCGGAAGCACGGCTATTACAGTGAAAAAATGATTAATATATACTATGAAGGAGCGGCGGGAGCACAAAAGATCGCCCAAATTCTCATGTCCTATCGAGAAAACCCACCGGAAAATTTTGGTGACATACGCGTTGAGCGAATGGACGATTATGGCGTAGAATCGTTTGTTGATGCCGATGGAGTCCCCATTCCCAAACAAGATTTTTATGTTCTTAAGTGCACGAATGGTTACAGCTTTGCCGTTCGTGGATCTGGAACTGAACCCAAAATTAAATTCTATGTCTTTGGACAGCGAACAGTTCCCGATACCATAGAGGGTCTTGCTCAGGTTCGCTCAGAAGTAGAGGCAGACATGACAGTTTTTATGACGGCGATCGAAGCCGATGCACACGCTCGTGCGGAATGAGTTCGGGTCGGCTCGGTGTGTTTTAATGTATTCAAAAGTGGCGGGATAGACGGGACTCGAACCCGCGGCCTCCTGCGTGACAGGCAGGCGCTCTAACCAACTGAGCTACTACCCCCCTTTGGAAAGATGATTAGAGTAGAACTGACTTATTTGAAGTCAAGCGGACTTTTTTATTATTTTTAGTCTGTTGTTTTTAAAAATTTGCTCTAAGTTGCAGACTTAAAGTATGACGATGATTCTTTCAGAAGATGCCCTGGAAGCGGCGGTTAAAAAAGCAACAAAAGCAGGGGCTGTAGCCATTGATACGGAATTTGTCTGGGAAAAGACCTATTACCCGAAATTGGGATTAGTGCAATTGGGTTATCCGGATGGAACAGCTGATCTAATTGATACCTTGGCCATTTCTGATTTTTCTAGTTTAGGTCGTTTGCTCGAGGATTCTAAAGTGGTAAAAATCCTTCACGATGCCATTCAGGATTTAGTCATTTTAACACGGATTACTGGTCATTTTCCTAAAACTATTTTTGATACACAGCGAGCGGCTGGCTTTGTTGGCTTAAGTTCATCCATTTCTTTGAGCGATGTGTTGAAGGAGTGCTTGTCGGTTCGTTTGAATAAAAGTGAGACTCAGTCGAATTGGCTGGCGCGTCCCCTGAGCAAAAATCAAATCCGCTATGCCGAAGAGGATGTGTGCTACGGTGTTGCCTTGATGGAAGTCTTATTGGGAAAAGCGGAGCGTTCAGAACATAAAGCGTGGTTGCTAGAGGAAATGGAGCTTTACAATGAGGAATCACATTACAAAGAGCGTCCACCCGAAATGATGAGTCCGAAAGTCAAAAAGAGTGGGGCTTTATCACACGCTCAAAAAAGTTTGTTGCGTGCCTTATTCGTCTGGCGTGAGGGCATGGCTCGAAAGCAAAATTTACCGAGAACCTTTATTCTATCCGATGAGGGCTTGCTCCGTCTGGTTAAGTCGCCACCTAAATCCTTGTCGGCATTAAAGCAAAAGGATTTAGGTCGACGCTTTCTGTCTAAATTCAGCACAACACTTTGGCAGGCTATTGAATCCGCCCATTCCAATCCCTTGCCCTCGTTACTGAACAATGATTTTCGCTATGAAAAAAAAGAAGCTTTAGAAGCTCAGGTTGATTTAGCCCTCGCTTTTATTAAAGGACTTTCCTTGGCTTCGGGCATCGATCCAAGTTTGATCACTAACCGTGCTGGGATCACAAAATTTGTTTATGCCGTATCCGAGAATGAGCAGATCATGAATGAGCTGGGTTTATATCAAGGCTGGCGCAAGAGTTTTTGTGGCGAAGATTTGTATCATTTGCTTAAAGGTCGGGGGTCGATTCGAGTCGATCCAGAGAAGCAGATGCCGCTCTACAGACCTTGAGTCGATACTGCATTTTCAGTTTAAGAGGGCTCGCTCATTTTTTTGGCTGAGTCGCTAGAGCGCCTTAATGCTCGTAGGATTGCTTGGCAATGAGGACGACAAATTCTCCTTTTTTACTGCGCTCAGCAACTGCTTTTCGAACTAATTCTGCTCTACCTGTACAAACGGTCTCATGTAACTTAGTCATTTCTCTACAGACAGAAATAACTCGCTCTGGCCCTAGGACAGTAATTATGTCATCAATGCATTTTTCAATGCGATGACAAGATTCATACAGAATGAGAGTGAAGGGTAGTTCCCGGTAGGTGGTGAAAGTTTTTTTTCGCGCTGCAGTTTTCGGAGGCAAAAACCCTAAAAATAAAAAGCCATCTGTGGGCAAGCCTGAGAGGCAGAGGGCGTTGATTAGAGCACAGGCTCCGGGGAGAGCGGTTACCGTAAGTCCGGCTTTTCGGCAGGCACGAATCAGTCGGAAGCCTGGATCTGAAATCGCTGGCGTACCTGCATCGGAGAGGAGTGCGTAGTGAGCACCTGAACGGATTTCGGAGACGATTTGCTCGGATAGAAGCTGTTCATTTTCATCTCGATAAGAACAGAGACGGGCCTTGGTTTTGATGCCCAGTTTATCCAAGAGCTTGCCCGTGACTCGGGTGTCTTCACAGGCAATGCGGTCGACGGATGCTAAGGCCGCTTTGGCTCGCTCCGAGAGATCGCCAAGATTACCGATTGGAACAGAGACGATGGATAAGCCTCCGGCTGAAGCGAGCTCCGCCATGGGAATTTATCCACCGTAATAGGGAGAACCGCGTTCCCAATCAGCAGGACGCCCCCAAGGAACCGTCTGTTCGTCTGGGCTTGTAGTCATGCAACCAGAGAGGACGAGGATTAAAATTGCGAAGGTGAGTATGGATAGAATGTGTTTCATGATTTATGGCTGTACTTTAGCTTCCTGAAAATATTTTAACAATTCATTTTTAAGTACGAGAATCTCACTATTTTTTTGCTCGAGAGCAAGGGCTTGTGTTCGATTGCCATTTTTCAGTTCTTGAACCTGTTGCTTTAAAAGATTATTTTCTGTCTTTAATTCAAAGACAAGGGTTTTTTCCTCACTGAACTTAGCTTCGTATTCATCGATTTTACTCTCTAGAAATTGAATGCGGTTTCCTAATTCTGCATTCTTTGTTTCATGGTACTCAATCGCTGACTCGACGCCATCACTTTCTGTTTTTAGCCCTCGATTTTCACGCAACTGATTGTTGAGCAGAAAGATAAGGGTTAATGAGAGTGTCATCAGGCACAGGGATAAAGTTTTCATTTTTAATCTCAGAGGGTTAAATTATTGGTAATAAAATTTAGCATCGGTGGATGGCGTCTGCTCAGAGATGTGAATTTGAGTTTTAGGATTGTGGGCGAGTCGATAGAGTAGTTTGAATATCAATTCTTCTTGGTCTGTCTGTCCAGAGGCTTGGGCGATAGCTTCAATGCTCAGTGGGCTTGGACGATTTGCTTTTAATATTTGAACAATGCTTTGCTTGAGTTGGAGGATGGAGCTAGCGGCTTTTTTCCCCGCCTCTACGCCCGGCTGGTGGTAGGCATTGATGTGGACTAAATGGGCGTAAAAGCCGACCGCACGCTCAAAAAGTGCGATCAGTTGTCCGATGCTCTGCGGATTGATTTCTAGTAGGCTTACACTGAGTGATTCTCGATCTTTTTCGTAGAGGGCTTCTCGTGTACCCAAATAAAAGCCTTGTAAATAATCGCCCGTCGAGTTTCCGTCGGCATCGACGGAAATGGCTTCACCAGATCGGTCTTTTAATACTTCAATGAAGGTGACAAAGAAGTTGTGTACCCCTTCTCTGAGTTGCTGTACATAGGCGTGTTGATCGGTAGAGCCCTTGTTTCCGTATACGGCAATTCCTTGGTTGACCACCGAACCGTCGAGGTCAGTTTCTTTTCCCAAGGATTCCATAATCAGCTGTTGCAAATATTTTGAAAATAAAACCAGTCGGTCCTTATACGGTAGGATAACCATGTCCTTCTTTCCTTTTCCATCGGTAGCCGAATACCACGCTAGGGCGAGGATCGCAGCAGGATTCTTACGGGTCTCATCAATGCGCGTAACTGCATCCATGCTTGCCGCTCCGCTCAGGAGGGCTCGAATGTCAATTCCTTGAAGAGCGGCGGGAAGTAGTCCAACCGCAGCCAGTTCGGAAGTTCGACCTCCGACCCAATCCCACATGGGTAAACGATAGAGCCAGTCCTCTTCTCGGGCGATCAAATCGAGCTTTGAGTTTTCTCCTGTAATTGCTATGGCGTGTTTGGCAAAATTTAAGCCAGCGGATCGATAGGCATTTTGGGCTTCCAACATCCCGTTTCTTGTCTCTGCAGTGCCGCCTGATTTTGAAATGACCACGGTGAGGGTTTGTCCGAGAGCTCCTTCTAGGTGCTCAAGGGTGCGCTCCATGCCATCGGGATCGGTATTATCAAAATAATAGGTTTGGATGCGGTTTGTTTTGGGGCTGCCCAATGCATCTTCAACAAATTGTGGCCCTAGTGCAGACCCTCCAATTCCAATGATCAAAAGATTGTGAAAGGTCCCGGTTTCGCCCGAACAGGCACCACTGTGCACGGCTTCGGCTATGGACTCAATGGACTTGAGTGTCGCTTCGATGGCGTCAGCAGTGATTTTGTCGGGAGCTAATTGTGGATTGCGCAACCAATAATGTCCCACCTGTCGTTTTTCATCTGGGTTGGCAATGCTTCCTGCTTCGAGCGCTCGCATCGCTTGAAAAGCATTTTGCATGGAGGCTTCATGGCGCTCAAAAAAGCCGTCTTCAAAATGAATTCGACTGTAATCGAGGGAGAAATCGAGCGAGTCTATATGAAGGTAGTGATTTTTAAAGTGTGTCCAAGTCATGTATAAAATTTGATTGGAGGGTGAAGGGTTTGCGATTTACAAGTTTAAGTGTTTGTCGGTGACGGCACCCTCAGAGGCACTGGCAACGAGGGCGGCGTATTTCGCCAAAACCCCGCGGAGTTCTTTCGGTGGCAAGGGTGAATAGGCAGCCATTCGTTCTTGATAATCCGTTTCCGATATCAGGAGGTTGATCGAATTCTTTTCTGCATCAATTTCTATTATATCGCCGTTGCGTACAATACCAATCGGGCCACCCTTTGCCGCCTCGGGTGTGATGTGTCCGACATCGAAACCATGGCTTCCACCCGAGAAGCGTCCGTCTGTAATCAGGGCGACTTCTTGAATTAAACCACGGCCAGCAACTGCACTGGTAGGTGAGAGCATTTCTCGCATACCGGGCCCTCCAACTGGGCCTTCGTTGCGAATGACAACGACATCACCTTTGATGACATCACCCTTTAAAATTCCTTCGAGGGCGGTTTCTTCACTTTCGTAAACCTTCGCTGTGCCTTTAAAGTACAGCCCTTCTTTTCCTGTAATCTTTCCGACGGCACCCTCAGGGGCTAAATTCCCACGAAGAATCCGCAGGTGCGTACTGTCTTTAATCGGGTCATCCCAAGGGCGAATAATATCTTGCTCGTCTGGATAGCGACCGTAGTCAGCGACGGATTGAAGGGATTCGGCAACCGTTTCACCAGTCACCGTCATGCAGTCACCGTGAAGCAGGCCTCGTTCGAGTAGCCGTTTCATCATAGGACGGATTCCACCGATGCGAATCAAGTGACTCATGTGGTATTTTCCGAAGGGCTTGACATCAGCGAGGAGGGGAATCTTTCGGCCAATGCGATCAAAATCATCAATGTTCAGCTCGACTTCGGCTGAATGGGCAATGGCTAAAAGGTGGAGAATGAGATTGGTTGACCCACCGAGGGCAAGACAGGTGGTGATAGCATTTTCAAAAGCTTCTCGTGTCATGATATCTCTTGGGCAAATATTTTTTTCGAGTAGATTTAGAACCGCTTTGCCCGCTTCTTCGCAATCCTGCCGCTTCTGCTCGCCAACTGCTGTTTGGGCACTGCTTCCAGGTAAACTCATGCCCAAGGCTTCAATCGCACTGGCCATGGTATTTGCGGTGTACATTCCACCACAGGAGCCAGGGCCGGGAATGGCATTTTCTTCGACATCTTTTAAACCAGCGGAATCTAAGCTGCCTTTGGCGTACTGTCCAACTGCTTCAAAGACGGAGACAATATCCATTGGCTTACATTGTTTGCGATCGGATTGAGCAAAGCCAGGCAGAATTGTTCCACCATAAACAAATACCGAGGGGCGATTGAGTCGTGCCAAAGCAATCATACAACCGGGCATATTTTTGTCACAGCCTCCGATGGCAACGAGACCGTCGAAGCCTTCGGCGGCAGTCGTAGTTTCAATCGAATCAGCGATGACATCTCGAGAGACCAGGCTGTAGCGCATCCCTTGTGTTCCCATAGAGATCCCGTCAGAAACGGTAATAGTGCTGAAATTGACTGCCTTACCACCGGACGCATTGACGCCTTTGCTTGCGTATTCCGCTAGAGTGCCGAGATGCATGTTGCAGGGAGTTAAATCGCTGGGCGAGCTGGCGATGCCAACTTGCGGTTTAGTAAAATCCTCATCGGTGAATCCAACCGCACGGAGCATGGATCGGGCAGGGGCTCGATCAACTCCGTCGACAACCTTGGATGAATAATTTCTTGAGTTCGTATCTGACATAGTACTTATCTTAAGCGTTAAAAGCAAAAATCTATATTGAACAAATTGTCTAGTCTAGGACAATACCCTTTTTTCTGTTCTTTTTTTAATTTTTGATTTTTACTCGAATAAAACATGGAGAGAGACTTAAAGAAAATAGTGGAAGCTTTACTGCTATCTACATCCGAGCCCCTTTCGATCAAGGCATTGCTCGCTTTGTTTAGCACGTATCGAGAGAGTGTTGTCGCAATGGAGCCTGAATCTGAACAAGTAAGCGATATAGAAACAGTCGAAGCGGGGGAAGGGATAGTGCCTCCAGTGAAAAAGAAGGACTTAGAGATCGTGCTCCAAGCAATTATGGAAGAAGCAGAAGCAGACGACCGAGCCTATCGCTTAGTCGAGGGATCCAAAGGTTTTTATTTGGCAACCGCACCTCAATTTTCTGATTACATTCGCTTGCTGCGGGCTGAGCCCAAGCCAATGAAGTTGACTGCAGCTACTTTGGAAACACTCTCTATTATTGCCTACCGTCAACCGGTTACGCGTGCGGAGATTGAATCGATTCGGGGCGTTTCAGTAGACAGTCCAATTAACCGCTTGCTTGAGATTGAGTTAATCGAGGTGATGGGACGTGCCGAGTTACCGGGACGGCCTATTCAATATGGCACGAGCGAAAAGTTTTTAGAGTTCTCCGGCATTGTTGATTTAGATGATTTACCCGCCTCGGATATTTTGACTCAAGTGCAAATCGATGCGTTTATGCGAAAGGATGCTGGGGACGACAGCGTGCTCTCAGATGAGTCAGTTGGACTCGCTAAAGAAACGGAACCTTCCGAGTTGCCCTTAGAGGAGACCTTTGTGGAAGTAGATTGGCAAAAAGAAAATATTGAAAGCGACGCTTTTTTGGAAACGAGGGAAGGAGAGACTTTATGAGCGATAAAAGCGACACAGAATTACAAGAGCACAGGGAACGGATTGATGCGATTGATGCAGAAATTGTCCGTGCATTAAATGAACGCCTGACGGTGGCTTGCGAGATCGGACGCATCAAACAAAAAACGGGCACTGATTTCTATGATCCAGCTAGAGAAGCTCAAGTACTCAAGAAGGTTGATGACTTAAATGAAGGTCCCATTCCTAAAGAGGCCCTCAGTGCTATCTATAGGGAGATCATTTCGGCATCCATCGCTCTGGAGCAACCCTTAAAAGTGGCATTTTTAGGACCGGAAGCTACTTTCACGCATCAAGCAGTCTTGAAGAATTTTGGCGTCAGTTTGAAGTCTGTTCCTATGAAGACGATTTCCGATGTATTTTCAGCAGTTGAGAGTGGCGATTGCCAGTACGGGGTCGTGCCCATTGAGAATTCAACCGAAGGTGCTGTTTTTCATTCAATGGATCAATTGGTCGAATCGGACTTAAAAATCTGTGCACAAGTGTACCTACCCATCGAACATTGTTTGATTGCTCAATCTCCGATCGAAGCGATTGAGGAGGTGCATTCTAAAGATCAAGCACTGGGTCAGTGTCGTGATTGGTTGCGTCGAAATTTGCCCAATGCAGCTATTGTTGATTCTCACAGTACGGCTAGTGCTGTCGCCGTTGCCAAAGAACGCCCTGAAGTGGCTGCAATTGCTAGTGCTATCGCTTCCGAAACGCACGGAGTGCCCATTCTCCATCGAGGGATCCAAGACAATTCAGAAAATGTCACACGCTTTTTAGTTATTGGGCGAACTGAAGTAAAGCCATTGGGGTCAGGAGCAGATAAGACCAGTTTAGTTATTTCCTTGAAGGATCAGTCGGGTGCTTTGGAGAAAGCACTTGCACCTTTTGCCAAGCGGGGGATTAATTTGTCAAAGATCGAATCGCGACCGAGTCGTAAGAAGGCTTGGGATTATTTCTTTTTCATTGATTTGATTGGCCACATTGAAGACGCAAATGTTCAAGAAGCACTCAACGAACTCAAAGAGTGCTCGTCTTTTGTCAAGTGGTTAGGTAGTTATCCCAATGTCTAATTTGAGCTTTAACTTTTGACTTTGATTACCCATTGAATAGATTGCCACAATGCATATAAACTTGCTTAAATCTAAACTTCTACGGGCAGAGATTACGGATCGTGCTTTGCATTACGAGGGCAGTCTCGCCATCGACAGTGCCTTGATGAATGCGGTAGGCTTGAGGCCCTATGAAAAAATTTTAGTAGCGAATATTGCCAACGGTGAACGCTTTGAAACCTATGCAATTGAAGCACCAAAAGGCTCACATATTATTTCCTTAAATGGGGCGGCTGCTCACAAGGGTTCGATTGGAGATCGCATAGTTATCATGGCCTTTGCTCAGTTTGAGGTTGAAGAAGCAGAGTCTTGGAAACCCAAGGTCTTAGTATTATCGGAAAAAAATAGCCGAGTCTTAAGAGCGGACAATGTACGCATAGCGGAAAACCTTTTTCTTTAGGCTGAAACGAGTCCTTCGGGACAACCATCTTGAAACGTTTGTCTACATTATTAAGTCCAATTTTGAGATTGATTATCAATAATCAAATTTTGTCTTTTCATTGCTCTGTTTAGTTTGTTCTCTCTATAAAATGTTTAGATGGTGTTTTTGTCTTTCCTTGAGACTGAGCTTTGGATTCTCTGTAGTTTACTCCTATTGTGAAGCGCTAGAGCCGATTCCTCCTTACGAGCTGCCGGATTATGTGGTAACTGCTACTCGCTTTGACCAGCCTATTGAGCAACTCAGTCCTTCAGTCAGTTTGGTCTCCGCTCAAGACTTAGAGCGCGGGCAATGGCATTCACTGACCGATCTATTGCTACAGATGCCGGGTGTTTTTTCTCGTCAACAATGGAGGTATGGGCTCTGTGAGCAGTATATTTACTCGAGGTAGTGAAAGTAATCATACGGCGATTCTACTCAACGGCCGTCGCTTGCCCTCTGGCTTTTCAGGTAATTACGATGTCGGTCAACTCAGTACGCATAATTTGAGCTCGGTGGAATTGATTCGAGGCGACAGTTCAAGTCTTCACGGTGACGGAGCAATTGGGGGCATTATTAACCTGAGAACAGCTCGGTTGGAAGTGGGAGAAAAACAGCAATTGAGCGCGGAGAGGGGTTCTGATGCTTTTGGGCATATGCGCTATAATTATGCCTATGCAGCTGGAGCAACTGCTTTGAGCATGAGTTTGGAGCATAGCTCAAGCCATGGCTATCGACCCAAAGAATCGTATGAACGGACTTCGGGAAATCTCTACTTTGAGTACGCTTTCAATCCAGTTTTGCATTTAGATTTTCAATGGTTTGCCTACGATTCTGATCTCGGGGTGCCGGGTGATGAGCGCTATTGGGGAGCTGAACCGTCTGATGAGCGCAATCAGACAGAGAGTGCACTCTGGTCACCCCGTTTAAGTCTTCAGTTATCAGATGAAGATCAAGTGCAGTTGCTCTTTTCCTACAGCACGAATCAATTAGATGTGTTGAATAATCCTTGGGGCATTAATGGTCGTTACTTTGAACGAGTCCATTCTATGGATTTGACTTATGAGCACTCAGCGGTGAGTGGGCGTTTCAGCCATCTCTTCGGCTTGAGTCTAGATCGACGGAACTACCACCGAAGTGGGTATTCTGATTACCGTTATCGCCTTGAGGCAGATGCCTTTTTTTCTCAGACAATCTGGCAAATGGATCCTTTGACTCGAGTTCAATTGGGGATGCGATACAGTAGCTACAATCACAGTTACAAATCGGGATGGACGGGAAACTTAGAAGTTTTCCGGCGACTGGCTGGTATTGAAGGAATGCGAACCTTTATAAAATTGTGCCGAGGTAGCAGTCCACCAGAACTGAGCATTTTGAAATCCGATTGGGAAGATATCTTATCAGACGATTATGATTTAGAGCGAATGCAGTCTTTTGAGTTGGGTATTAAACATAACCTTGGGCTGGGAACGGAATGGGGGCTGGTCTATTTTCAGAATCGCATCGATCAATTGGCTGATTCTGAATCCACGCCTTCAGGACTTATCTATTCGACGGTAGATACCGATCAAAAAGGCTTCGAGGCCTTTTATAATTCTACTCTAACCGATGCCGTTCGCTACCAGTTTTCGTACAGTTACCTAGACGCAAAGGTGCGCAACAGTTCTCAGGATGGGATTTATTTTGGTTCGGCAATTGGATCTCAATTAATTCGAAGGCCGATGCATAAGTGGCTCTTTGCCACCTACTGGGATTTAAATGAACAGTCCACTATTGGTGCCCAATGGATGTCAGTGGCCAACCGAGAAGACCCGTCTGGGGTGCGATTTGAAGACTTCAGCCTGCTGCGAATCTTCGCTAACCAAGCCCTCACGGATAGTTTTAAGCTCTATTTTCGGGTGGAAAATGTTTTTGATGAGAATTATCAATGGACGGCAGGCTACAGTGGTGCGCCACGCTCAGTCGCCGTGGGTGCAAGTTGGAGCTTTTGATGGAAACCACTCAAAAAAGAATTTTGTACAAAGTTTTGCGGGCTTCAGATCGTCCATTAAGTCGGGCTGAAATTTTGTCTTTGGGTCGGAAGTACTTACCGCGTCTCGGTTCGGCGACGGTGGATCGCTACATCAAAGAACAGACGAAAAACTTTCAATTAGTTGGCTTGTCTTTTCCTGGGCAGCCCACGCGCTACGAATTGCCTTCAGAGAAAGAACACCCACATTTTATCTGTCGGCTTTGTGGAAAGGTATTCGACTTGGACATCCCGATGCGATTGCCCAAAGTCACTTTACCTAAGGGTTTTCATCAGACGGGAGGGGAAGTGGTTTACTCCGGTGTCTGCCCTGCTTGTTCTGGACGCGTTGCTTTTTCAAAGCGTCCAATTTAATTGTTGGAAAGGTTAGCACTGGATTGTTTAGCCCACAGGTCGGCGACTTGTTTGAGCCCGTAAAAGAGACTACTAAAAGCGAGTGTGCTGACTAACAAGCGAAAATCAAAAGGAATAGCTACAATGTAGGTTTGAAGGAGAGAGACTGAGTTTAAACCACTCAGATAGACCCCAAAATTAACGAGTAAGTGCCAGAGGAGCACGGTCCAAAAAGATCCTTTGATTAAGCTGAGATAGCTATCATCACAGTAGCTTCGAGCGATGAGGCTGGCCAGAAATAGTGTTCCGTAAACGAAACACATAGTCAGACCGTAAAAGCCGAGAAAGAAGTCGGTTACAAATAAAAGCACAATAGGGAGCAAGGATTGCAGGTAGCGATTATCAGTGATTCGCGGGAGGAAAACCACCATGGCTAGGATCGGTGTGATGTTCGCAGGCAGGATGAAGCGGGCAAGAATTATACTTGCCAATACAAAGACCGAACTCTTAATGCTATCACTTACAATGCTTTCACTCATATTGCTTTCGCTCATATTGCTTTCACTCTTGTGCACAATTTTTTTTGGATCAACTTGCGTACAGTTAAGCGTACGATTATTCACAACTAGCTGATTTATGGATCATTTCAATCACAATCCTTTAATTGATGCGAGTCAGGCGAAAAGCCTTGCCGAAAGCTTTGGCACCCCCGTATACCTCTATGATGAAAACCGCTTGCGTGCATCGGCAGATGCGGTTTTAAACTTTCCCAACGCCTTTGGCTTAACCGCTCGCTTTGCCATGAAAGCCTGTCCAAACAAGCGAATCTTAGCTTTGTTTGATAGCTTAGGATTGCATATTGATGCCAGCTCAGGACACGAAGTTAAACGAGCGATCCATGCGGGCATTGATCCAAAAAAGATCAGTTTAAGCGCACAGGAAATTCCGGAAGACTTGAATGAATTACTCGACCTTGGGATTGAATTTAATGCCTGCTCACTTCGTCAGATTGAACGATTTGGGCAAATTAGACCCAGTGGTGCCTTGGGCATTCGATTCAATCCGGGCTCAGGATCAGGCGGAAATAATCGAACGAATGTTGGAGGTGTTTCCTCTAGTTTTGGCATCTGGCACGAATCTGTTCCCGAGGTGAAGGCACTGTGTGAAGACTATGATTTAGTGGTGAAACGCATCCATACACACATTGGTTCGGGGAGTGATCCCGAGGTATGGTTGAAAGTAGCGTTAATGAATTTTCAATTGGTCGAACAATTTGCATCGGTGCACACACTTAATCTGGGAGGTGGCTATAAAGTTGGGCGTATGCCCAATGAAGTTTCCACGGATCTTCAAGTGATTGGCAAACCCGTGCGAGAAGCCTTTGAGGCTTTTGCCGAAAAAACGGGTCGGGAGATTCATTGTGAAATTGAGCCAGGGACATTTTTAACCGCGAATGCAGGCGGAATTCTTGCGGAAGTTCACGACCTTGTTCACACTGGTTCAGAGGGTTATCAGTTTATTAAATTAAATACTGGGATGACGGAATTGTTGCGACCGTCAATTTATGGAGCGCAACACCCGATAACGATATTTTCCTCCGAAACAGCAAGAGCTGAGGCGGCCAACTCAAACTCAGAGGAGCAAGCTTATGTGGTGGTTGGTCATTGTTGTGAATCAGGCGATATTTTGACGCCAGCACCCGGTGACCCTGAGCTCCTTGCCCCCCGCAATTTTAGTTCAGTTGCCCTCGGCGACTTAGTGCTGATCGGCGGTACGGGTGCCTACGCATCAGCGATGACTCCAAAGCATTATAACTCCTACCCCGAAGCGGCCGAAGTGCTCTTAGGCAGCGATGGAGAAGCACGCTTAATTCGCCAGCGACAAGCTCTGGAAAGTCTTTGGGAAAATGAGTTATAGGCTTCGCCTTAATCGTTGATACCTTCGGGATGACGCACGGCTTGAATGCTCGCTTGTATCTTTGGGCTCGGGGCAGGGAAAAAAGGCGTTAGGCACAGCGTTACGGCAAAATTTACCAACATTCCTATTAAGCCAAAGGCTTCTGGAGTGATCCCGTTTTCAACAATGCCAAAGGTCCATTGGCTACCGTTAAAGAAGACGCAGTGTATGATATAATAGGCGGTTAGGCTGATCCCGCTGAGCATTCCAGAGAGGGCAGGGACGGTGCCCACTCGCTGATTGAAAATTCCTAGGAGAATGGCAGGAAAAAAGCTAGCCGATGCTAGACCAAATGCAAAGGCGACCACTTGTCCGACAAAACCCGGCGGATTTAAGCCAAAGTATCCTGCGATTATCACCGAGATGGCAATGGCAGATCGACCGACAAAGAGTTGGTTTTTTTCCGAAGCCTTGGGATGAATCGTTCGGTAGTATAAATCATTAGCTACACTTGACGAGATGACGAGTAGCAGACCACTGGCCGTAGAGAGAGCAGCGGCGAGTCCACCGGCGGCGACAAATGCAATGATCCAATTAGATAAATTAGCCATCTCTGGAGCGGCGAGCATGATGATATCTCTATCCGGTCCTTTGAGGCTCTTATCGTTGAGGAGAGAGCGACCATCGATTCCTTGGGCGGTATGGCTGCTCAGCCAGAGTTGGTGATCGGATTTAATCTGGGCAAGTTCGCTATTTTTAATTTTACCCGAATGAAAAATTTCGTTGCTGGCATCGCCACTGTACCGAACCTGACCATCGCCGTCATCGAGCCAGAGTACCAAACCTGTCTTCTCCCAACTTTGAAACCAATTGGGTAGACTGGCTTCAGTGGCTCCATTTAAAGAGTGGATCATCGTGTAGCGAGCAAAGGAGGCCAAGGCGGGAGCAGATAGATAGAGAATGGAAATGAAAAATAAAGCCCAAAACGCACTCCAGCGTGCCGCTTGAACATTTTTTACTGTGTAGAATCGAACGATGACATGGGGTAGGCCAGCTGTTCCTACCATTAGGGTTAGTGCGGTGGCGAAGACATTAAATTGACTCCACTTCCCTTGGAATGATTCGGTATAGGCGTGCCAGCCAAAGTCCCTCAAGGTCTGATCGAGTGCATCGAGGAGAAAGCCCGTTTGTCCAATAGTAGCTGTTTCGGACAAGGCTGCACCCATGCCGATTGAGGGCAGAGCAATTCCCGTCAGTTGAATACTGATGGCAATAGTTGGTACGAGGAAGGCAGTGATTAAAACCCAGTATTGAGCTACTTGTGTCCAAGTGATGCCTTTCATACCCCCTAAGGTCGCATAGACAAAAACAATGCCCATGCCGATATAGACTCCAGTAGAAATATCGACATTTAAGAAGCGACTGAAAACTACGCCAACCCCTCGCATCTGTCCAGCGACATAGGTGAAAGAAATAAAAATTGCACAGATAATGGCAACGAGGCGTGCCGTGTCACTTTCGTAGCGATCGCCAATAAATTCGGGCACTGTATAGTGTCCAAGTTTCCTTAAATAAGGTGCTAAGCAGAGGGCGAGTAAGACAAAACCGCCTGTCCAGCCCATCAAATAGACACTACCTGCATAGCCCATGGTCGAGATCAATCCCGCCATAGAGATAAAGGAGGCAGCACTCATCCAATCGGCAGCCGTCGCCATTCCGTTCGCGTAAGCGGGGACATCACGGCCCGCAACATAAAAGCCTCGTGTGTCTTTCACTCGTACCCGCCAAGCAATAAATAAGTAGAGTGAAAAACTCAGTCCGACAAAGAGGTATGTCCAATTAAGTATACTCATGAGGCCTTAAGCTTGTTTGTGAGCACGGTGCGTTTTATCGGCACGATTCATCAAAAGTGCGTAGATCAAAACGATTAGAACAAAGGCGATAATGCTCCCTTGCTGAGCAAACCAAAACCCGAGCTTGAAGCCCGTACCTGGCAAGGTGAATTGGTTGAGGTAATCCACCCAAAGAATTCCACAACCTAGGCTAAAGATAAACCAGCAAGAAAGTAAGGTGGCTAAAATTTTTAGGTTAGTCTTCCAGTAGGGGTTAACTTTTTTTAACTCAGACCCAAACTCAGACTTGGGCTGAGTTTGGGTCTGAGTTTTTGATGCTTGAGTAGGGTCGTTGGGGTTCATAGGAATTGTGTTCGATGAGTGCTTGATTGAGTTCGTTAGCAAATTCTTTTACAATGGATATCCAGTGTAATTCTTCAGCTTTTATGCGAGCTTGTTGTCTGATGGAAGGCCAGTTTGAGGTTTGTTCAATAGCTTGAGCTGTTTTTTCAAGAAAGGCGTCTGCATTATCGTAGCGGGCAAGGAATCCGTTCTGGGTGTCAGTGATTAAGGCTCGGGCGGCGGCGTAATCAAAGGCAACAGGCACGAGGGCTGAAGCCATGGCTTCGGTGATAACATTACCAAATGTTTCGGTTAAACTGGGGAAAACAAATAGGTCGCCCGAAGCGTAATAGTTCGATAAGCGTTCACCCGTTTGCATGCCGACAAATTTAAATTCAGGGTATTGTCTTTGTAAGCGTAATTTTTCTGGACCGTCACCGACGAAGATGCAACTGATATCGGGGCGGGTGCGTTTAATTTGTTTAAAGGCTTCAATTGCGAGAGGAATATTTTTTTCTGCTGCAATTCGACTGACAAAAATAGCCGCTGCGTCGTTATCCGATTGTAGTCCCCAAGATTGCCGTAAGGGGATGTCTCGCTTATTTGGGTGGAAGAGTTCGCAGTCGACTCCTCGTCCTAATAAACGGGTATTGTGCACACCCATTTTGTTCAATTGGTCAATGACATCTTGAGTCGGGGCAAAGGTTCGCAGAGTTTTGTTGTGCGTTTTTCGGAGAAAGCCTTCAGTCAGTTTCGCCATGCCAGGAAGTCGGTAATGGCGCATGTACTTGTGGAAATTAGTATGAAAGCCCGAGGTCACAGCGATGCCTTTTTTTAAGGCTACATTGATGGCGGAGAGTCCGAGCGGTCCTTCGGTGGCGACATAGATTATATCTGGTGGCTGCTTTTGCCAAATGGTGCGCAAGCGGCTTCGGCAGGGAAGTCCAAAGTGCAGCCCATGGTAGAGCGGAATCGGTAAGGACGGAACGATGGTTTCGTCGGGTTTATTCGATATTTTAGCTTCCCCTTTCTGGTGGGGTCGGATAATACTGACGCGATGTCCCAAGTGCTTTAAATCTTGTGCGATACGGTACAAGGTTTTAGCAACCCCATTTATTTCAGGGGGGTAGGTTTCTGAGACGATACAAATGTGCATTAAACTACTTATAGTGATAGAATTTTCATTCCTTAAGAATAGACAAGTTTCTTTAATCGTATTTTAAATATTTCTTGTGCGAGATACATTGTATATTATTTCGGGAGTGACCGCCGTAGGCAAAACTAATTTTGCCCTCGACTATGCCGAAGAAAACAATGCGGAAATTATTTCCTGTGACGCATCATTGGTCTATCGGGGTATGAATATTGGTACGGCTAAGCCGACAGCAGCGGAATTAGCGAGAATTCCCCATCACCTGATCGATATTCAACCAGTCGATCAGCCTTTTGATATCACCCGTTATGATCAGTTGGCTCGCCAGGCGGTGCAACGCATCTTTGATAGGGGTAAATCCGTAATCGTAACTGGGGGAAGTGGCTTTTACTTAAAAAGTTTTTTCGAGCCGGTAGTTGATTCGGTAGAAGTATCGCCAGAGATTCGTGCACAGTCGGATGCCTTGTTTGCTGAGCGAGGACTTGAGGGTTTACTTGAGGCTTTAGGGGCGGTGAGTCCGGAAGGATTTGGAAGTCTCGATCTATTGAATCCTCGACGGGTGCAACGAGCCTTGGAGCGCTGTTGGGCTTCGGGAAAGTCTTTGCCTTGTTTGCAAGAGGAATTTGCGCATAGACCAAAGCCTTATGCCTCGATGGACAAAGTTTTTATTTTACTAAAGCGAAATACCGAAGATTTAAATGAACGACTTGCCGCAAGAGCGGAAGCTATGTTAGAAGCGGGACTGATTGAAGAAGTGGCACACTTAAAAAGGCTGGGTATCGAAAAAAATCCCAATGCGGCCAACGCCATAGGTTATCGAGAAACCCTCGCTTATTTGCGTGGGGCTATAAAGGAAAGTGATTTGTTGGCGACAATTGTAAAAAACACCAAAGCTTTAGTGAAAAAACAAAAGACTTGGTTCCGCTCTCAGTTGCCGCAACCCAATCGCTGCCTTGAGCTAAGCTGAGCGAAAAGTTTGAGTTGATCATCGCAGGTCTTCTGATCCCGACCACCATGCTTCTGAGCTTCGTAAGTCCTGTGGAGAAAGCCCCGTTGCTTTCAATTCTCGCAAGGCCATGGATCGATTGCTTTTTGAAAGGCGAAGACCGGCAGCATCGACCACGAGGGGGGCATGGTAAAATTTTGGGGCACTCGCTTCTAAGGCTTGATAGAGAAGTAGCTGTCGAGCTGTTGAAATGAGTAGATCTTCCCCTCGAACGACTTCGCTGATCTGCATGGCATTATCATCGACAACCACGGCCAATTCATAGGAAGGGATACCATCTTTTCTCCAGATTAAAAAATCGCCAAAATCTTGACCGCTGATAAATTGACAGGGACCGAGGCAGGCATCATCAAAGGCTATTTTTTTGTGAGCGGGAACACGAAAGCGCCAATTGTAGCCTTCGGGTTGGTCAATATTTTTGGCTACATCAAGGGGTGGTCGCCAGTTTTCTGGATAGATTGGCTCGAGATCTGCGTTCTGCTGATTGGCGGTAGCCTCTCGAATCGTCTTGCGTGATTTCTCGCATGGATAAATTAATTCCATCGCCTTCAAGCGCTGCCAAGCGTCTAGATATAGAGGCATGCGCTCACTTTGTTTGTAGGGGGCAAAGTCGCCTTTTTGATCGGGCCCTTCTTGCCACTCACAGCCAAACCAAGCCAAGTCTTGGCGTGCGGCATCGCTGTAAGCACTCGTGCAGCGATGAAAGTCTAAATCTTCCTCACGGTAAATGAGTGTGCCATTGGCAAGTTTCGCCCGTTCCATGGCAAACCAAAAAGTGCGAGCGTGCCCCAAATGCAAATAGCCAGTTGGAGAGGGTGCAATGCGACCACGATAGGAAGATTTCATGTCTGTATATTATACAGGTTGTGCACATTGGCAAGCGCAAGTGATTTGGCTAAAGTGAGGCTACTCATGGATTATCTATGTCCACGCTTGCATAATACAGCTTTATGCCTAGAGCTTGTGAATGCACAACCGAAAAAACAACGCTCTCTTATGACTTTTGACCAGCTAGGACTTGCTCCTAATATTCAATCCGTTCTCGATAGGATTGGTTTTATAGAACCGACTGCGATTCAAGCAGAAGCTATCCCTAAAATTTTAGAAGGGCGTGATTTAATCGGCTCTGCTCAAACAGGTACGGGAAAAACGGCCGCTTTCGCACTGCCCATTCTTCATCAATTAGAAAGCCGCCCTTCAACGGGAGCTGTTCGTTGTTTGGCCATTGGACCGACGCGTGAATTAGCGGCTCAAATTAAGGAGCAGTTCACACTCTTTGGGGAAGAGACTTCGCAAAGCGTCTGTTTGTTGCACGGAGGTGTTGGCTACAAGGAACAGAACGATTGTTTAAAAGCGGGGGCCGATGTAGTCGTGGCCACCCCAGGTCGATTATTAGATCATGTGCAGCACAAAAGCCTTGATTTGACTTCGGTTGAATACCTTGTCCTTGATGAAGTGGATCGTATGCTCGACATGGGTTTTGTTGAAGATGTTCTAAAAATTATTAAGTATTGTAAAAATCGAGATCGGCAAACTTTGCTCTTTTCTGCTACCGTGTCGGATTCGATTAAACAAATTATTCAGCGACACTTAAACAATCCTGTTGAGGTCAATATTGGTATTCAGCTCAGCCCAGCTAGCACGGTTAAACACACCGTTTTTCCAATAGGAGCACTTCAAAAGTTTGATTTACTCATTGCGTTGATGGAGAAGAAAAACGAGGGGAGTATGATTATCTTCTGCCGAATGAAAGAGGGTGCGGATCGCATTGGTCGATGGCTCAAAGCCAGCAATCATAAATGTGCGGTTATGCATTCTAACCTTTCACAAAAAGTAAGGGAACGTGCCTTGTCAGAATTTAAAGAGGGGAAAGTGAGAATTTTAGTTGCGACCGATATTGCCTCTCGGGGGCTAGATATTGCTCATGTCATGCATGTTATCAACTATGATGTGCCAGAAAATAGCGAGGATTATGTGCATCGGATTGGTCGGACGGGTCGTGCCCAAAGAGAGGGAGATGCGGCTACTTTAGTCGCACTCGATGAATTTTCTCACCTTGAAGCAATTGAGAAATTAATCGACCAAGCGATACCCCAAGAGAAGTTAGAAGGCTTTAATTATTTACAAGAGCCCACCATACGATCTGTGGAGGCGCACCCGAAGCGTCGTCGCCGAAACAGTCGCTCTAGTCAGTTTGGTCGCCGTCGTTGATTATGAATTTGATTTTATTCGAGACGGTTTTTCAGCAGGCGCAATTAGCCGCTCCGGATCCTCGAACTAAACATATTCGATCCGTTTTACGAATTGAGAAAGGGGGTGTTTTCTATGTCGGATTTGTCAATGGTGATCGCGGCGTGGTTGAACTGAGTCAAGTCAATACGGATGGATCTATCGAACTTACTCTCTTAGAAACTGAGGCGGCACCGCCACTTTTGCCGATTGATTTAGTTATTGGTTTGCCGCGTCCACACAGTGCTCGACGAGTCCTTTTTGAGGGATCCTGTTTGGGAATACGATCGATGCATTTTTTTCAATCTGAACGGAGTGAGCCCTCCTACGCTCAGAGTCGCTTGTGGCAAAAAGCTGAGTACAGGGAACGCCTACGCCTTGGTGCTGAGCAATCTTTTACTACTTATCTTCCAACGGTTCATTTCGGAGGCACCCAAGAGGCAGTTCTTTCTAAATTTGCAGAGTACCCGAGAAAAGCTTGTTATGTTCTAGATAATTATTCGGCTGAAGCATCATTGGGCAGTTTGATTGAGTCGCTGGTAAGGGGCACGGACGCGGCGAGCTTCAGCTCGGGTGGTGTCGTTCTTGCTTTCGGCTCAGAGCGAGGTTGGACAGAGGGTGAACGAGCTGTTTTTGCGGAGGCAGATTGGCAATTTGCCCACTTGGGTTCACGGGTGTTGCGCTTGGAAACGGCGGTCGTTTCAGCAGTTTCCATTCTCGCCGACCGATTGGGGCTCGGACTGGAGGGCACTCAGTCCCGCTTATTACATCTTTACGATTGACCGAAAAATTCCCTCTTTCATTTTTAGTGAGTGCGTTATAATTTCTTTTTCTAGATATGGTTCGCTTGTTTAGCATAGTATGTGTCTTTTGTCTGTTCGCTTGCTCTTCCGAGCCGGTTTCCACCGTGGAGGAGACTGATGAACGGCAGTTTAGACTGGCTAAAGACTTCCAGAGCCAAGGGCGCTATGAAGATGCCTTGATCACTTATCTCGGTTTGATTGCCTATCGCCATGATTCTCCTGAATCGCATTTAGAGGTTGGGTATATTTACTTACAAACACTCAAAGATCCGGTAAGATCCATTTATCACTTCGATCGCTATTTAGAGTTAAAACCTGAGTCCGAGCGTGTACCTCAAGTGAAACAATTAATCGAAACGGCAAAGCTTGCTTTTTTACGACAACTGCCCACCAAGCCATTTCAGGGTGACTTGGACCGCCTTGAGCTTTTAGAAATTATCGCTGATTTAAGGGATGAAAATTCAGCTTTAAAGCAAAAGTATAACCGAGCTAGAAATGATTTAGCTAGCTTGCAGGCTTCGTCCAATCGAAATGAGAGCGGGGTGCTGTCCGACTATGCTGAAGCTTCTTCGCCGCTCAATTCAAGTCGTTCTATGCTCGGCTCGTCCAACTTTGGAGTCAATCCAGCGAATCAGACCACGGGTGCTCAGTTGGAGGATCCTCCCATTAATCCTAGATTAGTTCCTAAAAGTTATGTCGTAAAATCCGGAGATACCTTGAGTAAAATCAGTAAGCAATTTTACGGTACAGAGAATCGATGGAATGATATTTACCAAGCAAATCGAGATCGCTTGTCCAGTGCGCGTTCGCTCAGGGTAGGGCAAGAATTGTTGATTCCTTAATCCCGCTAAGCGTTTCCTTATGCAAATTTCTCAGGCACGGGTTTTTCAGTTTAGAAATATCGGTTTTTGTGATCTGAATCTTAAAGGGCAGAATCACTTTATGCTCGGAACGAATGGGCAAGGAAAATCGAATTGTCTCGAGGCAATCGCTTTTATCTCTGCCCTAAGATCCTTCCGAACCCAATCGAACAAACCCCTGCATCAAAAAAATACGCATGAGTTTCGTTTATTTTATGTGATTGAGCACGAGCGCTTGGGAACAACTGAAGTAGAACTTCGCATACAACGGAACAAAAAATCTCTATTCATTGATGGAGAGCCGATCACGCGCCTAGCTGATTTTATTGGCTTATTTCCCGTCGTCCCCATGCATTCAGGAGATTTAATGATATTAAAAGGTGCTCCGGCAGAGCGTCGGCGTTTTTTTGATATGACGCTTGCCTCTGTAGATCCCGATTACTTTCTTGCTTTGCGCAGTTACCACCGCGCGATTCAAGAGCGCAATCGATTGCTTAAGCTACCATCCGATGACAAAGCTTTTGACGCTTTTGAAGGAGTGTTATCCGAGTACGCACATACCATAGTCGAGAAGCGCAGGTCAGGTATAGCGCGCATTGGGGAGATTTTATGTGAAATTTATCAATCGTTTTCTGAGGATGGGGAGGGGCCAGAGTTAAATTATCAGCCGAATAGTGTCGTGAACTCTGAAGAGGCATTTCGCAGTTTGTACGCAGAAAATCGAAGTAAAGATCGCTTGCTCGGAGCGACTCAAAATGGTCCGCATCGAGATGATTTCGCTCTGAATCTTGCCGTGGGTGGCGCCAAGGAGTATGGTTCCGATGGACAACAACGGGGGCTCTGCGTCGCACTTCGAATGGCACAAGCGGCTTTATTTGAATCTCGTTTGGGACTCAAGCCAGTGCTTTTAATCGATGATATTTTGGGTGAGTTAGATCCGGTGCGTAAAGAGAGTTTTTGGCAAGCCTGTCCGCAGGGCGTTCAGATCATTGCTTCGGGGACGCATTTTTCGGTGGGCGAACAGCACCGAGACTGGAAAGTTTGGCAGGTTTGCAAAGGGGAGTTCTCAGTGGCGCAGGAATGAGCGAGTCTCGGCAATCACAATCAGTAATCAGAATTTTGGAAGCGAGAGTTCTTCGACAAGGCTTAGTTCATTTTCTGGATTACAGTTAGCGCGTAGGCCAATGAATCCATTTTTGTGCGAGTCGTAATACGGCCAGAGGAGCGTTCGATCAGTTTCGGGTATAGGGAGTGTGTCAATTTCAGATCGACTGAAAAATTGGAAATGCCCTTCGTCAATAGATGGGGGCAGTTCTTTAAGCGGGCAATGGGCATTGAAGAGAAACATCAGCCAATGTCCGGAGCCTTCGTAGCTTTTCTCTGAGATATAGCCAAAGCAGTGGAGGTCTTCGTCCTTGAGTTTAAGTTTAATTTCTTCTTGAGTTTCCCTGCGTGCACATTCGTAAGGCGATTCTCCAAGCGTCATATCCAACTTTCCACCAATCGGACTCCAACAGCCCTTGTTGGGAGAGTTTGCCCGCTGGATCAGTAAGAGTTTGCCTTGATTATTTCGTACGAAGACAAGGCAGCTGATTTTAAATGGGAGGGTGGGTGGAGGCTTTGTATCCATGTAATTGCCTATAGTTATGAGGTTTTTTGAGTTTTTTTACAGAAATAATTTTATTTTAGTTGCATTATTTTACATTAATCGTAGCAATTACACCTTGATTCTGTTTGCCATGCTTATGTGCATGAATACAGGGTTTACTCCGAGCTGGTGACAAACGCTCCTTCAGTGCGATTTTTCAGTAAGCTCATTGAACAGTTGTACCATATCGAAGAACCTCATTTAATAATCTACAATCGCCAGTTACCTCAATCCTAAAGTTTACCCCGAACCAACTCTGTATCTATTCTGCGTTAGGTGAGGCTTTTTAATATTTCAACTATGTATTTACGCTCCACTAAACTTTTTTTAATTTGTATTCTTTCAGGTTTTTATGCCTGTCTAGCCCTGCAAGCCCAGATTGTAACGGTTGAAAAAGTAAAGTTTTCTTCAATGAAGAATGATTGGTTGCTCGGAGAAGTTGAAATTATGACCGATCGCAACACAAGTCAGGATGCGGTTTCACAGGAATTTGTCGAAAATGTATTTGTTCGGCTCTACTTAGGCTTTGAAAATAAAGAGCTTCCCGGAGGCATTGATTACTTTTATTCTTCGGCTAAAATCATGATTCTAGAAAAGGGAGATCGCAATACGGTGCGTTTCTTTATTCCCGATAAAGTAATGAAAGTCTATCGTTACCGACTGCCTGAGTACTATTATGCTGAGGTGCTAATTGGCAGTAAAGCTCAACAAATGAATGCGCAATCATTCAGTTCAAAATTTCGAAGTCGCGAAAGTTTAAATAACTTTATGCAAAAAGCACGCCAAGGAATGACTAGTAATTCCGGTAAACTTATGCCTAGTTACATAGCACCAGATGCTGTCCGTGGGAGTGATCCCGATGCACCGATTTATCGTATAGATTTTAACCTCAATTAAGAGCCAAAAGATTGATTAATGAGCCAAGAACTAAATCGTTTAATTATCAATTGTGGATCCAGTCATGTTTCCGCCAGTATCGTCTCTAAGCAAGGAGATAAGCTGAAAATTGAAAAATCCTTATCCGTTCCCCTAGAGTACGATTTTCAAGATGAAGATGCGTGGTTAGATGCAGTAGCCGATGGGATTCGTGATATTGTCCGAGAAGGAAAATTATCAGGTAACGCCAACTTTATTATACCCGGCAATCAAGTTTTGGCTAAAACGATTCGAGTTCCCAGTGTGGACAAGGTAAAGCAAGCACAAGTACTTGCTTTTGAAGCCCAGCAAAACCTTCCATACGAATTAGATGAAGTTGTTTGGGATAGCCAAATATTAAATGATGACGGAATAGAAACTGAAGTCTTACTCGGTGCGTGTAAGCAAGAAACCATCAATGGCTTCTGTGAAGTCATTCAGCGTTCTGGGCTGGTCATTGATTCTATTAATTCCTCCTCAGTTTTAACTTATTCTGTATTGGAATACTCTGAGCCAAATTTAGAAGACGATGTTCTTTTGATCAATGTCGGTGCGCGTTCTTCGACTTTACTGTTTAAAAATGAAGAAGGGTTCTTTTTCCGAACGATTAATTTGGGTGGTAACACGCTGACTCAATTTATATCCGATACCTTGGGCAAGGATTTTGCTGAGGCGGATGATATCAAACGTCGTTTTTTTGCCGAGGAAGATGCTTTGGACAAAGAAAGTTCAGCGGTTAAGTTAATGCAGACGAGTGTTTCTAACTTCACTCGACGTTTTGCTCAAGAAGTCACTCGCTCGATTGTAATGTACCGCAGGCAAAAAGGCGGTGATGCTGTAAAGCGCATTTTTATAACTGGTAAAGGCTCTAACTCTCCCTTGGTACGAGAAAAATTAGCTGAGTCTTTAGATCATGAAATTGAACTATTTGATGCCTTGAGTGGGGTCGAATTAGCTCCAGCGCTCGATGCAGATCGAGATACCTTGAATTTCGAATTGAGTGAAGTCGTTGGGGAAGCAATTAAAGAATTTAAACTAGTTGAAAACTACGGAAATTTAAATCTGCTGCCACTAGCAATCCGTCAAGAACTCAAATTTATCCGTCAAAAACCTATTTTAGCGCTCGCTGCCGTTTTGATAGCTGTCTTCCCATGGATGTTTTATTTTGGGCTCTCTAAAGCTACAGATTTGACTGTCGATTCATCCGCTTCTCTGAAAGAGTTGGCAGGACCTTTCGAAAGGAACAAGGCAGTGCTGGAAGCAAATACGGTCAGGTCAGAAGTTCTCAGCGAGTCCATCAGTCAAGTCGAGGGTCTGGTTGATACAAAAACAAACTGGATTCAATTTTTTGCTGATTTGCAAGCGAGTATCTTCAACGCAAAAGATGTTTGGATTGACGATTTGACAGTGATCCGTCCCGAAGCCTATGTAGATGAATACGCCGATGAATACGGGGATGATTATGATGATTACGGTTACTCAGATAGTGATTCTGGTGAGGAAGGAAGTGAAGAAACAGCGCTGGATTATGAAGTGATCGTCAAAGGAAAAATGCTGGTTCGAGAGCCGTCTAATGCCATCAATCAAGATGTCTTAGCCAACCGCATCAAGCAATTGCAAGCCAGTTTTGAAGATTCAAACTTTGTCACGGCATCCAAACCGCCGAAAATTTCTTGGAAGTATCTCAGTGATGGGCTCAAGGTATTACCTTTTGAGATTAATTTAATCATTGATACAGAAAAACCACTCTAATTAGATTACTTGCTCTATGGAATTTTTCAAAAAACACCCTATCTTTTTTTCAGGCATTGGCCTTTGTTCAATATCGCTATTAGTTGGATTAGTATTTTCCATCTTAGCTGCTCTTGAACTCGGGGATGCTTCCAAAAAGTATCAAAAAGCAGATCGCTTATTCAGTCGCTTAATGGCATCTAATCCCTCTCCCGTCGCTGAGAATGTTGAAAGCTCGGATTTCAATGTGATGGAATTGTCGGATAAACTTCAGTCTATGCGAGATGAACTAGAGCGCGGTACGGAAGTTGAAGCCTCATTGGACGGCGTGCGTGTTATGGCTGGTATTCAGCAATACATTTCGAAATTTAAAGCATTAGCTAATGAGAATATGGGCGACAATGGGCCTGCACCGATTGAAATCCCTGATGACTTTGCTTTTGGTTTCGATCGCTTTAAGCTCGAGACAACCGTACCAGAAAAAACAGAAGAGATTATGCTTCTGGACAAGCAAAGAGACATTCTCGATTATTTGATGACGGAATTATTTGCTACTAATCCGCAGGGCATTGTCGCAGTAGCTAGAGAGTCTGCAAAAGTTTTGCGTGCGGAAGACGAAGAGGTTTTTTCAAATGATCCGTCCATTTTTGATATCAGTTCATCTGTGACTTCTAAAGTTGAAGGGGCCATTGATACCATTGCCTTTCAAATTACTTTTTCAGGAAAGACGAATTCACTGAGAGACTATCTTAATCGCCTGGCAGAATTTGATCGTCCCATCGTTGTTCGCAGTATTAATGTATCTCGCCCCAATGAGAGCGTGAAGACGAATACTAAAGAAAAGAAAAATGATAAATTGGTTGCTCTTTTTGGTAAAGAAGTAGAAAGCCTACAAGCCGAGCAAAGAAAAGAGCCCGTGGTTACAGAAAATGTTTCAGAGTTCACGCTCACGCTCGAATATATTGAGATCATTCTTCCCGAAGATATCGCCCAAAGTGATTCCACGGAAGGTGAAAGCATTTAATGCCCATTTAAATTTGAAGTAGAAGATTGTTGTATTGCCATACTTATGAAAGAATTGAACGAAAAATTAATTATCGCCATTGCTGGAGTACTTCTGCTGGCTGGATTAGCATTTTATGTCCTATTTCCATCCGAAAAGTCTCCCATGACGGAAGAGCCTACTTCCGTAAAAGCCTATGATAGTATTGCGCTCCCGACATCTGTAACCGTGAATGCGGATTGGCCAGAGGCTCAAGAACAAGCAAAGGGAGAACTGTATGATTTGTTCACACCACCCGAAATCTATGTAAATTCAAGAGGTGAGTTTGTTTTTCGAACACCGTACTTTGTCTCTTCCGACGATCCCTTCGGCATTGAATTAGTTGATGTGGTTAGAAACCCCTACCGATTCCAATTGGATGGATTTGTTGAGGAAGACCGCAGCGATTCTAGTAAAACAACAATTTTAATTCACAGCGTGGCTGACGGAAGAAGTTTGCGCATGTCACCCCAGTCAACTAACGAAGAATACGGTATTGAGCTTCTAGATTGGTCGGTATCGACAAATAGTGATCTAGACGAAAATACACGCGTGGTCGCTCGCTTAAAATTGCGTGATTCCATAACTAATCGCATTGTCAATTTGCGACACGATCAAAACTTGTACGAAGAAAAAATTTCAGTCCTCTTCGCAGTTGAAGGCACAAACGAACAGTACATCTTGGACGGGGTCAATACGAGCTTCTTCATTGATGACATCGAGTACCGTCTCGATGCAATTGATGTTGAAAATCAAACCGTATTGGTAACTAAGTTGATTCCGGACAATGATCCTATCACGGAATTACTGCTTATTCAGTCACCAGAAGAAGCATCTGAAGAAGAAATGGATACGGATTCATCTAGCTTTGAAGATGCGTTTGATTCATTTTTTTAAACTAAAAATTATCGCCTGTCTAAACTATTAATTTGCTCAAATAAACGGAAAATATTATATGAAAAAAACTCCTGCTAATAAACTCCAATGGGTAGTCACTATCGGTGCTATTTTGTTGGGATTAAACTTATCGACTCCCTCACTATTTGCTGACGATGCAAATACGAGCGAGAAGGTACAACTGATGTCTGAAGTACTCCGCGCTCGTGATGCTGGA
>MDTB01013883.1_pt1 | contig 53113 bp, 56 predicted proteins | sample 811161 | NCBI WGS metagenome assembly MDTB01 (sample SAMN05326650, study PRJNA326480) | marine metagenome | isolation source: seawater | place: Mediterranean Sea | collected 2009
ACTCTAACCTGCTATTACGCAAGTCACGAGTGAAATTAGATATATTGATCCTTTTTTGATTCTCAGCGGTTCCAACCTGCATCTGAGATATTTCTCTTTTCGAAAAAGAGACAAAATTCTGGACATCGGAAAGGCGTTTCTTCGTTACTACCAAGCCTGCACTTTTGTATTTGATCACCTGACGGAAGTGACCTGCTCCGGTAGTGTCTACAGTCTTTGCGTACATCCATGATATGAATTTTACATGAAGTATGGGAAGTCTTGGCATTAAGAGTTAACACTCCTGAAACAATTTGGAAACAAAGAGAATATATGTTTATCGTGCCATTATTTTCTCGTTTTAGGAGTATGTATGAATTCAGGTGATATCGCGTGGATGCTTATTTCGACAGCTTTAGTTGTATTTATGATTCCGGGTCTTGCTCTTTTCTATGGGGGCATGGATAGGTCAAAAAATGTTTTAAATATGCTAAATATGAATATGTATTGTCTTGGAATAGTTCCACTTCTATGGGTTACTTTTTCATGGACTCTTGGAAATAGTTCCGACGGATCAGGTTTCTGGGGTGGTGACCTTATCGGAAACTGGGATCAATTTGGACTTGAGGGTCTTAATATGGATTCAGAGTCGCTTATATTTGTTGCATTTCTAATGACTTTTGCTTCTATTACTCCAGCTCTGATATCGGGTGCTGTGGCTGACCGTATGAAATTCTCAGCGTGGGCTTTGTTTGTTCCAGTTTGGACTCTCTTAGTTTATACACCTGTCACTTACTGGGTCTATAGAGGATGGCATCATGAGATGGGTGCTATTGATTTTGCTGGAGGAACAGCAATACATATCAATGCTGGTGCTGCATCTCTTGCCTTGATCCTTGTTTTAGGTAAGAGAAAGGGTTGGCCATCTGAATCATCACCTCCTCACAACTTACCTCTTGTAATGTTGGGTACTGGTATACTGTGGTTCGGTTGGTTTGGATTTAATGCAGGGTCTGCTGGGGCAGCAAATGGACAAGCAGTTCAAGCTTTACTGAATACTTTTGTCGCTGCAGCAGCGGGAATGATCGGATGGATATTGATAGAGAAAATCAAAGGTGGTAAGCCAACGACCTTAGGCGCTTGTTCGGGGGTTGTAGCTGCGTTAGTTGCTATTACTCCAGCTGCTGGTTATGTAGGAGGGCTTGCAAGTATTGTCTTTGGACTTGTAGCTGGGATTGGTTGCTATTTCCTTATAGGACTAAAGAACAAATTTGGTTATGATGATTCACTTGACGTCGTAGGCGTCCATGGCGGTGGCGGGATTATAGGAGGTTTGCTCCTTGCTCTCTTTGCTGACAACTCAGCTATTAATGCTGAACCGGGAGGATTTCAAGACGGTGTCTTCTTCGGGGGTGGAGAATTATTCATAGATCAAGTCGTCGCTATGGCTTCGGTCATAGGATTCTCTTTCGTGTTGACATTCGTTATCGCTAAAGCGATAGATGCAACAGTAGGCCTTCGAGTTTCTGAGGAAGATGAAGTAGCAGGGTTAGATCAATCACAGCACTCTGAAACTGCCTATAATTTGTAAAAGAACCAACTCTAAGAAAGGCCTCTTGAGGGTTAAGGGTTCCAAAACTACAATAAGTGGAATACGGTAGAGTCATGTCAATCGTTGCTGAACGAAAGAGGCTCCTTGCGGACCGAGAACTTCGGGGTTCTGAATTCACTTTACAACTAAGCGATGCTACCGATCAGTGGCTGCAGGACCTATTCTCAAGCGTTGTAGATAACAGGCAAGATTTAGCATTAATAGCAGTTGGAGGATACGGTAGGCGTGATCTATCACCCTTATCTGACCTTGATGTTCTTCTCCTCCATAATGGTGCACAAGATATTGAATCTATAGCTGAGGCGCTTTGGTACCCAATATGGGATCAAGGGGGAAATCTTGGGCATTCAGTCCGAACGATAACTGAAACTCTAGATTTAGCTAACGAGGATCTTGACACCGCAACATCCCTTTTATCTTGTCGAATTATTGCTGGATCTCAATTGCTTGCTGATGAACTAGCTGGCCTCGCATTGGAGCAGTGGAAAAGTAAAACTAAACTATGGCTCCCAAAATTGGCTGTATCAATTCATTCACGACATCGCGCAAAAGGCGAAGTTGCTTTTATGTTAGAACCTGAGCTCAAGGAAGGCCGCGGTGGACTCAGAGATGTACATGCGATGGGCTGGGCTAATTTAAATGGTCAGGGCCCATTTGAAGTTGAGCATCATCAACTTCTTGAGTGTTACGAAGTTATTTTGAGAGCGCGCGTTGAGTTACACAAGCAGACAAACCGTTCAAGCGACAAACTTTTGCTTGAACAACAGGATGCAGTTTCGGAAGCGCTTGGGTATGAAGATGCAGATCTTTTAATGACTGATGTATCTGCTGCGGCGAGACGAATTTCTTGGAATATAGATGAGCTCTGTTACGTCATTGAAAATGCTGGTCTCTCGGGCGTTTGGAACTTTGGGCGAAAGGTAGGGGATACGATAACTGGCAAGAGAAGACCGGTTTCTTCAACGTGGGCATCTGATTCTGAAATAACAGCTGAAAAAGTTCTGCGTATTGCTTTGCGCACTGCTAAAAACAAGGAACGGTTTTCTCCTGAACTGATCACTCGTCTGCGTGAAGCGGAATTAGCTATACCTGATCCATGGACTGATGAAATTCGTCAATTATTCATTGATCTACTCTTGGTTGGTCATGATGCGATACCAGTATTTGAAACTCTGGATCAACTTGATTTATTCGTTCCATTTTTACCCGAATGGAAGCCAGCACGAAGTCGGCCACAACGTAACGCGTATCATAGGTTTACCGTTGATCGTCATTTGCTTGAGACTGCTGCAGAAGCTTCAAAACTGGTGGACCGTGTTAAACGCCCCGATCTATTAGTCGTTGGAGCACTCCTTCACGATATTGGAAAACCCTACCCAGGTGATCATACTGAAGTGGGTGTGGAATTAATAAAAACTATCGGTACGCGAATGGGTTTCAACAAAGCTGATATTCGAACACTGATTGGAATGTGTGAACACCACTTACTTCTTCCTGATATTGCAACTAGAAGAGATCTTGATGATTTCGATACTATTCAGACTGTCGGGAAATTATTGACAACGGTTGAATCCGTAAGGTTATTACATGCGTTAACTGAAGCAGATTCAATAGCTACTGGGCCTGCTGCATGGAGCACGTGGAAAGCTGGACTTGTCCAAGATCTTGCTAATCGAACATCTTCATATCTAGAAGGTGGTGCTGGAAGTATCATTGAGAGAACATTTCCTACTCCAGAACAGTTGCAAATGATGCGGAGGGGAATGATGAAAGTCGAGGGAAATGCGGATCGGTTAACAATTATGGAGATTGATCGCCCGGCTGTTTTTGGGAGAGTTGCTGGAGCACTATCCTTATGTGGTTTAGATGTTTTAGAAGCTATAGCTCATACCGAATATGGAATGGTGCTTGCGATTTTCCGAGTTGCCCCAAATACAACGAAAGATATTGACTGGGATTCTGTTGGCGCTTTTGTTCAGGATTCTGTTCGTGGAAGAGTTGCTATTGCTGCGCGATTAGCAGAACGAATGAAAACCTATTCTTTTCAGCTTTCACAACAATTTCCTGACAGAGTGGTAGATACTGATGTGAAGATAGATAACGAAACATCTTCTTCAGCAACTGTTATTGAAGTATCGGCACCCAATGGTATGGGATTGCTATACCAAATCACGAGAGCTCTCAGTTCGCTGGATCTTAATATTTTAAGTGCTAAAGTTCAAACATTAGGTTCTGACGTTGTCGACTCCTTTTATGTTCTGGACAACGAGGGAAAAAAAATTGATAATAAATCACATGCTGAAGAGGTTATGCAAGCGCTTAAATATGCAATAGAATCATCTACGGTAATGACTGGAATTAAAGCATGACTGACGAGCAACACTTAATTCGGTGGAGTGAAGCTCTTGCCGGTATAGCAAGAACAGGGCTCGCGTTCACACAAAGTCTTTACGAACGAGAGAGGTACGAAGAGGTCCTCCATGTGGCCTCAGAAATACATGCTCATATTTCGGAATCTTCTGACAGCGCAGAGAAAGTTTCCGAATGGATGAAATCAGTAGGTGAAGGTGTTCCTGGTTATGTTACGCCGAAGGTTGCTATAGGCGCTGTCGTAGGAAATGATAATGATGAGATACTTCTAATACAGCGAGCAGATTCCGGTGTATGGCTCTTTCCAACAGGCTTTGCCGATATTGGATATTCTGCAGCAGAGATAGCAGAAAAGGAAGTGCTAGAAGAGACGGGAATGCATGTAGAAGCTGTCAGAATAATCTCAATACTTGACGGAGTAAGGGCTAAATTTACTCGTATGCCGCTCTATTCAATAGTGTTCCAGTGCAAAGTAATAGGTGGTGAAATAAACCATCACCCTCTTGAATGCATTGATGCAGGATTCTTCGCACAAGATCAACTTCCCGAACCTCTTGCTGGTTCGGGAAACTGGGTTGACCATGCTTTCGCCGCAATACGTGGGGAGTCTATTGAGGTTGAATTCGATAAACCGCGTCGCCCAGTCTGGAAGTCAGAAGAGAACTTATAATAAAGTCTCTTAGTCTTGATCTCGCAAAAAATTTTCTACTTCTTTAACAAAGTTCTCTGGATCAGCGACTTCGTACTCGCCAGCGTCATAGCTTCCTTCAAGTTCATCTACATATTTTGATGTATCCTCGTCACCTTCAATTATCTGATTGATTTGTCTCTCATATGCTGAAGAAGCAATCTCTAAATCGGTAGTGTTCAAAGGGAGGCCAAGAATAATTTTTAGCTTGTCAATTAAAGCTAATGCTGCTTTTGGTGATTCAGCCCCGGCAACATAGTTAGGAACGGTTGCCCACAAGGACATATTATGGATACCAGCCTCAATAGCAGATTGGTTGATTACACCCACGATTCCAGTTGGTCCCTCATAAGAAGAACGTTGAAGACCATGCGCAATATTCAAATCTTCATTTTCGCTAACACCATGAATCAGCACTGGACGAGAATGGGGAACTTCAGCAAGCAAAGCACCCAACGTGATGATCATAGAAACATTATATTTTTGGGCAACATCTAAAATTTCGCCACAGAATGATCGCCAGTTAAGTTGTGGTTCAATCCCCTCCATTAGAAGTAGTGAATTATCACTTGATAAGGAAATAGTATTTTCAGGCCAACGAAGAGACCTTGTATCACCATCAAGATGAACCGTTGGTCTCTCCCGAGAAAAGTCGTAGTAATTTTCTGAATCTATAGTTTCGGCGCTTTGAGCATCTGTTTTCTCAATCAAATTACGTACTGCCCAAGTTGAAGCTCCACCTGCATCATTCCACCCAGCAAAAGCAACAATCATTACTGGCATATTTGAGGGCAAATCATCCCCGACTGTTTCAAAATCACTCATTACAAAAACCTTAACCATAGTTTTGCCAGATTTCTGTGCAAATGACCATTCGTCAGAAAGAAGGATACGATACTTTCATGACGACGATACGAATAGCAACTGAAGTAACTAAGTCCTTGGAGGAAGCTTACAAAGTGCTCATCCCACAGTTATCAACATCAAGTAATCCACCTAACGCTGAACAACTTCAAAATATTATTGATTCAGATTCTGCACAAATACTTATAGCTGAAGATGAACATGGAGAGATACTGGGAACTATGACCCTGATAATATTTCAAATTCCTACTGGAGTCCGTGCATGGATAGAAGACGTCGTTGTAGATACGAATGCTCGAGGAGCAGGAATTGGAAAACAATTAAATCTCACCGCTATTGATCTAGCTAAACAAGCAGGAGCAAAAACAGTAGATCTGACTTCAAGGCCTTCACGTAAGGCAGCGAATCAACTTTACAAAAATATCGGGTTCGTCAAGCGAGATACCAATGTTTACCGATTCACTGTTGAGTAATCAATCTAATGTCAAAATATCAATTACGTAAAAAATTAAGATATGTTTACGTCTCGTTACTCACGGCCCCGATCGGGCAAACTCTCTTATTTCTTTTCTACGAAGTGGGTGAACTTAACCCAATACTAAGCAACTTTCTTGCTGTAACAATCGCTACGACTCCGAACTATCTCCTCAATAGATTCTGGGTTTGGAGGAGAAAATCAACTGGAACTATTCAAAATGAGATTCTGCCGTACTGGATGATAGCCTTTTCCGGATTGGGACTCTCAACTCTCCTTGTCTATTTAGCAGACTCCATTTGGGAAACATGGCTTGCCATAAACCTTGCAAACGCAATGGGTTACACATTGCTATGGGGAGCGAAATACTTCATTCTAGAAAAGTATGTTTTTAAAGAATCGTCAAACGCCTCTACCCACGAGCACAACTCCTTGTAACCTCTAATGATGAACCCAAACCAAATCAAAGTAGCTCAAGAAGTGAAGGGTTTTCTTCCTCAAAATGAAGCAGATGCTCTTTACAGCGCAGCAACTTCTTTAGAAGTCAAAGGACCATTACTCGAAGTTGGAAGTTATTGCGGAAAATCTACTATCTACCTTGGTTCAGCGGCACAACAGATGGGCAGAGTTTTGTATGCATTGGACCATCACCGAGGTTCAGAAGAAAATCAAAGTGGGTGGGAACACCATGATCCAGAGCTGATAGACAAACGCATTGGTGTTATGGATACGCTTCCCTTTTTCAGGCGAGCCATCTTTGATGCTGGACTTGAAGATTCTGTTGTTGCACTTGTAGGGCAATCGGAAGTGATAGCGAATAATTGGGCTACCCCTCTAGCATTCTTGTTCATAGACGGAGGGCACGGAGACAATCCTGCAAAAGCTGATTTCAATGGTTGGGTCCCAAAAGTTAAAGAAGGTGGGTTGCTTGCAATCCATGATGTATTTCCCGATGAAAAAGACGGAGGTCGTCCTCCATACGAACACATTTACCTTCCAGCTATTTCAAGCGGAGATTGGAACGAGATAATCGTTGAAGGATCGCTTAGGATTTTAAAACGGATATAACACTAACCGACTAGACTTAAGTTTTGTTCATAAAGATCAGGAGAATAAATGAAAAAAGATGATTTAGTACCCGATTTTGAAGCAATCAACCAAGAAGGCGCTCTTGTCTCCTTATCTGCTTTCTTAGAAACGGGACCAGTAGTTCTTTTCTTCTACCCTAAGGCTATGACACCTGGTTGCACTGTTGAGAGTTGCCACTTTCGTGATCTTGAGTCTGAGTTTGCTGAGTTGGGTGCACAGCCCATCGGAATTAGCACCGATCAAGTCGAAAAGCAGAAAGAATTTGATAGCTAAAACCAACTTGGATTCCCGTTGCTTTCAGACCCTGACCAAAAAGTTGCCTCAATACTTGGAGCGAAACGTATGGGTCCATTTGGAAATAGAAGAATCACTTACGTGATAGCTCAGGATAGAACAATATTAGAGGTTATCAAGAGTGAAACTAATATGAATGTTCATGCCGACAGCGCCTTAGATGCATTGCGCAACAATCTCTAAAATTCTTCTAAGAAGTTATGATTTGAAAAGAGTTGGGATGCCCCGGTGATTCCCATGAGCGAGTCCGCTGCAAGAATAACAGCAGCCGCAGAGTAGGTAGAGTATTCTTCTTCAGGGAATGAAACTAATTCAGGGTAAACCATTCCAGTTAAGTACTGTCCCTTTTCATTTCGATATTCTCTAATTTGATTAAAAAGAGAAATAGCATGCTGAGTTTCTCCAACGCTCTGATAGGCGATAGCGCATTCGCAGGTTTCTGCGGTTGTTATCCATGGCCTGTCCGAGACGCACCTGATACCTTTACCTTCCATTTCAAAAATCTCGTTCTTTTCAGCTAGATGACGTTTACCTGATTCTCCAGTAACCACACCGGTCAAAACTGGGTAATACCAATCCATCGCCCATCTTTGTTTAGGAGCGAACGCATCAGGATTGGTTCGTATTACAGTTGCAAGTTTTGAGTACGCGTCTTCCCATTCTTTCTTTTCGTATCCTAATTCTGTAGCGATCCTGACAGCGCTTCTGATTGAATGGGCGATACTTGACGATCCCGTCAATAGAGCGTAGGACCAAGGTGTCCCATCAGCATGCCGAGCCCAAATAACTTCACCTCGGTCCGTTTGCATATCCACGACAAAATCAATCGCAGGTTCAACTACGTTCCACATAGACTCTAAAAATCCAGAATCGTTAGATATTAAATAACTATGTAGTACAGCAGTTGCGATATAAGCAACACAATTAGAGTCAATTTTATCTTGCTCTATTTCATTCTCTAGATAATAGTTATGCCAAGACCCATCCTCCCGCTGTATCTTTTCAAGCCATTCGTAGCCTTTTAGGGCCTCATCTTCCAAGCCGGCGGTATGGAGGGCCATAGCAGCCTCTAAATGATTCCATGGATCAGCATGACCGTTAGGGAACCATGGAATCATCCCGGTTTCTAATTGCCATTCAGCTATCGACTCAGCCGTTTGTTTCAACTCGTTAGGTGTCATAACGATATCTTGGGGCTCGAGGGTCAATGAATGTCCTTTATTAAGAGAATTCTGTTTTCTGAGCATAGACTATCGCACTCTTACCAAGAAGAGGTTGAAGGAGTTTCTCAGCGTATCTTGTGACTCTTGGTTGCTTAACGATATCCCAAGTAAGAAAACGTAAATACAATTTTACGAACCGATTTGAATCATTCTTGGGACCAACAGCACATTTTAACCACCAGTAAGGGGAGTGAAGAGCGTGCGCACGATGGTAATCAAATGGAGAAAGGCCTTTTAATCGCATCTTTCTTTTGATCTCATTTTTTTTATAGATACGAACATGGCCTCCCACTTCTTTTGGCGCATGGTATTCATCCGATAACAGCCAACAAATCTTCTCTGGAAGAAACGCAGGAATCGTTACAGCAATTCTTCCATTAGGTTTAAGGACCCGAAATAGTTCTTTCAACGCTACTTCATCTTCCTTAATATGCTCAAGGACTTCACTGGCGATGATTCTGTCGAATGTATTGTCGTTAAACGGCAGTGCTGTAGCGTCCCCTGCACAAGCGAATGCTACCGACGAAGAATCTATTTCGGAAGCTTCTATCATGGCTGCATAGGTTGCTCTCACTTCAGATAATTCGGGAAGGGCCATATCGCATGCAACTACAACAGCACCTCTCCTCAGAGATTCATAAGCATGACGTCCAAAACCACAACCCAGATCAAGAACTTTGTGTCCAGGAAGCAGATCTAACCGCTCATAATCAACAGTGAGCATTATTGTTTCTTTACTTCCCAGTTATTTAGTAAACTTCTGCAATGTTCAGCTGTAGTGATGGCTGATTCTCTCCAACTCCACTTTTCAATAACGCGTTGCCTCCCTGCTAGGCCGATTTTTTGACAAAGTTCAGGGTTTTGAAAGGCATATTTAATCTGTTCAGCTAATGCATCGCTATCTCCAGGTGGCACTGCTAAACAAGTTTCTAAGTGAGGGCCTGCGACTTCAGGAAGAGCTCCACCAGTGGAAGCTATAAGTGGTGCCCCGCAAGATAGTGCTTCAATTGCAGGTATTGAGAATCCTTCGTATAAAGAAGGAACAATAGCAACTTCTGCAGAGGCAAGAAGATCTACTAATTCTCTATAACTGATTCCTTGATTGAATCGCACGATATCGCTGAGTCCTAGTTGTTCGAGCGTTTCGGCAGTTGTACTTCCTTCTCGCTGTTTTCCAACAAGTTCAAGATGCACATGGGGAAACTCATTTCGTACTTTGGCTATCGCTTCTAGAAGAAACTTTTGGCCCTTTAGCGGAACATCCGCACTCGCAGTTGAAACAATTCTTCCAGTGACTCTTTCGATATTATTCTGCGGGGCGAAAAAGTCAGTATCAATTCCGATCGGAACAACATGAATTTTATCAATATTGACTTTGTGGTCTTTGCTGATATCTTCTCTTGACGATTCAGATACTGTAATTATCCTTTGAATCTTTTGGCACACCCTTGTTTGCATTCTTGTAAAGGCATACCATCGTCGTTTCCCAAAGCGCTCAAAAGTTGTGCGGGCATTATCGAGCTCTAGTTTCCGATCTACTGTTATCGGGTGATGAATTATTCCAAGTATCGGTAATCCTAATTTCTTTTGAATTTTCAAATTACCGTAGGCCAAAGAGCCATTATCAATTACAAGATCAAACTCTCCGGCACGTTCTTTCAATGCTCTGAAAGCACGCAGAGAAAAGGAGAGAGGTTCAGAGAAATTTCCTGTTAGATAGGAGCAAATCTCAACGAAATCAGGAAAATCCTTTATTTCCCAAAAACCAGGTATACGACCTGGGAAATGATCATTGAAAATTTCGAGACTAGGAAACTCGTGAAGAGGAACTTTCTCGTCCAAGTCTGGATAAGGGGGCCCACCGAAGACTTCAACGGTATGACCGAGTTCCACTAAAGCCTTACTCATTTCTCGAACATACACACCTTGTCCGCCAACATGAGGTTTGCCACGATAGGCAAGCATCGCAATCCGCAGTTTCTGTGGGTCATTATCTTGTGACACGGTATTCCTTAGGTTCAGCCTTTAAGGGTATGGACATTGGGCTTCAAATCAATTCAAAATTGCATCATTTTTGTATTTTCGATTTTGGATTTTTTTATCTAGTCTAAAATGATTAGCTGATTCGTGGCACCACTTTTAAGGAGTTAGTTTGCGAGCTTTAGTTCAACGAGTTTCTGAAGCATCAGTGGAAGTTGAAGGTTCAGTAGTTGGAGCTATTTCAAAAGGACTTCTTATCTTTATAGGCATTACTCATAGCGACTCTAAAGAAGTAGCTAAAAAGTTAGCTAATAAAATTACTGGTCTCCGAATTTTTGAAGATCAAAATGGGCAAATGAATTTCTCAACCAAGGACGTATCCGGAGAATTCCTTGTGGTGTCACAATTTACGCTGTATGGAAATGTTGATAGCGGAAGGAGGCCAGGTTGGACCGAAGCGGCACGACCTGAACAGGCTGAACCTCTAATTGAATATTTCATTGAATGCTTGGAAGCATGTGGATTGAAAGTTGAAACTGGAATCTTTCAAGCTGATATGGATGTTCAACTCATCAACCAAGGCCCAGCCACATTATTGATTGAGGTGAATTAGCGCTCTTTTCTAGAGTAGATGAAAGCTATACCCAGCGACAGAATTGAGATAATGATCATGGGGAAAGGACCCACACGAGTCGCAATGGTTAACCCATTTCTCAACTCAACCTGGCCTTGTAAGACTTTCATCTCAGAGATAGAAGTTCGTTGTAGCACTTTGCCATCTGAGTTGATTATCGCACTGAAGCCAGTTGGTGCTGCTTGAAGAACCCAACGACCATTTTCAATAGCTCTTAACTGCGACGAAGCAATCTGTTGTGTTTGTAGAATTCTTAGCCAATAGCTTGACCCATTTGTAGGGTTTAACAGAATTTGCCCTCCATTTTGAATCGCTGACCTTGACCGGTCTTCAAAGAAAATTTCCCATGAAATAGAAATTCCTGCATCAATAGTGTTACCGCTAAGGTTCAAAAACAGATTTGGAGGTCCAGTCCCGGGAACGGTATCGCGAACTGGTAAATATTCGGGGGCAAACGGTTCGATGAGAGACCTCAAGGGAACATACTCGCCGAAAGGGACCAACCGAACTTTATCGTACCTATCGTAGATCTCTCCGTCTGGCCCAATAGTGACTGTTGCATTTGCGTTAGAAGTTTCATCTAATCGCTCAAAGATTCCTGCAAGCAGCCAGGTATCTAAATCTTGGGCGAGGTTACTTAATTCCGAACGCTCAGGCGAATCAATAAATAACTGGCGAAGGTTAACAACATCTTCTGGCCAAAGAACAATATCTGGATTTCCTTGGATTAACCCAGTTGCCTCAACATGTCGTTCAAAGACTTCACGCTCATCTGTGTTTATGGCACGGGTTCCTTGCTCACCTCCGCCTTGAACAATCGCGACGTCAATTGAAGAAATAACAGATCCCTTTGGCACGATTGTGCTGAGACCCCAAATGAGGAGAAGGACTGAGACGATCACACCTGTGTGTTTCCATTTTTTTTCCCAAAGCATCGCAAATGCCATTCCACAAATAATTACGAAAGCTGTGAGGAATAGTGGACCAAGTACTCTAGCGGTCTGGCCGAAGGGACTATCACTTTGTGACATCGCAATAGTCGCTAAAGGAACACCTCCAAAGGGCCACCGATACCGAACAGCTTCAATCAATGTGAATGCTGCCGGTAGAGCAATTAAACGGTGCAAGTTCCTCGGAATCAGACAAGTGGAAAGTGCATAGAGTCCACTGAATAGAAAACCCTGAATGAAGTAACCTGGAACTGTTAATGCGATCATCCAGAACGTCCCCGGAAAAAGCCACCCAACAGCAAAGCCGAATCCCGTAAAGAATCTAGATTTTGTTCCATGAGTTTCTTTTAGGGTTTGATCAAGCATGGCAAAAGCTATAAAAGCTAGAGGCCAGAAACCCCATGGAGGTAATGAAAGAACCAAACAGATTCCGCTAAAAACAGGTCTCAGAGTCTGCTTTCGCATAATGAATCTAAAAGAATTAGCGATGGATCTGAAAAGAAAAATGAAAAAATTGGCTATGAATCTGCAAAAAAGAACTATTTGCGAAGGAATCATCAGTCTTACCTTTGCATAAGAAAATTCTTAGCTTTTCTTGCCTGATCAATCCCATCCCGTATACAGGCCGACAATCCAATGCCTTTAAACGGCGACCCAGCTAGGAACATTCCTGGCATTTCAAGCGCTGCCTGCTGTCGTATAGCATTTACTTTCTCCCCATGGCCAAGCTCATATTGGGGAAATGAATTTGGCCACCGGGTAACCCTGATTGCCAGAGGGTCAGCTTTAATACCTGTTAAAGTTGTGAGCTCTCCATTAAGCTTTTCGATCAATGTATTGTCTTCCATGTCAAGTGCTTCCATATCACCGAATCTCCCTACGGAAAGTCTGAGGAATACTGTGGTGTCATTTTTAAGGTGAGCCCACTTTTCTGAGGTCCAAGAACATGCGGTGGTTAGTAAATTTTCATCTCGACCAACAAGAAATCCGCTTCCGTTGAATTGAGGAACATCATTCTTATTGAATGCGAATGTTATGAAAGCCATTGATGCATACTGAATGTCTGCCAGTAAATTTGACGTGTTCGGACAAGAGCCATGTAAAAGCTTTGCAGCGGAAAAAGCTGGGATACATAAAATCACGGCATCAGTTTGGTATTCCTGTGATCCCTTAATAACTATGGAATTGTCTGACATTTCAACTGATGTCACCCGTTCATTTCTCTGAATATTCGAATCAATTTCTTGCTCTAGTCTTTTAACTACTGTTTGAAGGCCATCAGGGTGTGTTAGAAAAACTGGGCTTGCAGGGTCCCTGTTTTGATTCTTAAGAAAGTCTTGTATCGACCTGACAAGACTAAAGTCTCCTTGACTTGCGCTGAACAACTGAGGAACACCTGACTCAAGACAAAGGTCGTCGGCATTTCCAGCGTTTATTCCTCCCAATAACGGGCCAACCAATCTGTCCATAACTTCGTCACCGAGACGCCGGCGAATAAGAGAGCCTACGGTTTCATTTTCTGTAGGTTTATTGTCAGGCAGAGTTAAATCAAGCTTTGCTCTTTTAATTCCTTCTTCGGTCAACAAAGACAGTTCTTCTAACTCATCCAGGTCCAGAGGAACTCCCAAGAAATGGCGTTTGGGTAAACTATGCATTTCGCCATCCACCCAAACTTTTGCTGGTTTACCTGTAGGAGGAACGAGTTCATTTCCCACACCAAGAGCGAAACATAGCTCACGCATTTCAGGATCACGAGTCAAAAAAGAATCAGGTCCCGCATCAATATTAAATCCTTCAATTTCACTCGTTAGGATCTTTCCTCCTAACCGCTCTGAACCCTCAAGAAGTGTGATTTCAAAACCTGATTTCTGAAGCTCAAGTGCGGCACTTAGACCAGAAATTCCAGCACCGACAATAGTAATGTTCACGAGCCGGTCCGATAATTATGAACTAAGTCAACTACTCTTTTGAGCACATCTGGGTTGACTTCTGGGGTTACACCGTGACCTAAGTTGAAGATATGGCCATACTGCCCAGCATTTCTTTCGAGAATGTCTGTCACTTCTTTAGAAATTAGTTCCCAATCGCCTCCAAGTATCGATGGGTCTAGATTGCCTTGTACAGATTTACCTACTCCGATACGCTTTCGTGCTTCATCAATTGGGACACGCCAATCAACTCCTACTACATCTGCTCCTGCAGCACTCATCAAATGAAGTATTTCTCCAGTTCCAACTCCAAAATGAATACGCGGGACAGAGTGTTCGGAAAGAGCTTCAAATATCTTTTGGGTGTGTGGGAGCACAAATTGTTCATATTGTGCAGGCGATAGGGAACCAGCCCACGAGTCAAATAATTGAACAGCGCTCGCACCAGCTTTTATCTGAGAAACTAACGACTCAATCGTGATATCTGTCAATCTCTCCATCAGAGAATCCCATAAAGACTTATCGCTGAACATCATTGCCTTTGTTTTCTGATATGAACGCGATGGTCCACCCTCAATTAGGTAGCTGGCAACAGTAAAAGGCGCACCAGCAAACCCTATCAATGGGATCTCAAGCACATCCACTAGCCGGTGAATTGTTTCAAGCACATACGGTGTATCAACATCAGGGTCTAAAGAACGCAAACGCTTCAAGTCTGATGATGACTTAAATGGGTCAGCCGTAACAGGACCTATTCCAGGTTCAATATCAACTCCGAAACCAATTGCATGAACGGGGACAACAATATCAGAGTAAAGAATTGCTGCGTCCACACCATAACGACGTATGGGTTGCAAAGTTATTTCAGTTGATATCTCAGGATCCCTAATAGCATTTAGGATGCTTCCTTCCTTCCGGAGTGCTCTGTATTCAGGGAGAGACCTGCCTGCTTGTCGCATGAACCAAACAGGCGTGTATTCAACCGGTTCGCCCCTACATGCTTTTAAAAAAGTATCATTTATGAGGTTTAAATCTCCCACAACATAAATCTAGAGCAGTTATCCACAATAAATGCTTCCAAACTCTTACAAATTAAATGCAAGGAAAACTGGTGATGAGAAAGATTAAAAGATCGCTAGAGTTGATAGCTACCTAAATGCTCTTAAATACGATCTTTTAAGGAGGTGATCCCCATTCATCCAGACTTTAAAGCTGAACAGGAATACATTGAAAATGCGTATGAAATTCTTGAGCGGGCTCATCTAGAGGCAAAGAAACTTCATAACATGGTTGAATCTGGAAAGGGTGGGACGCATCAAGCGAGATTTGAAAAGGATGTCATTGCTGACCAAGTTGGTAAACGATTATCCCAGCTTGATATTGGCGATGCATCATTAGTTTTTGGTCGAATTGATCAGTTTGGTGAAGACGATATGAACGAGTCTTTCTATATAGGACGAATCGCTGTGTGGGATGAAAAGCAGGACCCGATCACAGTTGACTGGCGTGCACCTATATCTGAGCCGTTTTATAGGGCGACAGGTCGAGAAGATATGGGATTAACCAGGCGCCGACACTTTGCCTCTAGAGGAAAAAAACTTTTAGGAATTGAAGATGAATTCTTTGGCGAAGACATCATTGATGATTCTGAGGCTCCTTATTTCAAAGGAAGGATGACTCTTGCTGCAACAATGGAACAAGCGCGAACAGGTCGACTTGGTGACATTATTGCCACTATCCAAGGCGAACAAGATGAAATTATAAGAGCATCTCTTGCTGGGCCTCTTGTGGTTCAAGGAGGACCAGGAACCGGGAAAACAGTTGTTGCTCTCCATCGAGCCGCTTATCTCCTCTATACCCATAGATTCCCACTTGAAGGCCAAGGAGTTTTAGTAGTTGGTCCTAATAGAGTGTTTCTCACTTATATTGAACAAGTTCTTCCATCTTTAGGAGAAGCAGGTGTGCACCTTGCCGTCTTGGGTGACCTTGTCCATAGAGTCAAGGTTCGGGGTTATGATTCTGAGGATGTTGCCCGGATAAAGGGAAATGCTGAGATGAGAGATGTAATCCGCAGAGCGATTAGAGATAGAGAGCGGCCCTTAAAGAAAGATCTTTTAATCGGTTATGGTCTTCAACGGCTACGATTACGAGTTGAAGAGTCTGCACTTATAATTTCAGAAGCTAAACGTCGATACAAGCATCACAATGCCGCTAGAAGTTATGTTAAAAATGCTGTCTTTGAAGCTTTAGCTGCTAGTTCACGGAGTAACGATCTTAACCCAACGAAGTTGATGGCGGATCTAGGTAATATCACCGAAATTCGTGAAATTATGGAATGGATGTGGCCAACCTTAACGCCCGAGCACCTAATCCACGACCTTTTCGGAAGTAAGGCGCTATTGAAAAGCGCTGCACGCAATATTTTCGACGAAGATGAAATCCTAAAGGTATTTAGAGAGCGCTCCGATCATGCTTCGTCGGTAATATGGACCAAAGAAGACGCACCAATCCTCGATGAGGCTCAATCCGCTCTAGGCCCAAGATCAGGACATAAAGAAGAGGATGCAATTAGAACATTTGGACATATTGTCGTTGATGAAGCTCAAGATCTTTCACCAATGGAGATTAGAATGTTGGACCGGCGATCATTAAATGGATCTTTTACTCTTGTAGGTGATATGGCACAAGCTACTGGAGCTTGGGCTAAAGATGATTGGAATGAAATACTAAACGGGCTTTCTTCACTCAAGGAACCAAGATTCTCCTACTTGACTGTGGGTTATCGGCTTCCACAACCAACAATGGATGTTGCGTCACGAGTTCTAGCTGGAACACAGTATGAAAGCACTATTCCCAACGCCGTAAGGGAGCATGGCGAGGAACCAAAGCTCATAAAGGTTGAGACCCCAGCGCGCCTATTGGGTTCGATAACCGCTCTAGTCAGGTCTGAACTGGACGAAAGCGACTCAGGAACGTTAGCGGTCATAACCCCTGAACAATATGTCAAGCCGCTTTCAGAATCATTTAAAGCATCCAGCATTGAGCACGGATTGGTTGATGATGGCGCATTGACCAGTCAAGTAACAATTGTTCCTGTTGACCTTGTTAAGGGTTTGGAAATAGATATTGCCATTGTTGTTGAACCAAGCGAGATATTAAATAGTGCAACGAACGGGGAACGTTCTCTTTACGTAGCATTAACTCGAGCTACGCGAAGGCTTATCATCATCCATGCAGAAGACCTTCCTTCTGTTTTATGAAATACGGAATAGCTTATTCGTGATTTATAGCGTCAAGGACTTTAAGTTTCGCAGCTCTCCGAGCCGGGAAGTATGCAGCAAGCGAACCAGCCAAACCAGCAATCAATAGATTTCGGATAATTAGCAGCCAAGGTATATCCAATTTTGATACGAAATCATCAGGAATTATTTGAACACAAGCTATTCCAAATACGAGACCAAGCCCCACCCCAAGCAAGCCTCCAAATAAGGCAACTAATATCCCCTCAACACGAACCATTCGCTTGATTTGTTTCCGAGTAGCTCCAACTGCTCTAGTCAACCCAATTTCTTTTGTCCGCTCAAATACTGAGAGTGCTAGGGTAATCGCTACCCCGAGAACAGCTAGGACGACAGAAATAAATAAGAGAACACTAACAATAGTTACAGTCTGATTGATCTGATTTTCTGCTTCGTCCTTTAGCTCTTCCTTCGTTTGAGCTCGCACCTGTTCATAATCTGCAAGAACGCTTTCCAAGGCTGTTCGTGCTTGGGCCTCGCTGATCCCATCTTTGATAAGCACACCTACAAAGTCATCTGTTTGCGGGATCAGATTCAAGTTTGATGCAAAGACTGATGAATCTACTAACCATCCAGAATCAATTACAGATTTAGAAGAGAAAATCCCCGCTACCACTAATTCTGTTTGCGTCTGGTCCATAAACTCAACGTTAATAAATGACCCTACCTGCAATGCGTATTTATTTGCCTCGTCCTGATGAAGGTAGAGCGCCCTATTTCCCAACAAAGAATCATTAGTTTTCTCAAGTCCGATATTGAAATAATTAGAAACCGAACCCAGATCAGCAGAGTAAATACGCTTTACGCTTTTATCGTCAACAGTTCGCAATCCTTCATCTGCGTATTGCATAGCTAGTACTTGATCAACTTCTGGAAGAGCGGCTATCTCTTTAGTGATTGTTGGGCTAAACCCAAGAGGTTCAGGTCCTAAACTCTCTCCTTGGACCCACCAGTCAGAAATCACGTCTTCTTCGAGAATATCTCCAACGGTTGCTTTTAATGATTCAGAAACAACAGAAACTGTAGCGACTAAAGCCAAACCAATCATTAAAGCTGATGCTGCCGTTGCCGTGCGTTCCGGATTACGCCCTGCATTGGCTCTAGCCATTTTGCTAGGGACACCAAGCCTTGCAGTGGGTGTTCCAAGAAGCCTCGTCACAGGTTCAGCGAAATAAGGGCTGAGTAAATTTATACCTAAAAAACAATTTAATGCAGCTGCACCTAGTAATCCGAGAAGCATAGAGGTACCGAAATCGGCAGTTAGCGCAAATGTTAGAAGTAGAAGGCCGACTCCGAGAAATGAGAATTTTCCAGCTAGAAATTGAATCCTGCTCAACCCAAGATAAAGCAATATGCCAGTTAATAATCCAAATAGCAGCATGAACAACCAATTATTGATCACAAACCCGAGGACAATTGAGAGAATCCCTAAGCCCGTCAGAACAACTCCAAGTCCTATATTTCTCTGGACAATATATTTTGAAGAAGAAGTGTTCCGAATTGCTGCCATTGGGGAAATAGAACGTGCTTTCATGGCCGGCCACACAGCGGCAATTAACGTTAGGCCAATTCCCAATAATGATCCAACAATAATCGTTGTGGCATTGATCGGAAGAGAATTCTCATCCGGGCCGAACTCCAAAGCCGCAAGTAATTCTTGTAATCCAAACGCAATTGGGAAACCTAAGGCTATCCCGAAAACTGTAGCGAAAATACCTACACACAAAGCCTCAATAACGATCGAGTTAGTGATTTGTTTTCCCGTCGCTCCTAGAGCCCTTAGAAGCCCAATCTCCTGAATGCGTTGTCCAACAATTATCGAGAATACGTTGTAAATGATGAAAGCTGCGACGATTAGAATGATAAAAGCGAAGACCAGCAAAATTGTTCTAAAAATATCTATAAATTCATTGAAATTATCAGCTTGTTCCTCAACCAAATCCTCTACAGTTTTTACCTCTAAACCGGTCGGGAGAATGTTCTCAATAGAATCGATCACGCTATTTTGGTCAACTCCAGGTTCAACACTCAAAGTTATGTCATCAAACCCAATTCCAGCATTGAATAATTCAACAGCAGCATTCGTGCTCATGGCGACAATCTTCGCCCCAACGACAGCGTTCTCCTCAGGGTTAGCAAAATTAAAAGTCCCCACAAGTAAAACGTCACGTAGGCCCGATGGTGTTTGTAATTCATAAGTTTGGCCAACAATAAATGCATCATCAGCAGCCATATCTGTATCTACAGCAAACTCAGTGATCTTTGTGGGGGGTCTTCCCTCAGCGATATACAATCTTGGATTAACTGCAGTTTCTTCCCAATTAACACCGATATTTGGACCACGATTAGCTATTGCTGCAGAGCCGTCAGATTTATTTGGAATAATTCCAAACTCTATTACTCGAGGTTGCACTCCTGTAACGCCGCTAATCTGGGAAAGCCCCTCAGGCAGATTGAGACTGATCGGTGCAGCATCTAGCCTGTTACCAAACGGAATTTCTGAACGAATCGCTAGGTCATATCCTGACTCGATGTCTTCGCTTAAGTTCCCAAGTGTTGTTCGGAGACTGTCGGTGAACACAAAAACTGCCGTCGTTAAAGCAACACCTATCAAAACAGCTAAGGAAGTAAGTAGAAAACGACCCGGTTTCGAGTAAGCGTTCTTGATTGCAAGTTGAAACAAAGCCATAGAATTTCAAGTGCCAAATGTTCGCATCTGGTCAATGACGCTATCTGCACTAGGTTCAATTATTTCTCCAACAACTCTTCCATCTTCTAAAAAAATCACTCGATCTGAATAGCTTGCTGCAACAGGGTCATGAGTAACCATGACAATAGTTTGGTCTAGTTCTGTTGTAGCCAATTTCATAAATTCCAAAATTTCACTACCTGTTTTTGAGTCTAAATTTCCTGTTGGCTCATCAGCGAAAATAATATTAGGTTTACTTGCTAGAGCTCTTGATACAGCAACCCGCTGCTGTTGTCCTCCCGATAACTCATTGGGTTTATGGCTGAGTCGATCAGAAAGATTCACGACCTCGGTTACTTGATTTACCCAATCGGTATCAACCGCATTTCCAGATAAATCAATCGGTAAAGTAATGTTTTCTAAGGCATTCAAAGTAGGTACTAAATTAAATGACTGGAAGATAAAACCAACATTTGAACGACGAAGCAATGTTAATTCCTTCTCATTAAGTTCTGTCAAGTCAGTTTCGCCTATGAAAACCTTTCCGCTTGATAAATTATCTAACCCAGCCATGCAATGCATTAATGTTGATTTTCCAGAACCAGAAGGTCCCATAATGGCTGAGAATTTACCTGCTTGGAATGCTACGTCAACATTATCTAGTGCTGTAACGAGCGTATCTCCTTTACCGTAAATTTTTGACGCGTTAGATGCACGTGCGGCGGGAGCCGAAACAACGGTGACGTCGTTCATAGAAACCTTCTTTGGGGGTGTTGGTTAACTCTATCTTATTTGTTTTTGTAACCGTATCAGACGTTCACGGTCATCTACATATTGACGTATTCGAGATAACCAGATCAAACGATAATTTTCATAAACGTGTTGTTTGTGAGACAAATAGTCTGAACCATTTCTATCTGACTCGGAATCAGTGGATTCTGCAGATCCAATCATTGCAGTAAGTTCTGCTCCTATAACTGGTGACGGATGTTTAAGGCTCGCTTCTTCTATTGCTGAGAAAATATGAGATTTAACTTCATCCTCAACGCGATCACTCCTTCTAAGAATTATTGAATCAAGTACTTCAAAAAACTGCAATAAATCTCGCTCGTATTGAATATGCCACTTAGAAAGCGCTTGCCTATCTATCTTCATTTCATCTAATTCTGAATTTGATTTGTCAATGGGAGGTTTTTTCTTGCGTCTCTTTTGAGGGATCCGTAACTGAAAGATTTTTGATTGTGATTTTTCGCGACCACTTAACGACATCAGCAAAACAACAAGTAAACAAATGATTACGATTGCTATAGGGATTAGGGTGCTAGATGACATTAACAATTATCTTAGTTATGTCTCATTTTTATGCATGTCTATCACAAAGAGTTTTTTTCGTAAATGTTGCAGTTTGGCGCCCAGATTGTGTACTGTGACATATGACACACTTCTTCGACTCCAAGATGGTTAGTTGACCGGGGGGCTACAAACCATTAGGGAGTTAAACGGGTGGCTCAAAACAGTCGATGATCACCGGGGGTTAGATCATCGACTGGCCACCTCCCGTTACGAAACGATCTTCACCTGAATTGGTTCAGCTTCCGAAGTTTGTGTATTGCCGCAGCTCCAACATGAATCACCCGGTTTCCCTCTCCAAGTTACGTCACAAATTGCACAGGAAATAGTCATACGTTTCCGTCGTATATTTCTAATCTTCCCTCTCTGCGGTTTCTGTGCCATATGCGGATCGTAGATTCATAATCCCTCTAAACAGCGGATGGTGTGGCCAAATACAAAATGCGAGGTATGGTTACCACAATTAATTTAATTAGGTAAAGGAAATTTATGAGTGAATGCCCGAACGCAGATGGATCTAGTGAACGAGTAACACAGTTTGCAGCACAGCCACCAATGTGTATTGACCCAACAAAGACTTATACAGCGACAATGCAGACCACCATCGGCGAAATGGTCATACATCTAGATGCCATTAATGCTCCTCTAACCGTCAACAACTTCGTTTATCTCTCTCGCTATCACTACTATGACGGGTTAATATTTCATCGAATAATCAACGGATTTATGTGTCAAGGAGGATGCCCAGAAGGTTCCGGTCGCGGTGGCCCCGGTTACCGTTTTGAAGATGAACTACCTGCTCCAGGACGATACGAAATAGGGTCAATTGCCATGGCTAATGCAGGTCCTAACACGAATGGGAGCCAATTTTTTATTGTTACTGGACAGAGCGGAGTGGGTCTACCGCCCCAATATTCTCTCTTTGGCAAAGTTGTGAAAGGACTCGAAGTCGCAGATGAAATGCAAAGAGTCACAACTCAACCTGGAGACAGGCCAGCAACTGACGTCATAATCAAATCGGTAGTAATTGCTGAAAGTTAGATAAGAATAAAATTCCTTTATTCTTCCTCATCCTCAAGTAAAGGGATGACAATTTCCTGACCCACTTGGATGAGATTGTAATCTTCAATCCCGTTCTCTGCAGCAAGTAACTCAATGGGAACACCATAGCTCTGAGCTATTTGGCCTAACGAATTCCCTGGTTGCACCGTGTGAATTAAAGGAGCAGGAGTAGGAATCACAATTTCAGCGGTAGGCGTTGGTTCTACGACAGTAGGTTCCTCAGTAGGCTCGTCTTCCTGGCTTTCTACAGGCGTTTCAACTTCTGACGTAGCTGGGGGAGCATCATCTGAATCGCTGCTTCCGCAAGCTCCTAAGATAAATAAAGAAACTATTGTGACGCTCAAAATTTTTTTCATTTCATTCCTCGTAGTGTCCTTTTGGGCAGGCTACCGCACGAATCTATTTTGGTCCAGACCAATTTTCATATTCGAAATGGCCATCAAATTAATGCATTGAGTTAAACTTTTATAAGCCCATTAGCGCCAATTCATATATGTCAGGTTCGAGCGTTGCCGCAAAATTACCCCCAACAAGTATTTCAACATTATCAAAAGCCACATTCGCAGTTGTCAATGTTACCGATAAAGAGTCGGAAGTTTCGCTTCCGCTCGTAATAGTCACCCACCCACCACGGAGGTAGCTATCAATGGCAAGAGTTTTCTCAGGATCAAAAGGTCCAGAAAATAAATCGTCTCTAAAAAAGAGAAGACCAATATCGAGACTCTTAATAGAATAGGCATGATCTCGATCTGCGAAAGATTCAAGTTGAGCCTTTAAAAGATTTACTTCACTTGACTCCCCTGCGATGTCAACAATATTCCCGCCCCGAATCTGGAAAACAACAGGACTTTTAACAATATGAACTGCATCGTCAACGATGTCTCCAGGCATAAGAACAATTTCACCATCTAACTTTTCTATGGAAGGAAAAAGTTCTACAGAACCAGAGGGCCATTTCGTATTAAGTCCTATTTCTCCGGGGATACCGATATGGCTTCTAGATACTAAATTTTCATTAGCAAACTGAAGGTTGGTTCCAGTTTCAGAATGCACAGAGATAACGTCAGTATTCGGTAATAGCGCTTTTATACGGTTTGATCTTTGTATTATGCCCGCACTTGTCACTGAATGGCTGTAAGGCTCAAACCTGGAGTCACTAATACTGAGGAGCAACTTTTCAGCTAACAATGATTGTTGAATAATCTCGTCCGAAAAATTCGTTGCCAGATTTATTACCAAATCAGCTTGAGACAGACCGTTGGAAATGTCCTCACTTTGTAAATTTGTTAGTGTTGTATTCTTCTGATCCCATTGGATATTGAAGAAATCGTATTTGCAACCTAATAGTTCCAAACCAGATTGGGCTTTAGATTTAAGACTTTCAGAACTTAAATCATCGGTGAGAACTGCAACAAAAGAACTTTCGTTAACTCCGCATAATTCAAATTGTTGTGAAAGTGTTTCAGATGAAAACCAGGAAATGATTATCCTCCTCCGTGTCTTTATAATCTTAAATGAAAAGCCACCATTCGCCTCTCCAAATAGAAGAACACTAACAAAAGCTCCACGGAAAGCCCTGTAAGTTTTTCAACGGAAGAAATTGTTTATTTCCTTAAATTAGGTTCAGGTCCCTTGATTACAAAAATTCATTGATAGTCACAACGCTAGTCAATTTAATGATGTATTTTCTACTCGTGGGTAGGACTGACTTTTGTAACCGCGTAGGATGCGCTCGAGAGGCAGATTGCGTATTACTTATGGTTCCGCAGGCAAGAAAGGCGTGGCTTGTTGATATCGATCATGAAAAGGCAATTGACGGTTCACCTTTATGTGAGATTCATGCCAGCAGGGTCACAGTGCCAGAAGGCTGGGAGTTAATTGACGAACGCTCTACTGGGCGGAAAAAGGCTAAGAAGTCTAAAAAAGCTGCTAAGCAGAAAGTTGCACAAGCGAAAGCAGAAACTGAAATACTCAAGGAAGCGTATACCGAATCTGAAATTGACCCAGAAATACCAACAGAAGATGCTCCTATTAATCAAGGTAGCTTATTAGAAGAGAATGTAAGTATTGATGAGACTTCAGAGAACATTGAAGAGCTAGTCTCTGAACCATTTGAGGAAGCTTACCTTCATATAGTACCTGATGACTTTAGCGATGAGGAAGTCACTCAAGGTTCGTTCTGGGATGACGATCAAGATATGCAGCCAAGTGAAGAAAAGCCATTGTTGCAGAGAGCTTTTAGGGTCGTAAACGACGAATAAAACAGTGGGAGCGTCTTGTTGTCACAACTGTCGCTAAAGGCACTAATGTCATTGTATGACTGATAACGAAGGTTCAATAACTACAGAAATTAAAGACCATATTCTCCTCGTAGGCCTTAACCGTCCGGAAAAGATGAACGGGTATACACCAACAATGGCCAATCAACTCGTGGCTGCGTTAACAGAACTTGATAGCAATGATGAGTTGTGGGTCGGTGTTATCTTCGGACATGGAGATCACTTCACTGCGGGACTTGACTTACCAAAGTGGACAGAGAGAATGTTGGATAATGATCGACCTCAGACAGATCAAAGCACCCGAGTTGACCCATTTGCTTTAGGCCGTGCATGTAGGAAACCCATAATCACAGCAGTTCAGGGAATCACGTATACATTTGGGATTGAGTTAGCTCTCGCAGGGGACATAGTCGTCGCTGCTGATAATTGTCGTTTCTCGCAACTAGAGCCAGCTCGCGGGATACATGCGACAGGTGGGGCTACCATTCGTTTCGTTCAAAGGGGCGGCTGGGGTAATGCAATGTATCATCTTTTAACGAGTGATGAATTCGATTCTGAAGAAGCATATCGCATAGGGCTTGTGCAGGAAGTAGTTCCAGCCGGTTCTGAACTTAATCGGTCATTGGAGTTGGCAGAACGCATTTGCGAAATGGCTCCACTTGCCGTTCAGGAAACAAAGGCTTCATCAAAGCGCTTTCTTGATGAGGGGTTTCGTGCTTGTGTAGATGCCTTGGGGCCTGTTCAGTCGAAGTTGATGGCTTCAGAAGATGCAGAAGAGGGAGTAGCATCTTTCATTGAACGAAGATCAGCTAAGTTTAAAGGCCGCTAAGAGTTAATTTGGAACCCTATATACCTCGATACGCTAAACCAGCTCAATCAAATAGCACTAAAGTTCTGCGCTGGTTATTGCCTATCATTTTGTTTGCGTTAGGGGCTGCACTTGGAGCGTGGGTCTGGGTCGGGACTCAAACCACAGAGTCAATCGAGGAAGTTTTTCAAATTCCAGAGCCGACACCCACACCAATTATTCCTCCGGTGTTGGAACCTACTCCAGAGCCTCTGCCAACTCCAACGACGGTTCCTGAACCAGACCCCTACCCGGGATGGGTTGACCCTGCATCTGTGGGATCTCCTTGGGGAACTGCTGTTGAAGGACTTCTTACGTTTCGTGGGAATCCAACTCGAACTTTTTACGGGACAGGCCCCGTACCAACGAATCCTGAGTTGAAATGGCAATATCCCCGCAACAGTCTTCTTTGCGGAATAACTATGCTTGATTACCAAAATGAGGAATGGTGCGGTTTAGGGTGGACAGGCCAACCAGCTATCTTTGAGAGGGATGGTATAACATGGACTGTTTTTGGTGCATTGGATGGTGCTGTGCATTTCCTTGATGCCAATACTGGAAATCAGTTATTGAAACCCTTTCAAACCGACGACATCATAAAAGGGTCAGTCACTGTTGATCCAGATGGCTTCCCGATTGTGTATGCGGGAGGTCGGGATGATCTACTGAGGCTAATAGCAATTGATCGTGGCGAGCCGTTTGTTTTATGGAGTCTCGATTCAGATACTGTTGAAGGAAGTGTATGGAACAATGATTGGGATGGTGCGCCTCTAGTCATTAATGACTACTTGTTTGTTGGTGGTGAAAATTCTGTCTTTCATATTGTCAAACTTAATAGGTCCTATAACACGGAAGGTTATGTTGTAGCGGAGCCAGAATTAGTCTTTGCAGCTCCTGGGTATGATGACGACCTCATAAACACTGTTGGGAGTAACGTATCAATTGAAGGGTCAGTCGCAATTAGTGGGAACACTGCATATTTCGCTAATTCTGGTGGGCTTGTTCAGGGGTGGGATCTGTCATTGCTTTCAGTCGGTGAAGACCCGGTACGAAATTTTCGATACTGGGTCGGTGATGATGTTGATGCAACAATCGTTGTAGATGAAGAAGGGTATTTGTACGTTGGAGTTGAATACGAAAGGGGCTTCAACCGTTCGTTTGAGGTTGGTCAATTTATAAAACTGGATCCGTCAACCCCTGATGACCCCTTTGTTTGGTCAATCTTTGATAATGAAGAATTACCAGACGGCGTTTGGGCAACCGCTGCTCTCTATAAAGATCTAGTAATAATTGTTACTGACTCGGCGCGAGTTATAGGAATAGACAAGGTCACTGGCGAGATCCGTTGGGAATTCCTTATCCAAGGTCCGTTGTGGAGTTCACCCGTCGTTGTAGATGACGTTTTGCTTCAAGCAGATTGCAGCGGTTATTTAAACGCATATGATCTAGTAGACACGGCCGTTCAACCTCAACGAATCTGGCGTTTTCCTGTAGGGAACGGTTGTCTTGAAGCAACACCTGCTGTCTGGGATGGCAAGATAATTATCGGTAATAGGGATGGGAAAGTGATCATGATCGCTGAACAATGAGTGGTCATCGACTGCGGTTTTCAAGAAATGGGTATCGATTGCGAACCTCTGAGACGACTGTGGGACTAACTTCACCTAGGAGTATTTCAGTTAGACCGGATTTTGCAGCTATAACCTCAGCGCCAAGTGGGTCAATCAGTTGCGAATCCCCTGAGTACCTAATTCCATCGCCAGATCCGACTCTATTCACCCCCATAACATAAGCTTGGTTCTCAATGGCACGAGCAGTAAGCAGTGACTTCCAATGGTGTGCACGAGTTTCAGGCCAATTTGCAATAACTACATATAAATCTGTTTTGGGTGCCAAGTCCCAGAAATCAGGCGCAAAACGTAGATCAAAACAAATAAAGAAACTTACTTCCGCTCCAGCGATATTTAATGTAAGTGTTTCCTGACCAGGGCAATAATGGTCGTCTTCTTTGGCGAAAGTAAATAGATGTTTTTTGGCATACGATTCAATTGAATTATCTGGATATGCAATAACAAGATAGTTATGCGGTTTCTTTTGCCCGTCAGCTATTGCTGGTACGGAACCACATATTGGTATGCCAGTTCTTTCGGCCTCGTTAATGAGGAAAGAGATGCTAGGGCCATCTGTGCTCTCGCTAATCGTTTCTGTGTTCATTGAGAAGCCAGTGCTGAAAAGTTCTGTGAGGATGATTAAATCTGGGCTCGATTCCGCAGCCTCGTATATTAGGGGACGCAGGTTAGTAAAGTTCTTTTCCTTATCCTCCCATACTATGTCGTGCTGTATCCCCGCTACTTTCATATGAGACTCTCTAAAGTTTGAAGTCGCTCAACAGCTTCTTCAAGAACATCGATTCTTTTGCAGAATGCGAATCTTATTAAAGTGTTCCCGAGTGCTTTATTGTCATAGAAGACAACGTTAGGTACTGCCACAACACCACACTTAACTGGGAGGTCCAAACAGAACTGTTTTCCGTCTTCGTACCCAAGCTTTGCTATGTCAGCAGTAACAAAGTAGGTTCCCTGTGGAGTAAATGTAGTCAAACCAGCTTTTTCTAATCCCTGTGATAAACAATCACGTTTTGCTTTCATATCTTCAAGGAAGTTCTCAAAGTATTGGTCAGATAGGTTAAGAGCCTCAGCAATAGCATGTTGGAAGGGAGCTCCATTTACGTACGTAAGGAATTGTTTTGCTGTTCGAACAGTGTTCAAAAGAGCTGGTTGTGCGCAGACCCATCCAATTTTCCAACCGGTGAAACTGAAAGTTTTACCTGCTGAAGAGATTTGTATCGTTCTATCGCGCATACCGGGATATTGGATTAAAGGGATATGTTGTCCTTTGAAAACAAGATGTTCATAAACCTCATCGCATATGGCTACTAAGTCATGTTCAATACAAAGGTTCGCGATTTGACTTAATTCATTATGAGTAAATACTTTTCCCGTCGGATTGTGGGGTGAATTTAGCAATAAGGCTTTCGTTTTTGCATTGACCAGCTTTTCCAGTTCATCAAAATTAAAGCTGTAATCAGGAGTGTTGAGTGTGGCCACGCGACGAACGCCGCCTGCCAAAGCGATAGAGGCAGCGTATGAATCATAATAAGGTTCAAAAGTTATTACTTCATCACCTTGTTCGCATATAGCTAGTAGAGATGCTGCAATTGCTTCAGTCGCACCGGCGGTCACGAGAACCTCGGTTTCAGCGTCAAACTCCAAACCGTAGAAACGCATTTGGTGATTCGAAATAGCGTCTCTTAGCTTTTTGACACCCAATCCGGGTGGGTATTGGTTATGGCCGTCTCTGATTGCAGTTATTGCTAATTCAGCTATCTCTTGGGGCCCATCGGTATCCGGGAATCCCTGTCCAAGATTGATAGCACCTGTCTGTAGCGCGAGTGCAGACATTTCCGCAAAAATAGTTTCTCCAAATTCACGCATTGAATCTTTGATGTATGGGTCCCCTGAATGTTCCACGTTCATAGGCTACTCGGAACTATTCGTATAGGCAGTTACAAATTCTTCAAATCACCTTGCAAGCTTTGCATAAAAGATTTTCTCTTTGATTGGACAATTTTGTGAATACCACATTCACGATGGTGGTCGTTAATGATTCCAGTTGCTTGCATGAATGAATACACCGTAGTCGGACCTACCCAAGTCCACCCTCGATCTTTAAGATCTTTACTTATTGCTTCAGACAGCGATGTCTTTGCCGGTATTTCGTCATAAAGATCTTCAGTAACGAATTGACTGAAATACCAGAAATAGTTCTTCAGTGAACCCTTATCACTTATGAGTTCTTTGGCGCGATGCGAATTGTTGATTACCGACCTGATTTTTCCTTCGTGTCGGACAATGCCAGCGTTACTTTTGAGAACTTGAATTTCTTTTTCGCCGTATTTTGATATTTTATTGAAATCGAAATCAGAAAATGCTTCACGAAAATGCTCGCGTTTTCGAAGAATAGTGATCCAAGCCAAACCGGCCTGAAATCCTTCAAGGCAAATCTTTTCAAATAGTTTCTTGTCGCTACCTTCTGGGTATCCCCATTCTTTGTCGTGATACTCGATGTATAGTTCGTCATTTCCTGGCCATGCGCATCGTGAGACTCCATTTGCATCTATGGTGATTCCGTGAACCATGTCAGAATCATAATGAAACCCAAGAGATATTTCCTCTTCGGCTTGATTACATCAGTTGCCTTTACTAAGTAAGAAGAATGGACTTAGAAATACCTATAACGCTTGATGGCTTTACCTCTCAATGGTTGACGACTGCTTTTGAACATGATTGCAGAGGGTATGGCGAAGTAACTGCAGTACGTGCTGAACGGATAGCAGTAGGGGAAGGATTTCTTGGAGAGTTAGCCAGGCTTCACCTTTCATATGCCGTAGGAAATGAGGGTCCACCAACACTGATCGCAAAAATACCCACAACTGACGGGGCGCTTAAACCTCTTGGGGTAATGCTCGGCGTGTATGAACGAGAGTCACTATTCTACGAACAGGTCGCATCGAAACTTGAGATAAGAATTCCCGAAGCCTATTACAACGGAAGAGATTCAGATAATGCTAACTATGCGCTATTGCTTGAGGATGTAGGTCATTACAGGTCGGGCGACCATCTAGCTGGGGCGAACCTACCTGATGCTATTTCTGTTATGGAAACGGCTGCCAATATTCATGCCCGGTGGTGGGATAGTGAGGAATTATCAGCTATGGATTGGGTTCCTCCATTAGATAGCCCCATTAATATGGGATTACAGGGATTGTATGAACAGTCATGGCCAACTGTTATGGATAGGTACGGACATCTATACCCTGATTGGTTGCCATCAAAATTAGAAGAGTTTATTCCGGAGGTCTCAAGTTGGCTCATCAGTTGGGCTGAACAGAGTCGTACACTCACCCATAATGATTTTCGATTGGATAATCTCTTGTTCGACGATGAGGGACCTCAGCCGAAAGTAGTTGTGATTGATTTTCAACTTGTTGGGAGAGGAGATGGTTCCGGAGATATTGCGCCGTTCTTAGGATGTAACTTAGATATTGATTTGCGCCGAAGCGAAGAACTCATGTTGTTACAAAAATATTTTGACGTAATGCAGAGAAACCATGCCGGGCATAAAACTTTTGATGACCTTGTCCGTCAAATAGACACTGCACACCTTTTCTGGCTTATTAATTGGGGCAATACTGCAGTTACTGCTGATCAGCCTAATGAGCGTGCTGTTAATCTATTCAATGCGGTCCTTCGACGAAGCATTGCAACTGTTGTAGACAGAGACAGCGTCCAATACATAGGGACAATGAATGACTAACGTAAGATTCATAGATAGAGAAATAGGTATGTATGGATAGTTTGCGATCTCAAGCTATAGAGATCATTAAACAAAAAGGTTTAAAGAGGCTTCCTGAGCCAATTCAATTGGCTTCAGGTGCGATGAGTCAGGATTTCGTTGATGGGAAACTTGCCACAGCGCATTTCGATGATCTTGAGATTGCAAGTAGAGCGATAACTGATGGAATCCTGCTTCAGGGTATTGAGTTTAATGTTGTCGGTGGTCCTACTCTTGGGGCAGATGCTTTGACTATAGGAATAGCTGGAATTCAACGTTGCCGTTGGTTCTTCGTACGTAAGGAACCAAAGGGGCGAGGAACGAACAAACTCATCGAAGGTTCTCCGATAGGGGACGGCGATCGTTGCTTGGTTGTTGAAGATGCCATAACAACTGGAGGTTCACTTCTTAAAGCAATTGATGCTGTTGAAGAAACAGGAGCAACTGTTGTAGCCGTTGCCACACTTGTGGACCGTGGAGATATTGCAGCGCCGCTATTGAAAGAACGAGAAATCACCTACTTTCCATTAGCTACCTATAAAGATTTAGGCATAGATCCTGTTCTTCCTCCTGATTGAAAATACAGAGGGTAGAACCTAAGCTTAAGTAAGTTCAGGGGAGAGACATGGCAGACTTGGCAGGTAAGGAAGAAGTAGAGGTTCTTGCCGACAAAGATCCAGGAGTAGGTTTGCCCGGGAGAGTTTACCTTCCTGGGTACAGCAGAACGATGGGACCGCAGTCTCATTTATTTGCAGAACGAGAGCGTTTACAGTCTCTAACGTGGAAAAATTTTGATGTCAAACAATTATCTCCCACCATTGGAGCAGAACTTGTAGGCCTTGATCTGTCCCAAGAACTCCCAGATGAGGTAATCAGTGAAATCCAACAGGCACTTTGGGACTTCAAGGTAATTTTCTTTCGTAATCAAGAAATTACATCAGACCAACAAATACAGTTCGCCCAACGTTTTGGCGAACTTGAAATACATCCCTTTTTGCCACCCAATACTGACACTCCGGAACTAGTCAGATTTGAAAAAAATGCAAATGCCGCAGGTTACGAGAACCAGTGGCATCACGATGTCACTTGGAGAGAAACACCATCCCAAGGAGCTATTCTCAGAGCTATTGAAATTCCCCCAATTGGCGGAGACACACTTTTCGTTGATGCAAATGCGGCTTATGAAGGCTTAACTGAAGAAATAAAAGATGAAATTGACTCTCTTTATGCCAAACATGATTTCTTGCGTGCATTTGGTAGACAAGTCCCAAAGGAAAAACTATCTGAGATACGTGAAATGTATCCATTAGTTAAACATCCAGTTGTAATTAATCATCATCAAACAGGAAAACCTCTCCTGTATGTCAACCGGATCTTTGTTACCGCGATTGAAGGTTATGACGAAGAGGAAGGGTTTGAACTTATCGATGAACTTTGCCGTGAGTTCGAAGTTCTTGAATACTCCTGTCGTTTCAAATGGGAAAAGAATTCTATAGCTTTTTGGGATAATCAAGCTGTGCAACATTACGCGACAAGCGACTATTCTCCACATATGCGCGTAATGGAGCGAGCGAGCATAAAAGGTTCAAGACCAAAACGAATACGGTAGAACCCAACTACTCACTTTTTGGGAAATCTCCCTAAACATCCGCTTACAAGGTTTGGAAATCGCATCCTTGGTCCTATCGTTAACCAAGTAGTTTCGGGGTCACATAAAGCCCCAAACTTTAATAACAATAATTTTTTTAGTGTGCGAGGAGTACTATAAGATGAATTTGCACCCACGGGAAGATCGGATTGTAGTCCGTCCGGGCGAATCCGAAGAGACAACAGCTAGCGGATTAGTTATCCCAGATACAGCGAAAGAAAAACCACAACAAGGTGAAGTCTTGGCAGTAGGTCCAGGAAAGCGATCTGAACAAACCGGAGAACTCATTCCGGTAGATGTTGAGGTCGGAGACACCGTTGTTTATGCAAAATACGGTGGAACTGAAATAAGCAGTGGTGGTGAAGAATTATTAATTCTGTCTGCGCGCGACGTTCTCGCCGTAGTGAAATAGGTAGGTAAATTAAATATGTCAAAAATTCTTAAATTTGATGAAGATGCACGTCGCAAGCTCGAGGCTGGTGTTAATCACCTCGCTGATGCGGTAAAAGTAACTCTCGGCCCCAAAGGTCGTAACGTTGTTTTAGATAAAAAGTTTGGTGCTCCAACTATTACAAATGACGGAGTTTCAATAGCAAGAGAAGTAGAACTTGAGGACCCCTTTGAGAACATGGGTGCCCAACTCGTTAAAGAGGTAGCTACTAAAACGAATGATGTCGCTGGTGACGGAACAACTACAGCGACTGTTTTGGCTCAAGCCATGGTAAAAGAAGGCTTGCGAAATGTAGCTGCAGGTGCAAACCCAATGGTGCTTAAAAAAGGAATCCAGGCAGCCGTAGATGCAGCAGTTGATTCTATTGGTTCACAGGCACAACAAGTTGCTGACTCAAAAGATCAAATAGCTAACGTGGCATCAATCTCCGCAGCTGATGAAACTGTCGGAGAAGTCATTGCAGAAGCTATTGACAAAGTAGGGAAAGACGGAGTTGTAACTGTTGAAGAGTCAAACACATTTGGAATGGACCTTGAGTTCACAGAAGGTATGCAATTCGACAAAGGTTATCTATCACCGTACTTCGTGACAGATCCTGAACGACAAGAAGCCGTTCTTGAAGAACCGTACATACTTTTGACACAAGGAAAGATTTCATCTGTACAAGAAATGTTGCCAGTTCTCGAAAAGGTTATGCAATCAGGTAAACCATTACTCATCGTTGCTGAAGACGTTGAAGGTGAAGCACTTGCAACCCTAGTGGTAAATAAGATTCGTGGAACCTTCAATTCTGTAGCTGTCAAAGCACCAGGCTTTGGTGAACGAAGGAAAGCTATGTTGCAAGATATGGCAATCCTCTCCGGTGGACAGGTCATAGCTGAAGAAGTAGGGCTTAAACTTGATGGTGTAACACTTGATCTTCTTGGAACTGCAAGAAAAGTAGTTATCACAAAAGATAATACCACCATCATTGAAGGCGCTGGTACTCGAGATGATGTTGAAGGTCGAATCTCACAAATTAAAGCTGAGATTGACAATACGGACTCAGACTGGGACCGTGAAAAACTTCAAGAACGTTTAGCAAAACTCAGCGGCGGAGTAGCCGTGGTTCAAGTTGGCGCAGCAACTGAAGTTGAACTCAAAGAGAAAAAGCATCGAATTGAAGATGCTTTGTCAGCGACTCGAGCTGCTATCGAAGAAGGAGTTGTCGCCGGTGGCGGAACAGCTCTACTTCGAGCACGAACAGCAGTTGATGAAGCAGCTGGCAAACTTCAAGGCGATGAGGCCACAGGGGCCCGAATGGTTTCTACAGCCCTAGCAGCACCGGCGAAACTCATTGCCGAAAATGCTGGGTTTGAAGGATCAATTATCGTTCGGGAAATAGAAGATGCAAAAGGCAATGTCGGATTCAATGCCTCAAAAGGCGAGCATGAAGACCTTGTCAAAGCTGGAGTCATTGACCCAGCCAAAGTAACTAGAGCAGCCCTACAAAATGCTGCGTCTATTGCTGGCCTTCTTCTCACCACAGAAGCACTAGTTGCCGACAAGCCAGAACCTGAACCACCAATGCCAGCGGGAGACCCGATGGGTGGCATGGGCGGTATGGGCGGAATGATGTAATCATCCACCCTCAAAGAAAATTGGGCCGGATAAATCCGGCCCTTTTTCTTTTTTGCACGTAAACAGCATTACTCTTAGTAGCATCACATATATGGATGAACGACCAAAACCTGACCCTGAAAAACTACTTTCTCAATGGAACGAATGGGAAACAGGAGAGACTCCTCCCGGAAGAGTCATGAGCAATTTAAAGACAGGCGGATTGCCGGAACTTCTTGAGAAGATAATAAAAGAACAAAAATAGTTATGGAACAACAGGTGCGGGGAGGACATCAGAAAATCCCCCGACCCCAAAATTGGTTTCTGGGACTTCCACCTCCATGGGGAAAAATCGATCATAAAAAACTTACGATGGATTCCATAGAGGAGTCATTCCGTCGAGCAAGTCAGCCACAACCGAGCATTGCAGATTATGAACGAACATCATCGGTCATGATACCTCTCTACGAACACGGTGATCAGGTCCACATGATTCTCACCCGGCGATCAAAGATGATGCGGCACCACGCCAGTGAAATAAGCTTTCCCGGAGGAAACAGTGAACCTCAAGATACAGATGAGTGGTCAACGGCGAAACGGGAAGCCCATGAGGAAATTAATTTAGATCCGAGTCTCCCAAAGAAGATAGGAATTCTAGACCCTTTCGTAACCGTCGGAAGTAGATCATTTGTAACTCCCATAGTGGCTACTCTTCAAAAACTACCGGAACTTAAAGCTAGTCCTCACGAAGTTGAGAAAATACTTTATGTCCCACTCAGCGAGTTTCTTCTCCCCGACGTATACCGTGAGGAAGTTTGGGAGTTAAGAGATGGACAACAAAGAAATATCAATTTCTTTGAACTGATTGGCGACACAGTTTGGGGAGCCACGGGATCAATGATCAAACAATTTTTGCTCATAATCTTAGGACTTCAACATAATGACGAAAGTTCCAAATGAAAGCAGTTCTGAAACTAAAGACCATCAATACCAAATGCGGCAACTTCGCTACAATGAGCCTTACTCCCCAACGAAAAGAGTGATTACATGGCAGAAGTTGAAGTAGGACTCGGGAAATCTGGCAGGAGAGCATACGGATTTGATGACATTGCTATCGTTCCGAGTCGGCGTACACGCGACCCTGAAGATGTAAATATTAAATGGGAAATCGATGCCTTCTCATTTGATCTCCCTCTTATGGCATCAGCTATGGATGGCGTTGTCAGTCCCTCCACCGCTATAGAAATAGGTCGCCTCGGAGGCGTAGGTGTACTCAATTTAGAGGGCCTCTGGACACGGTACGAAGACCCATCAAAAGCCTTTGACGAAATAGCTCAACTTCCCTCAGGTCAAGCTACCGCCAGAATGCAGGAACTATATTCAGAACCGATTAAACCTGATCTGATAACGGCACGAATAGCAGAAATAAATAATGCAGGCGTAATATCATGCGCATCAATCACTCCTCAACGAACAGAAAAGTATGCTGAAGAGATCCTCCAAAGCGAACTAGACGTACTCGTGATACAAGGAACCGTTGTAACCGCAGAACATGTATCAAAAACTAAAGACCCACTAAACCTCAAAACATTTGTACGAGATTTTCCAATTCCTACTATTGTTGGCGGATGCGCTAGTTATGAAGCAGCACTTCACCTAATGCGCACAGGGGCAGCAGGAATCCTTGTCGGCGTCGGACCAGGTCACGCATGCACCACAAGAGGTGTCTTAGGAATAGGGGTACCCCAAGCAACAGCCATCGCTGATGCACGTGCAGCAAGAACACGCCATCTTGACGAAACAGGAGTATATGTACATGTCATAGCTGATGGCGGCATGGCCACAGGAGGAGATATCGCAAAAGCAATTGTCTGTGGAGCTGATGCTGTCATGGTCGGATCACCGTTAGCAGCAGCAACGGAAGCACCTGGACAAGGATTTCATTGGGGCATGGCAACATTTCACCCCACTCTTCCACGCGGAACACGTGTAGAAACCACAACCCGAGGCACACTTAAAGAAATACTCTTAGGCCCAGCGACACAAAATGATGGCCGCCTGAATCTCTTCGGTGGTTTACGCAATTCAATGTCAACATGCGGGTATCAAACACTCAAAGAGTTCCAAAAGGCAGAAATTATGGTGGCCCCTGCCCTGCAAACGGAAGGAAAATACCTTCAAAAACAGCAGGGCGTTGGTATGGGATGAAATTTCCACATGGATTTCACTAGACTTACAGGTACCTACCCGAAAGTAATCTAGTGAGTACAGACACACCGACAGTTCTTGTTTTTGACTTCGGCGCTCAGTACGCGCAACTAATTGCGCGGCGGATACGTGAAGCAAACGTTTATAGCGAAATTGTCTCTCATGAACTAACAGCTAAACAGATTCGAGAAATAGGACCAGCAGGAATCATCTTAAGCGGAGGTCCCAAGTCAGTTCGGGTTGAAGGGGCGCCAATCATTGACCCAAACATCTATGACCTAGGGGTACCGATCCTTGGTATCTGCTATGGAGCTCAGTTAATCGCGAAACAGTTGGGCGGAACAGTAAGCCAGTTTGATGCAGGTGAATACGGTCGAACAAACATGGTCGTTGTTGGAGGTCAGTTACTAGAGGGACAACCCGAAGAACAAAGTGTGTGGATGAGTCATTTTGATTGCGTGACCACAGTGCCAGATGATTTCACTGTTAGTGCTTCAACGGAACATGCGCCAGTAGCAGCCTTCGAATCACAAGGCATTTACGGTGTTCAGTACCACCCTGAAGTTTCCCATACACCACATGGACAACACACACTTGAACGCTGGTTAGATCTATCCGGAATCAACCGATCATGGAACATGGCTAACGTGATAGAGGAACAGGTAGCCAAGATTAAAGATCAGGTAGGTTCGGGTCGTGCGATTTGTGGCCTCTCTGGGGGAGTAGATTCTGCAGTAGCTGCAGCCCTAGTCCACAAAGCAATCGGCTCTCAACTTACGTGTGTTTTCGTTGATACAGGATTAATGCGAAAAGACGAAGGTGAACAAGTCGTTGAAACCTTCAAGCGAAGCCAAGGTATAGAACTTATTCATGTTCGAGCAGCAGACGAATTTTTCTCAAAACTAGAAGGGATAACTGAGCCAGAAGCAAAACGAAAAGCAATAGGGGAGTTATTCATCCGGCTATTCGAAAAAGCCTCAGGGGGTATAGAGGAAGCAAAATTCCTCGTTCAGGGGACGCTGTACCCCGACATCATCGAATCAGGAAGCGAACACGCAGCTACGATTAAAAGCCACCATAATGTTGGAGGTTTACCTGATGATATGGAATTTGAACTTGTAGAACCCCTGCGTTCATTGTTTAAAGATGAAGTGCGAGCAGTAGGGAAAGAACTTGGCCTTCCAGACGAAATTGTATATAGGCAACCATTTCCTGGTCCCGGCCTCGGTGTGAGAATCATAGGAGAGGTTACTCCTGACAAGGTCGCCACGCTTCAGGAAGCAGACTTCATTGTCAGAGATGAACTCGAGAAGGCGGGACTCGACCGAAAGATATGGCAATCATTTGCGGTCCTCCCTGATATACGGTCGGTTGGGGTTATGGGCGATGAACGCACTTACGGTTATCCATGCATCATTCGTGCAGTAACCAGTGAGGATGCTATGACAGCAGATTGGGCACGAATACCATATGACGTGCTTGAAGCCATGAGTAGCAGAATAATTAATGAAGTCACAGGCATCAACAGGGTTGCATATGACATTACGTCAAAACCACCTGGGACAATTGAGTGGGAATGACATCCGAAACAATCGTTGACCTCTATATACGTTCAGCAGCAGCATTTGGAGAAGTTCTCTCACAAGTACCTGTTGGATCATGGGATGTCCCAACCCCTTGCAGTGACTGGAATACACAAACGCTAGTCGTGCATGTCATTTCAGGTGAAATACAAGTAGCAAATATGATAGAAAATGAAGCTTTTCTCGAACCTGACCTCAGCACAAATATTTTAGGCCCTGACCCAATGTCTACATGGAGAGGAACAGTATTACGGGCAATAAATTTAGTTCAACAAACCAACATGGATGTGCAGTTACCGCACCCCACAATGCAGCTAACGTTACAGCAGCTTTTAGGGGCCCGAATCACTGACAATATTGTGCATGCATGGGACTTGTCTCAAGCAATTACGAACCCATATAGCATTGATAATGAGATAGCCGAATGGGCACTTGATTACTGGTTAAAGTTGTATGACTTTCTAGAGAACTCTGATCATTATGGACCGCCACAAAGCCCTCCGGATCAAACCCCGGCGACACGCTTATTGTCATTGCTAGGGCGAACAGTTACTCAAAAACCCTAACTGGGTCAGAACCGTCCCAGCACGCAGCGCTTGCAATATCATCTTGTCTTCGCAACCGAACTTTCTCAGGAATATCTCCTATCTCAAGAACATTCCCATCCGTCCCTTCAAGATACGCGAATCTCATCCCACGAATCGCTCCGTCCTGACGAACATTCATTCCTTTCCCGATCAATAATTCTAACGCTGCATCGTAATCTCTGGGGTAGAAACAAACATGTTGAATGCCTTCTCCACATTCATTTATAAACTCTCGATACATAGATGGCGCACCATTATGTTGCTGTATCAATTCAATTTGCATTGAACCGGTGAAAGCCATTGCTATTCCCATCTCGACGTCGCTGGATTCACCTAAATAGTTAAAATAATCAAGAGTTACATGGGGAATCACAGTCCACGGGCCAACACCCATTTTCTCAACCCATAACCAAGCAGCTTTTTCTAAATCTTCAACTACGTAACCAAGTTGCCCGACTGGCCCTAAAAGATTCTTCATAGTCGCATACTAGAAGAAAATGCGAAAGCAGACATTTTGGGTAACTCGTAAAGTTCAGCTTTTGCGTCTACATTGCATGTATGGCAAAAGTATCACTAATAGCAAAATTACAGACAGATCCAGAAAAGTCAGAAGAAGTTGAAGCAGCGTTGGCAGCAACGTGTTCTGCTGCTGAAGAAGAAGCCGGACTTGAAATTTACTCCGCGCACAAGGATTCAGGCGAGGAAGGAATTTACTGGTTCTTTGAGATATACACAGACGGTGACGCGCTAGGTGTTCACGGTCAAGGTGATGGTATGAAGGCAGCAATGTCTGCATTAGGAGCTTTACTTCTCGCTCCACCAATAATCAATATTGCATCACCTGTGGCAGCTAAAGGCTTAAGCCTTTAGCTTGTTTACTCAGGCAGTTCAGCAATCGTAACGACCCCTGTGCTGCCGTTGATACTGATCACGGCACCATCAGGAATCTTTGAAACCGCTGCGTGCACACTCGTTACACACGGGATACCAAATTCACGACTGACTATCACCGAGTGACTTAAAGGAGCACCGACTTCAACGACTACTCCTGCTGCTGGAATGAATAGTGGTGTCCACGATGGGTCGGTAACAGGAGCTATCAATATTTCGCCTGGCTCAAGGCCTTTAGGGTCACTTGGGTCAGTAATGACTCTTGCGGTCCCAGTCACAATCCCTGGACTACCTGAAACTCCAACAAGTTCATCGCCTACATCCACAGAATGAGTTTCAGTTTCTCGTTGACCCCATTCACTTAAAGCTGGGACAACACCGTCAACAATAAATGGATCCTGCAAGTCACTTAGTGCAGCAAATTGACTTCCACGTTCATGAAGTAGCTCTATGAAAGACTCCGGAGTATTAACAAACTCATCAAGTTCAGCGTTGCGCAACAAGAAAATATCTCTCGGTTTGCTCAGGATTCCTCTTTCAGTCATACGACGACCTAACTCATACATCGGTAATCGAATCTCATGATTCGTTAACATTGATGTAAGTTTCGTTCGCTCGCGCCCAGCCACAAAAACACGTGCTGTTCGCATTCCAAGCTCAAGTGTTGCTAACGCTTCCTCATTACCAGCAAACACTTCCCGAACCTCTTGTTCGGCAGCTTCACGATCAGCAATAGCTGCAGCATGCCTATTCATGGGTGACAGCGATTCGTCTGCATGCCGCATAGCATCAATCGCAGCCAAAGCAGACTCGGGCCTGATCTCCCATGTCTCCGATGCAGCATCCCATTCATAAGGTCCCCGTGCCCCATGCTCAGCAAGAAAAGCATGAAACTCGCTAAGAAAAGCCTGTCCGACATCTGAACCACTTAGACGTTTTTCAATTCCTGAAACACCTGCATCAAATTCAGCAGCAAGTTCAGCAGTACCTTTCACTTTTCGAGATAGTTCCCACATATCAATTGATGGGGGAGCAGAATCAATACCACCTAAACCAGAGATCAACCGTCCAGGTAACGCTGGATCAATCTCACCACAAAGCGCACCTAAAATCGTAGGACCTGTAGCTGACATCGTCCCATACACCTGATAAGGCTCAAAGAATTCACGAACCAAAGGCATTAAAGACCGAGACCTCTCAACCAATTCCGCATCAGTAGATGAAGAAAGATCAGGACGTTGAGAACGCACGCTCAAAATCTTATCTCTATCTTCCTGCAACTCTTCAGGTAATTCGCTTAAGGACATCACCCATGCCTGTATCTCTTCAATCTTTTCTACCAAATCGGGTCGTTGATCATTTTCATGAGCAACATAAGGCGGAACATCAGGATGGTTACCCAGAAAAGCAGCATCCATGGCTTCCGCAGATAAGCCAGGCGTTCGTTCACCGTTTACCCGAATCATTGATGCGTTTAGATAAAGGTAGCCACCAAAACACGCAATGTAATCAGGCTGATCAGGGTTTGATTCATCTGGAGTGAACACACCCTGCCGATGAGCGCCATCAGCCCAACCCTTTGAAACGCTCTCTTCCCAAATAAGGTCCCACCCTAAAGGACTTACTGGATCCGGGAGAATTTCTCCTGCGTTTGCTCTCGTATATACAGGAAACCGTTGGCTAGGTTCCCAATCTGTTATCCACCGATCATTCATCGTGTACACCCCGTTAATCAGCTACGAACTGAAATAGACATCTACATCAATATCTCACAACAGCAGTAGGTCTGCCAATACTCTAAGATTCATTTATGAATCTGTTTCAATAATCCAATCAGGGTCTCGCTTTTCGAGAAAAGCCGCCATTCCCTCCGATGCTTCAACGGAATCAAATAATGCATCCGAGTATTGAGCTGCCCACTCAAACGCCTCCGCATCACTCATACCCGGTACTTCGTTAATTATTTTCTTTGCTGCACCTAACGCCATGGGTCCGCCCCGCAAAATATCATCAAGGATAGATTCAATCTCAGACTCAAGATGTTCACTATCAACTGCTCTGGTTATAATACCCAGCTTCGCTGCGTCCTTTCCTGAGAATCTATTACCGCGAAGAAAAGCTTCAGTTAGTTCTCCTCGACGCATTTTCTGTAAACACACAACTGCAATAATTGCTGGTGCAACACCCAACCGAACTTCAGTAAAACCGAAAGTAGTGTTCTCCGTAGCTATTGAGATATCGGATGCGCAAGCAAGGCCAACGCCTCCCCCCAAAGTAGCTCCGTGTATCTTTGCGATAACAGGTTTCTTGCATGTTTGGATTAGTGATAATACCTGTTCAAAACCAACTGACCTGCTAGAAACTTGTTCTGCGTTCCCTGAACGCTCTTTAAGGTTAACCCCAGCACAGAATACCGACCCCTCATGCGTCAAGAGGATAGCTCGAATATCAATATCATTGATAGCGGTATGAAGTGAACTGTAAATGCCTTCTATGAGCGCATTCCCTAATGCATTTCTATTCTCGTCATCAGCTAATGTGATCGTCGCAACGTTTCCATCAACACTATATTTTACTGGATTCATACCATCTCCATTTGGTCTAAGAATATAGGCAATGTTGCTAACTTGAAATGATCACTAATGAACTAATAAGTATAAGTCTCATATTTTTCTTACTAGGATGAGCATCAATCCACTTAGAAAGATACCTCAATGGATTTTGACTCACCACCAGAAGATGATGCCTATAGGAAGCAGGTGAGGGCTTGGATTGAAGCAAATCCAAACCCAAGCTACAAACAGCTTGTCGAAGCTGGTTATGTTGTTCCGCATTGGCCGAAGCCATATGGTTTGGAAGCAGGGCCTTTGGAGCAACTGATAATTGCTGAAGAAATGAAACGTGCGGGTATTAAAAGACCGCAAAACCCTATCGGTATAGGTTGGGCTGGGCCAACGATTCTTGAAGCTGGAACCGATGAACAAAAAGATAAATATCTACCTGGGCTACTGGAAGGAAAGGACTTCTGGTGTCAATTGTTTAGTGAACCTGATTCGGGCTCTGACCTAGCTAATCTCTCCACTCGAGCAGAACGTGACGGAGATGAATACGTCATTAATGGGTCAAAGATATGGTCAAGTGGCGCGCACGTATCTAAATATGGGATCCTGATCGCAAGAACAAACCCTGACGCACCAAAACACAAAGGGATTTCTTACTTCATATGTCCGATGGACACCCCAGGAATCTCTATGTCTCCCATTATCGACATGACCACAGCTCATAGTTTTAATCAGGTGTTCTTCGATGATGTGAGATTAACGCAAGATCATCTGGTAGGAGACGAGGGAGATGGTTGGCGACTTGCGAAAGTCACACTCGCTAACGAACGGGTCCAACTCTCATCGTCAGGATCATTATGGGGGGCAGGTCCATCTGCGGAACTCCTCATTGATCTCATTCGACAGCAGGGTGGGTGTGACGATCCTGTTATGCGTCAACGTATTGCAGCACTTCATTGCGAAGCTGAAGTACTTCGATTAAATCGGCTACGGACATTATCAGCTCGTCTAGCGGGTAAACATCCGGGTCCTGAAGCATCAATTCAAAAACTTATGGCTGATGAGCATGGACAGAATACATTAGAAGTAGCAAGAGATATTGCTGGAACGTCAGGAATGCTAGAGGGCGCTGGCCCAGAAGGGAAGGTACCTGGTCGAATGGGAATGGGCGTCACAGAAAATAATCTCCACTCAACTCAATTCCCAGATGTTGACCCAATCTGGCATTATGGATACCTTTTCTCTCCTGCTCTGACTATTGGAGGCGGAACATGGGCAGTACAGAGAAATATAGTTGCCGAACACGTCCTTGGTTTGCAACGAGATATCAATGTCGAAAAGGGAAAAACTTGGTTAGAGGCTCGAACACAAACAAATGGTTAGTTATTTAAAGCAGAACGAATCGCTCTCGCTAATTCTTCTGGGTTGTCAGAACCTATTAGAATTCTCTCGCCATTAATCTGGTCTACAGCGACGACGGTTCTGCCCCAAGCACGCCATACCGTACCTTTTCGCGTTGCTTTTATGCCAGAACCTAACCAGTTCGATATTTTCTTAACCTCCACTGCCTCTATGTCGGACATCTGAATTTCTTTCGTTGGGAATCCGTATCTCCAAGTCAATCGGATCTTGCCGTCTGCGATTACTGTGTTCATCTTCCCAAAAGCGAAAACAAATATGAAACTAATTATCGGAGCGATAGAAAAGACTATGAGAGATATTGAAGGAGGCTTTCCTCGGCTCATGTAGGCGAGTTGGGGGAGAACTGTGATTGCTGCAAATACGAGTGGTACGCCGATGACATATCGGATATCAGCTGTATTGGTACCCTCAAACTCGTACATAGATTGATTTACCTTGTTCGCGGAAGGCCTAGTAGGCCTTCGGCAATTAGGTTGCGACTTATTTCACTTGTGCCTCCATAAATGGTTGTTACTGGGGCATGCCGGAAATGCTCATCAATGACGCCACCCTCAGGAGCGTCTTCCTCGCCAAGATATAGAAGCCCATCTACCCCTGCCATATCTATGAACCACTTTGAGTGCTTTTTGTATGATTCGCTAGCGAATAATTTAGTCATGGAGCCTTCAACGCCAAACATCACTCCTTCTGAAGCTAAAAATGCGGTGTTATACGCAAAGCCCCGGCACACTTCGACATCAATGAGTGCTCTAACAACGCGTTCACGAACAACAGGGTTTTCAATTATCAAAGATCCATCGGGGGCGTTGGTCTTGTTTGCATAGTCAATAAATGCGTCAATGAGGGGTGGCGATGGGAATTGTCCACCAGCAATCCCGCGTTCGTACTTGAGTGCTGCTTTCATTATTTCCCAACCGCCATCAACATCACCTATCCGCCATTCATCACCTATCCGAACATCGTCATAAAAGGTGGCATTTGATCGCTCCGTTCCCATCGTATGCACTGGCTGTATCTCTATACCCTCTGTGTTGAGTGGAACGATAAAGAATGTCAATCCCTTATGTTTGGGAACATCGGGGTTCGTTCGGGTGAGGAGGAGAACATAGTCAGCGATATGAGCCATGGTGGTCCACATCTTTTGACCATTAATGACCCATTCACTTCCCTCTTTGACGGCTCGTGTTTGGGCTGCGGCAACATCTGAACCAGAGTCCGGTTCTGTGTATCCAAAAGAAACCAATGTTTCCCCAGATAAGAGCTTTGGGACAAGGGTCTCTTTTAGGTGCTCATTCCCTAACTCAAGTACCACTGAAGCGACTACTATCGCGACGCCCATTCCGTCAATAGGTGCTCCAGCAAGTTGGAGTTCCTCAATCATGACTGCCATCTCAATAGGGCTCTTGCCACCTCCACCTAATTCTGATGGAACTGCGCCTCCTAACCATCCGCGTTCAGCAATCTTTTGGTGAAATTCCCAGTTATGAATCGTCCCGTCATGCGTGGAGCTAATCACATCGTCCGTTAAATGCTCCGAAATGAATGCCTTTACTTCTTTCCTAAATTCCTCAGCTTCTGAAGGGAATGACCAATCCATCAGCGGACACCTCCCGAAGAAACAGATAGATTAGCGATTCGTTGATATTCCAAGCCAGGGTCACCGAGTTGAAGAGGCCATCCTTTCGCTCTGCGATAATACAACTGGATATCATATTCTTCAGCGAAACCATACCCACCGTGATATTGCAACGACGTCGCAGCGGCATCTAACGCAGCCTCTGAGGCGAAAAGGAAAGCCATCCCTGCTAGCTGTTCACTATTGTCAGCGCCTTGCTCCAAAGCTGCTATCGCTCGGCTTGATAGGAAATGAGAACCCTCAACGTTCGTGATTGATGTGGCATAGCCATGCTGAATTCCTTGAAAAGAGCCGATAAGAACACCGAACTGGTAGCGTTCCTTTGCGTATGACACTCCGATGTCGACAGCTTTGCGCCCCAAACCAGTCAGTGCAACGGCCATTAAAGCTTGCCACTCGCTCCTTGCTGTTTGATACGCGCTACGAGCTTTTTGTCCTTCAGCAATAACGATTCCATCATCAAAATTATGTTTCGCGATGGGTAAGTTAGCTGTATTTCGAAGTGGGGAGGCGTTATTCGCATTCTCCACAATAACTATCTCGTTTTCCCTAAGAGCAAGAATACGGTTAGCCACTGCTCCAGCGGGAATAATAGCGGTTTGTGAAACATTCAGAGACTGCAGGTCCAATGAAGCGATCATTTCACCTGCTGCGAGTTGAGTTAGGTCAGCGTTGCTTGCATCGAGAGAAGCCAGAAGACGCGTGGCGACAACATGCTCAATGAATGGGATAGGTGCTACGTATGCGCCCAATAAATCTGCGACGATCGCTGCTGTACTTAAATCAGCGCCTCCCCCGCCACATTTCTCTGGGAGACACATGCCCGGACCACCTGTTTCTCCAAACCGAACCCACGCATCAGCGTCAAATCCAGTTTCCTCTGCAGAACGGACGCGTTCAATAGAGCACTCAGCCTCAAAAAAGGAATCAAAAATATCTTTTATAGACACTTCTTCGGGGTTTAATCGCAAATACATCTTGATTTGAGATTACCGGAACAGCGGAGATAAGGCAGATTCAACCAGCGAAACTATTACAAAGACCACAAGACAATAGTCGGATTTGCAGACAGTTCCTGATGCTTATATCATGTTGATATCATTTTGATATAGGAGAATAATGGATTTATATACCATAGAAAATATTGGGGGTACTCCCCTCGGTTTAGTAACCGGAAGCACCATTAAGACAAAAGATATTGTTAAAGACATTGGTGCCGGCTTGAAGGGCCTGGTCGGTGGCAAACTCGGAAGTTATGAGAAACTTATGGAAGAAGCTCGAAGTGAAGCAATTGACCAAATGGTTTCTCAAGCAGAAGCTCTGGGAGCAAACGCTATAGTCGGCGTTCGATTTGAAAGCACTGAAGTTGCTGCTGGTGCCGCTGAAATACTGGCCTATGGAACCGCTGTAAAACGCTAAAAGAAAGGACCCCCAATGAATGAAATACAAGTTGACGAAATTATTCCAGAGAAGGTTGGTAAAGTTCGAAATGGCATAACAATGATCATCATTTGGCTTTTCAACCTTCCAGCGATGATCGTTTTATGGGCGCTATCGGGAGTCAGTAACGGTGGAACCATTCTTCCAGCGATACTATGTTCCCTTTTCTTCCTAATTGCCCCAATGTGTCTGTACATGTTGCAACCCAATCAAGCAGCTGTGCTCACACTCTTTGGCGCCTATAGAGGAAGCGATCAAACAGAAGGACTACGTTTCACCAACCTGTTTTATTCAAAAAAGAAAGTTTCGCTACGCGTCCGTAACTTTACGACGCAAACAGCTAAGGTCAATGATGCAAACGGTAACCCGATAGAAATTGGAGCTGTAGTCGTATGGCGAGTCGTTGATGTTGCAAAAGCTATCTTCGGTGTGGAGAATTTTACAAACTACGTACATACACAGTCCGAAGCAGCAGTCAGGAATTTAGCGAGGTCTTACCCCTACGATTCATTTGAAGACGAAGAGGAAATCACACTCATCGGCGATGCCAGTGAAGTTAACGACAACCTCCGAACAGAACTTCAAGAACGTGCCCGTGCAGCAGGAGTAGAAATACTTGAAGCCAGGCTTAACGATTTGGCCTACGCCCCTGAAATTGCTGAAGCAATGCTTCGTAGACAACAGGCCTCAGCGATTGTGGCTGCCAGAGCCAAAATAGTTGAAGGTGCTGTACTCATGGTGCGCGAAGCCATCGAGGCTCTGGAAGCAGGAACTGATGGAGCAAATGCTGTCAGACTTGATGATGAGCGGAAAGCAACGTTCGCCTCTAACTTAATGACAGTAATTGCAAGCGACGCACCCACAGCACCAGTTGTGAATGTGGGGACGTTAAACCGCTGAGAAAAGTTTAAATAATGCCAAACGGAAGAAAGCAATTCCCCCTTCGCCTGTCTGAAGATCTCTACCGAGCCTTAGAAAAATGGGCTGAAGATGAATTCAGGTCTGTTAATGCACAAATAGAGGCAGTACTATCAGAAGCAGCTCACAAAACAGGGCGATTACGACCAAAAGAGAAAACCAATAACAAGGATGGAACATTATGAAATTTGTTCAGATCATGGAGTTTGAAGGAACTCCAGAAGATGCTGAAAAAGCATTGAAACAGTACATAGAAAAAGCGGACGGAAGATCATATGCACGACGAGCAACAATATGCGTTGATCGTGATACTGGAAAACTCCTTCAATTCATCGAATTCGACTCTTGGGACGAAGCTCAAAAAAATAATGAGCTCGAAATAACCAACGATGATCACGAAGAGACTCAGGAATCATTCGGAGAAATAAGCTTCAGAAACCTTGATGTCTTCGGAGAATACGAAGTTTAGAACATCGCAGGCAACCCTGCAGAAAAGACAACATGGAACTCATCACTGTCAATGGTCTTACAATGCAGTTCGGGCAACACCGGGCACTTGACAGCGTTGACTTCACTGTCCATTCCGGAGTAACAGGATTAGTGGGCGCCAACGGCGCTGGAAAAACCACGTTCATGTCTATAGCGCTAGGTTTGCGAGCACCGACCGCAGGTTCAATCAGAGTCTTAGACCTAGAGCCCGTCGCTGACGGTGCTAAATTACGGTCACTTGTCTCCTATGGACCCGAACGAAATATTCTCCCCGATGAAATGCCCGCAGTTGATTTCGTAAAACACCTTGCCGAAGTCCGAGGAATACCAAGAAAAGAAGCAAAAACAAGAGCAAGCGATATTTTGTGGCTTGTTGGTCTTGGTGAAGAGCGATTCCGCCCGATAGGAACCATGTCAACAGGGCAGAGACAGCGCGTGAAATTAGCGCAGGCAATAGCTGCTGACCCAAAACTTGTTTTTCTCGACGAACCAACTGATGGACTGGACCCTCTTGCCCGAGATGAAGTCCTGACCCTCATACGTCAGATTAGTGAAGAATATGGAATACATGTCATGATCTCGTCTCATCTCCTGGAAGAGGTTGAACAAATCTGTGACAACATCGTCATTCTTAATGCAGGGAAACTAGTAGCTTCCGGCCAGTTAGATAAACTGACCGGCGAAAGCACCGGGCTTGAAATAGAACTGGTCATGGTAGATGATCTCCCAAATGCTGTAGGGGACCTAGAAAGAGCACTTCAACAGGTAGGTTTAACCGTGCTTCGTGAACCCGAAAGTATGATTCTTCGAATCCCTGATGGGGAACCCGGCCTACTCCCAGATCTAGTCCGAGACGCAGTAGCCGATGTTGGTGCGAGACTGAAACGGTTGGAATATCGTCGCCGAAGTCTAGAAGACATCATTTTGGATGTTCCATCATGAGTAACGCAGGTAACGCCAGAATTCTTGATAAAGGATACAGAAAATTTGATGGTGAAAGACTCGGTGTAGCTAGCGCCATCCGGTCCACAGCATGGCAGACTACTCGAAGCATCTTTGGGTTAGGGCGCAAAGCACGGCACAAGTTTTTTCCAATGGCCATACTTGGCATCACATATCTCATTGTTGTCATTCAACTCGCAATCGTTTTCTTTTTTGGAGGTGAAACCGCTGGTTTCCTAACCACAGACTCTTGGGGGATGGTCGCCCCAGCAATCGTGATGATTCTCTTTGCAGCGCTCGTCGCACCTGATGCAATAGTGCGCGATCAGAAGGATGGCATGTATTCGTTGTACATGTCAACACCGTTAACGAAACCAACGTATCTTGCTTCCAAAACACTTTCTGTAGCTGGCTCAATATTGCTTATTACCTTTGGTCCAGCCCTTCTCTATCTTTTAGGAAAAACAATCAAAGGATTAGGGCCAAATGGAATAGGAGCATGGTTCGAAACATTCGGGAGACTTCTCTTGGCATGCCTTCTTGTTTCACTATTTCTATGCGCATTCGGGCTTGCCTTCTCATGCTTCACAAACCGGAGAGCCATCGCCAGCATCGTGGTACTCCTTGCCTATGTTGGAACCAATATTCCAAGCTGGATCCTGTACGAGGAAACTAATATTGGTAAAAATATTTTCCTTATAAACCCAATTGAAACCGCATATGAATTCGGCGCCCGGCTCTGCAACGCTGAGTCCATTGTCAACGAATATAGCGCGATAAGCACATCAATGGTCACGCTCGGATTCTTCGCTTGGCTTATAGCGACGTGCTCCATTATCACTTTCATTTACCGTAATAGGGAAGCAATCTGATGGCTCCAAAACCGCCTCCTCCATCCCATATGATTGATGTGTCTGGTGCATCTAAGACATTCGGCAATGTTGTCGCTGTTTCAGATGTCAGTTTCTCCTTAGATGCAGGGGTGACAGCGTTGCTTGGGCCAAATGGTGCAGGGAAATCAACACTGTTCCGCATGCTATGTGGGCTCACCACACCTACCGTAGGAACCGTGAAAGTGCTGGGGCGTGACGCACGAAAAGATACATCGGTGCGGGGCAAGATAGGGCTCTCACCTCAACAAGATGCCCTATTTGACAGACTGACTGCACAACAATTCGTAGAAATAGCAGCCAAGACACATGGAGTCGCTAACTCACTTGAATCCACTAAACATGCTCTCACACTCGTAGATCTTGAAACAGTGACGAACAAACCAGTTGGCTCCTTCTCTAAAGGTATGCGCCAACGAGTCAAACTTGCTGCAGCTCTCGTTAACGATCCAGAGATTCTTATCCTTGACGAACCGTTATCGGGATTAGACCCCGTCCAACGCAACAGAATGATAGAACTCTTCCACAACCTTGGATCTCAAGGCAAGTGCGTGCTCATTTCAAGCCACATACTTGATGAAGTCGCACGAATAGGATCACAAGTACTCGTTATCGCTCAAGGACGATTAGCAGCATCCGGAGACTATAGAGACCTGCGCACACTTATGGAAGACCAGCCCCACGTCATCCAAATCACCACTAATCAGCCACGCAAACTTGGAGCAGCATTATTAGAACGAGAAGTCATTGATGGCATCACCATAGAAAAAGAAGCACTCAACATAACCACATCACAGATAGATGCATTTGAACGATCAATCGCCCCAATAGCAAAAGCGTTAAATGTTAGTCTCAATGAAGTTATTCCCCTGGACGATGATCTCGAGTCCGTGTTCCGCTACCTGATTGAGGGCAAATAATGTCAACGATCACCCCGCTCCAAGCAATGCGATTAACCCACAACGTTCTACTCAAACAACTCATTACAAAAGGAAGACTCATAGGAATCACAATTATTGGTTTACTCCCAATCCTCCTTGGGTGGGTTATCGGACGGCAAAGTGATGATCCTTTAGAAGCAGGCGTAGGATTCGTTTCTTACATGGGATTATCAATACTCATACCCATCGTGGCACTTGTTTTCGCCTCGGCATCACTGGGTGATACTCGAGAGGACGGAACACTTGTGTACCTGTGGTTACGGCCGATCTCAAGGTTGTCAGTCTCAACTGGAGCATGGGCGGCCAGTGTTACGATTGCACTTCCACTCACAGTTATACCAATGACAATTTCAGCAATTCTTCTCGACGCCGGAAACAGTGTCATAACCGCAACCATCATCACGTCAATCCTCGCAGTCGTTGCATACAGCGGCCTTTTTGTGACACTCGGATTGATTGTCAAAAACCCTGTGCTGTGGGGGCTAGCCTACATTTTCATTTGGGAAGCAATCGTTGCGAGCTTCGCTAAACCGGCAGCCGCTCTCGCTGTCTCCGGATATAGCCGAGCAATCATCACCGGACAAACCAATGTTGAATTCGATTATCTTTTTGATCCCTCCCAGAGCGTCAGCATACTGATGCTGATCATTATTACCATTGCAGGTATAGCGTTCTCAAGTGCACGGTTGAACCGGCTGGAAGTCCCGTAAATTCAGGTACGTGATAAGAACGAATCAGCAATACTGGTGAAGCGGTCTAATTCAGAAAGAACAGCATCTGGTTCCTGCGGCCAAATCGTGAACACCACACGATCAACACCCAATTCACCCAACTCAGCGAGTTCATCCACACTCTGAGGGGCATTCATTACTGTGATAGAAATAGAGGCCGGGTCCCGACCTGCTTCTTTAGCCAAACGGTGAACGTTCACAACATCATCAACGAAGGAACCTTTAGGGCTTCTGATAGGCATCCACCCATCACCCCACTCAAACAAATGGGAAAGTAAACGTGGCCCACTACCACCGCCAAGAAGCAACGGAATATTCCTGGAAGGTTTCGGCCACGACCATGATGGTTCCAACGATTCACGCTCGCCGACAAAGGAAGCCTCATCTTGTGACCACAACGCACGCATAATTCCAACGTTGTCCTTTGTGCGTGTGTACCTGTCTGAGAATTCATGCCCATGGGCCTCATACTCTTCTCTATTCCACCCAAACCCGACGCCAACCTCAAGTCGACCTTGACTATGGAAATCCAATGTCGCTAATTGTTTCGCCAACCAAATAGGATCATGCTGCGCAACCAGAGTCACCGCAGTACCGAGAATCAGATTCTCCGTAACAGCGGCAGCCATTGACAGCGCCACCAATTGGTCGTTCAAATGCCAGTACACGTCAGGTAATTCCTCACGGCCAGGCGCAGCACCAGGAAAAGCCGTTGCCCGACTTGCAGGAATATGAGAATGCTCCGGAAGCCATAACGAATCAAACCCCCGACTTTCAACCTCCACAGCTAATTGAGAAGGAGATAGCGTGTTGCAAGTCGCTAGCATCGTTATCCCTAGCTTCGGACTTGTCTTAGAAAACCTTTGCATCCCATCCCCTTTTTAAGCCTCAATACTTTGTATCACTCAAAGCCGCTACACAGAAAAATAGAAACAAAATAGAAACCGACTCTTTCGTCGCTTAACATTCACCTAGGTTGATTATGAAGGAAAATATGGGATCATTAGACGGACAAATAGCAGTCGTCACCGGAGCTAGCCGGGGCATCGGGCGAGGCGTAGCAATAGGTTTAGGCGAACAAGGCGCAACCGTGTACGTCACGGGTCGAAGCACCGGAGATAAGCCAAGAACAATAGACACAACGGCGCGGGAAGTCACAGAAGCAGGCGG
>MDTB01197426.1_pt1 | contig 53091 bp, 49 predicted proteins | sample 811161 | NCBI WGS metagenome assembly MDTB01 (sample SAMN05326650, study PRJNA326480) | marine metagenome | isolation source: seawater | place: Mediterranean Sea | collected 2009
ATATTGGAGGGGGGGTCTTTAAACCCATTAGGGGGGGTTATGCTAACTGGTTTGAGCATACATCCCCTCTATTACAAAACCCTCCTCGACAAACTTGATCTTGATTTTAGAGTTTTTGCTGCAGGGGAATACAAAGATGCAGTCGAACCTTATCTCCGAAATGGGATGTCTGAGATAGCTAAAATCGGCAATCAGCAATGGCTCGATAGCCTTTGGGAGACATATAAAAATACCATTCTCAAGAATCGGCAAATCTCTTCCAACGCTTTCCACAGATATACAAATGATTATGATCAATTGCTGAACGAGTCAGGTGACGATCCTGACAAACTTGCTTTAGATTATGGATTTGTAGATAAAGTACTCGACCCAGCTTCTTGGAAAGCCAAAATCATTAGTTTGGTTGGCGCCAGTGGGAATTCATTCCGTCAGGTAACTTACATTGATTATCTTGGAACCCAGCGGAATACGGCTTCTACATCGAATCAGGGGATTAACAAAATAGCAGTTATAACCGCTAGTGGAACTATCTTGGAGGGTGATCAGCCCGCAGGGTTCGTAGGAAGTGATTCCATAGTATCTTTAATTGAAAAAGTTCGAATGGATGACAACATCCGGGCTCTAGTCTTTAGAATCAATAGCCCGGGTGGAAGCGCGGGAGCATCGGAGGAAATTCGTCGAGAACTAGAGTTAGTTCAAAAAGAAGGTAAGCCAGTGGTTGTATCTATGGGTGGTTATGCAACGTCCGGTGGATATTGGATTTCTAGCACCGCTAATAAAATTTTCGCGCTGGAAAGCACAATTACTGGCTCGATTGGAGTATTTATGGTGTTCCGTAGTTATGCATCAGCGCTGTCTAAGCTTGGAGTTAACGGTGATGGTTTAGGCACTACAAACCTCAGTGGTGCTTTCAATCCGTTGAAGCCGATAAATCCAATTCTTGAGGATGCATTAGAGAGATCTGTAAATAGAGCTTATAGTCGATTCCTTAATTTAGTCTCCGACGGTCGAAATATGACTGTCACAGAAGCTAAAACTGCAGCGAATGGTAAAGTTTGGACAGGTAAAAAAGCTCTAGCGCTGGGGTTGATAGACGCTATTGGGGATTTGGATGATGCCGTTTCTAGTGCAGCGGTTTTGTCTGGCATTTCCCAATACGAGGTAGTATTTATCGACCTAGAACTATCTGCTTCAGAACGACTAGCAAATGAGTTATTCCAAATTGCCGCAGATATTGCAGAGGAAGTATATGTTAACCAGACTTTCTCAAATCTAGTTTTGCCAAGAGAAATACAAGATCTTTTGGCTATGAGCGAATCGCCAAGCCTGCAGTCATACTGCCCTTACTGCAGAGTGAAATAGTTAGGGGCTCTCAGCTTCGCCAACCTTAACTTTATCAGTTGTAGGTAAGAGAACCTCAAAAATTGTCCCTTTATCCAGTTCACTTTTGATAGTGATCTCTCCTCCGTGCGCATTAACAATATGTTTAACTATTGAGAGTCCTAAACCGGTACCTCCTTGATGACGAGAACGTCCGCGATCAACGCGATAAAATCGCTCAAATACGCGTTCTTGTTCTTCCAGCGGAATTCCTATACCGTTGTCGGAAACTTGAACTCGTGCCATTTGAGTTATGTTTTCCAGTTTTAGTTTGACCTGCCCATTCTCGCCACTATATTTAAGAGCATTTTCTAAAAGATTTGCAACCATTTGTTCGACCGCCTCCCCCTCGCCGTTAATAATGACTGGCTTCGAAGGAACGTCTAAAGCTAGCGTTACTCCCCTTGCTTCGGCATCCTCCAACCTGGCCTCGTACACCCGCACCAAAAGGGCACCCAAATCTAACTTATCATTTTTTCTGTTGGTTTCCTGGACGTCGAAACGCGATAGTTGAATCAGGTCCTGAACAATGGTGTCTAGTCTAAGAGCTTGATTCTTTATTCGGGACAGAAATGTATCTACCGTAACCTTATCCATGCTCGAGTCATCAATGATGGTCTCGACAAGCCCACGAATAGCGGCAATTGGAGTTTTCAACTCATGCGAAGCATTCGCTACGAAATCACTGCGAACTTTTTCAAGGTATAACACATCTGTTATGTCCTGGAGCACTATAATTAATCCGATAGGCTGATTATCAGGCCCGTCGAGGGGCGCGACTGAAACGTCGATATTCCTTTGGTCCACCTTCACGGAAATATGAAGCGCTATCCGTTCTTGGAGACAACTTTCTGCAAAATGTGCTAACTCACGTGTTTGTTTTAGGTCATGTAAGCGTCGGCCTTTAAGATGCGCAGAATTTATTTTTAACATCTGCTGAGCAGACCCGTTGATGTGCATAACTGAGTAATCCACATCAACGGCAATGACTCCCTCAGAGAGACCGGCAAGGACAGTCTCTAATTGATTTCGGCTATTGGTTAATTCTTGAATTCTTGTTTCAGTTTCGCTCGCCAAATCGTTCATCGCTCCAGCGAGCTTACCTATTTCATTGGTCTTATCGCTAGACAATCTCAAGTCATAGTGACCCATTGCAATTTGTTCAGCAGTGTTTCTGATTTTCGTTAGGTGTCTCATTATGGACCGCGTAGTAAAAAACCCAATAACCAGTCCAACGACTAAGATTATCAACGCACCGAAAAATATTTGGGTGTTCAATACAATTAGCTGCTTTTGGATCACTTTAAGAGGCATTGCAAGCCGGATAAAACCTTTTACATCTTGGTCTATTCTCAGGGCGACAAAGAGCGTGTTTTCCTTTGTAATTTCGCTAAGGCGTTCAGATATTCCAAAGTAATTCTTCCCAGCGTCCACAATTTCTGGCCATGCAGAGTGATCTTCCATCAATCCTGCGGATTTTCTATTATCTGCGAGAACCCTTCCTTCTGCGTTAATGAGGGTTACTCTATGTTTAATACCGAGGGTTAAGTTACTTAGATCGATATCAGAAACTAGCTTGTTTTTTCGAAGATGGGGTATTACACGCTGTTGGAGAGTATTGGCCTGAGTTTTTAGGGATTCTTCAAGAGCAAACCGAGCATCTTTTTCAAGCTGCTTTGCAGTCATCCATCCAAAGACTATTGTGCATGCTAACACGAGCCCTCCCAGAAGAGCCCAAAATTGCCATAAGAATCTAGAGTTTAACAAGCTTAGTTAATCGCTATTGAAGCGATACCCCACCCCGCGTATTGTTTGGATCATTAAACTATATTCCTTAATTTTTGTCCTAATTGACCGTATATGAACATCGATATTTCGATCTACCACAACAACACCATCCCCTACAACGCGATTCAGTAGCTGCTCTCTAGTAAAGGCACGACCAGGTTGGCTAGCCATTTGGTAAAGGATTTTAAATTCTGTTGCTGTCAAACTTATCGGTTCGTCAGAAATCTTGACTTCATGGCTAACCAGATCGATTTTCAGCTCTCCGATTAAGATTCTGTCACTCTGCTCAGCCAGTGTAACCGCCCCCCTTCTTAGGACAGCCTTCACCCTTGCTATGAGCTCCCTTGGACTGAAAGGCTTGGCAAGGGAATCATCAGCGCCCATACCTAAGCCTATGACAATATCAGATTCCTCACCTTTAGCGGACACTATAATTATGGGGATATCTTGGGTCAAAGAATCTGATTTAATTTGTTGGCATACCGAAAAGCCATCGCTTCCTGGCAGCATAAGATCCAAGATAACAAGCGCTGGCGATTGATTCCTGACTTGATTTAATCCTTCATCGCCCCGAGCCGAGGCTATTACTTGGAATCCTTCACGTTTTAGGTTGTAGGAAATAACCTCGACGATATCGGGCTCATCCTCAATTACAACTATTTTTCTTTTTAGCATGCTGTCCAAATACCCCCTATAGGGTGGCCTACATCAGCGTTTGCAGAGTTAGCAAGTTTTCCCTAAAAATTTTGCCCGATAAAGGCTGTATATTTCGATTTATATTTTCAGAGCTTCTGGAAAACTAAAACGGAATTGGTTCCTCCAAAGCCAAAGCTGTTGGACATTACCGTTCGAATATTAGCCCCATCTATACGCACTCTTACTATTGGCATATCTTCAAATAAGGGATCGATGTTTTCTATGTTAGCTGATGCACAGATAAAATCATTTTCTAGCATAATCAAGGAATAAATAGCTTCGTGAACTCCAGCAGCGCCAAGGGAATGTCCTGACAAAGACTTTGTAGAACTGATTTTGGGAATTTTTTCTTCGAACACCCTGGATATAGCAGAAATCTCAGGAGGATCCCCCGCTGGCGTACTCGTTCCGTGAGCGTTGATATAGTCAATGGGTTCATTAACCGTCGCTATCGCCATCCGCATCGCTCGTTCACCACCCTCTCCTGAAGGTGCCACCATGTCATAGCCATCCGACGTCGCCCCATACCCTACTATCTCCGCATAAACTTTTGCTCCCCGTGCTCTCGCATGCTCATATTCTTCAACCACCAAAAAACCCGCACCACCGGCAATAACAAAACCATCTCTATCTTTATCGTATGCCCGAGAAGCCAGTTCTGGATGGTCGTTGCGACCGGTAGAGAGTGCTCCCATTGCATCAAATAGCGAAGTCATGCTCCAATGTTCCTCCTCACCCCCTCCTGCAAATACCACGTCTTGTTTACCAAGTTGGATTAGTTCAACAGCATGGCCGATACAATGCGCGCTTGTGGAACATGCAGAAGTTATGGAGTAATTGACTCCTTTTATCTTAAAAGGGGTCGCAAGGCATGCAGAGACTGTAGAGCCCATAGTTCTAGTAACACGGTATGGCCCAATACGCTTCAGCCCTTTCTCTTTTAGAATATCTGCTGCTTCTGTGAGATTGGAAGAAGAGGCTCCACCCGATCCAGCTACTATTCCTGTTCTTTCGTTCGAAACATCAGACTCCTCAAGACCTGAATCAGCAATCGCTTCACTCAGCGATATAAAAGAGAATGCTGCTGCATCCCCCATAAAACGTCGTAGTTTACGCTCGATCATTCCATCTAAATCAATATCTATACTTCCTGCAACCAAGCTCCTTAGACCCATTTCTTCATAGGCTGACTGGTACTTAATTCCTGATGTTGTGTTAAATAGCGACTGTTTTGTCTCAACCACATTGTTGCCTAGCGGTGATACCAATCCCATACCTGTAACTACTGCACGCTTCATTTCAAACCCTCAGAAATCATCCAGAGAAGTAAATAGCCCAACCTTAACCTGTTTAGCTTCATATATCTGACTACCGTCCACGTATACTCTACAATCCGCAATGCCCATGACAGTCTTACCTTCCCTAAGCTTAATTATATCTATATGGTACTTCACTAATTCTGCGCTTGGTAATATCTGACCTCCGAATTTAACCTTTCCGCATCCCAGAGCACGGCCCAGTCCTGCATTTCCTTTCCATGCGAGGAAGAAACCGAGTAGCTGCCAAAGCGCGTCAAGCCCAAGACATCCGGGCATGACCGGATCATCGATAAAGTGGCATTTAAAAAACCATAAGTCAGGATTTATATCCAGCTCGGCTATTACCTTACCCTTACCCGCAACGCCACCCTCTTCATTTATCTCTACAATCCGATCCACCATCAACATATTCCCAACAGGTAAGTGGGCTCGTCCAGGACCGAACAACGTTCCCCTCCCGCATTCCTGTAATTCTTCTTTGGTAAACTGATGCTTACCAATTAATGAGCGATCTAGTAGAGCCATAGTTTTGTCATTCGTTATCCGTTACTTCCAAAAACCATTTAGGCTTTTTTTCAAAAACCTCGATTATATCACTGGCCTATAAAAAGAACATAAAGCTTAATGTAAAACAAAAACTAGTGAACTTTCCCACCCACTGACTGAAGGAAACTAGTGAATAGCTGAACCTCCGGAAAGTCGCCCAACTCCGCACCAATGCGCCGCAAAGCCTCTGTTTCCGACAACTCGGACCTAAAGTAAAGCTTGTGAGCATCCGATATCGCGGCAATAGCTTCCCGCGAAAAGCCACTTCTCTTTAGACCCACTATATTTACGCTCTTAATCTCAATTCTATTTCCATAACCGGATGAATAAGGGGGTATATTTTTATCAATTACCGACGCCCCTCCAACATAAGCATAAGATCCAATTCTCAAAAATTGCACGACACCGGTTTGACCTCCCAAGGTTACGTTGTCGTCTATTGTGACGTGACCACTTAGCCCGACATAGTTCGCTAGAATATTGTTACTGCCGAGCACACAGTCATGAGCAACATGAACAAATCCCATAATCAAATTATTATCACCAATCCGAGTTTCTCCAATTCCGGTAACAGTACCTCTGTGAACTGAGACCGACTCGCGGAATACATTTCCGTTACCTATGAACAAACCGGTCTTTTCTTGCTGATATTTTTTATCCTGTGGCTCAGCACCTATAATTGCGAAGGGGTAAAAGGTGTTTCGGTCTCCAATATCTGTATCCCCGTCGAGCACCACGTGCGAGACCAATTTGCAACCATTTCCTATTTTCACGCCAGGACCTACAGTGCAGAAGGGACCAATTTCTATATTCGTCCCAAGTATCGCCTTTTGGTCGACGATGGAGGATCTGTGAATGACGTTCATAAGATGTTCCCAGCCTTATTGGACGAGTTGCGTTTTTTTATACAAGCGACTTAGGGATTGTACCCTGATTCTATTTTTGCATCACCCATGCTTTATTTTTTTGATTCGCATATAGTAGCTGGAGAGAGATTATGGGGATTTCAATTATGATTAAGGCTGTTCTTTGGGACTTTGGGGGTGTGATAACTAGTAGTCCATTTGAAGCTTTTAACCAATATGAGAGAGAAAATGGTTTTCCAATCGATTTTATAAGGACGGTAAATTCAAAAAATCCTGATACTAATGCTTGGGCCCAGTTTGAGCGCAATGAAATAACAGTTGACGAGTTCGATCAAAAATTTTCTCAAGAATCGAAACTACTTGGTCAACGCATTTGTGGCAAGACAGTACTTTCTTTAATTGCTGGTAAGATTCGACCCGAAATGGTTGAAACTCTGAAGATACTCAAGAACAAACTGACTATAGGATGCATCACTAATAATATGCTCTCGGGGAGCGGGGCTGGTATGGCCAGAAACCCTAAGAGAGCTGAGGCCATGGAAGAAGTCCTAAATCTATTTGATGTCGTGATTGAGTCTAGCAAATTAGGAGTAAGGAAACCCGATCCTCGAATATATAAAATCGCCTGCGATCAATTAGCCATCGCTCCAAGTGAAGCTATATTCCTTGATGATCTGGGAGTAAATCTCAAACCAGCACGAGCTATGGGAATGTTTACGATAAAAGTAGTAAGCAGCAGCCAAGCTCTGGACGATCTCCAAGCACATTTAAACTTTCCAATAAGATGAAGGTCTTGTTGACAGGTGGAGCGGGTTACATTGGCTCCCACACTTTACTGGAGCTTATCAAAGAGTCTATCGACGTCACTGTAATTGATAACCTCGTAAACAGTTCTTTTGAGGCAGTTAGGAGAGTTGAGCTACTTACGGATAAGCATGTAGAGTTTTTGCCCATGGACTTGCTTGATAGACAGAAACTAAGCAAGCTTTTTGAACAACACGATTTTGATACAGTCATCCATCTAGCTGGGCTGAAGACCGTTTCAGAATCATTAGAGAACCCACTGACTTACTATGAAAATAATATTTCTGGAACCATAAATCTTTGTAATGCAATGGTGAATCACGGAGTTCACAATCTAATATTTTCATCTTCGGCAACAGTATATGGAGATCCTTCAGAACTTCCTATTAAAGAGGAATCATCAGTTACAGGTACGACCAATCCCTATGGGGAAACTAAATTAATTATTGAAAAGATTTTGATGGATATAAGTGACAGCAATCCACAGTGGAATGCAGTGATACTGAGATACTTTAACCCGGGTGGGGCGCATCAAAGTGGCCATATTGGCGAGGATCCCAATGGGATTCCAAACAACTTGGTTCCGTATATTAGCCAGTGCGCTGCTGGGAGACGGAAAGAGCTCACTGTTTTCGGTAAAGATTATTTAACGCGCGATGGGACTTGTATTCGCGACTATATTCATGTGGTCGATCTTGCATTGGGACATCTCGCTGCCCTCACTAAACTTAAAGAGGGGCCTGGTGTAGTGATATATAATCTAGGCACTGGAAAGGGCTCTTCAGTCTTAGAGGTAATACATACTTTTGAAGAGGTAAATAAAGTAAAGGTTCCTTACATATTTGGCCCAAGGCGAGTTGGCGATATTCCTGAGTGCTACACTGATCCAACAAAAGCAAACAAGGAATTACATTGGAAAGCTACAGGGACTTTGGAGCATATCTGTCGAGACGCATGGAATTGGCAAAAACATAATCCCTTAGGGTATGCCAAAGGCTAAACTTTCTACAGTTTCAGCCGCCTTCTATCCTGTATAAAAAATGCACTTCGCTTCCATGGTCGATCTTTTCCAGCATAGGTTCTACGATTATTTCTCCATTGATCGCCACTGACATATCTTCGATATCAGCGGCGCTTAGTCCTTCGTATCTGTCCGTGATTTCTATTACAAGACTACGGTAGTCTTCTGCTTGCACGGTCGCCTCTCTCACTCCTGTGAACTTTTGGAGCTCACTAGAAAAAATTACATGAGCGGTCATGCTGTAACAGTGGTCAAGACGCATCCTGAATTGCTTTCAGTATTTTTGGCGGAGACATTGGTAACTCACTCATTCTGATCCCTATAGCGTTACTAACCGCCGTTCCGCAGGCCGCCAGAGGCGGAATTATCCCCGTTTCACCAATCCCCCTTACACCAAAAGGATGGAAAGAGTTCGGAACCTCTACTATGACAGTCTCTATCATTGGCAGGTCCGACGCTAACGGAATTCGGTAATCAAGAAAGCCTGGATTTTCTAATCTTCCATCTGAGCTATAAACGTACTCCTCGTTTAACGCCCAACCGATGCCCTGAGCAGAGCCACCTTGATACTGGCCTTCCACGTAACTGGGGTGGATAGCCTTACCAGCGTCTTGGATTGCTGTATAACGTACCACTGTGGTCTTTCCTGTATCTGGATCGACTTCAATATCTGCAAGATGCACAGCAAAGCTAGGGCTCGCTCCACGAGCACTGATATTGCCTCTACCACTGATATGCCCACCAGTTTTAGCTGCGGAGCCACATATTTCTGCAGCAGTCAGGACCCCTTCACCCTTGGTATTAAATGCCTTCCCATCCTTCCATTCCACCTGTTCTGGCGTGATATTCCAGGTTGCAGCAGCCCGCTCCTTCAGTTGAGAGACCACGTCTGCCGCAGCCTCTACCACGGCCATACCTGTGGCGAAAGTCGTTCTACTTCCCCCTGTCGGGTTGCTGTAAGGTAAGTTTTGAGTATCACCAATAATGGCAGAAAATGCCTCAACGGGCATCTGGAGCTCTTCAGCAGCCATCATTTGCATTGACGCTCTGCTACCACCGATATCGGGAGAGCCCTCCACGATCGTACCTGTACCATCTTCGTTCATATTGATAACGACGCTTGATTCTCCTCCAACATTGAACCAAAAGCCTGAGGCCACACCCCGCCCCTGGTTTTCTTTCAATGCAGTCTTGTATTGCGCGGAGTCTCTCGCCGCTTCCAAACATTCCACCAAACCAACCGCCTTCAGCTTGGGGCCATACATTGTCTGGGTACCCTCCTTAGCTACATTTTTTAAACGTAAATCGATAGGGTCCATACCTAATTCATCGGCTAATTCATTTATTACCATTTCACAAGCATATTCTGATTGCGGAGCGCCTGGCGCGCGGTAGGCAGCACATCTCGCTTTATTGACTACGACTTCGTACCCCTCAACATATTGATTATCGACATCGTAGGGCGTAAAAACAGTCATACAGGCGGGTCCAAGGGGCGACGAACCCGGGGCCCAACCGGCCTCGTAACATAGCTTCGCCTCCATTGCTGTTATCGTTCCATCTTTCTTTGCTCCAATTTTTACCCAGTTACGGGTCGCCGAACCTGGACCTGAAGCCATAAAGACCTCGTTGCGATCCATCTGCATTTTTACAGGACGTCCGGACATCTTTGAGAGGACAAGCGCGACAGGTTCCAGATATACGCCTAGTTTGCCGCCGAAACCGCCGCCGATCTCACTCGCAATTACATTCAACTTGGTTTGTTCAATACTAAGCATGGAAGCCGTCGTTGCTCGCACAGCAAAGTGACCCTGCGTACTGCACCATATCATCGAGTGCCCGTCCTCATCATACCGAACGGTACACGCGTGCGGTTCAATATAACCTTGATGGACCGTCGCTGTGCGAAATTCTCGCTCTATTACGACCTCTGCCTCAGCAAAACCAGCCTCTATGTCCCCCTTACTGAGCTCATTACGAGACGCGACGTTGGACGGTGCCTTGGGTTCTTCTGGCATGCCCTTTGTGAATAAATCATCGTGAAGTATCGGAGAATCATTGGACGTAGCATCGTCAATATTCATCACAGGCTTTAAAATACTATAATCAACCTCTATCAGACCAAGGGCGCGTTCAGCCGCAGCCTCCGAGACTGCAGCTACAGCTGCCACGGCATGTCCATGATAAAAAACTTTGTCTCTTGCGAGAATATTCCTTATTCCAGATGCAGTTTGATTCGGAATATCAGCGTGAGTCATGACAGCAAAAACATTAGGATCCGCCTCCGCTTTGCTCGTGTCGATCCTGTTGATCAATGCGTGGGCATGGGGGCTTCTTAAAATTTTCCCCCAAATCATTCCAGGTAAAGAGAGATCTGCTGCATAGTTTGCTCGCCCAGTGACCTTATCATGCCCGTCAGGGCGAATTGTACGCTGTCCAATATATTTAAAGTCTTGTGCTTCACTCATTTTAGGCTTTCTCCCTCATAGTCTTTGCAGCATCCATAACTGCTTTTATAATTTTATCGTAGCCAGTACACCGACAAAGATTACCCGCCAAGTAATAACGTGCTTCCTCCTCGCTTGGATCAGGATTTTCCTCTAACAATGCTTTGGTCGAGACTACTAGTCCAGGAGTACAGATCCCACATTGCAGAGCGGCGTGTTCCAAAAATTTTTCCTGTATGACGTGTAACTTATCGCCCTCGCCAATCCCCTCTACGGTTTCGATCGCTTCCCCATTAGCCTCCACGCCGAGCACCAAACAGGAACAAACCAATCTATCGTTTATAAGCACTGAGCACGCTCCGCAATCACCGGAACCGCAACCTTCTTTCGTTCCCGTTAGGCCCAATTCATCCCTCAACACTTGTAATAATGTATCGCTAGGGTCGCAAAGAAATTCTTTTACATCCCCGTTCACTGTCGCAGTTACATGTGTTTTCTGCATGACTTAAGCTCCCGCTCTATCTGCTGCAATTTTTGCCGCACGTTTCACTAAAACTCCAACAACATGTTTTCGGAATTCTATAGTACCTCTCCGGTCCGTTATTGGGTTAGACACCTTACTCGCTGAATTCGCAGCTGCTTGCAAGGCAGTTTCATCTAATTTCGATCCAATCAAGGCATCTGCAGCCTCAGGAACCAAAAGCGCAGTTGTGGCAACCGCACCAATCGCCACCCTAGCCGCAATGCAAACGCCCTCTGAACCAAGAGTAATACTTACCGCTGCTCCGGCAACAGCAATATCCATCTCCGTGCGCGGAATAAACCTTAAGTAAGCGTCTGAGGTTTTCTCATTGGGCTTAGGGACAGTAATTGCTGCAAGCAATTCGCCATCCCCCAAACAGTTTCTTCCAACCCCTGTTACGAAGTTCTCAGCAGCTATAGTTCTGCTACCTTTCGGCCCCTTAATTACACACTGTGCTCCATTTGCGATTAACGCAGGTATCGTATCGGCTGCGGGGGAAGAATTACAAAGATTGCCGCCAATACTGCATCGCCCCTGAACCTGAGTAGATCCAATGAGATATGCAGCTTCCACCAATCCTGGGAATAAGGCTTTAATATCTTCTCTCGCAGTCAATGCAGCGTTGGGCATGGCTGGACCCAGGCTAAGCCCCTCCTCATCTAAAGTGGCTTCAACCATGCTAGGGATTTTCTTCACATCAACAACAAGCCTTTCCTCATGGAGGCCCTGCATCTGAATAAGAAGATCTGTCCCTCCAGCGAGGACCTTTGCCGTAATTTTTGAATTAGCTAACAGTTCCACTGCCCCCTCAAGGGTATCAGGCGCTTCGTATACAACCGAAACCATTGTTTCTCCTCATTAAACTAAACCTAATCGAACCCGTCTCCACCTCAAATCGAGAAGGGCTTTACATCCGTTACCACACCTCACAGTAATTAACGCTGACTGGTGGGGCCACTCTTGTCGACTTCTCTTCACATATTATCGCGCGACGCCCATGCAAGACTCAGTACTTGCGTTAAACGTTACGACACAAACTCCTAGCTAGTTTACCCCTAGCGTGGTAATGCGCAATGTGTTTCCAATACAATAGTCTAATTTCTGATCTGAGCGCGACTCAAATTAACAAAAATAGCCTCGATAAGCAGGAGCGGATTAGGATTCGAGTTTCCGCTAAGGTAGCGCACCGCTTTTAGAAGCTGATCCCTGAATTGAAAAAGCGCAGTCACCTCCAACGATGCCAATAACCTAGATGGAGCATCGTCTTCATCTTGAGACGAAATATTCTTTTCTTCCTTTACCATTGAGAGTCTGATTGCCTTGGAGACAAAACTCTCCAACACCTTTAAGACGTCAATAGGCTGATACTTTTGTAAATTTGCCGCCTTTTCTAAGGCATTAGTCTTCCTTGATAGTAATGCCAACATATTTTGAGCTACATCATTACGAAGGCGAATATAATCACCATTCAAAAGTTTTGAGACTTCTAACGGAGCACCACCTGACTGAATCAATAACTGTGCAAGATTGTCGGTATGATCATGCTGACTTTTAAGCCACTGTAAAGCTTCAGTATGTTTTGGAACACTGAAAAGCAAACTTTGGCAACGACTTCGGACCGTTGGCAATATGCTTAGAACCTTGTCTGCAACAAGGATAAAAAGAGTTTGAGGTGGCGGCTCCTCTAGAACTTTCAGGAACGCATTTGCCGACTGCACATTCATCTGCTCCGATGGATAGATAATTGCAATCTTATATCCGCCTTGTTGCGAAGTTTGCACACTCCAACGATTGAGCTCTCTGATTTGATCAATCTTTATTTGTCGAGAGCTTTCTGGTCTTACGTGCCTCAAATCAGCGTGTGTGCCTGCTTGTTTCAACACACAACCCCTACATCGTCCACAATGTTTGTTTTTCATAGGTGCCTGACAAAGAAGCAGCGAGCTCAGGGACTCGGCGAAAACTCGCTTCCCCAGACCGCTTGCGCCATAAAGCAAAAGCGCATGTGGATTGCGTCTCACTATAAATTGCATTGTTATCCTGTCCCAATTGTTTTGATGCCAAGGTAAGTAATCCATTCGTAGAACTCACTTAAAGCTTTTAATGAAAGATTCAAGATATTTTTTGATATCGGTCTGCACTTGCCCCTCAGAATTACTCGCATCCACGACCGAATAAGCTTTATTAGCACGAGATCTATCTAGAAAAACTTTTCGAGCGCGTTCAAAAAAATTAATATCTTCCTGCTCAAACCTATCACTTTCGCCTCTTCTCGAAGCTCTTCTCAAGCCCTCTGCCACGGGGACATCTAGGATAAACGTGTGATCTGGTCTTATTTTTGGTAGCGTCAAAGTTTCCAGGCTATGTATAACGCTGAAATTCAACCCCCTGCCACCGCCCTGATAGGCAAAACTTGAATCGGTAAAACGATCGCAAACCACCCATTTACCATCACTTAGTTGAGGCTCGATTACTCGCGTAATATGCTCGGCTCGGCATGCAAACATCAATAATAATTCTGTCATTGGCTGCATAGGTTCTTGGGATTTGGAGAGTAGCGTCTTCCTAACGTGCTCTCCCAGCAAAGTACCTCCAGGTTCCCGCGTACAAATATACGGGATATTCTTATGTGAGAGCACTTCGGAAATTATATTAATGCTAGAAGACTTCCCAGCACCTTCTAAGCCCTCGACAGTCAAGAACGCCCCCCTATTCATCAGAGTATCTCCCTTTTATTTCCTAATTCCATTTAAAAGCCTCATTGAGGGGTGCTTTGATAACTCTTGGGTCGACCTGACCTCTGATACTTTTCTACCGCTTGATTATGCTCTGTCAGTGTCTTTGAAAAGTATGTCCTCCCGTCCCCCTTAGCAACAAAATAGAGATACTCTCCCTCCTCTGGATGAAGTGCAGCTCTGACCGAAGCGAGACTTGGCATTCCTATAGGAGTGGGTGGTAAACCTAAATTGGTGTAGGTATTAAATGGGGTAGCTTTTCGCAAATCTTTTTTTGTTAGGTTCCCATCAAAGGTTTTACCCATACCATATATCACTGTAGGATCTGACTGTAGACGTATATTTCGTCTAAGACGATTTACAAATACCTGACTCACTTTCCCTCTATCGCCTTTAAAACCTGTTTCACTCTCAATTATCGAAGCTAAGATCAACGCTTCGTAGGCGTCTTCAAGCGTACCCTCAATCATTCGATTAGCCCACTCTTTTTCCAACACATCGACCATCTTTTTGTGGGCCCGCTTTAAAATCCGTATGTCACTGTCCCCGCGGGTAAACTGATAAGTGTCTGGGAAAAAAAAACCTTCAGGCATGAGCTCGGGCTTCCCTGCAATTATTGCCATAACCTCACTATTTTTTCGCTCCCCTAATTCTTGTTTGATATAGGGGGAATCCTTTAAATGATTTCGCCACTGCTCGAAGGTCCATCCCTCAATGAAAGTAATTTGCCTCTCTAAAACCTTCCCCGAGCGAAGCAGCACAAAGAGTTCCGTAACAGTTTTAATTTTCGAGAGGTCATACTCACCGGCCTTAAAAGTGCCTCTAAAATTGGTCAACAAAGCATAGCCTAGGAGAAACTGCTCTGATGTCTTTACAACATTTTTGGAAGAAAGCTGTTTTAGTATCCTTTCAAGGCTAGCACCATTCTCGATCACAAAAGTTTCATCGGAATTCCAATTAATTGACGAATTCACTTGGTCATGACAGCTTTTTACTACTGCAAAGATAAAGATCGAAATGAAGACAAATAGACTTTTTACGTTAAAAATCCTATAAAAAGTCTTACTCATAGCGCCTAAAAATAAGTGTACCGTTTGTACCACCAAACCCGAATGAATTGCTTAAAACAGCAGAGATCTCCATCTCCCGTGCAACATTAGGAATATAGTCTAGATCGCATTCTGGATCTGGATTTTCCAAATTAATTGTGGGGGGTGCAATTTGATTATAAAGAGACAGAATGCTAATCACGGCCTCCAAAGATCCCGCTGCGCCCAGGGCGTGACCGATCATACTTTTCGTGGAACTAATTGCTATGTTTGACGCATGAGCACCCATGCAACTCTTTATTGCAACGGTTTCCGCTATGTCGCCCTGCGGAGTCGAAGTTCCGTGCGCATTGACATAATCTATGTTCTTTGGATCCATTTGCGCGTCTCTCAGAGCATTCTGCATTGATCGAGCAGCTCCAGCACCATCTGCTGCGGGTGAGGTCATATGGTGAGCATCGGCGCTCATGCCGAAGCCAGCTAGTTCGCAATAAATTTTAGCGCCCCGAGCTCTTGCGTGATCATATTCCTCAAGCAATAAAGTTGCTGATCCATCGCTTAGAACAAAGCCATCACGATCACGGTCCCAAGGTCGCGAGGCACCCTCCGGGTCTTCATTCCTGGTTGACAATGCTCTCATTGCACCAAATCCAGCCAACGTAGTTGGTGAAATAGATTTCTCCGAACCACCCGCTAACATCACATCAGCATCCCCATTTCTGATCAACCTTGACGCAAATCCAATGTTATGAGTTCCGGTAGCACAAGCTGTTGTTATGGATATATTTGGCCCTCCCACTCCAAACATGATGGACAAATGACCTGCAAGCATATTTATCACTGATGATGGAACAAAAAAAGGCGATACCTTTGTTGGCCCGCGCAAGCCCAGCACCGTATGACAAGTCTCAATAGTAGCGATACCACCAATACCTGAACCAACAGCAACACCAATACGATTTTTATTTTCTTCCGTCACTTGGATCCCTGAATCTTGCATCGCTTGTATACCGGTTACCAATCCGAACTGAATGAAGCCATCCATGCGCCTAGTTTCTTTGGGGCTTAAATATTGGGTAATCGGAAATTCAGGGACTTGGCCGCCAAAACGGACAGGATAGCCCTCGACATCGATATTTGCTATTGAACGAATACCACTTCTACCTTCGAGGAGGCCGGTCCATGTGCTCTCTAAAGAAGCCCCAAGGGGACTTATCATCCCCAGCCCTGTTACGACAACTCGGCGGTTATCCAAGACTTGTTCTCACTTATTAAAGTTCCTGTGATAATCGATTTTTATAAGCTACATTCCTACTTTGGAGTTCTCAATAAAAGAAAAGCCGCATTTGAAAACAAAGGCGGCCTCAATTCGCATTCATACTTTGCTTTAAGTGTGAGCTTCAATATACTCCATCGCTCCCTTAACCGTGGTTATTTTTTCCGCATCTTCGTCCGGGATTTCTGTTTCGAACTCTTCTTCTAGAGCCATTACCAATTCCACCGTATCGAGTGAGTCGGCACCGAGATCTTCTACAAAGGAAGCCTCCGAAGTGACCTCTTCCTCCTTTACACCCAGTTGTTCACAAACCAGTTTGATCACTCTTTCTTCAGTCGTACTCATTGGGGACTCCTAATGTTTCTCACAGTTAAAGCTTCAATATTTTAATAAAATGCCCGTCTGGCAATCAAGCTTTATTAACAGATGGCCTCAGGCACTCATTTCAGTAACCTTAATTCATATACATACCGCCATTAATATGCAGTGTTTCTCCCGTAATATATCCGGCGTTATCACTAGCTAAAAACGCCACTAACGCTGCGACCTCTTCCGAGGTTCCGAAACGCCCTAGGGGCACGCGAGACAAAAGTATGTCTGACTTCCCTTTAATCAAATCTTTTGTTAAGTCTGTTTGAATAAATCCAGGTGCAACTGAGTTTACAGTAATACCCCGAGCAGCCAACTCAATCGCTAGAGACCTGCTGTAACCCTCCATTCCAGCCTTGGATGCCGCGTAATTGCTTTGACCTGGATTGCCCATACGAGACACTACCGAACTTACGTTAATAATTCGCCCCCACCTTGCTTTTGTCATACCTCTGAGACAATTTTTAGTAATTCGATATACGGAGCTTAAATTTGTCTGAATGACCTCCTGCCAGTCAGCCTCTTTCATGCGTAGTGCTATATTATCCCTTGCGATTCCCGCGTTGTTAACAAGAACTAGAGGGGACTCATGACTTTCCGATATTTCTTTAAAAAATCGCTCAATTGACGTTTTTTCTTCGACTTTGAGCACATAGCCTTTACCGGATCCAGCTAACGTATTTGAGATCGATTCTGCCCCTTCCTCACTTGTTGCAGTACCTATAACCTCCATACCATCCAACGCGAAAGCCTTCAAAATAGCGTAACCTATCCCCCGGCTTGCGCCAGTTACAAGCGCAACTCGAGCCATTATATTATCCTTTCCATGACGGCCCCCATCTCCTTCTCTGATGAGATACCAAGGGTACTAACAGATTTATCAATTCGTCGATTGAGTCCAGAAAGCACTGAGCCGGGGCCACATTCAACGATAACATCCACCCCATCTTTAACCATATGTTGGACTATAGGTGTCCAAAGCACCGCTTTAGACATTTGTGCGACTAGATTGGCCCTTATATGCTCAGTAGTTCTTGCATAATGCGCGTCCACGTTTTGCAGCAGTCCTATAGTAGGTTCGCTTAAACAGGTATCATTGAGAATAGTGGCCATCTCTGCTGCAGCCGGCTCCATCAATCTACAATGGAAAGGTGCGCTAACCGGTAGCACTATCGCTCTTTTTGCTCCTGCAGCATTGCAGGCCTCAAGCGCTCTATTAATTGCCTCGGTATGACCTGCTATAACGACCTGTCCTGGAGAGTTAAAATTTGCAGCCTCCAAAATATCGGCCCCTGCACAAGTTCTGCAAATTTCGACAACGTTTTCATCCTCGAGCCCCAGGATCGCTGCCATACCCCCTTTGCCAATAGGCACGGCTGACTGCATCAGCTGACCTCTTTTCTGTACAAGACTTACTGCAACTTCGAAACTTACGACTTCCGCTGCCACAAGCGCAGCATATTCTCCAAGACTATGACCTGCAACAAGGTCGGGGGCGGCACCACGCTCCTTTGCTATGAACCACATAGCCAAGCTTGAGGTCAAAACAGCGGGTTGGGTATATTCCGTCTGATTAAGCCTTTCAACCGGTCCGTCTTGGATAAGCTTCCATAAGTCGTATCCAAGGACTTCAGAAGCGAGCTCGAAGGTTCCAGACAACTCCTTACCCCAGCCTTGCAGCATTCCCACCTTTTGAGATCCTTGACCAGGAAAAACAAACGCCAGTTTGCTCATAAAATTCTCTATTTTTTAATCAGGAGTAAGGCGAGGTTGCTAGTCTTCACCGCTTTCGTTATGAACGACCTTTTTTCCCCTGTAAAACCCATCCGCGGTAATATGATGCCGCCTATGAGTCTCTCCAGTAGTAGGGTCTTCTGACAATGTAGCACCCTTTAAGCTATCGTGGGCGCGCCTCTGTCCCCGACGGGCGCGTGTAACTTTATTTTGTTGAACCGCCATTAATCCTTCTCCCTTTGCAATAGCAATTTAGATAAGTCTGCGAAAGGCCTCCGAGTTTCTGACCCCACTATTTTCAGTGTCTCAATGCAGGGGACATCATGTCTAGGAACCATCGGTAACACCAATATTAGATCATCTTCTAAAAGTTCTGTTAAAGATAGCCTAGGAGTATCGACCACCATTCCATCTATATTCTCCGCCAGCGAGTGCAGTTCCGAGTCGCTTTTCACTAGCCTAGTATTGACGTCTATCGCCACCTGTAAAGTCATGACATGGAGGCAATTTTGGCAAAAAAGCTCGACCGACGCGGAGGCCGCTCCCACCACTCTTGCGAGACCTGACCCTACTTCCTCAAAATGTAACCGTAAGTCTATCTCTCCTTCCTCACTAGCTAGAAGGTTGCGAAACCTTACGAACCGAGAGAGTGGAATGAAACCTTGCAAGGAAGCTCCTTTGTCTAGGTATTCGACGAAATTTACCGATTCCGGAAGGGGGCCTGATAGCATATCGCGCGAAGTTTAGAGATACTGATTAATGCTGTCAAAAAATTTATGGCCATTACCCTATGGAAATTCGATAAATGTTAAAAAAGTGCCCTTATTTTTTAGTTTTGGGATCTTCCTCGCCGTATAGAGCCGAAATATTGTCTAATATAGCCGTCAACTTCATTCAGATGGCCCCTAACTTCCCTGAACATGTATTGCCTAATGAGAGCCCTGAATCCACAGTAATGAGGCTGGCTTATGGGAAAGCATTATCACTAGACGTCAAACTAAAGCAATATGTGATCGTATCTAGCGATCAAGTTGCTCATCAAGGCGAGAGAATATTTAACAAGCCCGAGAATTATGCGAGCGCCTTCAAACAACTTAAACAGTTTCAGGGGGAATGGGTATCCTTCACTACCTCATTATGCTTGTTGACACATGACGGCAAAGAAAAGGCCGCTATTGAAACCTTCGAAGTAAAATTTCGTTGCCTTTCAGAGAAAGAAATAGAACGTTATCTCAATATCGATAGCCCTTATGACTGCGCAGGTAGTATTAAAGTAGAGTCTGCGGGATTGACCTTATTGGAGGATGCCCGCGGTCGGGACATCAACTGCGTTTACGGGTTGCCTGTCATGCTTCTGAGAGAAGAACTTGCTTCTTTGAAGCTCGATCTCCTTGATTTTACCAAGGCTTAGGTTTTACCGGCTGCCATGTGGCTGAGCACCCTTGAGAACGCATCATCCTGAGGCGCTTTGACGCTGAATCCTGGGAAATCTTCAATCGGTGGAACCTCTAAACTTTCTGCATGCAGCATAAGTCTATAGGAGTTAGCTATTTTTGAAATCGCACCATCCTCAGCTTGATATCCATATTTTGTATCACCAAGAATCGGTTTGTCTACATGACAACAATGGACCCTGATTTGATGCGTTCTTCCAGTGATCGGTTTGACAGAGAGAAATGTTAGCCCCCCGCCTCTGGCCAAAACACTAAATTCTGTCCTTGCTGTCTTGCCACTTTCTGAAACTTTAGAGATTCTTTCACCACTACTGAGTGAATTTTTCTTTATAGGCGCATCAATAAAACCCAATCTGGACGGCCAATTCCCATGGACTATTGCCCTGTAATTTTTTCTTATTATCGATGTTGCCCTTAAAGCACTCTGTAGGACTTTTAAATAACGTCTATTCTTTGCGATCATTAAGCATCCTGAGGTATCTCTGTCTAACCTATGAACGAGCTCAAGAGAGCTTGCTGTCGAAGAATTGGCACGAAAAGTTTCTATGACACCCATCGAAATACCACTCCCCCCATGGACAGCAAGACCTGGCGGCTTGTTAATAACAATTATGGATTTATTCTCGTAAATTATTGTTTCTTCCAAACTTTGCAACTTCGTTTTTTGTAGTGCTTTAGTCGAGCTACGTATCGGGGGTACTCTTACGGTGTCACCAGAAAACAGCCGTGTACTTGCCTTCCCTCTCTTTCCATTGATGCGCACTTCACCCTTCCTGATGATTCGATAAATTCTTGATTTTGGCACGCCCTTCAACTCTCTTTGGAGAAAATTATCGAGCCTTTGTCCGCAGTGGTCCGGTTCGACAATGACTTGTCTGACTCGCTGAGCAGTATCTCGCTTTTTATCCATGACTTTGAGAACTCGATGTTTTTCGTTATCATTGCACTTGGGAGGAGATTTTTGCACCGTGCAGGTGCTTCCTCTTAGGGTTTGGTAATGTAATGCTGAGGCTTTAGCCCGGCACAATCAACCAAGAATTTTTTCGACCCAGATAAATTGATGTGCTGGGCGATATTAACCGCAATCCCGAGATTGTGAATGTAACGTCAAAAAAGTTATTGGCAAGAGAAGAAATCTAAAAAATTGACTGAAGTTGATGTTGATCCCCTAGCTTCCGGGCAGCTTCAGAATAAAATGCACTTCTGAAGGCGTCACGCCTTCGGGTAGATAATAGATAGCAGCTGGTATTCAATCGATACAGCTTAACTTTGACGATATCAATTCGCATAGGGATTCATTTAAAGTGATCTTGTAATGAAACGTATGCTAATTAATGCAACTCATGATGAAGAGTTGCGCGTTGCCCTAGTTGACGGGCAAAAACTTTATGATCTGGACATAGAAAGCCGATCAAGAGAACAAAAGAAGGCCAATATTTACAAAGCCCGTATTACAAGGGTCGAGCCAAGTCTTGAGGCCGCCTTTGTAGATTACGGGGGAAATCGTCATGGATTCCTTCCCCTTAAAGAAATATCAAGAGAATATTTTTCTATTGCTCCATCTAAAATCAGGGGCCGCATAAACATCCAAGAAGTTGTCAAGGAAGGAAAAGAAATTATTGTCCAGGTGGACAAAGAAGAAAGGGGTAACAAGGGGGCCGCGCTAACAAGTTTCTATAGTCTAGCGGGAAGGTATCTAGTACTAATGCCGAATAATCCTCGTGCTGGCGGTATATCAAAACGCATTGAGGGCGAAGAAAGAGATGAATTGAAAGAAGCCCTATCAAGCCTAGATATTCCGAAGAATATGGGTGTGATTATACGTACAGCGGGTCTTGGACGAAGTGCCAAGGAGTTGCAGTGGGACCTGAATTATTTGATTCAATTGAATGAAGCTATTAGTAAGGCGGCGGCAGAAAACAAAAGCCCCTTTTTAATATTTCAAGAGAGCGACGTTATCACTCGCGCTGTGAGAGATAACCTTCGCGATGATGTTGCAGAAATACTTGTTGATACCAAGGATGCACAAAGCCAAGCGACCGAATTCATTGAACAGGTAATGCCTCAATACAAAAATAGGATCAAACTCTACGACAGCGATGTCCCTCTCTTCAATCGTTATCAAATTGAAGGGCAAATCGAAACAGCCTTCCAGAGAGAAGTGAGATTGCCTTCTGGCGGCTCGTTGGTTATCGACCCCACAGAAGCCCTAGTTTCTATCGATATAAATTCTGCAAGGGCCACGAGAGGGTCGGATATAGAAGAAACAGCTTTAAATACAAACCTTGAGGCTTCAGATGAGATCTGTCGGCAACTTCGATTGAGGGATATAGGCGGTCTCATTGTAATTGACTTTATTGATATGACATCTGTAAAGAATCAGCGTGCTATCGAGAATAGAATGCGAGAGGCTTTAGAGGTAGATCGCGCACGAATTCAGATAGGACGAATTTCAAAATTTGGTTTATTGGAAATGTCACGGCAAAGGCTTCGGGCCTCCTTGGGAGAAACAAGCGGTATCGTTTGCCCCCGATGTAGCGGACTTGGCTCCATAAGAGATGTGGAGTCGACAGCATTAGCGGTGATTCGTATTGTTGAAGAGGAAGCATTAAAAGAAACTAGTACAGAGATACGAGCTTTCTTACCGATTGCAATTTCATCTTTCTTGCTGAATGAAAAGCGCAATATTTTGAGTGAAATTGAACAGCGTAATAAGGTCAGAATTGTTGTGGTCCCTGAACCCGAGATGCAAACACCCCATTATAGAGTAGAAAGAATTCGCGAAAATGAATCGGATGAAACAACCGCGAGTTATGAAATGAGTAGTACCGACGAAACAGAGCTATTACCGACGAAGACGAATTTTTCAAGCCAACCTCCTGAGAAAGCAGCTGTTCAAGCTATTACTCCTGATCCAGTCAAGAAACTTCCCAAAAAAACAAGTTTGTGGTCTCAGTTTATTGGACTGTTTAGGTTACCCTCTAAGCGGCCTGTATCGCGGTCTCCACGGCGTAAAACTAAATTAGGAGCTCGACGCCAGCGTCCACCTAACCGTTCCCGCAAAAGAACTGACTTAAACCGAGACAAAACGTTAGAGGATGCTGTGAAGAAGTCTCACCCTAGTCAGAAAAAAGCTAATGTTGATTCGAAACAAAATTTGGAGGGCCAAAAAGAAGTTAAACGTAGGCACGATATCAAGGTAAAGGATGACAATCGTCAAAAACCGGAAAAGTATAAGGAGCCGCCTGACAATCAACAGGTAGCCGGCAATCAAGATAAAAAGATTGAACAAGAAAATTCAAATGATAAACGTAATCGTGGTCAACGCCAACGAGCCCAACGAAAACCTCGGTCTCAGAACTCAACAACCAAGTCTCAAGATGCCTTAATGCAGTCAGAAAACACCCACACGCCTAGCGAGTCAGTAATTCAAGCAGCCTCTGCCGACTTGGGCGCGAATTCACGAGACCCTATTATTTCCAGTGACTGTCACGCAGCGGATAAAAAACAAGATCAAGAGGTATTAGAACCAGACTCAATTCACGAGCCATGGCTCTGGGCAAGACCCACCAATGATCCAAGAATAAGGCCCAGTCAGCCCCGCACGGATATTGTGCTACTTGACGCCGAACCACGCCAATCTCCAAAAGTTTTAAGTTACCAAGGTCCACATCTTGATTCCCACCATCCGAGTACCTGGGGACGAGTTGCGAACGATCCAAGAGGTTACAGAGAAGGTAAGCCCCCTCTTATAACAGATGTTGTTGATAATGATCCTCCTTTGCCCATAACTCGAAAGGAAAAGGAGACAAAAAGCCAAGGCGATCTGGGTGAGACTTTGCTCGAGCAGCAGTCTGAAATTGGAATTTCTGCTGAGAGCCATCCTCTCGTCGAAGATGAAGACGGAGTCGAGCGCGAGGAATAAGTTGGCCCGTCCGAGATTGATTATGATTAAGACGCTACTCTATAAAATTTAGTGAGACTTGATGAAAATCGGTTCCACGATTAATTGAATACCACACCTCTCGTAAACAAGTGCTTTCAATTTACCTACAAGATTCCTAACGTCTTGCTCTACTGCTTTCCCATGGTTAACGATTACAAGACTGTGTGACTTAGATACTTCGAGAGCACCCTCGGAATAACCCTTACAGCCTAGGCTATCTAAAATATTCGCTGCAGAAATCTTGACCATACCATCCGGTTGTTCCCAACATGGGAGATTATCAAAGTCACGCTTCAATTCTCTGTATTTGTCCCTAGAAATTATGGGATTTTTAAAAAAGCTGCCTACATTTGGCAGCCGCTTAGGATTTGGAAGCTTTGATTCTCGGATCTTAGATATTATATTGCTTAAATCCTGAGCATTTGGAGACTGGATATTATTAAATTCTAAAGCTTCTTTAACTCCCGGATAATTGATTATCGGATTAAATTCAGAGTGCAGTTTAAGTGTCACTGAAGAAATAACATATCGACTAGAATTCCTAAATATGCTATCCCGATAACCAAATTTACAATCAGATTTCGCAAAGTTAATCCAATCTCCTGTGGAGACATCTATAGCTCGTAGCGATAGAAAAAAATCAGAGAGTTCGACTCCATATGCGCCAATATTTTGGATCGGAGCCGCACCAACGGTACCCGGGATTAAAGACAAGTTTTCTAAACCACTAAAGTTGTGGTTAATCGTATCCAGTACCAGTCCGTGCCAATTCTCCCCCGCTCCAATTGAGACCATCCCCTCGGTTGGACCATATCTTATACCTCGAATATCGATTTTTATGGTCAAACCAGACAAAGTCTCGGGCAAAATTACATTGCTTCCAGTTCCAATTATGTTGAGTCGCAGAGATTTTTTTTTCACAAAGTCGCAGGCTCTCTCTAGCTCGGCCTCATTGGTGATACAACAGAAATTCTCAGCTCTAGAATTCAGTTTCAGCGTATTAAATTCACGCAACTCATAATTTGGAAAAATTTTATTAATTAGTTATCCCCCACAAAATTTTTTTCTCAATCACCTCAACAACTCGGCGAAGGTCCTGCTCTGTATCAACCCCAGGGGGTATCGGTCGTTTACTAATACCAATATAGATATTGATCCCATGGCTTAGAGCTCTCAGTTGCTCAAGCTTCTCAATTTGCTCAAGCCCACTTTCATCCCAGGTAATATATTCATTCAGAAGTGATACTCTGTAGGCATAAATCCCTCTATGTTTCAGGGCGTGGAGCTGATCATTTTTTGGCAACATGACCTGCTCTTCTAAGTCATCTGTGCGCATCCATGGAATTGGAGCTCGGCTAAAGTAGAGCGCATAGCCGTCTTCATCTAGAACAACTTTTACTACATTAGGATTTTGAAACTCCGCGAGCTCGGTGATCACCTCAGCAAGTGTTGCAATCTGGGCATCCTTAGCAATCAAATCCCTGGCAACCTGATTAATTGCCTCTGGGGGGATTAATGGCTCGTCTCCCTGCACATTCACAATTATTTGATCCGCGGATAAACCAAACGTCCTAGCCACTTCTTGCACTCTATCTGTACCAGATTTATGAGTTTTAGCGGTAAGGCAGGCGACCCCTCCAAATCCTTTCACTACTGATCCGATTCGAGAGTCATCAGTCGCAACGATGACATCCCTAGCCTTGCTTTTTTTTGCTTGCTCGTACACCCTTTGGATCATAGGCTTGCCTGCAATATCTAGGAGAACTTTTGCTGGCAATCTGGTTGACCCATAGCGAGCTGGTATAACGACGACAAAGTTTAGGTCTGAACCACCCATTACTTTTCCGTGGTTAACCGTTTCGCCTCAGAGACAAGCATAATTGGTATTCCATCCCTTACGGGATATGCCAGTTTGTGAAAACGGCAAATTAATTCTTCTGGTTGTTTTTGGTGCTCGAGTTCCATTTTACAGATTGGACAAACTAAGAGCGTTATTAGTTTTTTGTCTATTGTCATGAGAGGAGCCAAAAAATAATATTATTGCGCAATTCTATTTAGAATGGGACCTATAAAAGTATCGGGCAATATTGCACTAACTTCGAGGTACCAATGTGATGCATTATGACTATCAAGGCGCTCGCACTTCACCGCATCTTTCTCTGTCATCACAACCGGGAGTTTGTCCTCAAAGTAGAGATCTTCTGCTCTGAAGCGATGATGATCAGCGAAGGCATGTTCTACAACTTCAAAGCCAAGTTCACGGAGCGTATTGAAGAACGGTGTCGGATTTGCGATCCCTGCCACTGCGTGAATGCTGGCAAAAGGCAGGTCTTTGGTTAAAATCCTTCGCCCCGTGGAAATATTGACAAGATCGATTGATTTCATCTGCATTGCTGTACTGTTTACATCGATTTTCTGAGAAAGATCTCCTTTGGTTACAATGAAATCCACTTCTTTTAATCTTTCAGTAGGTTCCCGAAGCGGTCCAGCGGGAAGGCAGTGACCATTACCCAGTCCTCTTCGTCCATCTATAACGCAGATTTCTATGTCCCGATACAACTGGTAATGTTGCAAGCCATCGTCGCTTACCACTACATTACAATCAAAATTATCATCTAAATATTCAACCGCACGTACTCTATCAGGGTCTACTACAACTGGGACGCCAAGTCGTCGTGATAACATAACCGGTTCATCTCCAGCTAGCGCGGGATCAGATGAGCTACTAACCTCAATTGGGTATTGCTTGGAGGTCCCACCGTATCCTCTGCTAACGACGCCGGGGGTGAACCCATGCTTTTTGAGTTGCTCCACGATCCATAAAACAAGAGGCGTTTTACCGGTCCCACCAACATTTATATTTCCCACGATAACAACAGGCACTCTTGTCCTTACTTGATTTGCCTCCAGCATTCGCCTTCTCAATTTAACTATCCTTTCGTAAGCTAGTGCTAGAGGGAAAAGTAGATACAATAAGGAAGATTCTGAATACCAAGCTTGCACTAATGGATTAAAAACCTCACTTTTACTTTCTGTGCTTCTACGGAGAGGGGTCAATCTTTGTTCCGTTTCCTCCAAATCTTGATGTTTTTTATTTTTCGAAACCTGCGTGTGTAAATGGGCATAGTGCCCACTCTTTCTTAATAATTCTGAGTGGGTTCCTTGTTCAATAACTCTCCCCTCATCAATGACTAAAATTCGATTTGCTTTTTCAATAGTGGATAGGCGATGAGCAATAATCAATGTGGTTCTTCCTTTGACTACCTCTTCAAGGGCCGATTGGATATAACTTTCTGATTCCGAATCTAATGCAGAAGTGGCCTCGTCCAAAATTAATATTGGTGCATCTTTCAAAAAAGCCCTAGCTATCGCTAATCGCTGCCTTTGACCTCCAGAAAGGAGAACTCCATCGTCTCCTATGGCTGTGTCTAAACCCTGGTCGAGACCTGCGATAAAATCCCAAATATAGGCCTTTTTAGCAGCCTCAATTACTTCATCTCTATTAAAATGATTGAGATTTCCATAAGCAATATTTCTGGTTATTGTGTCGTTAAATAGAGTGATATCCTGAGTAACAATCGCAATATGTTGACGCAGATTCGCTAGAGATAAGCTATCGATTGGCTTTCCATCTATTAATATTGATCCTTTAGTCGGCGAGTAGAATCGTGGGATTAGACTTGCAAGGGTACTTTTTCCACTACCGGACTTTCCAACCAGTGCAATCGTTTCGCCAGGGCTAATATGAAAACTGAGGGCCTCCAAAACATTTGGAAGATCACTAGCATAGCGGAATGACACATCCCGAAACTCTACCTCGCCCCGAACAATTTTCAGTATTTCAGTACCGTCATCATTCTCCCTTTTCTCGTCAAATAAGTCGAAGATATCTTCAGCAGCAGCAAGCCCTTTCTGCACGGTAGCATTAACTTCTGCCAATTGACGAATCGGTTTGGCTAGCAAGCCTCCCGTCGTAATGAAAGCAATAACCTTTCCTGGGGTCATCGAACCTAATACTGCTGGGTCAAGCAATAACCAAACAAGACCCGAAAGCGCGAGACCTACCAAAAGCTGCGTTGCCGGTGTGGCGATAGAGGCCGTCACAACCATTTTTAAAGACTGGCGTCGATAAGTATTGCTAGCTTTTTCAAAGCGCTTTTTCTCGTACTCTGTGCCACCAAAAATTCTAACGATTCGGTGTCCTTGAACAGCCTCAGAGACAACATGAGTAACGTCCCCCATGGATTGCTGGATTTTCTGACTGATTCGACGGAATCTTATACCGGCCATTTTTACTAGAATCGCTATCATCGGAGCAACGGTTAAAAGTATAAGTGTCAACTTCCAATTGAGGTAAAGTAAAAACACTAGGTAGCCGATTACAGTGAAACCCTCTCGGATGATTATTTTAACGGCATCCGTGGCCGCTCCAGTTACTTGCATTACATGGAAGGTAACCTTGGCGACCAGATGGCCTTGCTGGCTAGAATCAAAAAAACTAGTTGGTAAATGCATCATTTGATTAAAAAGCTGTCTTCGCAAATCATGCACTAAATTAGTGGCGACATAGGCTATGAAGGTATCCCCAACGAAAGTGCCTACCCCTCGCATAACTACCAAAAAGACTATAGCCACGGGAATGATAGTTCGATTGAGCGATTCAGCCGGACCCAACAGATCAGATAAAATATTAGCGTATCCACCTTCCTGTAATGGATCATTTCCTTGGAGAGAATCAACGATATAACTTATGAGTTGAACGAATGCTACGTTAGAAAAAGAAAATAAAAGGTAACCAAGAATGCTTACAAAAAAAGGTATCCAGTAAGGAAATACATACGCTAGTAGCCTCCGGTATATTCCAGTATCCGTTCTATCGGAGATAACCGCGGAAACCTCATACTTTTTAAGGCTGGACATGTTTTGTAGATATCTTAATTTTAGTAAAACCCAACCTTCCCGCCGCATCCATTGCCATTACGACGGATTGATGCGGGGTTTCTGCGTCGGCGCTAATGACTATGGGTACGGTATTTTTGGTCCCACTTACTTTAGTAATCGCTGCGATCAGAGAATCTAAATCTGCATCCAAGATAAGCCTCTGATTCACGGCTATCGAACCCCTTTTAGATATTGATATATCGACTACCTCTTCTTCCAGCGAAGTCTCCTCGATCGAAGACTCGGGTAGATCAATAACAAGCTGAGTCTCCTTACTAAACGTCGTCGAGACCATAAAAAAAATAAGAAGTAAGAATACGACATCTATCAGGGGGGTGAGATTAATTTCTAACGTATCCCTATTACGACGAGGAAATCTCATTTGACTTTAGTCGCCGAAACATCGTACCTAGAGGCATCGGACAGATCAAAATCCTTGTTCTGCATAATCTCAACGAGCTTTAAAGATTCTTGCTCAAGATCAATCACGAGCTTATCAACACGGCGCTGAAAAAAGCGATGGAAAAATAGGCTTGGAATAGCTACGGTAAGCCCTGCTGCGGTGGTTATCAGCGCCTCAGAGATTCCGCCCGCGAGTAACATTGAGTTCCCGGTGCCTTCCATTTTAATCGTTGTAAAAACCTTGATCATACCAATAACAGTACCCAAAAGACCCAGCAAAGGCGAAATTGCAGCGACAGTTCCGAGGGTATTTAAGTATCGCTCCAGGTCATGTATGACGTCATTTGCGGCCTCTTCTAAACTGACTTTCATGCCGTCTCTTCCCCGACGATGATTCATTACACCTGCAGCCAGAATCTTCCCAAGGGGTGATCCATTCCTAAGTGATTTGAAACGTTTAGCATCTAACTCATTATTTTTTATCCAATTCAGAACCTTGGCAAGAAGATTTTTCGGTAGGATTTGACTTGATCTCAGTGACCAAAACCTTTCGAAACAAATAGCAACCGAGATCACAGAACAGGTAATAATCGGTGCCATCAGCCACCCTCCCGCCTGGACTAATTCAAACAAATTCAGCCTCCATCTTTTTTACTGGTGAGCAATCTAACACAAAGCGATAACCAAAGATTACCGAACCTTTTTTTAAATAACAATATAATGGAAAACAATACGTTACACCCTAATTATTATGTGAGTTATCGGTTGTAGCGTACTTGTGAGCTAGCTGTTTATTATTGGTAATCTACACCTATTTTCATTAACAGCATGAGAAAGCTTCTAGCTCATATTAGACTTGGGAACTGATCGTTCTAGGTGCTCTCCTAAACCCTTCTAGTAAACCTCCGAAACTGCAAGACGAACCTCTTCGGCGATAGCTAAGGAGGATGTCAATCCCGGAGACTCAATGCCGAATAATTGTACCAAGCCCGGTATATTATGCTCCTTCTCGGTTTGTATCACATAGTCTTTTGGGGGTTCATTTGGGCCCTGTAGTTTGGGGCGAATTCCAACATACCCGGGCGTTAACTGACTGTCACCCAAGCTCGGAAAGTATCGACGGACAGCCTTGTAATAATCATCGAGACGATTATCAGAGACTTTGTAGCTCTCTGTTTCTATGTATTCCACATCCGGACCAAACTTTACCTGACCCGCTATATCTATTGTTGCATGCACACCGAGACCTGCTCCCGATCGTTCTGGGACTGGATAGATTAAATGCGAAAAGGGCGATTTACCCGCGAACACGAAGTAATTTCCCTTACAGTAATGGAGCTTTGGAACGACACCTTGCTCCAGACCAGCGATATTTTCCGCTATAGTTTGCGCCCCGAGACCCGCTGAATTCACCAGCACACTGCACTCAAAAGTATAAGATTCTCCCCCCAGATCACAATTAACGACAAAACGCTCATTCACTGGCTCAATACCTCTCACAAGAGATCCCCCAATGAAAACACCGCCACATGCTTCGATATCAGCCAGGTATGAGGTCATCAAATCATGGCTACTAATCACACCCGTGGATGGCGAGAATAGGGCTAACGTGGCCCTGACATTTGGTTCTTCTGCTTTTATCTTCCTTGAGGACCAAAATTCCAGATCGAGCACCCCATTAGCATCCGCGTTTTCACGAATTTCACTTAGTTTTTCTTCCTCAGCCGCCTCTGTTGCGACGATCAGCTTTCCACAACGTTTATATTCAACTTGGTGTTCCTCGCAATATTCATATAACAGTTGCTTCCCACGAACACACAATTCAGCTTTAAGGGATTTTGGTGGATAGTAAATTCCCGCATGAATAACTTCACTATTCCGACTGCTAACACCCTGCCCGTATTTCAATTCCTTGTCTAAAACAACAATATCACGGCCATAGGTAGCGAGGTTTCTAGCTACCGCTAATCCTACAACTCCGCCCCCAATTACGCAGGTATGAATATAATCCATGTTTAACCCAGTATTAACCTTAAAGTATTATCTCATGAGTCGGCACATCATCCTATCTCTAGTAGTAGCAGGAAATATATACCCAACAGATGCTCTATTAAGTAGTTCAGAGATGGATACACTCTGTACTACGGTTACAAGCGTCTAGAAAGATCAATAAGCTCGTGACGCTAAACGGTTCTTCTCTCTCGTTAGCTAACGCCTGGGCTACTATGATGAATAAATAATTAGGAAGCTTTTCTAATAGTTTAACGATACAAGGTATATTACTAAGCCTATTGATAAGTAATGCATCAACGAAAAACGAGAGCGATTACCTAAAGCACCCTAAACCGGAGAAGCAAGCAGCCTAATGCAAGACGCGCGAAGTAGGATCGCCCGTTAAGTCGAAATCTCGAGGCATCGCTATACTGATGGTGTACGAAAACTTGGAATAGTGTCGACGTCTATGGGGCCAATTTTGAATGCCATCTTCGAAAAATTTGAGTGCGAAGCGCCGCAACTTGCCTTCGTTAAGGAGAGAAAAAGTAGCCTAGCAACTTAGCATGAAAGCATATTGCTTTACGGAAGGTAAGCCTTGACCGATGTGGTGGCGCTCTTTTGTTCCCACGTCAACATCAACCGCTAACCGACCACGCTCATTTTTATTCTGAACTAAATAAGGCTCTCTGGCCTCAAGCATCATCTTTAGATGATGACAAATCACGCGGCTGTTTTTTCTTTTGTGCCTTACTTTTCTCATACGTTGGGCAGCCTGCATCGCCAAGCTCGGGTGATTGATTTGTATGCTCATACTCGACTTACCTTAATTTAATATGTATATATATACAGTATATTAAAAATGACTATTTGTACAGAACTGCTGCCGCCCTTTGGACTCAGTTCTAGGCCGTTGTCCGGGAAAGCAATTCAAAACTTATCTAATTATTTCGCTCGATCTCAAGTGAACCGTCGCGCACTATAATCGAGACTTCATCTTCGGGCACAAACCGACCTTCTAGTAATGCTTGTGATAGTGGGTTCTCTATGAATTTCTGAATTGCCCTTTTTAGCGGTCGAGCTCCATATACTGGATCATATCCCTTGTCAGTAATATACGAGATCGCTTCATCCCTAAACTTGATAGCAATATCAGTTTCTAACAATCGATCTCTTAGAAGATTTAACTGAGCTTTAGCAATACACCGTATCTGGTCTTTAGTAAGCGCATGAAAAACTACTGAATCATCAATACGATTAAGCAATTCAGGAGTGAAGTGCTTTCTAACAATACCCATTACCGAGCCGTGGATTTCTTTGTAGTCGGCGCCGGCTAAATCTTGTATTACATCGGAACCTAAATTTGATGTCATTACTATGACGGTATTCTTAAAATCAACCGTTCGACCACGGCTATCTGTTAGTCTCCCATCTTCAAAAACCTGCAATAGGATATTGAACACGTCGCTGTGGGCTTTCTCTATCTCATCAAGTAAAATTACACAGTAAGGTTTGCGTCTCACCAACTCAGTTAGATAGCCTGCCTGCTCATAGCCAACATATCCCGGCGGCGCACCGATAAGTCGTGCAACGGAATGCTTCTCCATAAACTCAGACATATCAAGTCTGACTAGCGCGCCTTCTGTATCAAATAGGAAACGAGCTAGGGCTTTACACAGCTCGGTTTTTCCAACGCCCGTCGGGCCCAAAAATAAGAAAGATCCATTAGGACGATTTGGATCTGAGAGTCCAGCACGGGCCCTGCGAACGGCATTAGAGACAGCAGAAACTGCCTGATTCTGACCAATGACATGTTTATGCAACTCGCTTTCAAGTCCCAGCAGTTTTTCTCTCTCACTGGTAAGCATTTTTGAAACAGGTATACCTGTCCATTTCGATACGACTTCAGAGATCTCTTCCTCGGTCACTTTATTACGTAATAACTTCATTGATGAAATATCGAGGTCCACCGTATTTTCCAGTGTTTTCTCAAGTCCCGGAATGATGCCATACTGCAATTCTGACATCCTGCTTAAGTCACCTGCACGCCGAGCGGTCTCCATGTCAAGTTTGGCATCTTCAAGATCTTGCTTTACCTGTTGGTTCCCCCGTAAAGATAGCTTCTCACTTGCCAGTAAGTCTTCGAGCTCCGAAAAGTCTTGCTGTAATTCATTTATATTACCCTCCAACTCACTCAAACGTTGAATAGACGCAGGGTCGCTTTCATTTTTCAATGCCTCCCTTTCAATCTTTAGCTGAATGAGTCGTCTTTCAAGCCGATCCATGTCCTCTGGTTTCGAGTCCATTTCCATACGAATGAGACTCGCTGACTCATCTATCAAATCAATTGCTTTATCCGGTAATTGTCGATCAGAAATATACCTTTCGGACAAACGAGCTGCTGCGATGATTGCGGGGTCCGTGATGTCAACGCCATGATGGATTTCGTACCTTTCCTTTAGTCCCCGCAGTATAGCAATCGTATCTTCAACTGTTGGTTCTTCAACTAACACCTTCTGGAATCGTCGCTCCAACGCGGCATCTGATTCTATATACTGCCTGTATTCATCTAACGTTGTTGCACCCACACAATGTAACTCTCCTCGAGCCAAAGCGGGCTTCAACATATTCCCAGCATCCAAAGATCCCTCAGCTTTACCAGCCCCTACCATTGTGTGAAGCTCATCAATAAACAAGATGGTGCTTCCTTCTTCTCGGGAGAGAGAATGAAGAACAGCCTTTAAGCGCTCCTCAAAATCCCCTCTGAACTTAGCACCTGCTAAAAGCGACCCGATATCAAGTGAAAGAATTTTTTTATTTTTTAATCCTTCAGGCACCTCATCGTTGATAATGCGAAGCGCCAACCCTTCCGCTATGGCTGTTTTGCCAACGCCCGGCTCACCAATCAGTACTGGATTATTTTTAGTTCGACGTTGTAAAACCTGAATGGTACGCCGGATTTCACGATCTCTACCGATTACTGGATCCAATTTCCCAAGCTCTGCCCTGGCGGTAAGATCTGTGGTATATTTTTCTAGGGCCTGCCGCCCTTCCTCCGTATTACGACTATTAATTTTTTCACCCTCTCTTAACTCGTCGATTACCCTCTCCAATGCTGTTTGCGTAATGCCGTGTTTTTTGAATATCTCCTGACAATTCGAGGTTTGGCTTAAGGCCAAAAAAGCAATTTCAGAGGAGATATATTGGTCTCCTCTTTTATTAGATTCTTTTTCTGCCAGCTTCAGAATTCTAACTAATTCCGGAGATATTTTTATATCTCCAATGTTATGACGTACTACAGGTAGCTCATCAACTTGATGATTTAGATCTTCGACAAATAGATTAAGATTTACACCTAAACCTTTTAGTGCGAGCTCAGCCGAACCGCCAGACTGCTGAAGTAACGAAAGCAGTAAATGCTGGGGCATAATAAAGTTATGATTCCGCGCTAGCGCGCAGGAATCACTATCAGTGATTGCTTTTTGAAGTTGCGCTGTCAGATTATCTAACCGCATAATTTAGTCCCAGGCCACTATAAAAAATGTTTGAAATACCATCATTCGGATAGATTGGGGTTAGCACTGATTCATTCAAGTCCCTTCGTCCCCGATAAGGATGGACTCGACCTTATTGGAAATTTACAATAACAATCAAAGATCTTGGTCTGTATTGCAGTCAATAGATGAATCAAAAAAAAATCTACATAACCCCGGCTGGAGCGCATGCCCTAAGAAGTGAACTCCGATTTTTATATAAAACTGAGCGCCCCGAAATTACGCAGAAAGTCTCCGACGCAGCAGCATTAGGCGATAGGTCTGAGAATGCCGATTACATTTATGGGAAAAAAAGGTTAAGAGAAATAGATGGCCGTATTAGGTATCTTACGAAGCGACTCGATAATTTAGAAATCGTTGACCGAAAGCCTAATGATCAAGAGAAAGTGTTTTTTGGTGCGTGGCTAACGTTACGTGGTACTGATAAGGGTATCTTCAAGATTCGCATTGTAGGCGCAGACGAGCTGGACCTCGAGAAAGGCTGGATAAGCATCGATTCGCCAATGGCAAGCAGCCTCCTAGGAAAAACCATCGGTGATAGTGTTCTAGTTACACGTCCACTAGGTGATTTAGAAGTAGAGATTCTTGAAGTTAGCTACGACTGTTGTGAGGAGTAATTCTATTGAGTCGGGAACGCAAAAACATAGCAGCAATAACTGGTTATAAGAGTGGGGAACAATCGGTCGACCCCGAAATAATCAAATTGAACACAAACGAAAACCCATATCCCCCCTCCCCTTTTATCTCAAATGCTCTTGCGGAGTTTTCCACAGAATCCCTAAGGAAGTATCCATCTCCCACTGCTGATGATTTTCGGGATAAAGTTGCCGATATCCATAACGTGAAGCGAAATAATATTATTGCTACTCGAGGCGGTGACGAGTTACTTAGGCTTATGATCACAACTTTCGTAAATCCGGGAGAAGTAATTGGAACAACCTCCCCCACATACTCTTTATATCCAGTTCTCGCAGCAATTCAGGATTGCCCTCTAAAAGCTATACCGCTCTCAAATGATTGGAATTTACCAACCGATTTCGCAGCTAAGCTCAACGATGCGGGGGCCAAGCTTATCTTACTAGTAAACCCGCATGCACCTTCCGGAGTACTAGTTAACCAAGAAAAAATAGCCCAATTAGCACAAGATCTCGATGGTCTATTATTACTTGATGAAGCTTATGTGGATTTTGTTGATCCGGGAAAAAATTATGATTCGGTGCCACTCATCAAAGAAATAGAAAGCGTTGTTATACTAAGAACGCTCAGCAAAGGGTACTCACTCGCTGGTCTAAGACTTGGATACGGTATCGGTCCACATCAACTTATTCAGCCAATGCTAAGCAAAACTAGAGACAGTTACAATCTAGACGGACTCTCCCAATTTATTGGCTGTAGAGCACTTGACGATAGCACCCACGCTTTAAAAAACTGTGAGCTCGTGAGACACGAGCGCTCGAAATTGCGGATCGAGTTTAATAAACTTGGTTTTCAAGTCGCCCCGAGTGAAACCAATTTTATTCTGGTGACAGCACCCCAGAATCATAATGCTGCAGAGCTCTATCTCGCTTTGAAACGGAAAAATATCCTGATTCGTTTTTTTAATCATGACGGCTTGTCGAATAAACTCAGAGTTACAGTGGGTACGCGAAGGGAGAATAAACAGTTAATTAAGGTATTAAAAAAACTAATCTTAGCCCCATGATTTACTGAGAACTCAGCACTGAAAAAAGTTTTTGGGAACTATGAATGCACATACATGAAAGACATCTTCCAGGGGCTTAAAGATCGTCTTTGCAGTCCTCCGCAGTTATGAAACGTAAAGTCCCGAACATCCTGAGTGAAAAGGTACTTGAATATAATCCGTACCAATTTCATTCAGAAATGATTTGTGGGGGTTTTTACTTCCCTTTAATACCATCGCAGTTCTGTTTTATGTTCTCCCCTGAATAGCTTTGATATATAACAGTTATGAGGTTATCGCTATCGCTTAAGGGTGGATAGGCAATCTATACGGTAAAGCTGCCCTGTTTTGATTTAACTATCTACTAAGAACACTGCTTCGTAAGCAAACCGCAAAGATTCGATACCATGCAATTATCTCTCTCTTGATAGGCCATTCAAACACAAGTGGTTTGACGACAATTGACTATTACGTCACTACTTTTTGATATTTCTACGAGTAACCCTATGTTTACTGCAGCCCAAATATGCTCGTAACGGAAAATGTCCAGATACAGGACCACATATTATTCCCAAGAGAAATATAGAACTATGAGTGCCGAAGAATCTCTACTGGCTTTAGCTTAGAAGCACAATAAGCTGGATAAATAGTAGCAAAAACACTTATAGAGAAAGAGGCAAGAATAATTATTCCTATATCCGTTAGACGTATATCCGAAGGAATAGAGTTGAAATATGTACCTGCTAGAAGACTTCCACCAAAAATACTCTCAAGCGCGGAAACTACTTCAGTGATGTGGTACGCGAGCGGCAGTCCGACCAGAGCCCCAAGTATTACGCCAAAAACTCCGATTAATGTACCTTGAACCATAAAAATCGAAGTAACGTTATATTTTGAGAGCCCACAAGATCTAAGGATGGCAATATCAGATTTTTTTTCTTTAACAGCGATGCTCAAACTAGAAACAATCGTGAAAGAGGCTATAGCTACAATAAGAAGCAATAAGATAAACATCATTATTTTTTCCATCTTGACAGCTCTAAAGAAATCTCCGTGTTCCATAGACCAATCGCTTACATGCAACGCTACGCCTTGTAACTCTTTAGTGACGGCGGGGGCGTTAAATACTTCATCGAGACGTAACCGGTAACTTAGTAGATTTTTATTAGTAAATTTACTTAGGGAATCGAAATTCATCAGAGCAAGCGTATAATCAAGCTCCGATTCTAGGCTGAATGTCCCCACCAAAGTAGCGTGAAATATCTCAGTCCTTAAATTACCATCTCTTAGGATTGGGAGTATCACAGTAACATCGCTACCTTTAGCTAACCCTAACCTTAAAGCCAGAGAAGTTCCAAGCAGTATGCCCGAGCGATCCTTTTCCAAGTCATGAATCGATCCGTAGACCATATTATTTGGGATTATCGACATTTGATGTTCCGCAACTGGTTCAATTCCATATACGGCAACTAAGCGACTCAGTGACTTATTGACTAGCAACGCAGTCTGGCTCGAAAAACGGCTTACCGTAATGACATTATCGAGCCCAGCAAGCTGGTTTTTCGGCAGACCCTCTACTACAACATGAGGTACTGCTCCTAATATTCGGCGCTTAAGTTCCGTTTCAAAACCATTCATTACTGAGGTGACTACGATAAGTGCGGCTACACCGAGCCCCAACCCAATTATCGAGACCCACGTAATTAATGATAGGGCTTTGTTGCCCCGACGCGAGCATGCATAGCGCACGCCAATAAAAAAAAAAAGCCCTCATACTTCGGATAAAATTCCATTTTGTAGCTGTACTACCCGATCCATTCGTTCTGCAAGCTCAGCGTTATGAGTAACAATTACGAGTGAGGTTCCAAGCTTATCACTCAATGAAATCATCAAATCATTTACGTCTCTTGCAGTCTTCTCGTCGAGGTTACCGGTAGGTTCATCAGCAAGGATACATGATGGTTCATTCACAAGAGCCCTTGCGATAGCAACTCTTTGTCTCTCACCCCCAGATAGCTCACCGGGTAAATGGTCTTCTCTATGCTCCAGCCCAACCTTATGCAAGATCTCTCTCGATAGCATTTTTGCGTCGTTCTTCGATTGTCCTCTTATAAGTGGCGGTAAGGAAACATTTTCTAGGGCACTAAAGTCTGGAAGCAAGTGATGGAATTGATAAACAAATCCAAGATGATTATTTCTAATGTGATCAACTTTCAAATCATCCATCTGAACAATATTCTGTCCGTGGATCAAAATTTTACCTGCGTCTGAGTGCTCAAGTCCGCCCAAGATATGCAGTAGAGTACTTTTACCGCTACCGGAGAGCCCGACGATACCAATTCGTTCTCCAACCTTCACCTCTAGTTCTAGTCCATTTAAAACCGCTATAGTTTTCCCCCCTTGAGTGAAGGACTTATATAGGTTACTCACTTGAAGGATTGAACTATCAGGATTCATACTTTAATGCCTCAACCGGATTCGCTTTAGCTGCTTTCCATGCTGGGTAGATCGTTGCTAAACCGCAAATAATGATTGAGGAAAACGCAACGTAACAAATATCCTCTAGACGTATATCCACTGGCAAGTACTGAATAAAGTACTCATCCATTAGGCCTAAACCTAAAACACTATCCATCAGGCTGACTAGGTCATCGATAACGAAGGCAATACTTATCCCAAAGATTATTCCTAAGGCTATCCCTACGAATCCAATAACCACTCCATAAATAACAAATACGTGACGTATTGAGTTAGCTGACGCGCCGATAGTGCGGATTATAGCAATATCTCCAGCTCGCTCATCTACGACCATAATCAAAGTCGAAACAACATTAAACGCTGCAACCGCGATCATCAACATTAGTATCAGGAACATAATCCTTTTTTGCATTAGGATCGCGGCGTACAAATTACCATATCGTTCAGTCCAAGTTGACGTGTACATTAGGTCTGTTGAATCAGATAACAGAGCCTTTACGGTGTCTTCTACCGCAAACAAATCCGTTGTAAGCAATCGAAGCCCTGCTATACCTTGGCCTCGCTGAATTGCGCTTAGATCGGACAAATTGACATATACCTGGTTAATATCTACGTCCGCGCCTGCAGAAAAGATACCGACTAATTTGAACCCACGAGTGGTACTTAACGGTCCTACCAGAGACATATGAACCTCAGGCGAGATAAAAGTTACGACATCACCAATATCAATATCCAGATGTTTCGCAAGTCGTTTTCCTAATACAATGGAAAAGCGGGTCTCAGATAGGGTACTTAGCGCACCCTTAACAAAAAGGTCGTCGATAATAGAAACCGATTCCTCTTTTTCGGAATTTATTCCAGCGATCGCGACTCCAACCATTTTACCATTTGCTACCAGTAAGCCACTACCTTCAAGGAGAGGTGCAACGCTAATTACGCTCTCAGATAAAAGAAGCTCGTCCTCAAGAATATTTAAGTCGATATCAGGTTTGAAAATTACAGCATGAGGCAGTATCCCAAGCACACGTTCCCTCAGTTCTCGCTCAAATCCACTCATCACTGACAATACAACTATCAATACGCTGACGGCGATGATCAAGCTCAAACCGGAGACTATGGAGGTGTGCGCAGTGAGCTTCTCTCCTGCTCTAGCCAGGACATAGCGAGACGCAATCATTAGTCGCCAGTCTTCTAACAAAGAATCCTCTCTGGAGGGAGCCAAACCTTAGTTGTACTAAATAAGAAACTCATTATCATTTCAGCCCCGAGCTCATTAAATGCCCAATCAGCTCGGGTTCACTTGCTGCAACTCAGCTGCCGGAATACTGACGCTTAATCATTCGGCTGCTTACAACGGCTGGCATCACCTCCGCATATCTCGCAACCGCCCTCAACACCTAACGAATTTAGACCGCCGCATGATCCGGCGATTGGAGGCCGCCCGCGAATAACACCAATCGACATAATAGTTACTACGGTCAGTAGTACCAAAAAAGCAAGAATAAACTCAATCATAATTTTTATACTTTTATCTTAATTCATCTAAATATTTCTCGAGTGCTGGCGTAAGATGTTCTGAAAACCCCGAACTCGACTTTATTATAAACAATACTAAGTAATTCTGCTTGACTGCTATCTGCATAGCTTCTTTAAAGCTTAGAACGCTAAAACCTGTAGCCAAGGCATCGGCGAAGGCAGTTGATGGGTGCAAAACGGTTACCGAAACCAACTTGTGAGTTATTGGCATTCCAGTACGTGGATCAATTAGATGGGAATATCGTTGCCCGTCAATTTCTCGATAATTGCGGTAATCTCCAGAGGTCGCCATGGCAAGGCTTTTCAGCGGGAGTGCCCTGAAGATTGATCTCTTGAGAACTTCGGGTTTTTCTATCGCGATCGACCATAGCCTACCCTCTCTATTTCTTCCGCCAACTTTGAGCTCTCCTCCAATCTCTATTAGATAATCCTTATAAGAATTTTTTTCAAGCAATGAGGCGATACTGTCAACGGCAAACCCCTTCGCAATTCCTGATAAATCAACGTAAATATCTGCCATACGATAGGCTCTCGAACCTTCTAGTCCAAGCTTACTCATTCCGACCCGACGCATGTGTTGGACGATATCATCGGATGTGGGTATGTTTTTGGATTCCTCCATCGGACCGAAACCCCAAAGATTGACTAATGGTCCAATAGTTACATCAAAAGCTCCTTTCGTGACAGCGTTTATCTTTTTACTCAACAGAAATAAGTCGGCCAGTTCCGCCGAAATTTCAATACGATGACCGATCGACGTACCGTTAAACTTCGATATTTCTGACTCATTGATATACGTAGACATGATCATGTTAATTCTTTCAAGTTCGAATTTTATTGCCTCGTGCATGCTATTAAGATCATTCTCAGTTACAACTTTTATCGTATAGGTCGTCCCCATCGTCGAACCATTGAGCACTTGTGTCGCTTTGTTCTCGCAACCTAGCAAGCAGAATAATATTAAAAAGGGATAGTAACGGCTGAAGACATAATTCATGACCTCAGTATACCATTTAGTTTACTTTTTAAGCGCTCCAATTATGCCGATTGGTATCCAGACGTACTTGTTTTAGTGTTTAATCAAACACATTCACAATCCCATGGTATTTGAACTTGATACATAACATCCCCCGACTCGAGTTAGCGCACCTACCAACGCCGCTGCAGCCTCTGGATAGGATATCTGAGGTTGTGGGAGGGCCGAGAATTTGGATCAAAAGAGACGATCTAACGGATACCGTAGCCTCGGGAAATAAGCTTCGTAAGCTAGAATTTTGCGCGGCTCTAGCGATTTCGGAAGGAGCAGATTTACTAATCACCTGTGGCGGTATTCATTCGAACCATTGTCGAGCAACGGCATATGTAGCCAGTAGGTTAGGTCTAAGTTGTCACTTAATACTCAGGGGTAGTCCCCCTAAAGTGGCTGATGGGAATTTACTTCTCGATTATATACTAGGGGCGAAAGTTAGCTATGTGCATAAGACTGCCTTTGCAGATCTCGAACAAATTATTGATAAGGTAGAGCAGGAATATCCGCACCATACACCCCATTTCATCCCAATCGGTGCGAGTAATGCAACCGGATTGTGGGGTTATATAGAATGCTGTTCTGAACTAAAGGAGGATTTTACTAGAGCAAAGATAAAACCAGAGTATATCGTATCAGCCACTGGATCGGGAGGTACACTGGGTGGCTTGATTATTGGCAATAAACTATACGGTTTAGCCTCAGAACCAATAGCTTTTAATGTTTGCGATGATGAGGATTATTTTCTCGATAAAATCTCTCGAGACTTTATCGACTGGGAAAAACGGTACCCTAACATCTTAGAAACTAACAATTTACAGATCAATATCATCGATGGTTATGTTGGACCTGGATATGGTCGCGCTGAGAAATCAATTTTCGAAACGATTAAAAAAGTCGCTCAACTCGAGGGCGTACTCCTCGATCCCGTATACACTGGGAAGGCATTCCATGGGATGCTCCAGGAAATCGCCTTCGGCAGATTTAGGGACTTAGACAACATTGTATTTATTCACACAGGAGGGATTTATGGCAATTTCCCTCATAAGGATGAGTTCCTCTTGCATATCCAAGGCAGTTAGAATTTGAGACTGGAATTGGATAAATCTCTAAGCATTAAGATACTCAAACCAATAATACTCGTTTATTTTTTTGCTTATTCAGTCTTGGTGGTAGCTATTGGTTTGGGGAAAAACCCTTTCTCTTTAATCTGCCAAGCTAACAAAAAAATTTCATGATGTTCAGAAATATTATTATTGTTATGGTAGTACCAACAGGGTTTGGAACTGCCAAATTCGACAGGATACTAGCAGCACTATGGTCTTTAAGGCTGCAGCGAAGGACATCACTAAAGACTCAGTACTAGAGCCGGTAAAACCAAATACAATCGAAAATATGATAATTAATAGCAATACGTTAGAAAGGTCGGCATCTAATTCGAGGACAGAACTCGGTATTGCTGACTTATTTAGTGCCCCGCCAGACAACTATACTATTCAATTAACGGCGATGCGGGAGCTTGAGTCAATGTTAGATTATTCAGCCTCTCCAACTATAGATGACCCTATCCATAGTCAAATCTTTAACACTGGAGGCATAACGTTTGTATTAGGGTCAGGAATATTGAAAAATGAAGTAAGCGCCCTGAAATTTCAAGCGAAACTGGCGCAAGACACTGAACTCACTGTGGAACCCTGGATAATAAAGCTTGGCTCACTGCAGAACGCTATCCGACTAGCATAGAATCTTCACTGATATGAAACCCCTTGAAAAATCAAGTCGCCCCCCCTCCATAGACCAAATATTGAAAGATAACACTATCCATAAGTTTTCGGAGCAGTACGGGCGAAACCAAGTTATTAAGACTATTCGAGAAACTCTTGAAAATTGGAGGCAAAATTATGGTGAGCGTGACACCCCTAGTTTTTGCTTTACAAAGTTCGTGATCGACCTAGAGCAGCAACTAAAAACTGAAAAAGACTTCTCCCTAAGATGCGTGTTCAATCTTTCTGGTATCGTACTTCACACAAATTTGGGACGCGCCTTGCTACCTCAATCGGCTATCGACACCATTATCAAAGTCGCAGGGTCTGCCACAAATCTTGAATATGATCTCAATACAGGTTCTAGAGGTGATCGTGACGATCATATTGAGACCCTGATATGCGAGCTAACTGGTGCGGAAGCAGCGACCGTAGTAAATAACAATGCGGCAGCTCTCCTGCTCACATTAAACAGCCTATCTTTAGGGAGAGAAGTACCGATATCTCGTGGGGAACTGGTCGAGATAGGCGGTTCCTTCCGTATTCCAGAAATAATGATGCGTGCAGGTTGTCTCCTTCGGGAAGTGGGAGCAACAAATAGAACTCACGCATCTGACTATGAAAATGCTGTAAATCAGCAAACCGCATTACTGATGAAAGTTTATACAAGTAATTATGAGATTCGAGGTTATGTTAGTGAAGTAGCGACCCCCGAGCTGGCGCGACTGGCAAAGAAGAATGATTTACCACTCGTTGTAGATCTCGGTAGTGGTAATCTGGTTAGAATGTCCGACTATGGGCTACCCAAAGAACCGTTGGTTGGCGAGGCTGTCGCGAGTGGTGCAGATATCGTCACATTTAGCTGTGACAAGCTACTTGGAGGACCCCAGGCAGGTATTATTGTTGGCAAAAAGTCTCTAATTAAAGAAATTAAATCAAACCCTATCAAGCGTGCGCTGCGAGTCGATAAGATGACCATAGCGGCTCTTTATGAAGTGCTTCGCCTTTATAAAAATCCTGAAAAACTGCACGAACGGCTACCTACTCTGCGTTTACTAACCCGGCAAGTAGAGGACCTCGAACAGCTAGCTCTCACCCTAGTGGCGCCATTGAATAGGGTGTTTGGAGGGATCGCAGAAATCAGTGTGATCGATGTAGAAAGTCAGATCGGTAGTGGTTCCCTTCCACTGGAACGTCTCCCGAGTAAGGCCGTAAGTATAAAAGCTAGTCGTGACGAAACACTGCGCAGAATAACCAGCGCGTTCCGGCGATTACCTCAACCAGTTATAGGACGCATCCATGATGGTGCACTATTGTTTGATGTGAGAACTCTTGAAGATAAAGAAACCTTCCTTAACCAATTAAAGCAGTTGGATCTAGCCGAAAAAACCTGATGATTATTGTTACAGCAGGACATGTCGATCACGGAAAAACCAGGCTCGTGAAAGCCCTGACAGGCGTTGATACGGATACCCTTAGCGAAGAAAAAAATCGTGGTCTGACCATAGATCTAGGGTTCGCCTATGTTGATACCAAAGGTGGTTGCAGGCTTGGTTTCATAGATGTTCCCGGACACATTAAATTTATCAACAATATGATCGCTGGTGTTTGTGCCGTGGACTTCGCTCTAATCATTATTGCCGCTGATGATGGCCCGATGCCCCAAACAACTGAACACTTAGCAATACTGGATTTACTTGGGGTTAAAAAAGGAGCTATTGCATTAACGAAAATAGATAGGGTGGATAAACAAAGGATAGCACTCGTTAAAGACGAAATTAGGACTTTAATGATCTCTACTTGCCTAAAAGATCTAGAGATTTTTCCAGTATCAGCATTAACAGGGGAAGGGATTGACGGGCTAGCACAGGCATTGGAAAACGCTGCAACCCAAACAGGGGAAAAGGAAATTAGAGGATTTTTTCGACTCGCAATTGATCGCTGCTTCACCATGAAAGGAACAGGCATAGTTGTCACTGGATCTGTCTTTTCAGGTACCGTTTCCGAAGGGGATTTCTTGAATCTTCAACCAAGCAATCGGGTGGTGCGCGTTCGTGGACTCCATGTCCAGAATAGACGACGAGCTTCGGCTAGCTCAGGCGACCGTTGCGCGCTTAATATTGCCGGAAATAACCTGTCAACATCACTGATTCATCGCGGCAACTGGTTAAATGGTAATGCGGCTGATCAGCCTACCGATCGTTTCGATATCAATCTTAGCATTCTCAAATCTGAAGTTACGCCGATCTCACATTGGATACCAGTACATGTGCATAGTGCAGCAAATCATGTTTCGGGAAGGATCGCTTTGATTGACCAGCAAAAATTGTTGCCCGGTAGCACTTCGATTACACAAATAGTTATCACGAAACCCATAAACTTATGCATTGGAGATAATGTAATTATAAGAGACCAATCTGCCACCAGAACTTTAGGTGGCGGCCCGGTGCTAGACCCTTTCGCACCGAGTCGCGGGCGATCGAAGCCAGGTCGCAAGGCTTTGCTTACAACCATAACTTCCTGCCTAGATAAAAATAATTGGCAAAAAGAAATATTAGAATACTTGATCGCGGACTCAGCAGAAGGTATCGACATTCATCATTGGGGTAACGCTTTAGGAATACCAACTGATTTAGTAAAACAATTAGTTCCCGATACTATTCAAAAAGAAAATCTATTAATTTCAAGGGAATGGTTCCGTAAGCAAAGTAATAAAGTTCTTATTTCCTTAGATGCATGGCATAAAAACAATCCTGATATGGGAGGAATATCCTCGGAAGCACTAGCTAAAATTGCTGGATTAGAGAGCGACGCTCTTACCCAGGCGATCTTAATCCAATTAGTGAGTAACAACGATATGAAAAGGCTGGATGGTGGCTATGCTCTCAAATCCGCAAGTATCAATCTGACAAAAGAAGAGCAAAACATCTGGAGGCAGGTTAGGCGCGTACTGGAGGAGTCGGCGTTCGGTCCGCCGGTGCTTATCGAATTAGCTCGGCAGGTAGGAGTATCACTGAAAGTTTTAGATAAAGTAATCTTGCGCCTCGTTAAGATAGGCGTGTTGAGTCGGCCTACAAGAAATCGGGTTTTTCTTCCTGAGAAAATTAGGGAAATGGAGAGCTTGTTGCAGCAAGTAGCAGATGCGAGGGGCGAAATCGCGGTTAGTGATTTTAAGAATGCGGCCAGTATAGGAAGGAATCTAGCGATTGAAATCCTAGAGTACTTTGACCATAGGGGTATCACAAGGCGTTTCAATCAGACACGTAAAATTATAAAGGACCATAGGTCTTAATGGTCGTACAACGCAAACTAGAAAGGATCAAAGGGATTATGGGTAATACTATGAGGAAATTAGTTTTTTTAGCCGTTAGCTTCATCTCTAATATGCTTTATGCGGGCCCACAGGTGGGGGAACTTGCGCCGGACTTTCGGCTTAGAGCTTCCGACGGGAAGACCTACACGCTCTCTGAATTCAATCAGGAAAAGTTTGTAGTAATTGCCTTTTTCCCGAAAGCTTTCACTGGCGGCTGAACGGCGGAATGTAAAGCGCTGCGTGACAGCGATAAACAAATCAGAAATTTCGACGTGGCTTACTTTATGGCTAGCACCGATTCGCTAGAAAATAATACGGGCTTCGCTGAAAAGAATCAGGCAACCTTTCCCATCCTGGCTGATTCGGCTAGAGAGATGAGTCAGGCCTATGGCGTTCTCACCCCTGTTGGCTTTGCTAGGCGATGGACCTTTTACATAGATGATACTGGGATCATCAGAAAAATCGATAAACGGGTCGATGTTCGGCGCGCAGGTGAGCAGCTTGTCAGTAATATGGAGGCATTGGGATTTCCTAAATCGGCGCATTGAAATTTACTGCGCTTCCCCTGTCCCTGACTAATCAGGTTAAAATTTATCTTTGCACCTGATTAGTCAGGGTCGGTAATTTCTCCCAATCGGAAAAGGTTCTTGGTATATTCTCAGTAAAGAAAAAAGGGAAGTCACTTTTGGACATAACTACCTCTGAAACAATTAATGCCGTAAGAGTCGTCATCTTAAATAGGCCAAAAGCACTAAACGCCTTTAACCAAGATCTGTTTGACGCTCTATGTGAGGAATTCCTTAATGCTACTCAGGACAAGAGTGTTAAAGTTTTAGTCCTAACCGGTGCTGGACGCGCCTTCTCAGCGGGTGCGGATTTGAAGGCACGAGCCGCTGGTGAGCAGCCAAACCCAAAGCATGGGTTAGGAGGCATGCTAGAAGCTATTATTAAGTTCCCTAAGCCATTTATTGTCGCCGCCAACGGATTAGGCGTTGGGATAGGCTGCACACTTTTGGGTTTAGGGGACATGGCTTTTGTCTCAGAAAGCAGTCGTTTCCGCGCTCCTTTCTCAGCTTTGGGAATTACAGCGGAGGGCTCAAGCACCTATACTTTTTCTCGTTTGGTTGGTCACCAAAGGGCGAGCTGGATACTACTCTCATCAGAATGGATTAGTGCCGATGAATGTGTTTCTTCGGGTCTCGCTCTGAAGGTTTACCCTGATGAAACCTTTCTAGAAGAGGTAATGGTCCAAGCAAACACCCTCGCAAGACTACCCATGGCCTCGCTTATACAAACCAAGGAGTTAATTATGGCACCACATAGGGATGCCATGTTGAGGGCTGTGCGCGCTGAAAATAGCGCATTAGACGTTTTAAGAGGGGCCCCCGCGAATCAGGAGGCAATGAATGCATTCTTGGAAAAAAGAGATCCAGACTTTTCGAACCTCTAATCAAATACTCTACCAGGATTAAGCAATTTTTCTGGATCAAGGGTATGTTTCAGTGCCTTCATCACACTAATTTCAGTTTCAGACCTGCTCTGAGAAAGCCATTGCTTTTTTTCTATACCAATGCCGTGTTCAGCGGATATTGATCCATGATATTTTTTTAAAGCTTTATACATCAAAGCGTCACAAGTTTGATGCAGGCTAAAGGTGGCAGGGCCAGCGTTTGGCCTTACAAAAAAATGTATATTCCCGTCGGCGATATGACCCAGGGCATAAACTTCACTCAAAGACCACTTTTCCTTCACTGCCTTAATGGTGAGGTCGACATATTCTTCCATTGAGCTGATAGGAAGGCTGACGTCGTAAAGAAACACGGGTGTATCTTCTAAAATTACTCCAAAATCTTCCCTTATCTGCCATAGACCGATCCGGTCTGCCTCTGATTGCGCCACAACTGCATCTTCAATGGCTCCCCGCAAATAGAGTTGTTCGAGTAACTTTTGGAATAACTGGTCATCGCGCTCGGGGTCGCTACCTTCAGCTTCTAAAAGCACATAGTAGCCATGCCCTCGCGATATTGGCGAGCTGTGACCCCCATCCTCTGTAACTGCCTGGAAGTAAGGCCCCCACATCACCTCAAAAGCACTCAAGATCCCCGCTAGGCGACGTCGAGTTTCATTCAGAATTTCAATTACATCCGAAAAATTAACAACTCCTATTAGCACCGTCTGACAACTAAGGGGCTTCGGGACCAGTTTCACAACCGCTCTGGTAACGACTCCGAGAGTACCCTCGCTTCCAATAAAAAGCTGTTTTACATCGTAAGCCGAATTATTTTTTAGCATCTGATTCATTGAAGACACGATGGTGCCATCCGATAATACGGCTTCGAGTCCAAGCACTAAGTCTCTCATCATTCCATAACGCAGTACGCTAATGCCCCCAGCATTGGTTGACACATTCCCGCCTATCGTACAGCTGCCTCGCGACCCCAAGTCTAGAGGGAACAACATATCTTTTTCTAAACAAGCCTTTTGTAGCGTCTGCAATACAACGCCCGCTTCAACCGAGGCTACTGCATTAACAATATCTATGGACTCTATTTGGTTTAATTTTTCTGTTGACAGGATAATCTCTTCTGGATTCGAATTGGCAGACTGAACACAATTCGTCTTACCTCCCTGAGTAACCACTGGCTGCTTATACTTATGACAGATCCGCATTACCTCACTCACCTCGGAAGTATTATTTGGCATTAAAAGTGCCAAAGCACGGGTAGGTGCTACATCCCAGTAGCTCGCAACCCGATCAATATCGCATCCCAAGATAATGGACTTTTTTTGTAGTACAGAAGAAAGCTCAGCTAAACAGGAGGCAGCAAAACGCGTTTCGTCAAGAGCCATACTAACGAGATCTGGGTTACTTCCAGAATCTTTCCGATTTCATCCAGGTTCGGACTGGGTACTCCTCACCAGTAAGGCCATCTGAAGCTGGTGATGCCAGAAATACAGCCAAATCTGCAACATTCTCAGGAGTTGGGCATATTGTCAGTCGTGGAAGAGGATTACCATCTTCATCTTCCGTTTTTGGAATAATGTTATAAGCCTTTAATTCGTCTGTAGCAATTAGACCTGGCAAAATCGCATTTACATTTATATTGTCTTTTGACCACATCATAGCAAGGTTACTCGTTAGACTAAGCATGGCGGCCTTAGCTGCTGAATAATGCAATTGTCCTGGATTACCTTTACTCCCTGCTGTAGAAGAGATGTTGATGATTTTACCGCTCTGCTGTTTAAGCATCTGACGACCGGCAGACATACAACATATAAAACACCCGGTGAGACATTTTTCAATGATATCGTTCCAGTCCTCAAGCAAGGTATCTTCCGCGGGACCACCTTTACCCCAACGTCCGGCATTGTTTACCATTATGTCGAGTGAGCCAAAATGATCCACGACCTGCTTCACCATACAATCAACCTCTGCTGGTTGGGTATGATCGACCGCCACAGCAAGGGCCTTACCACCGGATTCAATAACCTCCTCTGCAATCGCTTCACACTTATCAAGGTTGCGACTAGCCACAACAACATTGGCTCCGGCTTCGGCGTATTGCCTAACCATCGAGCGACCCAAGCCCCCTGCTCCACCCGTAATAATTGCGGTCTTCCCATCAAGTCTAAAGCTAGACATATAAATTACTCTCGCCAAAAGAAAAAAGACTAGAACATACGATCAAATGTTTTGCAAAACAATTTTGGGGTTGTTAATCGGCATAAAACAGGTAGATCAGTCCAGAGAAAATAATCAATGTAACGCAACACAAGATAATAGAAACAATACAACAGCCCGCTAATATCTCATTAAAAAACTACATTTCAAATTATATAGCATTCATAAATGCCTCTTTTTAAACAATATATTTATACTAGATTTTACTTTAAATAGATACTTAAGACATTACAGGTATATGTGTCCACGATCTAAGATATACTGCACAAGGGATAGGAGAGAAAATGATTAAAATCTATCACAACCCTAATTGCAGTAAGTCGCGCGGAGCGGTTGCTATATTACAAGCTAGAGATGAAGAGTTTCATATTATCGAATATTTGAAAACACCGCCCTCTGAGGATGAGCTAAAAACTATACTCGATCTTTTACTAGATCCACCGGATAAGTTAGTCCGCAGAGATAAATGGTTCAAACAATTAGCTCTTAATGAAAACGATTACAAGACTAAAGATCAGATCGTTGAACTACTTGTTAATCAACCGAGACTCATGGAACGTCCCGTTGCTATAAAAGGCAGTAAGGCGATTATCGCCAGACCTTCTGAGCGTATCGAAGAGCTTCTATGAATAGAAATTCCTCTTCTTCCTGCATGCCTCTTGGCTATGAACCTACAAAAAATCTAATGGACTTCTGACGTTATTGTATGGTTTTGCCAGTTAGTTAAATGACACCATTTTTTTGAAGGTTATCAATTTGATCCATACTTAGGTTAAGCCAATCAGCATATATTTCCTCGTTATGGGCGCCGGCCTCCGGGAATAATGCAAGATCTGGCGAACCATAATCGGAGTATCTAATGGGACTAGATGGTAATATCAGTTCTCCCATGATTTCGTGCTCCATATGCTGGAGCATACCCCGCTCATGCAGATGTGGGTTCCGCCTCACCTCTTCCAGATCCCTCACGGGAGCAACAGGAACTCTGGCTTCACGGAACGCCAGATAAGCCTCTTCTCGGGTCTTTACACGCGTAAAAACCTCAATTATTTGATTGACCTTTTCTTCGACCTCAAGTCGTCGCGAAACACCAGAGAAATTCGGATCATTCAAGAGATCTTCGCGACCAATCACACCACAAATACTATGCCAGTGTCGTTCCGAAACACTAATAAGCGCCAAATATCCGTCACTACATTTATACCTACCATATGGACATGACCCTGCCGGCGAACGCGCACTGTCGCGCGGGGGAAACTTTCCATTCTTATGGTAACTGGTTAATTCTGAGCAAAGGATAAAATACATAGACTCAAGCATTGATACTTCGACCAATGTCCCTCTGCCGGTCTTCTGGAGCCCAACAAGAGCAGAGACTACTCCCGCATACATGTGTATACCACTCATGATATCAGCTGGTGCCCCACCCGCACGAGAAGGTGGCTGCCCCTCGTCTCCTGTTACACTCATAATACCGCTCGCCGCTTGGATTGTATGGTCCATGGCGAGCATATCTCTATCTGGGCCGGTCAAACCATACCCCGTTCCAGAACCGTAAATTAATTGAGGATTGATCTCCTTCAGCGATTCCCAGCCAACATCCAAGCGGTCCATAACGCCCGGAGCAAAGTTCTCAAGAAGAACGTCAGACTTCTTTGCTAGACTTCTGAGAATTTCTTTACCGTGTTCGGTTTTAAGATTCAATGTAATACATTTCTTGTTTGAATTTAGCATCATGAATGCCATGGGAATTGGTGTTCGACCATGCCCCCTTAACCGTTCCCCACCGATCGGTTCCACTTTGATTACTTCAGCACCTGCCCTGGCCATAAGAAACGATGCATAGGGACCCTGATATATCTGGGTAAGATCTATAACCTTGATGCCCTGAAGCGGTCCGTTAGACATTCAATATTCCCCTAATAAGAAGTGACGACTGAATACTTACACATATCTCTAATCCACTTTGGAAAATTTATCTACGAAGGCAAATCAATGCCTCGCTTTGATAACGATTTATATCAACCAGAAATCACATTATTGCGTTGTTTCTAATGGGTATTTTCGTGTAAAACCTTGTACCTCTGGTGTATTTGCCGCAAAGGATTGCAACAAACTGAGCGGTAGGAAAATTTCTTTTTCGCGACCCATTTTTTCCAAATAGCTTATAAGCGTAACAAGAAGATCGAATTGATTGGGCCAAGTTTCAATGGCCTCGTATAAAAATTCTATAGATCTATCAGTGCTACCCATCGAATCAAGGGCGATCGCATAAATATAAGCGTATCGCGGTTGACTGTTTATTAGACGTGCGCCTTGTTCTAAGTACACAAGAGCCTCGCTGTATCTCTGCTCACGCACCAGAAATAGGCCGTAACTGTGATTCACTGGGGCACTATCAGGGGCTACCTTAAGTGCCCGAGATAAAGTATTCTTCGCTCGACTCTCCAATCCACTTGCGCGATAGAAGTCAGCAAGGTTTACAAGCGTGGGCACGTGATTCGGATCAATATCCAGGGCTTGCAGATAGTTGGTGAGCACCGCCGCTCGATTCTCTAAGTTAAGCTCGAAGCTAGCACGCTCTAAAAGCCCACCCGGAGTATCTTCATGTAATTTCAGAAACTCCCTATACTCTTCCAGATTAGAGGATATTTCTTCCCGTCTTCGTTTAGACAACTCTGGTATCAAGGGTGCTAAACTACGGACAGCCTGGATCCTTACAGCCTTGGATTCGTCCCGCAGCATCGGAGATAGTAAGCGCCATCGGAT
>MDTB01021153.1_pt1 | contig 53059 bp, 50 predicted proteins | sample 811161 | NCBI WGS metagenome assembly MDTB01 (sample SAMN05326650, study PRJNA326480) | marine metagenome | isolation source: seawater | place: Mediterranean Sea | collected 2009
ACCACCACGTTGATAGGCTGGATGTGGAAGCACAGCAATGTGTGTAGCTGACCAGTACTAATAGCTCAATTGGCTTGATTTATGCACTGAAAAAAATTTTTTTTAATAAATTTTGATATATAATTAAATTTTTAATGTATTATTTATCTAATGATAAATGAAAACAAAAAAATTGAATTTTCTAGTCACCCTTTTCCTTACGTAAAAATTAGTAATTTTCTTAATCCTGAATTTTTTGAAAAACTTGAAAAAAGTTTTCCTAAAATCGATGATTTTAAAAATTATCAAAGGTCTATTAAAAGAATGGATTTTGACACAACTTATGGGGATGAGCTTTATAATAAACTAATACACGAAAATGATTACTATAAAAAATTTCATGACTATGTGTATAGCTTAGAGTTTTTAGAATATTTTATAAATCTATTCAGCAATGACATAAAAAATGAATATAAAAAAGGTTTTTTTTTGGATGATATTAATTTATATGAAAAAAAATCAGACCCTTTTGAGGTTAATGGAATAATTCATAAATCAAATTTAAAAAAAAAAAATTCTAAATTTATTTATCCAAGATTAGATATAGGTTTAGGAAAAGAGAATTACGGAAAAAAAAATGGGGGGGCGGGAATTCATATTGACAATCCCCAGAGACTAGTTTCTATTTTGTTTTATGTTGGAGGATATAGAGAAATAAATGGGGGAGAACATAGAATATGGAAAAGAGACAATACTTATCAGGAGCTTGAAGTTCATGAAACAATAAAACCTGAAAAAAACCTTTTAATTGCAGGGCTGCAAAATAATCTAGCTTTTCATGATGTAAATCCTGTTCAATCAATAAATGGGACACGAAATGCTTTTTATTTGGCAATATCTAGTTCTATTCCTATTTGGAAAGACGTTAAATCAAATCGATTCAATATTAAATATAACAAAAATAGAGTTAAATTAAAATTTTATCAAAAAATTATAAAAAAAATTTTTAACTAAATTTAATGAACAAATTTTTTTTGGAAGATTTACAAAATTGGTTAAAATTAAAAAAGATACCTTTCAAAAAAGATTACGAAATCAAATATTACTCTTGGATAAAAGCTGGAGGAATTATAAAAAACTTTATAACACCTGAAACTTTAAATCAATGTATTGATTTAATTAAATTTCTAGATGAAAAAAAAACTGAATTTTATGTTATTGGTAATCAATCAAATATAATTATTAGAGATGGTTATATCTTTACTCCTGTTATAAACTTAAACAAATTGAACAACTTATCAATTAAAGACAATAAAGATGGATTGGACGTTTATTGTGAGAGTGGAGTTTCAATTCCTAGGTTTTCAAAAAGTATTATTAAAAAAGGTTTTTCTGGAACAGAGGGCTTGCTAGGCATACCTGGTTCAATAGGAGGAGGTATCTGCATGAATGCTTCTTCATACGGTAGTGAATTAACAAATTATCTTTTAAAAGTATTAGTTATAAATTTTAAAGGAAATCAATTTTATTTAGAAAAGAAAGATTTAGATTTAGAATGGAGAAGTTCTATAATTAAAAAAGAAAAATTTATAGTTATTGGTTGTTATTTTTTTTTACCTAAAAAAAATTTTGTTGGTATTGAGAAAACAAATAAATCATCTTTAAAAATTACTAATCATAGAAGAATTTTTCAAGAAAATGATTTACCTAATTTAGGTAGTATTTTTGCGTCAAAAAATATTTATGAAGATTTGTCAAAAATAAGTTTTTTTTATTTAATTTTATATTTATTTTATAAAATTTTTTCATTATATTTTTTCAATTTTAATAGAAAAAACTTAAATAATTTCAGGAAATACATAATAAAAATTTATCTAAAAACTTTAAAATTAGATAAATATGAAAAATTTACAAGTTCACCTAAAACATTAAACTGTATGGTAAATAAAGGATCTTCGTCTTCATCTGAGGCAATAGAATTTTTGAATAATTTTAAGAAAAAAACTCACAATCGATTAAATCTTGAAAATATAATACTGGACAAAATACAATAAAAAAATTTTATGAATTTTTTTTTTCATAAAATATTTTAATTTTTTTTCTGATTTTTGTTAATATTTTTATTTTAGATTTCATTTTTGATATAATCTTATCTTTAAAAAAAATATTTTTGAATTTTATTTTCTTTTTATAAGAATAAAAGTTATTTAATACTTTTGTTAAAGATAAAATATTTAATTTACAATTAATTACACTTATTGGCATTAATCTGCCACTTTGTCTTGAACCTACATTTATTGTGACTTTTTTTAAGATTGGCACTTCATAAATACCACTTGAAGAGTTACCCAAAACAAACTCTGAGTAATTTATTAAAGAAAAATAATCTTTACTACCTAGAGTCTGGACAAAAATTGAATTTTTATTTTTTTTCACAAATTTTTCTATTTGGGTGTTAAAATATTTTCCATAAGGATCAGCATTACTACTTGTGAAAAAATAAAAATATTTATTAACTTTTTTAATTGAGGTTAAAAAAGTATTTATCTGTTTATAATAATCCATCGAAGAATTTGTTTCAGGGTGGAAAGTAACAATTACTAGTTTGCTTTTTAAAGGAATTTTATATTTTTTAAAAATTTTTGATTTAGAAGATTTTACAATTTTTTTAACATTGAATGCAGCTATAGATCCGAAATTATAAATATTCTTTGGAATTTCTCCCATTGAAATTAATCTATTTTTATAAATATTGTTTGTTACAAAATGATAATCTGACATTTTAGATATCATGTGTCTAATAGTATCATCAAATGAGCCATAAGTTATATCTCCACCATTAAGATGAGCTATTTTCAGATTTAAAAAAAAAGACGCAATAACAAAGCTTAAAACTTCATATCTATCTCCTAAAATTATAACTAAATCAGGTTTAATTATATCTAGTTTTTTTTTATAATTATAAACTGAGTTGCTGACAAATTTACTTACATCAACATTATCGTAATTAATAGTAGTACTACATTTGTAATAAACTTTGATTTTATCTTTTTTAATTATATTTATCGTATTACCAAATTTTTTTTCATAATGATGAGGTCCAACAAAAAGATATATCTTATAGAATTTATATAAAGCTAAGATTAATGGCTTCAAAATTTCATAATCTGCCCTCGAGCCAGTGTAGATAGCTATTTTTTTTTTTACCATTATATTTTTTAATCTTATAGTAAATTATTAAAATCAAAAGAGTAATGTCAAGTTGCAACCGAAATATATATCTGTTATCAGATATTTGAGTTTATGATTGAAATTGTTACTTACCACAAAACTACAAATTATGGTGCACTTCTTCAAAGTTTGTCATTAAAAGAGTTTATTGAAAAAATATCAAATTCAAATGTTAAAATGTGTGAATATCACCCAGAGAAATTAATTTTTGCAGAATGTTATAGACCATTAATTACAAAAAATTTAAAGAAATTTTTACAAACTTTAAAAAAAAATCTAGAAATTTATTTTTGGTATAGAGACGCATTTAAAAGTAAAAAAAAAGATGAATCATCAAAATTTTATGTTTATGGAAGTGACGAGATATGGAATTTTACTAATGCTTATCATGGTTACGATCCTTACTATTTTGGAAAAGATAATAATCTAAATAAAATTTCATATGCAGCTAGCATTGGAAGATCCTCTTTTAATAATATTAAAGATAACTTAAGAAACGAAATAACCAATTGCCTTAATAAATTCAATCATATCTCTGTTAGAGATCATAATTCATTTAATTTTGTTAACAAATTAACTGGCATTAAACCCTCTATTGTATTAGATCCAACATTAATTCATACACCTAAAATACTTGAAAGTGAAAAATATATAAAGTTTAAAGTTAATAAAAATTACATTGTTGTATATGGAACTGTATTCAGTGATGAGCAAAAAAGATTGATTAATAATTTTTCTAAAAGAAGAAAATTAGACATAATATCTGTTGGATATTATAATAATTGGATAAAAAAAAACTATTTAGGTTTAAATCCTACAAACTTTATTGATGTAATCAAAAATTCTTCATTTGTTTTCACATCTATGTTTCATGGTGTAATGTTTTCGGTAAAATATTCAAAACAGTTTTTACTTTCTATGGATCCCATCAGAAAAAATAAGATAGAAAGTTTTATAAATAGTTTAAATTTAAATAATAGAATTTTTGAAAATCAAATTATAGAAGATGAAATTGATTATTACCAGATTTATAAAAAGTTAAATCCTCTTATAATTGAAAGTCAGAAATTTTTAATAGATAATTTAAATAATTTAAAATAATTCTATTATTCGTTTATAGCAAAAGTTTTATTTTTAAGAATCTGCTTGTTAAACTTTTTAAAAAAATTATCTTTGTTTATATCATATTTTAATCTAAGAGCATTTATGTCTTTAATAAACTCATTAAAATTCTCTTTATCTGAAATATCAAAACTATCATCTAACAGTGGACAATTTGAAGTTATTATATTTTCGTGCATGTAGTAAAAAGCTCTAGCGAGATCAACTTGATTTTCTGTTAACCCAGAAACAATATAATCTTCAACATTGTTAAGTATTTTAAAATATTCTTCTGTATTTTTTGGTTCATAGGCGAACCCATTTCCTGAATAATATGAAGTTCCACATATTACAGAAGGAATCCCAAAGCATGGATATTCAACTCCTATAGAGCCATGAGATGTAATAGCAAAATTAGTTAAGTTTTTAATTGTATTAGGGCTACAAAACTGAGGACAAAGTTTAATATTTTTTTGATTACCTATAATTTTATGAAAGATTTTCATCGTAGTTGTATTTAGTCTTTTGAAATATGCCTCACTAGGATGAGCTCTTATTATCCAATTTAAATTTTGATTTGAATTTTTTATTATCGTTAGAGTTTTACTCAACCAAGTTTCTATATCTGGAAACATTTTCCATTCTTCATAAAAATTTCCATCGATCATATTATGAGAAAAAATTGTACAAATTTTTGTTTCTTTATCCCATTTAAAATGTCTCAATAATTCATTTTTATTTTCAAATTCATTTTGTGAAGTTATTACATCTTTTGAGAAAAAATCTGGATTATTAGTTTTTCGCAGAAAAACATTTGAAAGTTGATCAAATCCCAACAAACTATATCTCTTTACATCATTTTTTATAAAGCTTGAAAAGATTTTATTAGAAATTGAATGATTTGATTGAAATCTTTCATCAAAATTTTTGTAAAGTCTTACACCAGTTTTCTTTGGACCAAATATTCTAGATAAAACTTTTACATTATTTTTAAGAGCAATTTGTATAAGTATATTGGAAGGTAAGAATTGAAGTTCTGCAAGCAGCAAATAGTCATAATTATCTTTCTTAAAGATTTCATTAAGTTTATCTTTATAATACAAAGCATCAGTTAAAAAATTTACAAATTTAGCGTTTAAATTTGGATGACTTCCGTATCCTGTTAATCTAATTAAATGATCATAGACTGATCTACCAAGATTAATACCATCTATTTCAAGTTTTATAAAATTTTCAATATCATTTGTTTTAAACGTGTTTACAATCTTATATGCCTCAAAAAATAAAAAAATTTTTTTTAACAAACTTGACTCATTTATCTCAATATTTTTTTTAGTTTTAATAAACTTGAAAAAATTTTTACTTTGATTGTCGTTAGAATTTGCGAGGCCTGTAACTTCACAATCAAAAATATTTTGTAAATATTCTACAAATAAACAATCAGAATAAATATTTAATCTATGATGGATAGTATCCATCATCAAAATCTTTACTTTTTTTTTTGGAGATATATTAGTTTTATTAATTTTATGTAAATCAACTTTATATTCTTTAAAACTTCTTAGCAGAATATTAATTTTAGCTTTAATATTAGAATAAAAAAAATATATTATTGAATTAATGAATAAAAATATTCTTCCGAAAATATTTCTCATTTATAATTTATAAACTAATTTATATTACTAATCATCTGTTCCATCTTTGTTTACAGTATGCCTTAGTTTGAATTCACCTTTAACTTTTTTCCATAAATGGGGAGATCTAAATTTATCACATAATTTTAAAAAATCTTTAGGTTTCATCCTCAAATAATCCATCACCTCATTAAAATACTTGTCAGGGAATTCTCCATCAAATCTTTTGACTAAAGTTTTACCTTCGTCCCTTGTTAAATGGTCATTTCTTATTTCTTGGGAGGCATCATATGAAGCTCTACCTATTCCATATTTAATAAAAGTAGTATAATAATGTAAATCATCAATTTTATCATCTATACTATTATATTTACTATAAGTTCCCTGGGTTCTAAATGGTCTTGGTTTAAAATCACAATTCTCAACTGAGTAGTAATAATTTTCTTGTGGTAACCATTTTAAATAATAGCCTAAATAATGAATATTAATTTTGGTTGACTTTAATTCATCATTTTCTATTGGAAAAAAAATTGATAAATCCTTTTTATCTAAGTTATGTTTTTTTTTTAATTCATTTAAAGAAAGTCCTGCAAGATGCATTTGTGTATTTTTATTCATAGAAAAATAACTCTTTTTTCTCAGGGATGCATTATTTTCGGCTATTGGATTACCGTATTCTGCCTCACTTTCTCCATAAAATACTAAATTTATATTAAAATTTTTTGCTATTTTTGGTGCAAGATTTTTTTGACCAAGTATGAAAGTTTGAAAAGGATGTAACAAATTTTCAATTGATAATTTTGTAAGTTTTTTCATTACTTCTCCATTTTGCTTTACATGAATATTGTCAAAGCTTCCTTTTTCAACCCAGTTTAAATAATTTTTATATCCATACTCTGTATACAGTATAGGAGACCAAGTTACCGTTAATGGATTCATTCCATATTTGTGCTTAAGAATATGAGAAGCAAAAATACTATCTTTGCCTCCACTTCCAGGCACTAAGCAGTCATAATCTTTACCTTTTGATCTATACTTATCTAAAAGTTTTAATAATTCTTTTTCTCTTTTTTTCCAATCTATTTTTTTTTTAACTTCACTATATCTGCATGCATCACAAACCAAATCTGGATTAGATAAATTTAAATATCCAGCTCCTTTCCTATTTTTTTTATGGAGAAATTCTGGAATAGACATAGGCCTTTGATTTGACATTACACATTTTGAACAATAAATTACTTTTTTAGGAGCATTAAATATACTTTTCATAAATACTTTCTTTAAGATTTTTTAATAACTGAATACCTTGAAGAGAACTTTTTTCAGGATGAAATTGAAAACCATATATATTCTTTTTTTCAATTGAAGCACAAAATTTTTTACCTTGAAAATCTGAAAATGATGAAATAATTTTTTTATCTTCAGGTATCGCAGCGTAGGAGTGGATAAAATAAAACTTTTTACGTTTATTGATTTTATTAAATATATTTTTTTTTTTTATTTTAAGTTCAGACCATCCAACATTAAGTAACCTTTCATTTTTTGATCGAATTTTATTGACCGTCCCATTTAAAAAACCTAACCCTTTTGTTCTTTGTCCTTCGTCTCCCTCTTTAAATAAAATTTGCATGCCTAAACAAATTCCAACTATATCTTTTTCATAAAAATTATGTTCTAAAATATAATCATAAATTTTCAATTTTTTTAGATTTTCCATAGCTTGTTTAAAAGCGCCTACACCTGGTATGAATATAACTTGAGAATTCTTTATATCTCTCACATTATTGGATATTTTATTTTTAAAGCCTAAAAAGTCTAAAGCACATTTTAAACTAAAAAGATTTCCCATTTTATAGTCTATGATTGTTGTCTGAATATTTGCCATCAAATTTTAAATTTAATTTTTTTTTTGATTATTTTTAGATTTAAATCCTTATTATTTTCATTTAAAAAATAATTATTCTTTTTACTAATAAACTCTATATTACCCTCTTCTTTTTTTTGAATTTTAAAATTTTTATAAATATTATAGTGAAGAGTTGAACCCATAGCAATCCCAGAAGGTGAACATACTTTTAGTAAATCTTTTATATGATTAAGCTCTCCAAAACCTCCGTTCATTATATACTTAATTGAAGTATTTTTTTGTACTCTTTCTGCTAATTTTAAATTAAACCCTTTACCTGTTCCATCGTTGTCTACTGAAGTAACAACAATTTCTAAAATACCAAATTCTTCAATCTCTTTTATCCAATCTTCTACCTGTTTTTTTGTTAATTCACGACCATAATCTTTGGTACAAAAAAACTTTCCATCTATTTCAACTACTTCTAAAGAAATTAATATTGTAGAGGAACCAAAATATTTACATGCTTCTTTTATAATTTTTTTATCATCTAAAGCATGAGTATTCATAAATATCCTATCAGCACCTGATTTCAGAAGCTTTTCAATATCTGACAGCTTCTTAATTCCCCCTCCGACAATAATTGGAATAAAAATATTCTTTGAGGTTTCTTTAATTAATGAAGCTAACTGATTTCTTAAATAAAGACTTGCTACTATGTCATGAAATATAAACTCATCTGCACCATTTTGAAAATAATATTTAATAAAAGATTTAGGTTCTCCTAATACTCTTAGGCCCTCTAAATTTACACCTTTAACTAAGTTGGATCCTTTTATATCTAATTTAGGGATTAATCTCACTGATTAATTTTTTCTTTTTGAAATAAATAATTTTGCCACTTCTAAATCAAACTTATCATCGATGTCAATACCTGATTTTCGACTTACCACATGACCAATAATATTATCTTTTGAAAAATTAATTTTTTTATTTTTCATTACATATTTTTTATCAGCTATATAAAAAGCAGTAGTCACATTAAAAGTCTTATTTCTTATAGATTTTGAAATACTTTTATTATTAGTTAATTTTATACTTTTATTTTTTTTTTGGGTAACAATGTTAAAATTTGGATAATGATTTGTCTTACAAATAGATACAGTCATATCAGGTTTTTTTTTATTAAAAGTTTTAAAAGCAGAAACAAATTCACTTTTAAGTCTTAAGGGTGATGTTAATGGAAAACAAATAAATGTTTTAAATTTATTATTAAGATAGTTAATCTTTTTTATTGCGTGTTTCCAAGATAAAAATTCGTCAGAATTATCACTAGTTAAAAATTTAGGTCTTTTTATAATTATTGTATTTTTTATTTTTTTTTTTTTGCAATAATTTATAATTTTTTCATCATCAGTTGATACTACAATGGTATCAATAAATTTAATTTTTTTGATAAATTTTAGTGTATAATCTATTAAGGGCTTGCCATTAATAATTTTCATATTTTTATTTTTAATTCTTTTTGATCCTTTTCTGGCAAAAATAAAAGCGATAGGGTTCATTAAAAGTTATTTCTTTATAAAATATTTTTAGATAATTTCATTTATTATACTTAATTCAGGAAAAATAAAGGTTTACATAAATTTTATATATTTTTATTGGTTTTTTTGAAAATCTCTAAATGTTTGTTTTATGTAAAATATTTGAATAAATTTAAAAATATCTTTTAAATTAGCATCTTTATTTGAAATATATTTTAATATTTCCTTCCCTTTCCAAATATTCTCATTTTGGAAAGATTTACTAGATGCTGTATCGTGAATAAATTTTCTATATTCTTTATTAAAAAAATTATCTTCAGGGTTAAAAATCTTTTTTTTAACTCTACTTAGAACATTAAATGGTAATCTAGATTTCATAGAGTCCCTTAAAATTTTTTTGGTAAATCCATTTCTTAATTTAAATTTGTTTGGCAATGAAAAGCAGAAACAGGCCAGTCTATAATCCATAAATGGAAATCTTGTTTCAACACCATGAGCCATCGAAAATTTATCATATTTTTTAAGATTTAATGTCATTGCTTTATAATGAAAATCTATATAAAGATTTTTATTTAACTGATTTAAGTTTTCTAAATTATCGTATTTTATAATACTTCTTTCTGCTGCTTGATAATTAAAAAACTTTGTATAACTATTTTTATAGTCATTTGTATTTACTTTATTTTTAAAAAAATTTTTAATTTTTGTATTAATTATTTTAAAAATTTGTTTTTCATCATTAATTTTATCATTCATTATTAGGTGCATTTTTAACAAATCGATCCAATACAAAAAATTTAAAAAAGGGTTTGTGTCTTTCATTGCAATTTTAGGATATCCAGAATAACCAGCCAATAATTCGTCACCACCTTGTCCATCAATAGAAATCTTAATATTATCGTTGTTCATATTTTTATATATTTGCCAAGGTCCTAAACCGTCATCTCCAGTAACCTCTTCCTGATGAAAAATAATTTTTTTTATCTCACTTTCAGAAAATTCTGATGGTTTGAGTTGTATTACTTTTGGTTTTATTTTTGTAAAGTTTGATACATCTACTGCAAAATTTGTTTCATTATCTTTTTCTCCAACATAATTTAAGATATAATTTGCATGAGGAACTTGAGTGTTGTTGTATAATTTATTTTTATTTCGTAGTTCAGCAATTGTAGCGACGATTGAAGACGAATCTATACCGCCGCTTAATGAAGTTGCAATTTCAACATCACTTATCATTCTTAAATTGCAAGCATCAAATAATAAATTTTCAAATTGTTCTTTTATATAATCATCCGAACCTTTAACTTCATAAAGATTATCAACTGTTTTCCACCATATTTTTTTCGTTATCATAAAATTTGAATTAATTTCAATTTGATGACCAGGTGGAAGTTCTTTTACATTTTCTAAAAATGTTTCTTCCCCAAAACTATAAGATGAATTTGTATAGTTTTGTGCTTGATTTATGAAAATTTTATCGTCAAATTTTGGAATTCTATCATTATTTAATTTCATAAATGATTTAATTTCTGAACTAAATATAAAACTGTGATTATTGTTTTGAAAGTATAAGGGCTTCACACCAAACCTATCTCTCGATAAAAAAAGTTTTTTTTTTAAATCATCCCAAATAGCGAAAGCCCACATGCCATTAAATTTAAATTGGCAGTTTTCTCCCCACTGAATATAAGATTTTAGAAGTACTTCACTGTCAGAAGATGTTATAAATTTATGACCTAACTCTCTAAGTTCTTTTTTAATAATTTGATAATTATAAATCTCACCATTAAAAACTAGATAATATCTATTATCAAAAACCAAAGGTTGATTTGCATTATTGGTTAAATCAATAATACTTAGTCTTCTATGCCCAAGCCCTAAATTTTTTTTCTTATTTATAAAAATTCCAGAGTTATCAGGTCCCCTATGGGATAAGGAATCTCTGAACTTACTTAGCTCATCAACAGTAATTTCTTTGTTGTTTTTTTCTAGTATACCAACGATACCACACATTATATTTTGATTGATTTTATATAAACTAAGTAGTTAATAATATCAAATTAATTGTAGATGAAAAAATATTAAAGTGGTGTAAATCATATAAATAAGAATTTTAATTAAAAATAGCTATATATTTTATAATGAAATCTAATTTAAAGACTTTAAACAAAGAAATAAATAATTTTTGTAAATTATTTAAAAATAAACCTGTAGCTCTTCATGAGCCAGACATATCAAATTTAGAAAAAAGATTTTTAAACAAATGTTTAAAAGAAAATGAAGTTTCAACATCTGGAAAATATACAAAAAAATTTGAAGTGAAGTTATCCAAAATAACAAAATCAAAATTTGTGATACCAGTAGTGAATGGTTCTTATGCTCTTTATTTAGCTCTTTTATGTTCGAAAATTAAAAAAAATGAAGAGGTATTTTTACAAAATCTTAATTATATTGCATCTGCAAATTCTGTTTTAAGCATTGGAGCAATACCTCATTTTGTTGATAATAGTTATGATGATTTGGGTATAGATTGTAAAAAATTAGAAAATTACTTAAAAAAAAATACATTTATCAAAAATAATATTTGTATTAATAAAAAAACTAAAAGAAAAATTCGAGCTATAGTTCCAATGCATACATTTGGAATTCCATCAAATATAAAAACTATTTTAAAAATTGCTAAAAAATATAAATTAATTGTTATAGAAGATGCTGCTGAAGCTTTAGGAAGTAGTGTTGATAAAAAACAACTTGGGACATTTGGAAATATTGGAGTACTTAGTTTTAATGGTAACAAAATTGTTACATGTGGCGCTGGTGGTGCTATTATGACGTCTAATAGTAAAATTGCAAAAATGATTAGACACAAGTCTCAGATTTGTAAGATCAATCATCCTTGGCAATACGATTATGATGATCATGGCTATAATCTTAAACTTCCAAGCTTGAATGCAGCATTTGGTCTTGCTCAACTAACAAGACTGAAATCATTGCTAAAAAACAAAAAAAAATTATTTAAAATTTATAAAAATTTCTTTTCAAAATCAGATTTTTTTAAAATTCTTGATGCAAAAAAAGGCACTATTACAAATTATTGGTTGAACACATTAATATTGAAAAAAAATTTGGCTAGCCATAAAACCAACATAATCTCAAGCTTAATTAAAAATAATGTTTCAGTTCGACCAGCGTGGAAACTTTTAAGTGAGATTAATTATTTAAAAAAATATCCTAAAATGAATTTATCACAATCAGAAAACTTATTTAAAAGAATCATCAATATACCCAGCGGACCAAAAGTTTTAAAAAAAATAAGTAATTAATGAACAAAAATAAATTAGTAATTTTTGAAAACAGTAAAATTATAGACGTCTTAAAAATCTATAACAAAACAGGATACAAAAGTGTATTAGTAATTGATAAGAATAATCGATTAATTGGTTCGCTAAGTGAAGGAGATATTAGGAGATCACTCTTAAAAGACTCAACTCTTAAAAGTAGAATAGACAAGATATATAATAAAAATCCTTTTTATTTAAAAAAAACCACTAATAAAAAAAAACTTAAACATTATTTCCAAAAATTCGATTTTGATTTAATTCCTATAATAAATGAAAACCATAAGATTACTAAAATCATACCTTGGAAATTTTCAATTAAAGAAAAATCACCAGATTTTAGTAAAAAGAAACTTCTGCCTGTAATAATGGCAGGTGGTAAAGGATTAAGAATGAAACCATTCACAAATATATTGCCCAAGCCATTAATTCCTATTAGAGGTAAAGCAATCATTGATCATATATTAGAAAAATTTATTACAAATAAGTTTAAAAAGATTTTTATTTCTATTTCTCAAAATTCATCAATTTTAGAAACTTTCCTAAAGAAATATAAAAAAAATACAAATCTGAGTTTTATAAAAGAAAATAAACCACTAGGTACTATTGGATCCTTAAAAAAAATTCGGTTAAATAATTGTGATGATGTTCTAATTACAAATTGCGATATACTACTTAATATTGATTTTGGTGAATTATATAAATTCCATAAAAATTATGATAACGATATGACAATAGTAGTTTCAAGGTATACTGTTAAAGTTCCATATGGAGTGTGTGAATTTAATAAAGAAGGACAATTAAACAGTTTAACTGAGAAACCTAAAAAAAATTATTTTATCATGTGTGGAATGTATATAATGAATAAAAAAATTATTAAATTTATTCCAAAGAATAAATTTACAAATATTGATGATTTAATAATTAAACTTAAAAAACAAAAATACAAAATTGGAGTTTATCCAATTAAACAAATTTTTTTTAATGATGTTGGTGAATGGGACAAATATTTAAAAACTCTAAAAAACAAGATTTTATAAAAAAAATTCTCATCGTTGGCACGGGAGATATTGCTTTAAGACATTATAAAAATATTTTAAAATTAAATAAAAATTACCAAATAGATTTTTTTACAAGATCATTAAGAAAAAATATTAATCATAGTTTAAAAAACGTTAATTATATAAATAATTATAAAGAAATTTTAAAAATAAATTATTATGCAGCAATACTTTGTAATCCATCCTCACATCATCTTAAATTTGCAATAGATTTAGGAAAGAAAGGAACAAATCTGTTCATAGAGAAACCTATATCTTCAGGAAATATAAAGGATGTAATTAAGTTATTAAAATTATCCCAAAAAAAAAAAATTACTTTACAGGTAGGATATAACTTACTTTATTTGAATTCACTTATTTATTTAAATAAATTAATTAAAAGTAACAAATATGGAAAAATCAATTTAGTTAGAGCAAACACTGGCTTTTACCTTCCATTTTGGCGAAAAAAAAATTACAAGAACAGCGTGTCAGCAAAAAAAAATTTAGGTGGCGGTGTATTGCTTGAGTTAAGCCATGAAATAAGTTATTTAATTTGGTTGTTAGGCCTACCTAATAAAATTTATGCTGAAATTGGCAAATTATCAAACTTAAAAATAGATACTGAAGATTTTGCAAATTTAATATTAAAGTTTGGAAATCAAATATCTTGCTCATGTAATTTAGATTTTTTAAGCAAAAGTTATACGAGAAAATTAGAATTTATTGCTCAAAAAGGTAATATTTATTGGGATTATAAATCTAATACTATTAAAGAAAAATTTTTTCTAGGAAATAATAAGTTTTCAAAAAATAAAAAAATTAAATTCAAAAAAAATAACACTTATTTTCACTCTATGAAAAAATTTTTTTTATTATGTAAAAATAAAAAAAAAAATACAGATATTTTTAATGCAATTAATTCGCTCAAAGTAATTATTCAAGCAAAAAAATCAGCCAAACTTAATAAATCAATATTCTTGAGAAAGAAATATTTTAGTATATAAAACTTGTGATACCTTTATAACAACAAACAATAAACATTGAAAAAAAACATTTATATAATTGGTGGTTCTGGCTTAATTGGTTTTGAACTAGTTAAACAATTAATCAAAGAAAATAATAATCTAATTGTTATTGATAAAATAAATAAATTTAAAAAAATACAAAATTTAAATTTCATAAATTTAGATATTTCAAATGTTAAATTAATTGAAAAAAAATTTAAAAAGATTTTTAAGGTATATGGCAGTCCCGATAGTATGATTAATTGCTCGTATCCAAAAACAACTAAATGGAAAAACAATGATTTTAAAAGAATAGATTATAAAAATTATTCTCAAAATATCTCCATACATCTTAATTCCTACATTTGGATAACAAAAATTTTTTCTCAAGAAATGACAAAAAAAAAAACAAAAAAATCAAGTATTGTTCTTTTGAGTTCTATATACGGATTTTTGGGTCAAAATTTAAATTTATATAAAAATGAAAAAATGAGGGAAAATATTACTTACGCAGTAATTAAAGGTGGCATCATAAATGCAGTCAGATCTTTTGCCTCCTACTTTGGTAAAAAAGGTCTAAGAATAAATTGTATTTCTCCTGGCGGTGTTATTGATTTTGATAATCAATCTAAGACCTTTATTAAAAAATATTCTGACAGTGTACCCCTTAATAGAATGGCAAATAAAAATGAAATAGCAAAAGTGATTAAATTTTTAATATCTGAAGAATCAAGTTATATCACTGGCCAAAATATAATTGTCGATGGAGGTTATAGTATAATCTAGTATGAAAGTTATTGTAACAGGTGCAGAAGGATTTATTGGTTCTCATCTAGTAGAGAAGCTTGTTAAAAAAGGTCTTAAAGTTAAAGCGCTTGTTTTTTATAACTCATTTAATGATATAGGAAATTTAAAATATTTAGATAAAAAAATTTTATCAAAAATTGAAATTATTCATGGAGACATTAAAGACAATTTTTTTGTTGAGAAAAATTTTAGTAATTGTCAGGTAATTATTAATTTAGCTGCTTTAATCGGAATTCCATATTCTTATAATTCCCCGAATTCTTATATTGATAATAATTTGAAGGGACTAATGAATCTATTGAATCTTGCATATAAAAAAAAAAATATTCATTTAATTCACACCTCCACAAGTGAAGTTTATGGAACAGCTCAATACGTGCCTATTGATGAGAAACATCCTATTAACACACAATCACCTTATTCAGCCTCAAAAGCTGCATCTGATCATTTGGCTTTATCATATTATAAATCTTTTGGACTTAAAGTTTCGATAATAAGACCATTTAATGCTTTTGGACCAAGACAATCTTTAAGAGCAGTAATACCAACGATCATAACTCAAGCACTTAAAAAAAATGAAATACTAATTGGTGACCTACGTCCTAAAAGAGATTTTACATTTGTTGAGGATTTATGTGATGCATTTGTAAAAGCAATAAATAATAAAAAAACTTTTGGACAAGTTATAAATATTTCTAGTAATTTTGAAATATCAGTTAAAGAAATAATTAAAATTGTTTCTCATGTATTAAATAAAAAACTAAAAGTAAAAGTTAATATCAGTAGAAAAAGACCAAAAAAAAGTGAGGTATTTAGACTACTAGGCAGTAATAGAAAAGCTTACAAAATATTAAGATGGAAACCAAAAATTAAAGGTATTACTGGTTATCATGCAAATTTAAAAAAAACGATTAAATGGTATGAAAAAAATTTAGATGAAATTAAGCTAAGTAATAAATTTATTATTTAATGTTAACCAATAAGACGGTAAAGAAAAATATCATATTCCTACTTGACTCAAATAGCATTGAAGTAACATTCAATGTTTATGAAAATTTAATCAATTTTTTTATTAAAAATAAAATATCTATTCATTTTGTTAATATTGAGTTTTTAAATAAAAAAAAAAAATCAAAACATTTTCTTTTTAAAAAAATTCTGAAATTTTATCCTAAAAATATTTTTGATTTAAAAGCTTATTTAGAATTGCACCAAGGTGTTATAGTTAAAAACTATAATGATTTTTTCAAATTTTACCCAATAAATTTATTAATTAAAAAATTAAATTTAAATGTTATTGAATTATCAAATTTGGGGGATCCTCGAGCATCTGCTTATTCATCATTTCTTAAAAAAGATATATTTTATATAGAAAAAATTTTATTTTCACATTTACCAAAAAAAATTGCAGTTCTATTAACTTATTTTAAAATTTTTAAAAAAATAAGTATTAGATTTGAGAGCAATTATAAAATCTATAAAGGGTTTATTGCAAATAGTAAAAAATTTATTTTGTTTAGAAAACCTACAAGATATAAAAAAATGATAAATGTAAAAAGTATAAGATTTGAAAATAAAAAAAATAAGATAACTAATAAGTTTATTACTCTTTTAGAATTTGATCCAAATTATCATTTAGATACAAACATAAAACTTTCTAAAGCAAAGTTAGAAAATTACTATTTTAAAATGAATAAATTATTGAAAGAAGTAGAAAAAATTTTCAAAAAAAAAGTTATTATTTGTATACACCCTTTATATAATCAGAAAGAAATTCAAAGAAGATATAAATCATTTAAAGTAATTAAAAATAAAACAAAAGAATATATTTTAAATTCTGAAATTGTTATGTTTTTTGATAGTAGTTCAATTATTGATGCTTTTTTTTTAAATAAAAAAGTTATAGCTTTAAAAGCTAACATTTATCATGGGAAAAAAAATAAGTCAGATTTATATTCTAATGCTTTTAATTTACACACTTTAAATGTCGATAAACCAACCTTTTTTAAAAAAAAAATATTTAATAGGATTTTAGATAAAAAAATAAAAGGATATTATAAATATTTAAGTATATATGGTTCAATTAATTCTAAAAATGGAAAAGAAAATATTTTGGAAGAAATAAATAATTTATAAAAATGGAATTAGTTAGAAAAATTAAAGAATTTTTATTCAAAAACTATCTTGAAAAAAAATTATATATGATTGGATGTTCTCATGTTTTATCTATGAGATCAAAGTATGAAAATATAAGTAATATTTCAGATGTTGATTTTAAGATATATTCACAGAATGGTGAGGATGGCATTTTAGATTATTTACTTACTAGACTTAATATTCAAAGACCAAAATTTTTAGAGATAGGCGTTGGAGATTATTCTGAAAGCAATACAAGATTTATATTTGAGAGAACATCTGCTAAAGGAACTATAATTGATTGTATTGAAGATTTAGAAATAAAAGTTAGGAAAAGAATTAAACTATGGAAAGGCGATTTATCTATTATTAATGAAAAAATAAATTCTAATAATATTCTTGATATACTATATAAAAAAAATAATTTTAAAGATATTGATTTATTTAGTCTTGATATTGATGGAGTAGATTATTGGATACTAGAAAAATTACCCCCACATTTCAGTAAAGTTGCAATCTTAGAATATAATCCAACATTTGGATATAATCTTGAAATTTCTGTTCCAAATATTTTAGAATTTGATAGAACTAAATATCACCACTCAAATTTGTGTTTTGGTATGTCTTTTAAGGCAGCAGTTAATTTAATGAAAAGAAAAGGCTTCTATTTTGTTGGGTCAAATTTATTAAGAAATAACGCTTTTTTTATCTCTGATAAATATGAAAAAAATAAGTTTTTTAAGAATTTAGTAATTGACGAGTCAAACCAAAATGTAGACTCTAATTTTAGAGAGAGTAGAGATATAAATAATGAACTCACATATTTAACAGGAAAAAAAAAAATTGAGCAAATTTTAGACTGTAAAGTGGTTGATTTATCTAATTTAGAAAACACAATTTTTAAATTGAAGGATATATCAAATTTAATCTGATATAGATTTGTAGATCTCCAAAGTCTTTTTTGTAGAAACTTCCCAACTATTATTCTTTAAAATTTCTTTTTTATTTGTAAAGTTAGTTTTTATATTATTATTTATTAATATTTCTTTAAGATTGAAGATTAAATGATCAAGGCTATTAAATTCATAGTAATTAATAGAGTCTTTATAGATTTCTCTTAATACTTTGATATCATTTGCTAAAACTGGACAATTCAAATAAACTGCTTCTAAAGCTGTCAAACCAAAACCTTCATATTCACTAGTGCTAACTAATAATTTACAATTTTTGTAGAGATTTTTGAGTAAAATATCATCTCCATTTAATTTTATAATTTTTTTTTCAATTCCCAAATTTTTAAAATAAGAGAATTCACTTTTAGAAATATTTTCTCCTCCATAACACACAATATTAAAGTTATCTTTTATTTGAGGAATTTTAGAAAAAGCTTCAATCAATATTTTAAAGTTTTTATATTTATATCTTCCACCAACGTAAAGAATAAAAGGTTTATTCAAGTTTTTATTGAGTGGAAAATTTTGTTCTTTTAAATTTTTAAGATGCTCAAAACCATGACCAATTACAACAATTCTATCTTCTGAAATTTTGTAATATTGCATAAAATCATTTTTAGTATTTTGGGACACACATATAAATATATCAGTTTGGTCTACTATTTTTTTTCTTTGTTCTAGATAATTTATTTTATAATAATCTTTAAATTTTTCGTGGATTGTATCATGAATTGTTATTATTCTCTTTTTATTAAGTTCTTGATTTGTCTCTGAATAATAAAAGTCATGAACTATATCAGCACTATTTTTTTTTTTATAGTAATTAACAATCTTGTTATTCAATTTTTGTAATAAATTTAAATTTGGATATCTTGGAATATAAATTCCATGAATTTTAGAATTTTTAATATTATTTAGATATCGACTTTTATAAATTGGAGCAATTAGATTAACGTCAATTCCTTCTCTTAAAAATACATCTAACAAACATGAAGAATACCTACTAACGCCGCCATATTTTTGATGAAAAAATAGACTGTTATATAGTATTACTTGCATTTGAATGTTTTTTAAATAGAAGTGTTAACATGACAGAATTTTATAATTTAGTAAACTCAATTGCTGAAAATAAACTTTTAGTTTTTTTAATTTCAACATTACTAGGATTTTTACTAAATTTTTTCTTATCTCTAGCTGGTTTTAATTGGTTAAAAACACTAAACCAAAGGTTAATATATATTATTTTTCCTCCAGCAATGACAGTAATTTCCTGGACAATCTCAGGCAACCTAGGATTATCACTTGGAATGATTGGGGCATTATCAATTGTAAGATTTCGAACTCCAGTAAAATCTCCGATAGAGCTAGTTTTTTATTTTGTACTAATAGTCATTGGAATTTCAATTACAGTTGCACCAATTTATACGTTATTAATTTTTTCTTTAGCATGTTTGGCTCCATTTTTTTTTAAATATTTTTATAAATTAGATGATGGATATTATGAATTTTCTGAGAATGAACAAGAATTATCAAAATTATCTCTAGCTAATTTTACCATTAAAAGTATTGAAAAAGATATTATTGGAAATATTAAATCATTAAATCATAAACTTTTAGATTTAAAAAATTATGAAGATAATGTATTTGATTTGTCATTTGAAGTTAATGATCTAGAAAAATATCAAGATTTAAAAAATCAATTGGAAAAATGTGGAACAATTCAAAAGTCAGAATTTATATCGTAATTTTTTTAATATTTTTTCCAAACCTTTTGCTAGCAAAAGGTTTGGAAGAGAATAATTTTTTCTTAAATTCTAAAAGTTATTACGATTTAGATATTCCAAATGAAATTGAAATATCAATTATAGGAAAAGAATACATCAAATATTTAAAACAAATAAGAGATGTGGGTCAAAAGGACAATCTTAACTCCAATTTAGTTAATTCTCAGAGGAAAAAATGGATTAAAGGAAATATTAAATCTGGAAGTTACAATGCGAAAAAAAATGATATAAATTTGATTTTACATGGTGATTTTAATGATCATATTTCTCTTCCATACAGTTCTTTGAGAATAAAAGCTCAAAATCAATTTTTATATCAACTTAAAGATTTTATATTATTTAAACCTGAAACAAGAAGATATCAGGGTGAAATATTTGGAACGTTATTTTTAAGTGAAATTGGAATTTTAGCTCCATATTCAAAATATATAGAATTGAAAATAAACGATAATTTGCCAGAAAATTATATTTTTCAAGAAAAAATTACCAAATACTTTGTAGAAAGAAAAGGTTTTAGAGAGGAGCCAATATTAGAATATGATGAAAAAAATAAATGGAATAATTTTATCTTAGGTCATCCTGAAGTAAGTTCAATAAATTTTTATAAACTTGAAAATACAAAATATGCTAGAAATTATAATAATTTAGATAAGATATTTCATTCTGCAACATTAAAGCATCTTAATTTTCCTAAAAAAAATTTTGTAAATGAAATCTTTGAGTCAACCATGTTGATAATGGGGGGATGTCACGGTTTAGCTGAGCACAATAGAAAATATTATTTTAATAGTTTAGATGAGATTTTTATACCAATTTATTATGACGGCATGTTGTTCTATGATAAAAGTGCTGACCTTTGTAAGCTGGAGAGAGAAAATCTAAATATTAAAATATCAAAAAAAATTTCCAACTATTTAAGGAATATTATTAATGATGAGATATTTAAGAAAAATTTAGAAAAAAAATTTAATAAATTAATAATAGAAAATGATACAAATAAATTTGATTATTACTGGTCTCATCTGAAGATGAACCTTGATAAATATGATGAATTTGCTGAGAATAATAAAAATTTGATCAATGAAAACTTAGAAGTCTCAAAACTAGATATCCCTTTAGATTTAAAACTTAAGAAACTTAAATTACCTTATCCAACAATATTTTATTACAAAGATATTAAAAATAATGAATTTAAAATATGTTATAATTGGTTTGATTTAAGCGATAAAATTTCGTTAGAAACTCTAAATAAAAAGATTATTTATAAAAAAGATCAGGGATGTAAAAAAATTGATAAAGATCAAATAGTTCAATTATTAAGAGGTAAAATTTACTACAAAACTAACTTAAATCATCGAATTAGAATCTTTCCAATATTAGTTGGTAATATATATAAAGGAAATTTTTATATAAAAGATAATAAATTAAACATTAAATCTCAAATCATCAAAAAAAATATTGATTTTAAAGAAATAAATTTAACTCCAGAAACAATCTTACAGTTAAATGTTGCTAAAGGAATTAAGATTAAAAATTTAATTATTAATTCTTCCATTAATAATAATTCTGCCTTGATACTTAATTTAAATGAAAATGAAATAGATTATATAGAATTTAATCAAAAAAAAAATAATTTTATAAAATTAAAAAATGAAGTTATAGAAGAAAGAAATATAACTGGTTGTTTAAATATAATGAATTCTAATTTCATTATACAAAAAATTAAAATTAATGGTTCTAATTGTGAAGATGGTCTAAATATTGTTAGATCTACTGGTTTAATCGAAAATCTTGAAGTTTCCAATGTAATATCTGATGGTGTGGATTTTGATTATTCGAATATTGAAGTAAAAAATTTAAATTTTTATAATGCTGGTGGAGATTGTATAGATTTATCTTTTGGAAAATATAAATTGATTAATTCAAATACCAATAAATGTGGAGACAAAGGTTTTTCTGCAGGAGAAGCTTCAGATTTAACATTAGAAAAATCAAAAATTTACAATTCAACTATTGGAATAGCATCTAAAGATAATTCAAGAGTAATAATTAACGATTTAACTCTAAAAAATGTAAAATATTGTTTGTCAGCTTATAACAAAAAAAAAGAATTTTATGGGGGTTTTATAAAATTTAACAAAATGAAATGTGAAAACTTTTTAAAAAAAACAAAAATAGATAAATTTTCAAAAATACTCAGAGGTAATGAAAAACTATAAACTTTCTTTTAAATTATTTAAATAATGATTAGAATTGAAAAAAAATATATTCTTAATAATAATAATGAAAAGTTAAGATTTAAAAAATTCCTTTTAAAAAAGGGTTTTAAAAATATATATAAAGACAGAGTAAATTTTTCTATTTACTTTGATTATAGAAACTTAAAATTTTTTAATGACAGTGAAGAGGGTTTATCTTTTAGAAATAAAGTAAGGTTGAGAATAGAAAAAAAACTTTTTGATAATGATTATAAAAAATTTAATTTTGAAATAAAAAAATCAAATCCAAACTTAAAAAAAAAATTTTCTTTTTTAAAAGAAAAAAGATATAAAAAAAATAATACCTTGATTGAAAAGAAGTTTTTTGAGAGCAAAATTTTATCAAAAAAAATTTTACCAATTTTAAGCACTGAATATTTAAGAAATTATTATTATTCAGATAAATATGGAAGAATTACCATTGATCAGGACATTCAATATCAAAGAGTTACCTGGAAAAATTTTCATAAAAGTTTTAACTTTAATAAAAAAATAAAAGATAAAAGAATAGTTATAGAACATAAGATAGAAAATAATCTTTTAGAGAATGATTTCATTACTCTAGTACCTTCACGATTTTCAAAATATTGTGAAGGAGTCAAAATGTTAAATATCTTTTAACTTTTATAAACAAATAGGTTAAATTAAGTTTTAATTTTCATGAAAAAAAAAAGTGCAATTATTTTTGGAATAAGTGGACAGGATGGAGCCTACTTAGCTAATTTTCTTTTAAAAAAAAATTACAAAATTATAGGGACAACAAGAAACAAAAACTTTAAAAATTTACAGAGATTAACTAGACTAAAAATTATCAATAAAATAAAAATCTATGAAGGTGAGGCTTCCAACAGAAAATTTTGCAAAAAGCTTTTAATTAAAAAAGTTAACGAAATTTATTATTTAGCTGGAGAGTCGTCGGTTATGAACTCGTTCAGATTTCCACATGTTTCATTTAATAGCAATGTTTTCGGGCTATTAAATATTTTAGAAATTATTAAAATAAAAAAACTTAAAACTAAAGTTTTTAATTCAGGATCAGCTCAGTTCTATGGTAGTAACAAAAATCATAAATACAATTTAAAATCAAAAATTGAACCCAGGAGCATATATGGAATTTCAAAAGCTGCAAGTTACTGGTTGATAAAAATTTATAGAGAAAAATATAAAATTGATTGTTGCACTGCTGTCTTGTTTAATCACGAATCAATTTTAAGACAAAAAGAAGTTGTAACAAAAAAGATTATTTTAGCTTCAAAAAAAATGAAAATTAATAAAAGAATAAAGTTAAGATTAGGAGATGTAAATATTTATAGAGATTGGGGATGGGCACCAGAATATGTTGAGGCATTTTGGCGGATGCTACAGAAAAAAAAAATCTCAGACTTTATTATTGGAACTGGAAAAATTAATTCGATTAAGAATTTTGTTGATGAGGTTTTCAAGTTACAAAAAATAAGTAAAAAAAATGTTATTATGAATTCAAAAGAGCTTAGAAGAAATTTAGATATTAGGGCTTATAAGGCTGATATTTCAGAAACAACAAAAAAATTAGGCTGGAAACCAAAAATTACTTTTAAAAAAATAGTGTTTAAGATGGTAAATAATGAATTATTTTAAATTATTTTTTTCAGACAATAGTATCTTAAGAATTCTACAAAATGACAAATTTAGAAAATATAAATTTAAAGGTCTTTGTCTAGAACTAGGAGCAAATTACAAAGAAGATAGAAATTTTCTAAATATAAAATCAAAAAAATATAAAACAGTTTACTCAAATATTGAAAAAAAAAGAAAAGATTATTTGTTTTTAGATTTACAGAAAAAATTAAATCACAAAAAAAAATATGATAATATAGTTGTTTTTAATGTTTTAGAACATTTAAATAATTTAGACTCATCATTACAAAATTTATTTTCTTTACTCAAAAAAGGAGGTAGGGTTTTAGGATCAACACCTTTTATATACAGAATACATGGCGCACCTAAAGATTATAATCGTTTTACAAAAGATTATCTGATACAAATTTTAAAAGAAAAAAAATTTAAAAAGATTGAAGTTGAGGAATTAGGACTTGGACCATTTTTAGCAAGTTTTTCTCTCTTAAGGGGATTTTTTAAATACTTACCTATAATTTATCAATTTCTTTTAATTTTATGCGTCTTTATTGACAAAACTTTATTTTTTATAATGAAAACTGATCCCAAGAAAATTTATCCTATTGGATATATTTTTTCAGCTTATAAGTAATTTAAAATGGAAAAAAAAATATTAGTAACTGGTGGAACGGGCTTGATTGGAAATTATTTAAAAAAAATTTTACCCGTAGCAACATATGTGAGCTCAAAAGATTACAACTTATTAAAAGAAGATGAAGTTAAAAAAATGTTTAATGATATAAAACCAAAAATTGTAATCCATTTAGCTGCACTCGTTGGAGGAATACATCATAATATTGAGGAGCCAGTTAGATATTTTGAGGAAAATATAATAATGAATACTTTTGTATTAAAAGAAAGTTTCAAAAATAATGTAGACAGATTTACTGGAATTTTAAGTTCTTGTATTTATCCTGATAATTTAAAAAAATTTCCGATTCATGAAAAAAATCTTTTTGAAGGTTCACCACATGAAGATTTATTTTCATACTCATATGCCAAAAGATGTCTGGCAATACAAATAGATATGTATAATAAAAAATTTAAGACAAATTATAATTACATAATACCATGTAATTTGTATGGAGAATTTGATAAATTTGATCCAATTAAAGGTCATTTTGTTGGAGCCTTAATAGAAAAAATAATACTTGCAAAAAAAAATAGAAATAATTCAATTACTTTATTTGGTGATGGAACACCTTATAGACAGTTTATGCACGCAAGAGATTTAGCTATTTTGATAAAAGATATGATTGTAGATGATAAATTTTATAATATTAACGTTGCCACAGACGAAAATTATACTGTGGATAAAATAGCTAAAATTGCTTTAAAGGCCTGCAACGCAGAAAATTTACTTATTAAGTACGACTCAAGTAAACCTAATGGTCAAAAAAGAAAAGATATTGAAATCTCAAGGTTAAAAAATTTTTTTCCTAAATTTAATCCAATAAAATTAGAGGAAGGAATAAAGGAAATTTATAATAAAAGGTTTAAAGTCTATGGGTAAAACTTTATTATTTGGTGGTAGTGGGTTTTTTGGTCCAGTAATTTTAGCAAAAAATCCAAATATAATTTCAGTTGGAAGGACTAAACCTCCTAAAGAATGTGAAAATTTACACATACAGCTAGATAGTTTAGATAAGATTAACATTTTAGATGAAATTGAATTTGATAAAGTAATCTTTTTAATTGGTAGTTCAAATCATCATGAAATTAATCAAAAAAAAAACATGGGTATAGATCTCAATGTGTATCCACTTAACACAGTTATGTCTTATTTTGAAAAAAGAAAAATTAAAAAATTTATCTGTTTTACAACAATTTTGCTTTATGATCAAAATAAGTTTAAAATCCCTGTTGATGAAAACCAATATATTAATCCTTATGTAAATAAATATATATTTAGTAAATTTCTATCTGAACAGGTTGTAAAATATTATTCAAAAACTGTACCTTCTATTATTGTAAGATTAAGTAATATTTATGGATATACAAGATTAAGAAGACCTGATCTAGTCCCAACAATTATGCAAGATATATTCACCCAAGAAAAAGTAAAGATTTGGAGTGATAAACCAAAAAGAGATTTTATATTTACTGAGGATGCTGCTGATGCTGTTTTAGAACTTATAGAGACCAATTATGAAGGTATAATTAATTTAGGTACTGGTGAAATGACATCTTTAAATAAAATGTGTTCGATTATTGAAAAATTGTCTGGAAAAAAAATATTTTCAGAAAACAAAAAAGTATCAGGACCTATGGAATTTGTTGCAGATATTAGTAGATTAAAAGAATTAACTGGGTGGAAACCAAAATACAATATATCTACTGGTTTAGAAAAAACCTATCAGATTATGAAAGGTTATCATGAAGAGTAGGATTATTTGATTTTGTTAAATAAATGAAAGTCTTTTACTGGTCACCATTTTTATCTAATATAGCAACAGTTGATGCTGTAAGTAAATCCATAAACTCAATAAAAAATTATGATAAAGAGAAAATAATTGAGCCCTATATAATTGATGCAACTGGAGAATGGAAAAAAATTAAATCAACTAAAACAAAAAATATCAATTTTAAAAAATTATATGATAAAAGTTTATATAATTATTTACCTAAAGGTAGTTATTTTAAAAGTAGAATATCTCAAATTTTAATATTTATTTTAAGTTTTTTTAGTTTAAAAAAACTCTTAAAAAAAGAAAACCCAAACTTTTTGATAGCACATTTAATTATATCATTACCTTTATTATTATTTTCAATTTTTGATTTTAAAACTAAGTTGATTATTAGAATTTCAGGTACACCAAAGTTAAATTTCATAAGACGATTTTTTTGGTCTATTTTATCTACTAATGTCTATAAAGTAACCTGTCCAACTTTTTCAACTTATAATAAATTAGTTAATTTAAAAATATTTCCAGCGAATAAAATTGAAATTTTATTTGATCCAGTTTTATCTATTAAGGAAATTATTATAAAAAAAAAAGAACCAATTGATAAAAGATTTGAAAAAGAAAAATTTATTTTAGGTATAGGTAGGCTTTCAAGACAAAAAAACTTTGAATTACTTATTAGAGCTTTTGGTCAAATAGCTTTAAATGATCAAGAAATTAAGTTATTGATTATAGGCGAGGGAGAAGAGAGGGCCAAATTACAAAAATTAATAAAGGACTTAAAACTTAAAGAAAAAGCATTTTTGTTGGGATATAAACAAAATATTTTTAATTATTTAGATAAAGCCATGTGTTTTGTTTGCTCTTCATTTTATGAAGATCCTGGATTTGTTTTAATTGAAGCTGCCTTTTTAAATAAAATTGTTTTTGCTGCTGACTCCAATACAGGACCCTCTGAAATATTAGATAATTCTTCCAGAGGTTTTTTATTTAGAAATAATAATCATGGTGATTTAGTAAAAAAATATAATGAATTTAATCAATTTGAAATTAAACATTGGGATACAAAGAGGCTGAAATTAAAAAAATATTCAAAAAAATTTTCATTATTTCAACATTATAGTAACTTAAATAAAATTCTTTTGAAGCAATAGTATATGAAGTTGTTAGCTTATTAAGTATCAAAAGTTTTTAAATAAATTTTCAAAACTTTTTTTATGATTATCAATATTAAATTTATCAGAATTCTTTTTTGAAAGATTTATTTTATTATAGAAAGAATTTGGATTTATGTAAAATTTTTTTATATACATCGCTAGCTCATCTGGTCCCTTAGAATAGATTTTACCATATTTACCATTTAATAATATTTCATTAATTCCACCATGACTCTGAGATGCTATTACAGGTATATAATGTTGAATTGCTTCAACTACAGAATTAGGAAATCCCTCAAATAAAGAAGAATTAATATATAAATCTGTTTTTGCTAAATATTTGGTTATATTTTTTTTAAGGCCTAGTAATCTAATTTGTTTTGATAAATTTAATTTATTTATAAGTGATAGTATTTTTTTCTTTTCTTTGCCATCACCGACTATATTAAGATAAATATTTTTAATCTTAAGGGAATTTAAAGCATAAATGATTTCAGTAATATTTTTTTCTTTTGAGAGTCTGCAAATAGTTGTTAAAATTATCTTATTATTACTTATTTTCTTTTTTTTAAAAGTTGTATTTTTAATTATAGATGGTGGATAAATTGTAAAGGAATTATATCCATATTTTTTTTTTAGGTAGTCACCTAAATACTTTGAATTACAGATTATTTTATCAAAATTTTTATAAAAGAAATAAATTAGCAATTTAATGATTGATTTTTTAAAGAAATCTTTAATACCAAAGTAAATTTCTAATTCTTTTAGTGGAGTTCTTTCTATAGCAATTAACTTAAAATTTTTTTTCTTTTTTAAAAACATTGAACAAATTACATTTGTATAATTTATATTAGATAAAAAAAAAGTTTTATTAGAATTAATCATTATTTTATTTACAATTTTTTGAACTTTAACAATGGAAAATAAAACTTTGTTAGAATTTATTTTGAATACTTTAATTTGTGCTTTTTTAAATTCTTTTTCATAAGCACAATGATTTAGACAAATAATAGAAATATTATATTTTTTTTTATTTAATGATTTAGTCAATCTATAAACTGAATTTCCTGCTCCTCCAAAATTGAATCTTGCTAAAAAAAAAATTAAATTAGTTTTCATATTTATTCACAATCCACTCTTGATAAAACTATATAAATATTTCCATTAAATATTTTGCAATATTTATTTGATAATAAATTAGTATTTTGAAATAAAGAATTATTTTTATTAAATACAATTATGTCAGGTTTTTCATAATCTGAATTTTCATAGTTATCAAAAAGTTTTATAAATCTTGCAGTTTCACTAACTGGCAATATTATCTGTTGATTGAGAGCAGGAGATGAAATTTCAATTTTTTTTTGCTCTTTTTCTGTAAAATCTTTTGTGTCATTATATGTTTTAAGCTTATTAGCTTGGTATCTTAGATAAAAATATTTCCCTATACCCTTGTTGTAAAATCTCCATCCAAAATCTTTATTTTTTATAAATTCAATAAATATGTTTTGATCTAATTTTAAAAATTTAAATGTTTCAATAATTTCTTTCTCAATTATCTCATTTTTTTTTGATGTTAGAAGACCATTTAAAATTTTCAAATTTCCAACGTTATTCATAATAGACCAAATAGTAATATGATCATCTAAAGTTAAAATAGAAATATTTTTTAAATCATTTTGTAATAATTTTTTTGTAATTTTAGAAAACTCAATTCTTTGACTCTTGATAATTTTGTTTTCATAATTTTTGTTAATATAGGAGTCAATTTTGAAAAAAATTATAAAAACAAAAATAAGATAGGTAAATAAGTTAAAACTTTTTTCATCAAATTTTAATTTATTAAAGATAGATATAAAGCTAAAAATAATAAAAATACTTGAACAAAGAATAATATTATTATTAAAATGATACATCAAACTAACTTTGTTAGATAAAATTACAAAAAAAATAGGTGATAAAATACTTGATATGAACAAACAAAAGGGAACGATATAAAAATAATACTTCTTTGAATTTATTTTTATATTTATAATTAATAAAGCTATATTAAAAAATCAAAAAAGATAAAAATTTGAAATTAAAAAAAATTTCAAAATAATAATTTAATAAGATAATTTTTTTATCTTTATCTAATATTATTGTTCCTATTCGTTCTAAATAATCAATTTCACTAATAAAAAGATGGTATAAAAAAGGAACTGCTGGAATTAGAAACCCTATTAAAAAAATTAGTAAAAATTTAAAATTTTCTCTACTGAATTTTATTAAGTTAAATTTATACTTAATTAAAATTAATATTATTAGTGAAATAGCCTGTATTAAAAAAAAATAATAAAAACTTGAAAAGGTTAGACCCAAAGTTAGACCCAGGAAAAAACCATTTTTTTTTGAAAATTCGTATTGAAAAATTTTTATAATTAAAAATATTGAGATAATTAATAAAAGACTTGTTGCGATAGGTCTATGAATTCTGAAATTAAAAAAATTATTAGCAAAATTATTTAAAAAATTAAAATTATCTAAGCCTAGAATTGTTATAAAAATTGGCAATAAAAGAATTAAAACTGAAATTGAAATATTGTATTTATAATTAAAATAAATTCTTTGGGTAATAAATAGAAAGTATATAAAAAAAAACGTAAATAAAATTTCTAAAATTATAATAGAATATCCTCCAAATAATAAGTTAAAAATTGAGTGTAAAAATAGACTACCAAAAGGAACTGGGATTGGATTTAAATTTTCAATATTAGTATTAAAAGATTGTGAAAAATTAAATTCTCCAAAGTATTTTATAAACGGAAGATAGAACTCACCATCACCGTGTATTTCATTTATTATTTTTGAAGTTATGTCTTCGTCAAAAAAGTAGTACGATAAAAACCATTTTGGCATAACAAAAACAAAAGAGAAAATAAGGATTTTAGTAAAATCGTTTTTGTTTAAATTTAATAACATTGATTGGGTTTTATCTTATTATCATATTAATTTTTTGACATTAAATGTAATATTAGTCTATATAAATTTATTCTTATATTTATAATAAAAAAGTTCAATAAACATTAAAAATGATTTTGATACAATTTAAAAATTAGATGAAAAAAAAAATATTAATTTTTATACCTGTATTAAATGAGGAAAAAAATGTTTTAATAATCGTAAAAAATATTTTTAAAAAATATAAAAAAAATATTGATATTTTATTTATTGACGATAATTCAATGGATGATACTCAAAAAAATATTTTGATTTTAAAAAAAAAATTTAAAAATATTTTTTTGATAAAACGAAAAAAAAAGCTGGGTATAGGATCTGCTCATAAAGATGGAATTAAATGGGCAATAAAAAAAAAATATACCTTATTGGTTACCATGGATTGTGATGGCACCCATGATCCCTATTATATCAAAAAAATTATTTTTAATTTAGAAAAAAATAAATCGCACGTTTCAATAACTAATAGATTTTTGAATGAAAATTCTCTTAAAGATTGGAATAAATGGAGAGTCTTTTTAACAAGAATTAGACATTTACTTATAAAAATTTTTTTAAATATTAACTATGACAGTTCAGGGGCATTTAGATGTTATGATTTAGAAAAAGTTAAATTAAAAGAAATATTACTTGCTAAAGATAATGGATACTCTTTTTTTTGGGAAAGTATTTATCAATTGAATAGATTAAACTATAAGATAACTGAAATTCCTATTAAATTACCAGGCAGATTAAATGGTAATTCTAAAATGAGGATTAATGATATTATACAAGCTTTTTTTTATTTAATAAAAGTTTCAATAGAAAATATAAAACACTAGTATAAATAAGTAATGATTAATTTATTTTAAATTAAAAAATTATTATAGTAAATTTTTTTAAAGTATTTGATTATATAAAATTAACTTATGATAAATAAAAACTGTAAAAATTGTCAAAGTACAAAATTACAAAAAATTTTTAGCCTTGGAAATTTAAGTTTTTCAGGAAGATTTGCAAAATCTTTTAAGGAAAATATTCCAAAAGAAAAATTAAATTTAATTTACTGCTCAGAATGTACTTTAGTTCAATTAGATAGAAGTTTTAATCCCAATTATCTTTATGGAAAAAGTTATGGCTATAGAACTGGCATAAATCAAACTATGACCGATCATGTAAAAAAAACTGTAAAAATTTCATCCAAAATGGCAAAAATTAAAAAAAATGATCATGTTTTGGATATTGCAAGCAATGATGCCACATTATTAAATTTTTATCCAAAATCAATTATAACCATGGGAATAGATCCTTTAATTAATAAATATAAAAAATATTATAAAAAAATTAATTATAAAATTTCAAATTTTTTCAATATTAAACAGATTCAAAATATAATTTATAAAAAAAAATTTAAAATTATTACTGCGCTTTCTGTTTTTTATGATTTACGAAATCCAAATAAATTTTTATATGAAGTTTCACAATTACTAGATAAAGATGGTATTTTTGTATTAGAGCATGCAGACTTATATAGTATTGTAAAAAATAATATTTTTGACACTATCTGCCATGAACATCTTTGTTATTTCTCTTCCACAGTATTAATTGATATGTTGAAAAAAAATGGATTAAGAGTATTTAAACATGAATTTAATAATATTAACGGTGGTAGTTCGAGATATTATATTTGTTTAAAGGACGCTAAAATTAAAACAAATAACTCTGTTAATAAAATTTTAAATTTAGAGAGAAAATTTAATTTAAATAAAATAAGTAAATTGAAAAATTTTTACAACCGTATCAAGCTAGAAACTCAAAAACTTAAAAAATTAATAAAAAAGATAAAACAAAAGAATTTAACTATTCATGGATATGGTGCCTCAACAAAAGGAAATATTCTATTACAATATTCAAATATTGGAGTTAAGCAAATCGATTATATTGCTGACCGAAATCCTTTAAAATATAACCTCTATACTCCCGGAACAAAAATAAAAATTATATCTGAAAAAAAGTCTAGGTTAATTAATCCTAATTATTTTCTAGTTTTACCATGGCATTTTAAAAAAGAAATTCTATCGAGAGAAATAATATTAAAAAAGAAAGGTGTTAAATTTATTTTTCCATTACCTAGAGTTGAAATTCTATGAATTTAAATTCTTTATTAAATAAAAAAATTTATGTTGCAGGTCATAAGGGGATGGTTGGCAGATCACTATGCAAAACATTAAAAGATTATGGAATAAAAAAAGTTTTAACAGCATCTAGAAGCCATTTAGATTTGCTTGACTCAAACAAAGTTCAAAAATTTATTCAATATAATAAACCCGATATTGTTGTTAATTGTGCTGGAAGAGTGGGGGGCATATTTGCTAATTCAACATACCCGGTAGAATTTTTAAATCAAAATATATTAATTCAACTAAATCTTATAAACTCATCATTTAAAAATAATATTAAACATTTTATAAACTTAGGAAGCTCCTGCATATACCCAAAAAACTCTAAACAACCAATTAAAGAAAAATATTTACTAGATAGTACTTTAGAGAAAACAAATGAAGCTTATGCATTAGCAAAAATTATCGGTTTAAAGGCATGTGCTTATTATAATCAACAATATAAGAGTAATTATCTAACTTTAATGCCATGTAATCTTTACGGACCTCATGATAATTTTCATGGAAAAAATAGTCATTTTGTTCCCGCTCTAATAAAAAAATTTATCGAAGCAAAAAGAAAAAAAAAAATTTCAGTAGAAATTTGGGGATCTGGCTCTCCCAAAAGAGAAGTAATGTATGTTGATGACCTCGCAAGAGCAATTGTATTTGTGTTAAATTTAAAAGTTAAGAATGATAAGAATTTAAAAAAGCATATAAAGAATGATAGTTTGATAAATGTAGGTTCTGGTAATGAATATAGTGTTAAAAGATATGCTCAAATAATTAATAAACTTTCAAATTCTAATAAAAAGCTAAAATTTAATAAAAAATTTCCCGATGGAACAAAAAGAAAAGTTTTAGATAATTTAATTATGAAAAAATTAGGCTGGAAACCAATTACCAGTCTTGAAAATGGATTAATAACTACAATAGCATGGTATAATTCAAATTATTAATATATTGAAATAATATAATCCAAACGAAATATTTAATGTTGTTTAGAAAAAATAAAAAAAAAAATCATAAAAATGAAAATAAAGGTGGACTTAGATTAAGATCAAAATTTAAAAAAACAAAAAAAAAATATCCTTTAATTTCTATTGTAATGCCAAACTATAAATCAAAAATGCTAACAAAGGCCATAAAATCAATTTTAAATCAAAGTTATAAAAATATTGAATTAATCGTCATAGATGGTGACTCTGGAAAATCTACAATAAATATTTTGAAAAAATTCAATAATAAAATAGATTTTTGGATTAGTGAAAAAGATAAAGGAATGTGGGATGCATGGAACAAGGGGTTTAAACTGGCAAAAGGAGATTTTGTAGGAATAGTAGATTCTTCAAATATACTTTATCGTAATGCAATGGAAATATTATCTAAATATATTTTAAATGATAAAAAATTAGATTTTGTTTGTGGCACAATTAAAAAAGATGGCAAAAAAGTAGGCGGTTTTAATCCAGAAAAAATTCATAGAAAATTTGATATTATTCCATCATCAGTAGTCAGTTTATTTATTAAAAGAAATTCTTTAAAAAAAGTTGGCTTAATGAATTTAAAATATCAGATTCAATCTGATTATGATCTTTTATATCGCATGATAGTTAAGCATAAACTGAAGGGCACGCATACTAGAGGTACTGAAGTTTTTGGTGATCTGGGCGATAGTGGATTTTCAAAAAAACATAACTTTTTTAAAAAATTATTAAATGAGTCTCAAATTAGATTGGATAATAAACAAAATATTGTTTTTATAGCTTATATAATTATAGGAAAAACTTTAAGAAAATTATTTAATTTAAAATAAAATATTGTGTCAAAAAAATTAGTTTTATTTATTCCCTCTATAGAAAGTGGTGGAGTTGAAAAAAATTTTTTCAATATATGTAATTTTTTATCTCACCATTATAAAAAGATTTTTGTAATAACTTCTGATACTAAATTCAAAAATAATTTTGAAAAAAATGTAATCTTAATTTCTCCAAAATCAAATTATTGGGCAAAAAAAGGAAGGTTAAAAAAAACAATTATTTCTCTATTTTTATTGATTAAGCATTTTTTTAATCAAGAGGTTGTGGTTTTCTCATTTCAGTCAAATATAATTGCAATTGTAATATCAAAAATTTTGGGTTTTAAAATTTTAATTAGACTTAATACCAGTGTAAGAAAATATATAAAAGGAATTATAAAAAAAAATTTTTTTAAATTTTTTTATAAATTATCAGATGAGATAATTGTTAACTCCAAATATTTTAAAAGAGAATTAAGTCAAATATTATATCTAAATTCAGTATTAATTTATAATCCATCAAAATTAATCAATAAAAAAAAAAAAATTAATTTTTTTAAAAATTTTAAAGGTATTAAAATATTGAATATTGGAAGATTGACAGAACAAAAAGATCAAATTACTCTGTTAAAAAGTCTTAATTTACTCAAAAAAAATAATATAAATTTCAGATGTTGCGTAATTGGACAAGGAAAGGAAAGAAAATTTTTGCAAAATTATATTAATAGTAGAAGATTAAATAGATATATTAAATTGATTGGGTTCAAAAAAGATGCTCAAAATTTTTTGTTTAATGCTAATTTATTTGTATTGTCTTCTAAATATGAGGGTTTACCAAACGTTTTAATTGAAGCTCAACAAAGAAATATTCCAATCATATCAAGTGATTGTCCCACAGGACCTAGAGAAATTTTATTAAATGGTAAACTTGGATATTTATTTAAAGTTGGAAATTTCAATCAATTATATTCATTAATACTAGAGTTTAAAAACAATAATTCAAAATTTATTTTTAAATCAAATAAAGCACGAAAATACTTGAATAGGTTTGATTATATTTCTAATTGTATGAAATATAAAAAGATTATTTCAAAACACATTTGATGAAAGAGTTTAAAATATCAATAATAACTGTTACTAAGAATTCTGGAAAATATTTAAAAAAAAATATTGATAGTGTAATTAATCAAAATTACAAAAATTTTGAACATATTATTGTTGATGGTAATTCGACAGATAATACAATACGAATAATTAAATCATATAAAAACAAAGTAAAACTAATCAAAAACATTAATGATAAGGGCTTATATCACGCAATGAATGTTGGAATTAAACATTCTAAAGGACAAATTATAGGTATCTTAAATTCCGATGATATTTATTTTAAAAATACTTTAAAAATCGTAAATAAATATTTTCATAAAATTAAAAAATTAGATTTTTTATTTGGAAGTGTTTATAAACATAAACTTTTATCTGGCTATAATCCAAAAAAAATTAATTGGAGTTTTGGTTTTTATACAACACATTCAACAGGTTTTTTTATCAAAAGAAAATCACAATTTAAGGTCGGCCTTTATAATTTAAAATATAAGTATTCAGCAGACTATGATTTATTTATACGAATGATTAAAAGTTATGGATTAAAAGGGGTTGCGACAACCGAAAAAGAAATATTTGGTAGATTTAGACCAGGTGGACTATCTTCTAGAATTAAGTTTTTAGACTATTTAAAAGAATGTAATAAAATCAGAATTGATAATGGTCAAAATTTTTTGTTTGTGTATATTATATTTATTATTAGATGTTTAAAAAATTTAAAAAGAATTTTTAAATGAAAATTTATTTATGTTCATTAATAAGTAAAAAAAATTTTCAACATTTATATAAACTACTTAATTCTTTAAATAATCAAAAATTTCATAATGATTATCATATCAATTTAATATTCATTTTGGATTATAGAATAATCTCTTATCAAAATTTAATTAAAAAATTAATAACAAATTTTAAATTTAAAATTTTAATCTCTAAAAGAAATAACATTCCTCGCTCAAGAAATATTTTTTTAAATCATATTAAATATAAAAAGTTTGATTTTGCAGGATTTGTTGACGATGACTGTATCATAGATAGTTATTGGTTATTAAATATGATAAAATTTTTTAATAAAGAAAATTGTGATATAGCAGGTGGACCACAATTTCATAAAACTAAAAAAGACGTTTATAAAAAATATTTTCAAAGTTTAGAACCAGAAAGGAGTCACAAAAGTTTAGTTAAATGGGTTGCGACTAATAATTGTTTTTTCTCGAAAAGTATTTTTAATGAAAAAAGAATATTTTTTGATGAAAGTTTGTTGAATTATGGAGGAAGTGATCAATTATTTTTTTATGATCTTTATAAAAAAAATAAAAAAATAAAATGGAATTTAGATTCTTTCGTTATAGAAAATTATCACTCTAGTAGGGAAAATATTAAGTGGTTTTTAAAAAGAAATTTTAGATATGGATATTCTGGTAATATGATTGATAATAAAATTTTTACTAGGTTTGGAATTTTTATTATTATATTTAAGATAATTTACTTGGTTTTATTATCTGCTTTATTTCTTATTTTCCCTTTCAAGAATAATTTTATAAAAGCACAATTTTATATTTTAAGAGCAGCAGGAAGAGTTGCTGGATTATTTAATTATAAACCAAAAAAATATATATAATTAAGTGATCCGTAATATATAGTAAAATATGAAATAATAATTATACCATTATTTTTAATTACTCTTAAAATTTTTTCTTTATCAAAAAAGTTTAGAAATAGCATATAAAACATTATTTCAAAATACTTCTGAAATATAAAATAGCCTGAACTAAATGTTATTAACAACAAAATTACTAGACATTTGCCCTCAAAATTTTTTTTACTAAAATATAAAAGATAATAAATTCCTAAAAACGAAAAAAGGTAAAATAAAAAATAATTTTGTAAAATTAATTTAGATATTTTTAAAAAAATTCCTCCACCTACTATACTATTATACTCAAAATTATAAAATGTTAAAAAGAATACTAATAATGAAATTGTCAAATATTTTAAATTAATATTTTCCTTAATTTTTGATTTTATATTTCCATCTAAATTTAAAAAATTTGTTATGATAAAAGGCACCAAATAAAAAAAGATTATTGACGAACTTACTAATATGGAAGAGGAAAAGTTAGTAGTCTTTTGGGATATTCCTGTTATTAAAAGTGGATTTTTGATGACAAAAAATAATCCAGGTAAACCTAGGATAGAGATAAAAGACAATATTATAAAAAATTTTTTTAATATTAATCTTTCATAAATACTGATTATTAAAAATGGAAAAATAAAAACATAATATTGTTTGGTATAACAACATAAAGAAAAAAAAAATAAAGAAACGAATAAGTAACCTATTTTTTTTGTTAGTTTAAAATTGTTATAAAATAAAAAACCTAAAGATAGAAAAATGAGAGCTGTTATGTGATTGCTTCCCCAAATTGATGAATATTGAAAACTTGGAAGAATTAAAATTATTGAGCAAAGGTAAATAATTTTTGAATTTTTTATTTTAGGAAAACGGATTTTTAAAACTTTATAAAATATTAATGGTAAAAAAAATGAAAATATAAAAAAAAATAAAAGATATTTTTTGATATCATCAAAAAAAAGTAATTGAGAAAAAATAATATGATGAAGAGGAAAATTTAATAATTTACTTCCCTCATCTTCATCACCCCCCATTCTAATACTTAGCAGGTTGGTAAAGTTATCTTTAAGCTTAAGAATATAATTCCAATGAGTTTCTAAGTCACTGACTGTGCCACCACTTTTTGCCCTAATATCATTCGAAATTAGAAAATCATTAAAAGTAATTGCTCCAAATATGTTTGAGAGATTGATATTATATATAAAACTGATTATTGGTGTAATTATACAGAATAATATAAATACAATTAAAAGATTATTAGAAAAGTAATTTATTTTATATATGTCAAAAAAAGATTTCATCTCAATTGTAATGCCGTATCATAGAAAAAAAATTTATTTCAAAGAAACATTAAAATCTATCAAGCAGCAAACTTTTAAAAAATTTGAATTAATAATAGTTTATGATGATTATGATAAATCAGAATTAATTTATGTAAAGAAAATATTAAGTCAATTCAAAATTAAAACAAAACTTATAATTAATAAAAATATTATAGGTGCTGGATTATCGAGAAATAAAGCTCTCAAAATCTCAAAAGGGAATTTCATTGCTTTTTGTGACGCTGATGACACTTGGAAAAAAAATAAATTAAAATTTCAAATAAACTTTATGAAAAAAAATAATATTGAATTTTCTCACTCAGATTATGACATAATTGACTCTTACTCAAAAAAAATTGGTCATTTCAAAATCCCTAAAATAATTACAAAAAAAGACTTGTTGAAATGCTGCGATATAGGATTATCTTCAGTTATGGTATCTCAAAGACTTTTAAAAAAAGAAAAATTTTCAAGCTTAAAAACCAAAGAGGATTATCTTCTTTGGATTCAAATGATAAAATATACAATAAAATTTATTGGTATAAAAAAAAAATTAGTATGTTGGAGAAAATTAGACAATTCATTATCTTCATCAATATTTCAAAAATTGAAAGATGCTTTTAGACTTTATAAGTTTAATTTAAAATTTAGTTTTTTATACACTATTTTTTGTGTCTTGAGATTGAGCTACTATACTTTTAAAAAAAAAATAATTATATATTTATAAAAATTTTTTATGAAAAATTTACCTTTAATAACAATGATTATACTTAGATTAATTTATCTAACAAAAGTGCTTAAATTGGTGAAATAAAAAAAAAGATGATGAATTAAAAGATGGTTTTTAATTATAATTTATATATTTAAGTTATTTATAAATAAAAATGAAAAAAAAAATTGCATTAGTTACTGGTATAACAGGACAGGATGGGTCTTACTTAGCAGAATTTTTATTAAAAAAAAATTATATTGTTCATGGAATTATAAGAAAATCTTCAACATTTAACACAAAAAGGATTGATCATATTTACATTGATCCACACAACAAAACAAATTTTTTTCTACATTATGGAGACCTTACAGATACTAACAGTATGTATAATACAATTTATAAAGTAAAGCCTGATGAAATTTATAACTTGGGTGCACAAAGTCATGTTGGTGTATCATTTGATAATCCTGAATTAACCTCTGAGGTAACTGGTATTGGAACTTTGAGAATTTTAGAAGCTATCAGATTTTTAAAAATGAAAAATGTTAAATTTTATCAAGCAAGTACATCTGAATTATTTGGAGAAACTTACGGAAAAAAAATTTTTAGTGAAGATTCTAAATTTCACCCTAAATCACCTTACGGTGTTGCAAAGCTTTATTCATATTGGATTACATCAGTCTATAGAGAGTCCTATAATATATTTGCATGCAATGGAATCTTATTTAATCACGAGAGCCCAAGGAGAGGTGAAACTTTTGTAACAAGAAAAATTACGAGATTTTTGACAAGAAAAAAACTTGGTTCAAAAGAAATATTATATTTAGGTAATTTAAATGCCAAAAGAGATTGGGGTCATGCTATAGATTATGTTGAGATGCAATGGCGCATCTTACAACAAAAAAAACCAAATGATTATGTAATAGCTACCGGTCATACTCATTCGGTTCGAGATTTTATAAATATTGCATCAGAATATTTAAAAATGAAAATTTTTTGGAAGGGTAGTGGTTTAAAAGAAATTGGGTATATAAAAAAAAATGGAAAAAATGAAACAATAATTAAAATTGATAAAAATTATTTTAGACCTAATGAAGTTGAATATCTAAGAGGAAATGCCAGGAAAGCATTTAGAGACCTAAAATTTAAACCAAAATACTCATTTAAAGAACTAGTAAAAGATATGTTAAGAAGTGACATGATTGAAGCCGAAAATGATCTTTTAAAAAAATAAAATGCTAGAGATTTATGTAACTTTATTTACTTTATTTGTTACTTTTTTTTTTAACTTTGTCTCAAAAAAATATCAATTTCTTATAGATAAAAAGTTTACTCCACATAAATCATTTGTATCAAATGAATTAACACCAGTAACTGGTGGAATAATTTTTTGTTTTGCATTATTTATTTTTTTACCATTTGAGAGTCATATAATTATGATTTTTTTATTTTTGGTTTTTGGAATTGGACTTTTATCAGATTTAAATTATTTAATTTCTCCAACAAAAAGATTTTTTTTACAAGTTTTAACAATTTTAACATTTATATTTTTTTCACAAACTTTTATAAGTTCTGTAAGAATAAATTTTATTGACCTGCTACTAAATAATATTTTTTTTAGTTATTTTTTAACTATGTTTTGTTTGTTAATTTTAATTAATGGTGCAAATTTTATGGATGGAGTGAATACTCTTTTTCTCGGGTATTTTTTAGGAATAACAGTTATATTATTTTTGGTAATACACAAACTAGGCATATCTATAGATTGGCAAAATTTTACAATAATAATTTTTATATTGTCTATACTATTGATTTTTAACGTTTTTGGCAGATTGTTATCAGGAGATAGTGGTGCATATTCAATATCATTCTTACTAGGATTTTTTTTAATCAAAATATCAAATTTATCCAGCTTAGTATCGCCTTATTTTGTTGCTTGTCTATTATGGTATCCAGCATATGAATGCTTGTTTTCAATAATAAGAAAAAAAATTTTAAAGTTATCTGTTACCAAGCCAGATAATAATCATCTTCATCATCTTGTTTTAGTATATCTAAAAAATAATTTTTCATTAAAAAAAAATTATTTAAATACTTTTACTGGCCTCATAATAAACATGTTCAATTATCTTATTTTTTATAATGCATACCAAAATATCTCACAAACTAAAAATCTAGTTTTATTAATGGTCATTTCTATTTTATTTTATAATTTGATTTATTTTTATTTAAATAAGACTTTTAAGAATTAGGCTTCTCTAATAATTTATTATTAAGGTTTGCTAATGATAATATGAGCCAAAAAAGAGTTCCATTATATGTGGAAAATAAACTACCACTAGGCAAAATAGGTATTAAAAAAATTAAAATATAAAAATTTGTTGTGAAGGTATAAATATCCTTTTTACTTGAGTTTTTAAAAAAATAATTTTTCATAAATAAAAAAATAAAATAAAAAAATAAAAAATATCCAATCAAACCATGTTCTGATAAAAGTTCAAAATGTATTTGGTGAGGATGAGTTGAACATCTTCTAAAAGAAAATTTCAATTCTTTATTAAAATATTTTTCTTCAGAACATTTGACTCTAAAATTTTTAGAACCAACTCCATTAATAGGGAAATCTTTAAATATATTGATTGCAGTATCATAGTGAGCAAAATAAGAAATATTTTGAAATTTATCTTTAAAATTACTTGCTTCTTCAACAACTAATATTCTCTTAAAAAATTCAGTTTGTTTTATAAATAATGTTGGACTGGTAATAATTGCTAATAGAATTCCTGAGATAATAATAAAATAAATTTTTAATTTTTTGATAATCAAATATTTATTGTCAATTAGAAATATAATTGTGAAAAATATTAAAATAGTTTTATAAAAGTTTGACCGTTCACCAGTCAACATAATACTAATTGGTATTATTAATAAAAATATATTTAAAAAAAATTTAATTTTAAATTCTTTATTATTTTTAATAAAAAACATACAAATTATAAAAGAAAAACATAATAAAAAACTTCCAACTATATTTTCATCATAAAAAAAACTTACTATTCGAGTTTGATCTAAACTAACAAAACCAAAGATATTATGTCCAAAAAAGAACTCAAAAATTACATCAAAAATGACTGTGACAACTATGATAGACCAAAATAATAATATTTTACTAATTTGGTCTTTGTGACTAATTAAAATTGACATTGAAAAAAATAGTAAAATAAATTTTATAAAACCAATCGATCTTAAAATACCATCAATTTCAAAATTATCATTTTTAAAAAAATTAAAAGTTGAATTTATTATTAAATAAAAATTTAAAATAATTAAAATCTTAAAATAATCAGTCTTAATCCAAGACCAATTATTGTTTTTAATACAGTAAAGCAAGGTTATTAAATTTATTAAAATGATATTTAAATTTAGTGCTAAATTACCAACTATCATTGAAATTGGCAAAATTGATAATAAAACAATTGCTATTTTACTTATTATTAATTTTTTATTTGTTATAAGACTTTTATACATTTGTATTTTTTTTTAATAAGAGTTATTTATTTAAATAATAATAGTTTTAAGTAATATTATATGAAAAAAAAAAATCCTAAATATCAAAATTTAATTAATAAAAATTATAAATATGAACTTTTAGAAAATGGCTTCACTAATGGAGATATTTCATTAGGTAAAAGAGTTTTATCCTCAAAAAGAATAACAATGGCAAAATATACAAAAAACTTTGAAATTGATTTTGCAAAAAAGTTAGGTGCTAAATATGCTTTAATGGTTAATTCTGGATCATCTGCAAATTTATTGGCAACTTTTGCAGCAGGAAATCCTTTAAGAAAAAAAGCTTTTAAAAGAGGAGACGAAATACTAGTTCCAGCATTGTGTTGGTCAACCTCTATATGGCCATTAGTTCAATTTGGATTAAAACCAGTATTTGTTGATATAGATATAGAAACTTTAAACTTAAATTTTCAAGATTTAAAAAGGAAAATTACTAAAAGAACTAAAGGGATAATGTTAATTAATGTTTTAGGAGTAAGTTCAGATCTCATCAAAATTTCAAAGTTGGCAAAAAAAAATAATTTGATAGTAATTGAGGATAATTGTGAGTCGTTAGGTTCAAAATTAAACAAAAAATTTCTTGGAACTTTTGGTGACTTTGCAAGTTTTTCTTTCTATTATTCACATCAAATAACATCAGGTGAAGGGGGAATGGTTGTTTGTAAAACAAAAGAAGATTATGACATTTTATTTGCTTTGAGATCACATGGTTGGTTAGGAGGTACTAGATTTTATAAAAGAAATCTTAATCTTTTTAATTCGTATGCAAAAAAAAATCCAGATTTAGATCCACGTTATATTTTCGTTAATTCAGGTTTTAATTTAAGACCTACAGATATTCAAGGCGCAATAGCTCATAATCAATTCAAAAGACTTAATCATTTAAAGAAACAAAGAAATCAAAATAGAAATTTAATTATTAATAAACTTATTGGATCATCAAAATGGAATTATCAATTTAATTTTATAAAAATACCAAAAAATCTTGAACCAAGTTGGATGGGATTACCAATAATATTGAATAAAAAATATTATAAAAAAAAACAAAAGTTTGTTAATTTATTAGATAATAATGGAATTGAAACAAGACCAATAATAAGTGGGAATTTTTTAAATCATCCAGCTGCTAAAATTTATAAACTAGACCAGGAAAAAAAATTATTTAAAAATTCTCAAATGGTTCAAGATCTTGGTTTTTTAATTGGTTTACATACAAAAAAAATCTCAAATAAACAGCTTAATTTGCTACATGATAGTTTTTATATGATTGATCAAATTTAGATAATTTTTATATGAAATTAATTAACATTAAATCAAGAATTGATAAATTCAAAAAATTAATCTAATTAGTCTTTGAGATTATGAAAGAAATTATAATAGTCACTGGTGGCGCTGGTTTTATTGGTTCAAATTTAATAGAATTTTTAGTCAAAAAAACTAAATATAAAATAATAAGTATTGACAATTATTCTTCAGGTACAAAAAAAAATCATATTAAAGATAAAAAAATTAGATATATCAAATCTGATACTAAAAATATTTCTCAAATATTAAATAATTATAAAAAAAATATTTTATGCATTTTTCACTTTGGAGAATTTGCTCGGATTTATCAAAGCTTTTTAAAGATGAATGAATGTATTAGCTCTAATACTATTGGTTCCAATGAGGTATTTAATTTTTGTTTGAAAAATAAAATTAAATTAATTTACTCAGCTACCTCAGCAAGTATTGGAAACAAAGGAAAAGATAAAAACTTATCTCCTTATGCTTTCACAAAATCTAAAAATTTAGAATTACTCGATAATTTAAAAAATTGGTTTGAATTTAAATTTGAAATAATTTATTTTTATAATGTTTATGGCCCACGTCAGATAAGCAAAGGAGACATGGCCACTGTTATAGGCATTTTTGAAGATCAATTTAAAAAAGGTAAACCTTTAACAGTAGTAAAACCTGGAACTCAGTCCAGGAGGTTTACTCATGTGTTGGATACAGTAAATACATGTTATTTTGCTTGGAAAGAAAATAAATCAAGACATTACAGTATTTCAAGTAAAACAAGTTATACGATAAAGGAAACTGCTAAAATGTTTGAAACAAAAATAACCTTTTTACCTAAAAGAAAAGGTGAGAGATATGCTTCAGCTTTAACAAGTATGAATTTATCAAATAAGGTTTATAAAAGATTTGGGCATATAAGCTTGAAAAAATATATAAAAGATTTCATAAAATATCAAAAAAGCAGATAAAAACATTGTTTACATAAAAAAAAAAAGAGGTATAAGACAGTGCCGGTGATTATTGCGAGAGTGTTATACCCGATCCCATTCCGAACTCGGAAGTCAAGCCTTTCAGCGCCGATGGTACTTTGTCTTAAGACATGGAAGAGTAGGACATTGCCGGCATAAAAATTGTAATTATGAAAATTAAAAGTTCACTAAAATCCATCAAAAAAAGAGATCTTAATTCAAAGTTAGTGAGAAGAAGAGGTAGGGTCTATATTATAAATAAAACAAATCCAAAATTTAAAGCAAGACAGAAATAAACTTTATGGATAATGAAAACCATAAAAGTACCTGGAATAATTTTACAAAATTTGTGTTGTGGGGAACTGTCGCTGTTGTGTTGATTCTAGTTTTAATGGCGTTATTCTTACTATAGTTTTCTTTTATGAAGATTATCTCAATTTCAGAAGATAAAAAAATCGAAAAAAGAATATCTATAACTCCTGATATAGCTAAAAAATATTTATCTTTAGGTTTTGAAGTCAGTTTACAAGAAAATTATGGTTTACATTTAGGTATTCAGGATAAAGAATATGCTGATCATGGTGTTAAAATATTTAAAAATTACAATGAAGCTATAAGTAACGCAGATATTATTGTCCAATTAGGTTTGTTATCAGATGAGGTAACTTCGATAATTTCAGAAAATCAAACAATGATTGGAGTTTTAGACCCAGTTAACAATAAACAAAAAATAGAAAATCTTTCAAAAAAAAATATCAATATCTTTTCCTTAGAAATGCTCCCTAGAATAACTAGGGCTCAATCTATGGACATTCTATCTTCCCAGGCTAATCTTGCAGGATATAAAGCTGTAATTGAATCATTTGCAAATTTTGAAAAAGCAATACCAATGATGATGACAGCAGCAGGCACAGTTCCAGCAGCAAAAGTTTTAATTGTTGGAGCAGGAGTTGCTGGTCTTCAAGCTATTGCTACAGCAAAAAGAATGGGAGCGATTGTTTTTGCAACAGATGTTCGAATGGCCTCTAAAGAACAGGTCGAAAGTTTAGGTGGTAAATTTCTAACCGTAGAAGGTTCTGAAAATTTAGAAACAGAGGGAGGATATGCCAAAGAAACATCGGATGAATTTAAAAAAAAACAAGAAGATCTACTTGCTGAAACTTTGAAAAAGATTGATATTGTAATTTGTACAGCATTAATTCCAGGAAAAAAAGCACCTGTTATCATTAAAGAAAATATGATTAATAATATGCAAGCTGGTTCAGTTATATATGATTTAGCAGCTATTCAAGGGGGAAATACAGCATTTACTGAAGTTGATAAAGTGGTTGAAAAAAATGGGGTAAAAATTATGGGCGAAAAAAATATTCTAAATAAATTACCTATGTCAGCTTCAAGTTTATATGCAAAAAATGTATTTAATTTTGTTTCTAATTTATTTGATAAAGAGAATAATAAAATTAATATAAATTTAGATGATGAAATAATTGAGAAAACTTTAATAAAATAAAATTATGGAAATAGACCCTTTTATATTTAGATTAAGCATATTTATTCTCTCTATTTTTATAGGATATTATGTTGTATGGAGTGTTACACCTTCCTTGCATACTCCATTAATGTCTGTAACAAATGCAATCTCTTCAGTAATTATAGTGGGAGCAATCATCGCTGGGTTATCTGGTGGCTCTGATAGTGTTTTTGACACTTCTAGTACTTTTGGATTTTTAGCAATATCACTAGCAGCAATAAATATTTTTGGTGGATTTTTGGTAACACAAAGAATGTTAGCAATGTACAAAAAAAAGAAGAAAGATAAATAATGATATCAGCAAACTTATCAGCAATTTTTTATTTAATTTCGGGAATACTATTTATTCTTGCGTTAAGAGGATTGTCATCGCCAGAGACATCGAGACAAGGAAATCTATTTGGAATATTTGGAATGATAATTGCAATTACGGTTACTTTTTTGTCTATAGGAAACTTTTCAATTGGATTCATTGTTGTTTTAATTTTTCTTTTAATTGGTGGCTTAATAGGTGCTTTTATTGCTTACAAAATACCTATGACAGCCATGCCAGAACTTGTTGCTGGTTTCCATAGTCTTGTTGGACTTGCAGCTGTTTTCGTAGCTATATCAGCATTTTTAAATCCAGAAGCTTTTAACCTTGGTTCACAAGGCAATATCAAGCTTGGAAGCTTAATTGAAATGTCAATAGGAGCTGCTGTTGGAGCATTAACTTTTTCAGGATCAATAATTGCTTTTTTAAAACTTCAAGGAATAATGTCTGGTTCACCTATAACATTCAAGGGTCAGCATCCGCTTAATGCATTAATATTAATTTCAATATTAGTACTAGTTTATTTACTTTGTTCTACACAGTCTGCAAGCTTATTTTGGGTATTGCTAGCTGTATCTTTTTTAATTGGATTTTTATTAATAATTCCAATAGGTGGTGCAGATATGCCGGTAGTAATTTCAATGCTTAATTCATATTCTGGTTGGGCTGCAGCCGGGATTGGATTCACTTTAGAGAATACTGCTTTAATTATTACAGGTGCTTTAGTTGGTTCTTCAGGTGCAATTTTATCATATATAATGTGTAAAGGAATGAATCGTTCCTTTTTTAATGTTATTTTAGGAGGATTTGGTGCTACTGAACAATCGACCTCTTCAAAAGATAAAGAACAAAAGCCAGTAAAAAGTGGTAACGCAGATGATGCAGCTTTTTTAATGAAAAATGCCTCATCAGTAATTATTGTTCCAGGCTATGGAATGGCAGTAGCTCAAGCACAGCACGCTTTAAGAGAAATGGTAGATACACTAAAAAAAAATGACATTAAAGTTTCTTATGCTATTCATCCAGTTGCAGGAAGAATGCCTGGACATATGAATGTATTGCTAGCCGAGGCTAACGTTCCATATGATGAAGTTTTTGAATTAGAAGAGATAAATAATGATTTTGCTAATGCTGATGTTGCCTTTGTTATTGGCGCTAACGATGTGACTAATCCAGTAGCTAAAACAGATCCTCAAAGCCCTATTTATGGAATGCCAGTTTTAGATGTTGAAAAATGTAAATCAGTATTATTTGTAAAAAGAAGTTTGTCACCTGGCTATGCAGGAATAGATAATGATTTATTTTATAAAGAAAATACTTTGATGCTATTTGCAGATGCAAAAAAAATGACAGAAGACATTACTAAAAATTTATAGGTATAAATTTGAATACAAAAATATTTTGTGACATTGCTGAGTCAAGTCAAATTAAAAAATTTAATAAAAAAAATATTGTTAAAGGTTTTACGACTAATCTGAGCTTGATGAGAAAAGCTGGGGATAAAAATTATGAATTGTATTCAAAAAAAAATCTTAAAATTTAATATTTATTTATAAATATGCACATTATATATAAGGTTAAGATCTGGTAATTTTATCTTTAAAGGATAAAAACTCTCTTCAATTAATCCTTTGTAATTATAACGAATAATTGAAATTAAATTAAAAATTGAATTTACATGTTCTGTAGCATTCAAATACTCAAATTCATCAAAAGAAAGTTTATATGATTTATTCACCTTGAATATCCCAACAAATAATCTACCAAGTCTCCAGGCTAAACCAGGATCAGTTGGAAGTGAAATTGAAAGAACACCATCTTTTTTGAGCACCCTCATCATTTCATATAAAAAAATTTCTGGAGACAATATATGTTCTAAACAATGAGATATTATGACTCTATCAAAATAATCGTTAGCATACGGTAAATTTTTTCCATCATATTTTACAAGTTTAATCTTTTTATTGTCTTTATGGTAATCTGCTACAAATTTTGATGTTTCAGCTATATGATATTCATCGTAAGTGTGTTTCATAAAATGATAGTGAGGTGTACTGCCTGCCCCAATCTCAAGAATTTTATTGAAGTGAGGTTTTTGTTTTTTAAATTTTTCTAAATTTTTATGACCATTTTTTATAAAAAACCCCTGTAAACCAGTATAAAGATGGGAATCATGTTTTTGATCAAGTTTTCTAAATATTTCTTTTTTATACATTATAGTTTAAATGCAATATAAGACTGATTTAAAAATTTTCAATTTAAATGACAGCAAAAAATAATATTATATTAATATTAAGTTTTATTATTGGATTTATTCTAACAATTATTTTTTTAAAATTTGATAACTTAGGTGTAACCAATACAAATTGGATTTCAAAATATGACACAATAAGTGATTTTTTAGCACTTAAATTCTTTATAAATGATACATGGCATTTCCCAATAGGGTTAAATTCTGATTATGGGGAATTAAAAAATTCAATTGTTTTTTCTGGTGCTGTTCCATTTCTCTCTTTGGTTACAAAATTATTAAAGAGTTATTTACCCTATAATTTTCATTATTTTTCTATTTGGGTTTGTATTTGTTTTTCTTTCCATATTTTTTTTTCATACAAAATAATTTATTATTTAACAAAAAATATTAATTTTTCGATAATTGCAACGTCATTTTTTTTGTTTACTCCAATTTTATTTCAAAGATTGGAAATGCATCTTTCATTAGGAGCGCATTGGCTTATTATTGCATATATATACGTAGAAATTAATACAAAAATTAAAAATAGATTTTTTTTAAAAGTTATTTTAATAACTTTTTCCTCGTTAATTCATTTTTATTTTACAGCTATGCTTTTATTAATGAATTTTATTTTTAGTATTTATGAAAATTTTAAATCTAAAGATCTAAAAAATTTCTTAAAAGAAATTTTTTTATTAATGATACCTTTAATTTTAACAATGTATTCAGTAGGATATTTTTCTATACCAGTTTCAGACTCACTTGGTTTTGGTTATGGTATCTATAAAGCTAATATGCTTACTTTTTTTGACCCAACTTCAGGATTGGGACAAAAAAATTGGTCTTTATTTTTACCTGATATAAAAAATACTAAAGGTGAAACAGAAGGTTTTGGTTATTTAGGAGTAGGTATAATCATTTTAATATTCATTTTAATTTTTTATATAATTAAAGATTTAAAAAAAATTATTCAGAAACATATTAAATACTTTATAGTCATTCTTTTACTTTTTATAATAGCCCTCTCATCATCTATCAGTTTTGGTGGTTTAAAAATAGTAGACTTTGATTTACCAATTTTTTTATATGCACCTCTAAGTATAATTAGAGCATCAGGAAGATTTATTTGGCCAATATATTATTTACTTATTATTTTTTCTATATTTGCATTCTATAAATTAAAAATAAAATTGAGATATTTAATTTTTATTCTTTTAATACAATTAATTGATATTAGTCCTGGCATACATGCAACACAAAAACTTCATAATAATCAACTAAGTAAAAAACTTTTAGATCCTTTATGGTTAGATATATCCAGAGAATATAAAATTATTAAAACAACAAAGATTAGTAATACTTCTAATATTTTTCCTAAGATTTCAGAATTATTGATGAGGTATAAATTTCAATCAACAAATATTTCTAGATTGGGTAGATATGACAGAAGTGGTGCCTCAGTGTTAAGAAGTAAACTTTATTCTGACCTTTTTAATAAAAAAATCAATCATACCACTGCCTATGTTATTGATAATTATGATCATTTAAGACATTTAAAATTAATTTATTCAAATAGTAATCATGGTTTTTTCTTTAGAGATGGTATTTGGTTATTTTTACCAAATAAAAAATTATTAATGAATAAACAAGATTTAAAAAAATTTGTTGAAATAGAGGTTGCAGATATTGCGATTAATAAAAAATATAAAATCAAACAAAATAGTAAATCTGGTATTTTGGGATTAGGTTGGTCGCACCCCAGTTATGGTAGAAGAATTAGTAATATAGGTGCTTGGAGTGAGGGATATGTATCTTCTTTAATTTTTTCATTAAAAGATACAGTTTTAACAAAATCTATGATTTTAAATTTTAATAAGATTATAAATAAAAATAATGAAAACTTAGTTTTAAAAATATTTATTAACGATAATTTCTATAAAAAATTAAATTTAAAATCTTCAAATAATTCAAATTTTAAATTAGAAATACAAAAAAATAATTTTATAAATGGAATAAACAAAATTGATTTTAAAATTCTAAATCCAGTTACTCCAATATCAAAACTTGAAAGTGTTGATGGAAGGCTTCTTGGTTTTCTTTTAAAAAGTGTTTTGTTTCAATAATTATAATTTTTTCCACTCTTTATAATATTTTTTTAGGTCTATGTTTTGATAGTGAAATATCAATAAAAATTTCATTATAAAAAACTCATCAGTAACAAGAGTTAAAAATGAATTTAAAATTTTTTTATATTCATCTTTTTTTCTAATAAATTTTCCTCGATCATTTTTAATCATTATATCATTAATTAAATTATTTTTATCTTTAAGTGGATCTATTGATAAAAATATAGCCTTGGGAAATTTTTTTTTAATATATTGAATTAATGTTTTTACTGTTTCATCATTAAAATGATGTATAGCACCATTTAAAAAAACAAAATTTATATTTTTAATTTTCAAACTGGAAATTTTCTTAATATCTAAATAGTAAAAACTAAAATTAGGATATTTTTGTTTGGAATCTTTTAGATAGTCTTTATTGTTATCAATTCCCGTATAGTTACTGATATATTTATCTATATATTTTAATACGTAACTGTCCCCACAACATATATCTAAAACGTTAACATTTTTTTGTTTTTTAAAAATAAATTCTAAAAAATTATATTCGTTTTTTTTTTTCCTAATTAAACTTTGATATAATCTGTAAAATATTTTTTTTTCTAATATAATATTTTTCATTTTAATATTTCTTTAATTTTAATCTGCAAAATGTCATAAAACATTATTGGCATATCTTTAACCAAACTTAATTTACTATTTTTTTTATGAGTCCATTTTAACGGTAGCTCTTTAATTTTGATATTATTTTTTTTTAAAATTAAAGTTAATTCAACATCGAAAGCAAATCTGTAAGATGATAATCTTCTAAAAATTTTACTTGAGTACTTTTTGTTGAATACTTTAAAACCACATTGAGTATCTTTAATTTCTATTTTGAAAAGAATCTTTAATATTGTTGTAAAAATCGTGCCAAGATAATCTCTTATAAAAGTTGTTTTTATTCTTGATTTAATATGATTTCTAGAACCGTAATATGCAAATTTATCATTTTTTATTAAATTTTCATTATACCATTTTTCAAATTGGATAAGATCGACTGACATATCAGCATCACAGATTAACTGCCATTGATTAACAGCTTTGAGAACTCCTTTTTTAATTGCATACCCTTTTCCAATATTATTTTTATATGAAATAAATTTTAAATTATATTTTTTTTTGTTTTTAACAATAAACGATTGAATTAATTCGTTAGTACGATCAATGCTACCATCGCTTACAAAAATTATTTCAATGTTATGTTTTTTTTTACTTATAAAATTTTTTATTAATTTTAAGCTGTTTGGAATTCTTTTTTCTTCATTATATAAGGGTATTATAATTGATAGGCTAAACACAAATTACATATATCATCAAATTTTTGACTTTAAAATTCTTTATTGAAATTGGTTGCGGGGGACGGATTTGAACCGCCGACCTTCAGGTTATGAGCCTGACGAGCTACCAGACTGCTC